>Ga0208147_1000128_pt1 | contig 30514 bp, 46 predicted proteins | sample DEB3_08_DNA_FD_184520 | JGI IMG/M metagenome (GOLD analysis project Ga0208147, IMG submission 184520) | Aqueous microbial communities from the Delaware River and Bay under freshwater to marine salinity gradient to study organic matter... | ecosystem: Environmental > Aquatic > Marine > Coastal ... | reverse complement strand
TTGTCAAAGGTCACGGCAGGCTTGAAGCTGCCAAGCTGCTGCAAGTTGAAAAGGTGCCAGTTGACCGGCAAGACTACGCAACTGAGGCCGATGAGTGGGCTGACCTTATCGCGGACAATCGGATTGCAGAACTGGCGGAAATAAACGACCAAGAGATCGCGGCACTGCTTAAAGAACTTGATGGCAAGATTGATTTATCAATTACGGGTTTTGATGAGGAGGCCGAAAAAGAGTTGCAAGAACAACTCGGCAACAAGTCGCTTTCAGATAAATATACTCACAAAATCGACGCCCCCATTTATGAACCAAAAGGGGAAAAGCCGCCGCTCGCGGAACTGGCAAATGAAGAACGCGCAAATGAATTGCTTGCGGAAATCAAGTCGTCTCATCTGCCTAAGGATATTTGCAAGTTTCTTGAGTTAGCCGCAACTAGGCATATCGTTTTTGACTATGGCAAGATTGCTGAGTTTTATTGCCATGCAGATAAGAAAACCCAAGAACTCATGGAAAACTCAGCACTTGTGATAATTGACTTCAACAAAGCCATGCAGCTCGGCTATGCGAAAATGAAGGAAGAGATTTCAGAGGTGATTGAACAAGAGCAAGGACAGGAACATGAATAGTTTTTGCGTTTTCATTATCAGTCACGGCAGGCCCGATAAGGTTGTGACACTTAAAACCCTTGAAAGGTGCGGTTACACCGGCCCGCTTTTCATTGTTTGCGACAACGAAGACAAGACGGTTGCGCAATACAGGTCAAACTTTGGAGCAGATAAGGTGCTTGTATTTGACAAAATACATTATGCCTCTCTGGTTGATTCATGCGACAACTTCCAAAACCGAAGAACAACAACCCACGCTAGGAATGCTTGCTTTGACTTAGCAGGCGAGCATGGCTTTGAGTATTTCCTTGTGTTGGATGATGACTACACAAGTTTTAGGTTTGTTGAGTTCGCTAATGATGGATTGAAAAGAAAGCCAATCCAAAGAATGTTTAGTCGCGTTTGTGATTCCGTTCTTTGGCTTTTGAACTCTTCTGAAAAAATAGCGTCGGTTTGCTTTATGCAAGGCGGCGACATGGTCGGGGGTGAAAACTCACAGGCAATGAAGGGGTTTTATCCATTCAGAAAACGAAAGGCAATGAATTCGTTTTTCTGTAAAACATCAAGACGGTTTTGGTTTTTCAGCAGACTTAATGAGGACGTCAACACCTACCTTGATGGTGGTAAAGTGGGAAAGGTATTTTTAACTATACCTGAAATCCAGCTTGACCAAGCGCAAACACAAGCAACATCCGGCGGGATGTCGGATGCTTATCTTGCAAGCGGCACCTACGTAAAATCATTTTACACTGTAATGATTTGTCCCTCTTTTGCAAAAGCAACATTTCAGCCTCAAATGGGGAGAATCCATCACAAAATCGCTTGGAATAACGCCGTTCCAAAGATACTGGACGAGTGCCACAAGAAATGAGCGAGCCGGACATCAATCTCATAGACAAGGTTCTCAAGCGGGATCTTGTGAACATTCAGCGGCGTGTAGCCGCTGGCGAGGTTATTTCCAATGCAGAGCGCGAAGTCCTCTTGCGGGCAAAGGCTGAATCGTCAGCGGCGGAGCAGCAACAAATTGGCGGGGATGAGCTTTGCAAACTTACTGGATTGACCGATAAGCGGCACAGGCAAATTGCCAAAGCGGGATATTTCCCAGCACCGGAAAACGGTCTTTATCAATTGCGTCCAACATTCGCCGGACTTCTTAAATACTATCGAGAATCATCATCAAGAAAGGCAAAAAACGGAACGCTTGATGCTGCGAAATTGTCAAAAGAGCAAGCGAAGGCCAAGCTCGCAAACCTTGAAGTTTTGGAACGCGAAGGCAAGCTGCTAGAACTTTCGCTTGTTCAGCAAACCTGCGGAAACATCTGCACGGCTTTTACAAATCGGCTTGCGAATTTTGGTGACGGGTTGGCTTCGATTTGCCATCAACAGCCGGGGGAATTTGTGGCGCAAAGAATTAATGAAGGCTTGCGCTCCGCGCTCCGAGAGTTGTCGAAAATGCCATACGTTCCGAGTGAAAAGGAATGACCGCCGCCGCGCAACTAGCCGCCTCAATAGAGCAATGGTTCACCCCGCCAAGCGACGAACAACTTTGGCGATGGGCTGAAAGTCGCGTTGACTTGTCGGGCTTGTCTCAGATTGAAGGACCATACCGGACGGACGTTTCGCCCATGGTGCGCCCGGTGTTTGACGCCTTACAGGACAGGCAGACGCGCAAGGTTGTTCTTATGGTGTCGGCACAGGCTGGCAAGACCCAGACTCTAATGGTGTTCGCAGCTTGGGCAATTTGCGAATCACCCGGCCCTACGTTTTGGGTTGGCGCAAGCGAGGAGGCAATTGAGGAGTTTACCAAGGCGCGGCTCTTGCCTTTGTTTGAACAGATTCCCGACGTGGTTAAGCGGCTGCCGACAAGGCGAGAGGGCAAGACGTTGAACTTGATTCAGTTTACATCCATGCCGCTTTACTTTCGCGGCGCGAACTCGCCAAGCAAACTCAAGTCCACGCCGGTCAAGTGGCTGATATGCGATGAGGTTGCGGACTGGCCTCCCGAATCGCTCGACAAGGTAATGAAGCGTGTTCGCAGCTATCGAAACTCCAAAACGGTTTTGATAAGCACGCCAATGAACGCCGGGGATGACGTTCACATTCATTGGGCGCAAGGCACGCAGACGTTCTTCAATTGGGCTTGTCCGCATTGCCAACACCGTCAGCCATTCCGCTTTGGCCGAGAGAAATCCGTTGTCTTTCCAGAGGCACGCGACAAGGGCGGGATGGTATGGGACACAAACGACGTGACGCGCCCGGCTGGCAAATGGAATTGGAGCGAGTTGCGAAAGACCGTGCGCTACCAGTGCGAGCAATGCGGCGGTGACATTCAGCAGTCAGAGCAATTCAAGTTGCTGCAAACCCTAGAGCGTCACGACAGGAATCCAGTGCCAGAGCCGGGCGTTCAGAGCTTCTATTGGAATGCCATCTATTCGCTTTGGGTTAAATGGGACGACGTTGCCTGCGAGTTCCTAGCCGCCAAAGAGCGGGCCGAATCAGGTGAGATTGACGCTCTGAAATCCTTTGTCCGTGAAACCCTTGGCGAGCCTTGGCTCCTAATGGGCGACACTGCGGACGAAGCTGAAATTCGGCGGCTCTGCGGTCAATACAAGCGCGGCGAGCCTTGGCCATTGGACGAAAACGACAAGCGGCGCGTTACTCGCATCTTGTCCGTTGACGTGCAGAAGGACTATCTGCGCTTTGTCTTTGCCCAATTGCGCGAGGGCGGCGAAATGCGCGTTGTGGACTACGGCAGCCTGTCCACGTTTGACGACCTGCGAGCCTATCAGACTGCCAACGGCATAGCGAACCGGGGCGTTTTCATTGACAGCGGCGACGGCAACCGGGCAACAGAGATTTTGCGCGAGTGCGTCCGTTATTCGTGGATTGCCATGCGCGGCTCTGCTCAAGACAGCTTCGCGCACAAAACCGCAAGCGGGAGCATGATTCAAAGGCCATACAGGGTAAAAGCGATTGACCCGTTTATCGGCACGAAGAACGCAAGCTCAAAGGGAGTGACGCGCATTGAATGGGCGAACGGCTCCTACAAAGACCGGCTTTACCTGTTTGTATTGAAGGGCAAGGGACCGAAGTTTGAATTGCCCGTTGACGTAGGGAGCGACTTCATTGCTGAGTTGCAAGACGAGAAGCAAGTGACCGACAAGCGGGACGGGCGCAGCGTGACGAAGTGGAAGGACAGCGGAAATAACCATTACGGCGACTGCCTTTTGCAGGCCTTTGTCGCAATGGATGCTTCAGCTTTTAGTCGGGGAGCAGTGATTGATTACGAGTTAAAGCCAACGTAACTAGATGCTCACAACACCTTAGAGAAAGCGACCCAAACATCGTCGGAAAACCATCTGTCGGATTCTTTTGAAGCCCAAATCTCATTCCGCGCTGCGCGGTTTTCTTTTTTGTCAAGAGCCTTGAAGAAATCGGTGTTCTTGTTGCGGTGACATTCCCACACTGTCCCGTTGTGTTTTACCAGCAGCCGGTAACCTTTTTTTCCAAGAATGTGGCGTGCGCCAAAACCTTCCGTGCAATTCATTGAAATGATTTTTTCATCATGCGTTAAAACAATGTCGCCGCTTACGTTTGTGTCAGCATTGTTGCGAACGATGTGAAGCCAAACTTGTTTTTTTTCTTGTTTCGTTTTCATGGGCGCAGCCTAGCCCTATGCCATTGGAAGTAAATTGCAAAACGTCGCGCTTGATGCGATTTCAGTCCGCCTAATTATCAAGGCTTGTCAAATAAGCTTTGCTGATTTACGTTGCGCGGCATGGCAACTGGTATCTTTGCCGATTTTACCGAGGCAGAAGTCCTCGCCATCCGCAGTCAGGCCAAAACCATGATTACGGAGGGCAAGACCATCATGTCTTGGAGCAGCGGTAACACGTCCACAAGTAAGTCGTTTGTCATGCCGGTGCGTGAGGTTTTGGAGGAATGCCGCTACGCCTTGCGGAAAATCAATCCGACTGACTACGGCGCACTTGTTACCCGCGCCCGTTGCAATTTCGATAACTACATTCCCGAACGCTAACCGCTATGGCAGAGAAGCCAATCAAGATTTTGGACGCCTACGGGAAGCCTTATTCCACGCAAGGCAATACGCTTTACGACGCGGCTCGTTGGGACAGAAACCGGCCTTACATAATCACGCAAGCCCGCGACTTTTCCAACATCGCGGCAGCCGGGCAGCGCGAACTTCTTAGCCTTGGCCGGTATCTCTTTGCCAACTGCCCGCCGTTGCAAAACGCAATCAAGACCATCGCTCGCGTGTCGGTTGGCAATGCGTTTATCCCGCAGTTTTACGGCGAGGATAAGGCGTGGGGTGAGCAAGCGGAGTCGTTGCTTTACGAGTGGCACAAAATCTGTGTGCTTGGCGGCGGGGCATACGACTGGAATTCCGCGCTTGAAGTCTCGCTCACGTCCATTATTCGGGACGGTGACATTGGAATCCTGCTCACCCAAAGCGAGGACGCGGCCTACCCGCAGATTCAGCTTATTCCCGCGCACCGTATTGGCTCGCCCAGTGAGTTGCCCAAGGTTGAAAGCGGCGCGTTCGCGGGCAGGCCCATCATTAACGGCGTCATCCTGAATGACTATGGCCGGGCGATTGGCTACCGGATTTACAACGCTGATTTCACGGCGTTTCAAGAGGTGAGTTCAGCCGACTTGGTGCTTTATTTCGAGCCTGACTTCGCTGAACAAGTGCGCGGAGTCAGCCGCATTGCGTCAGGCATTCGGGACTGGCAGGACCGCAAGCAAGCGTTTGAATTCTTGCGGCTCGCGCTCAAGAAAGAAGCCAGTTACGCCGTGGTAGAACACACCGAGGAAGGCGCACTTGACCCCGACGCGGACGAAATGCAGAGCTACACGGGCGCGAATGGCGGCACGATTTACGAGGAGCGTGTGGACGGCGGCTCAATTCGCGTGTTCCGCGCCAATAGCGGAAGCAAAGTAGAGTTTCCCGAAAGCTCCCGGCCGTCGCAAAACTCGCAGGCGTTTTGGGAACGTGTCACGCGGGACGGATTGCAGGCTATCAACTGGCCGGTTGAACTCACGTATGACGCGAGCAAAATCGGCGGCGCGTCTTTGCGAATGGTGATGGAAGTGGCGCAAACCACCGTTGAAAAATATCAGGCCATAGCGCAAAAAATGGCAACGCGCATTGACGCTTGGCGCGTGGCAAAAGCTGTAAAGGCCGGAGAGCTTCCCGCGAATGCCGACTGGTGGAAATTCTCGCATCAGACGCCAGAGGAATTGACCGCAGACAAGGGGTATTCGTCGCAAGTTGACCGCGAGGAATACAAGCTGGGATTAGTGACGCTGAAAGACTTGGCTGCCCGCCGTGGCAAATGGTGGGAAGAAGAACGGGCGCAGCAAGAGAAAGAAACTGACGACTTGCTAAACCGTGCGGGCGCACTTGCGGCACGTCACGGAATCACAATTGAAGCGGCTTTGTCACTCATGCAGCAACGCAGCGCGAATCCGCCCGCGACGATGACGCCGCAAGAACCGCAACCAGTTACGCAATGAAAGCCATCTTAGAAACTCAGGAACTTCTGCTCATTGAACCGCGCCGATGGTTTGCCAAGCTTGGCGAATTACAGAGCGGCATTTTGGAGGATTTATTTGGCGATGATTATGAGGATGACCCGCTAGAAGTTGACGGCGACGGCGTTGCCACAATCCAGATTCACGGCCCCATTGTAGCGGGATTGCCCGCTTTCGCTTCCGCGCTTGGCTTTGCGCGGCCTGAATCCATCCGCACGCAACTTGAGGACGCGGTTACCAATCCAGCCGTCAAAGGCATCCTGCTTGATTTCAATTCGCCGGGCGGCACAGTCACAGGCACACCAGAGCTTGCGAGCCTGATTGAAGACGTTGCGGCTACCAAGCCAACGATTTCCTTCACAGGCGGTTTGTGCTGCTCGGCGGCTTACTGGCTCGCCGCCCCTACCCGCGCCATTCTTGCAACTCCGTCCGCAGAGGTTGGCAGCATTGGCGTTTATGTCGCGCACCAAGACATTTCCGCGATGGCGAAGGCAATGGGAATCATTGTGAACGTGTTTCGCTCCGGTAAATTCAAGGGCGCAGGCGTTCCCGGCACGTCGCTTTCGGAAGCTCAAGCCGCTGAGATACAAGCCAAAGTTGATAGCCTTGCGGAAGTGTTCAAGGAACACGTCAAGAAACACCGGCCTGGCATGGACGACGAAACCATGCAGGGGCAAACGTTCATGGGCTACCAAGCGGGCAACGTGAAACTCGTTGACGAAATGGTGCGCGACTCCGACGAAGCGAAAAAAATCTTGCTCGCACTCTTGACAGATAAGACGGCGTAATGTAACGAGAAGCAAAACTTATGACCGCACTTCAAGAACTGGCAAACCTTAAGGCCGAAATTGGCGCGCTCAAAGCTGAATCTGCCGCGAACGCCAAAGCCGCCTTTGATGCTTCCGCGCTGCTTGCCGAGGCCACTACCGCCCGCGATGCCCTCGCCGCCGAAAAGGTTGCGCTGATTCAAGAACGCGACGCGCTTGCCGCGAAGGTTGCCGCGCTTGAAGCTGACAAGGTTAAGCTTGCTGACAGCGTGACGAAGACGGCTACAGCCAAAGCGGTTGAAATCGTTGCGGGCATTGGCGTGAATCCGATTGCTGCCGCTCCTTCCGGCAATGCTTCCGGCACGCCGGTTGACCACGCCGCCGCACTCGCCGCTATTACTGACCCGAATAAACGGGCTACCTATTTCCGCGAAAACCGGAAAGCAATCCGCGCCGCCAATGACGCTGCGCGGCTGGCCGCTCTCAGTAAGTAACATAAACAAACAAACACATGGCAACCTACACCAACCTTGATAATGAAATTTTCGCGCAAAGTGCGCTTGAGGGGTTTGTAAAAATCCTCGCTCCGCTTCGCGCTTTTTCGACGAACTTCTCCGCTTCGCCCGGCACCAAGGGCGCAAGCGTTTTGGTTCCCGTCGTTAGCAACCTGACTGCCACTACGTTTGGCGGCAGCTACGCGGTTTGCAACGGCACCAAAACCGTTGTTACCGTCTCGCTTACCGGGCACAAGTTTATTGCGGTCGGGCAGGGCGATTTGGACGCTGCGAATTCGTCCGCTGCGAGCCTTGAAAGCTTTGGCCGTCAGCAGGGTGCGGCCCTCGCTACACTTGTCATGCAGGACATTCTGAGCCTCGTGACCACGGCGAACTTCTCGCTCGCCACTGCCGTGTCCAGCACCGCGCTTGACGTTCCGCAGCTTCGCGCCACCCGGCTCTTGCTGAACCAGAACGACGTGCCGATGGAACCGCGTTCGATGATTCTGGACTGCACGCCGATGGATGCGCTGCTCTCCGTCACGAACTTCGTTCAGGCGTATGCATTCGCTGACAATCAGGTTATTCAGGAGGGCAAGGTTCGCCGCGCTCTTGGGTTTGACCTGTATGAGTTGAACAATCTGTTTACGTCTGGCGCGTCCGTCATGGGTTTTGCGTGCCATCCGAACGCGATTGCAATTGCGATGCGCTACCTCCAGCCGCAGTCCGGCAACACCTATGAAGCTGCTGGCCCGGTGACTGACCCTGAGACCGGCCTTACCCTTGGCTTGCGCCAGTTCTACGACAACGCTACCGGCACTCGGTATATCGCCATGGAAGCGAACTACGGTTACGCTCGCGGCCTGTCCACTGGTGGCCGCGTGTTGAAGCGGCTTGATTAACGCCTAGCACACTCACAAGCCCCGGCTAATCACCGGGGCTTTTTTGTTGTCCTGCCTCTTGACATGAGTTTTGGCGACGCTTGAATTGCGACGCTTTGAACGTCAACTCCAATTTCCCGCCGCCGTTACGCCGCTCACTCAGCGACGTTCAAAGCAAACGGCGTGCGGGATTTTGATTTATGAAACCACCGAAACCGACAAAGCGATTCCCGCTCAAGAAAGATAGCAAGCCTGCGCGATTGAAAGCCGCACAAGATGAACTTGACCGGCGCGGGTTCAATACGCGGGCGTTTCAGACTTTAACCTGCGGCGAGTGCCGCTTCACCTTGGAGGCTTGGCTATGAGAATCAATGAGCTGTTGGAGCTTTGGAGGGCACGTGCCGATACTTTGAACAAAGCCGCGAGCTTGGCGAAAAAAGAAGGCAAACTTTGCGAGCAACTTTCATGTATTGCTCAGGCGTCGGCAATTTTGGATTGCTGCGTTGAGTTGTGCGAGCAAGCTGAATCTATCAACAAGCCGGGATTGAATTAACATGAGCAAAGTCAGTTTGACCATGATTGTCGGCAACGTGTCCGAATACATCGAACGCTGCCTGAGAAACTTTGCCCCGCATTGCGACGAGGTTGCCCTAGTTCGCGCCATCGGTTGCGCGACGCCTGACGATACGGAAGCCATCGCCCGGCGCGTGCTTGCTGAATTGGGCATTCCGCTTGTGTGGGGCGAATATCGGAACAAGCCCGGCCATGAGGATTGGAAGCACGTTGACGATTTTGCAGCGGCCCGCCAAATGAGCTTTGACTTAGCTTCTAACGACTGGTGTTTCTGGTGCGACTCTGACGATACGTTGGAAAGCGGCGGCGAGTTGATTCGCCAGCACGCACGCGAGGGGCTTTATGCGACCTACGTTTTCCCCTACAAAATTAGCGGGCTTGGCGTAAGCGTTCCGCGTGAAAGGCTTATCAATCGCACGTGCGGCAAGTGGCAATATCCCGTCCACGAATGTTTCAAGTTCGACATCGAACCAATCCAAGGCGCACAGGATGACCGCGTTGTCATTCTTCACTCGCCCCGGTTTGACAAGTCGGGCAGCAATGAGCGCAACCTGCGAATCCTTAAGAGCATTCCCGAGAGCGAAATGCATCCCGGTTTGCTCTATCACTTGCACGGAGAACTGATGGGCATTGGCGACAAGGAGGGCAGCATTCGCACCGCACAAAAGGCATTTGAAGACCCGCGTTTGGGCCGCGCTGAGAAGTATGAAATGTTGATGAACTTGGCTCGCATGACTGACGACGCAATTATGCGGGAGACGCTGCTGCATGAAGCCTACCGTGCCGACCCTTCCCGGCGTGAGGCTCTTGGCGTGCTGTCATCCAATGCCCTTGACTATGGCAAGCCAGAGCTGGCTTTGACCTATGCGCGGCAAATGATGGCGACTCCGCCGCCGTTGCATAAGGACTGGAATAATCGGCAGAGCTTCTACGGTTGGCTTGGCGAAGACTTAATGATGCAGGCTTTGCGGATGAATGGACACCGGGAAGCGGTTGACGTTGCCCGCCGCGCTGCTCTAGCCAAGGCTGGCGGCTGCCGCATTTCGCTCCTGCACGCAACGCGAGGCCGACCGCAGCAAGCGGTTTTGTGCCGCAAGGTCTGGTTGGACATGGCCGACAAGCCTGAGAACATTGAACACATCTTTGTGTTTGACGAGGACGACGAAGAGAGCAAGCCGCTTCGCCGCTTTCACCATGCCGAGATTGCGGCGGGAGGCGGTTGCGTTGCCGCGTGGAATACTGCCGCGCAAATGAGCATCGGAGACGTGATGCTTCAACTGTCCGATGATTGGGTTCCCTGCCAAGGATGGGACACGCTGATTTTGAATGCCATTGGCGACTTGAAAAAGCCTGCCGTGTTGGCGATTTCGGACGGACACCGGAAAGACAAATTGCTTTGCATGGCGATTTGCACGCGGGCGTATTACTGTCAGGATTTCTTTCTTTTCCATCCTGACTTTACCGGGGTGTATTCGGACAACTGGTTCACGGAGGTTGCCTACGCACGCGGGCAGGTTATTGAAGCCAAGCACATTGAGTTTTTGCACCGGCACCCCATTTTTACGGGCGAGCCGATGGACAAAACACACTCAGAACAAAACGCACCGGCACGATACGCACAAGGTCAAGCCGTCATTGAACGCCTGCGAATGGGCAATGATTGGTCAACTATACCGGGATGGTTCAACTTCTTTGATTTCTACAAGCTAGTCGCGGACTCGCTAAAAGACGGCGACAAGGCCGTTGAGGTTGGCGTCTGGCTTGGCCGGTCAATCACGTATCTCGCGCAACGAATCAAGCGGGCTGGCAAGCAAGTACAGATTTACGCCGTTGACAGCTTTAAGGGCGAGGAAGGACAGACCGCGCACGCTGATACGGTAGCGGCAAACGGCGGAAGCAACTTGGCAGCCTTTGAAGCGAACATTGACCGCTGCGGAGTCAGTGACGACATTTGCGTGATTCAAGACGACTCAGCAAACGGCGCGAAATGGTTTGAGGACAAATCGTTGTCATTTGTCTTCATTGACGCCGCGCACGATTACGAGAGCGTCAAGCGCGACATCGCCGCTTGGCTGCCCAAAATGAAGCCCGGCGCAGTGCTGGCAGGGCATGACGCGCAACACGCCGAGGTAATGAATGCCGTCAACGAATTGCTTCCCGGCGCGGTTCCGCTTGTTCCGATTTGGATTTACCGCGTGCCGAAATGAGCGACCAAGTTCACCATCCTAAGCACTACAATAGCAGCCCGGCAAAATGCGAATGCGGCAGGCGTATTGAGTGCATAGACGTCGCGCAGCATATGTCTTTTGCGCTTGGCAACGTTCAAAAATACATCTGGCGTGCGGGACATAAGGGCAGCACGATTGAAGATTTGGAAAAGGCTAGGACTTACTTGGACTACGAAATCAAACGCCTGACAAAATGAGCATTCTTCTTTCCATCTTGACGCCTGCCGTCCCTAGCCGCTGGGCGCAGCTTCAAAAGCTATCCGACGAACTAGCGCGGCAGATTGGCGACAAGCCGGTTGAACATTTAACCTTGGTGGACAACAAGCGGCGCACTGTAGGCGAGAAGCGGGACGCTTTGCTGCGAGCCTCACGCGGGCAGTATGTCGCCTATTGCGATGATGATGATTGGGTTAGGCCCGATTACGTGGCTGAAATTGTCTTGGCCATACAATCAAACCCCGGCGTTGACGTGGTGACTTTCAACCAGCATTCGCAGGTTAATGAACACACGTCCGAAGTTCAATTCCAGCTTGGCAATCCCAACCATCCGTTCAATCCCGGCGGTATAACGCTCCGCAACGCATGGCACGTTTGTGCTTGGCGGCGCGGGCTGGCGGTTCAGAGCTTTTTTCCGGCTACGTCGTATGGAGAAGACTGGCAGTATGCCTCCCGCCTTTGCGCCGTAGCCAAAACCTCCGTTCACATTCCGCGCATCCTTCACGAATACCACCACAGCAGCGCGACTACGGAAGCCCCTCCCCCGTCCTAGACATTGCCGCCCGCGTCTGTTACGTTGACAAGCCATGAGCCTAGCAACCGAAATGGACGCGGACATAGACAGTCTCAAAACCGAGATTGGCATTCTTGTCACGTCGTCCGCAGCGTCCGTTACGTGCGTTTTTAACCGCATTGAGCGGCGGCTGGATATGGGAGACGCTGGCTATTTGGACAACCGCGACGCGGAGATTGTGACCGTGCTTGGCGATTGGGCAACCGCGCCAACTGTTAATGACCGCGTGACAATTAGCAGCATCGGCTACCGGGTTTTGACTCGGCAGGATTCAGTCAACGGCATTTTGTCCACGATGGGGCTTACCAAGTCCAACTGATGAGCCTGTCCACGCTACAAGTTGACGACACGGTTTTCCGCGACAGGCTAAACGCCTTGGCAATGCACGTAGGCGACGCGGGCAAGGTATTGAAGCAGGAAGCCAAGATGCTGATTCGTGAGATTGTCTCAAAGACGCCGCCAAAGACAGCGCAGCAAGGCCGAAACAAGCTGGAATCTGATTTGCTCAAGGTGTTTTTCCCAATCGAAGCAGAGGATTTTAAGAACGCAAAGCGAGACCTTAAAAAAGCATCCGGCTTTGTAAAACTATGGGTTACGCGGGGAGGCTTTGTGTTCTATGTGGAGCAAAACAAATTCCTTCCCGACGCATCGCTTGACCAATTGCGAGCTATCCACGAAAGGCACCGTGGCAGAAAAGGCCGGGTTGTAAGCGTGTCTGGTAGGACCGGAAATCAGAAGTTCACCAAGCGCAACGACAAGGAGGTTTATTTGAACCGCTACGTTGTCAAAGGCTCAGTGTTTAGGCGTTATCTGCGCGAGCGTTCACAGAAGGTTGGCACGATGAAAAGCGGATGGGGACAGGCGGCTAACCTGTTAAGCGTGCCGCTTCCGGCTTACGTAACGCGCCAAATCAAGCCGAGTCACGGCAGGGTGATTGACGACCTGTCAGACAAGACATCTCCAAGCGTTACCATCATTAACAGCACGCCGGGCATTGCAGAGGAAATGGGATGGGTGGTAGAACGTGCTTTGAATTCACGCGCCCTAAGCATGGCGCAAAACCTAAAGCGACTCATCAAATACGGGCCGGGAAAAACCGAAAACTCAGGTTATGCCAGCTAGCAACATCGAAACCATTTACCAGTTTGAAAGCGCACTGGAATCGTGCATTGAAACGATTCTGCAAACCGACGCCAGCCTGACGTGTTACAAGCAAAAGGACACGGACATTAAGGCTAGCCCTTGGGCAGAAGTTCAATGCACGGGCGTAAGCGCGAACGGCAAGCAATACAAGACGGGAAGCAACGGGTTTAACTGGCCGATTGATTTCACGTCAACCGTTCAAGTGACCGTCACGACCAACCGGGAGCAAAACACGTCTAGCCATGCCACCTATCTAGGCAAGGTGCGCCGTTACCTTTACGACCTGTCAACTTACACAACCCAGAGGCTACCCTACCTAGCCGTAAGCCTTGTGAGCGAATCGGGTTCCTCCGCCGTGTTTGTGGATGACGAACGGTTTGACCAAACGGTTTTACAGTTCCGAGTCAACTTTACTATCCGGCATGATGCTTGGCCGACGTGAAAAACACGTTGACACCGGGCGCGTAAGTGACACATTAGGGCAGCTTAACTAACAATCAACTGCACTAATCTATGGCCGCTTCCATTAACGATGGCTCAATTCCCTATGGCAGCCCAACGCTGTCAGTGGGTGGCGTAAGCTATATCACTGAATCCTTTGACGTTCAAAGACCGACTCAAAAAATTCCCCGGCGCAACGGCGACAATGAGCCAAGCGGGCAAGTTGTCATTGCCGATTTTGTAACTGGCACAGCGACGTTGCAAAAGATTACCAGTGGGACCAAGCTTCCACTCTATGGCGTTACATTCACCTACACGGATGACGCCACAATCGGAGCGGAGACATTTTACATTGACGACGTGTCGCAGGCCCGTGGGCAAGCTGACGCCACCAAGTTTCAAATCGCCTTTACAAAGCTCTACAACTAAGCCGGACGCGGGGAAACCCGTGCGGCTTTTCATGCCGTGAATCCGCGCTTTGCTCACCTTCCCGAGTATGTCGAAGCCTGCCAAAAGCAGGACCGGCTTCGGGACTTTGCGTTCCTAGAGCTTGAGGCCGTCTTGTGTGGACACGTCGTCAAGCCAATGACGGCCCGGCATTTAGCCTTGCTGACGCATTGCGGCAACGGGTTTGTGACGGGCGGAGACGTGCTACCAGAGCATATTCCGCAGTTCATCTACGTGCTAAAGGGCGGCAGTCTGGCCGATGAAAAAGCCATGCGCCGCTTTGCCGTTGACTTCGGTTGGCGCAATTTCAAGACGTGCTGCGATGAAATTGAGGCATTTGTCAACGCCACCTTCCTTGACTCGCCAGAGGGCGGCGGCAAGCGCGGCGAGACGTTTAACAGTTGGCTGGCGTCTTTGGTTGACGTGCTTGCGCGTGAATACGGATGGCAGCAACGCGAAGTTCTAGACCTGCCCATTGCTTGCGTCTTTCAATACCTCCGCGTGATACGGATGCGTAGCAGCGATAAGGAGCCAATGGCGAACAAGTTGAGCGACGAGGCGCGGGCAAAGGGCATTGCGCGAATGATGGCAGAGGCCAAAAACTAATGAGCGAGGACATCAAATTTAAGCTAGGGTTTGACGGCACCGCATTCAAGCGCGGAGTTACGTCCGTCAGGGCTGACATGAAAAAGTTTGCCTCTGAGACTGCGGCAAGCTGGCGACAGGCTTTTACATTTGGAGCGATATTTGAAGGGCTGAAATCCATTTCAGACCGGATGATTGAAATAAAGAGGACATCCGAAGACTTGGGAGTTTCGGCTGGCTTTTTGCAGACGATGCAAAAAATGGCGGTTAAGTTTGGCTCAAGCTCTGAAGCCGCAAATGGCTCACTAATGAAGCTGGCCGAGACAATGGGCCAAGCTAGGCTTGAGGGCGGGGAGGCGTTGGAGAAGTTCGACAAGTTTGGGATTTCTCTTTATGACATCAACGGAGAAGCCAAAACAACCGAAGAAGTTTTCAAAAACATTGCCGACCGTTACGGTCAAGCTACTGACGCGGCGACTAAGGCGGCCCTTGCTTTTGAGTTCTTTGGGAAACAAGGACGGCAAATAAATAACATTCTGGCGGAAGGCTCTGGCGGCATAGAAGCGTATCAAAAAAAGCTGCAATCATTCGGCTGGGTTGTAAGTGACAAGAATATGCAGGCGTTGATTGACGCCAGAGAGGCCCTAAAATCAAACACAACTGGACCGCTTGCTAGCATTGCTGGGTTTGCTACTAGAGCGGCAGGCATTCCTTTCCGTGCGCTTGGGGCGTTGTCAGCGGGCAAAGCGGGAATTTTTGGAGCAGGCCCGGCAAGCGACAAAGCGGTTATTGACTCAATTTTTGGCAGAGAAGAAAAAAGCGGCAAAGGCCGTCCACGTTCGTTCACTGAAGAAATGGAGCGGCGCGAACGAAACCGTTCCGTTCTGGCAAAGCAAACCGAAGAATCGGAAAAGCGAAGGCTCAAAGACGAGAAGGACACGCTAACAATCAAAGAAAAAACACGCGACCTTGTTTTTGAGGAAGCAGACGACAGCGAGAAAATTCGGATGCTCAAACTTGAAATTCTTGACTTGGAAGACGAAGCCAATGATAGGAACAAAACGCAGCTTGAGCGTTCGCAAAAACAGTTGGAGGTTCACGAAAGAATGGTTCAGATCGCCAAGATTCAAAAAAACATAGACAAGGAACGCGCAGACATAGCGAAGGAGCAGCAGGATGCGATTGACCAAATTGACCAAGGCTTTAAGCGCGATTTGGAGCAAGCGGTTCTTAGGGCTAGGGGGTTAATGGTTGGCGCGGGCGAAACCATTCGTGATAAGATGCTTTACACCGAACAGGATTTTGCTAACGCAAACTTGCGCGGAATTCTTGACCCAGAGACAAGGCGTCAGGCTGCAATTTACCAGAATCAGGTCGTTCCATTAAAAAGAAAAGCAATGGCGCAACGGCAGCGCGGTTTCGTTGAAGATGCAATTTCAACCCAAACCCAAGCCGAATTGATTATGGCTGGCCTTGACCGCTTGCAAAGCAGTGAGCAAATCAAACAACTCCTAGAGTTACAGAAAGTAAGCACGGCAACAAAGGCTCTTGCGAAATGCATTGTTGACGGCAACAAGCTCAATTCTCAAATAGCGATGGCACCATGAGCTACACCTTCCAAGACGGCAATTTAAGCACGGCGCAAATTGACGGACCTAAGCGATGGCTTAGGCCGTTTGATGACGACTTTGCACAGATAGTTTTTGAGCAAGACTACCAGCAATTTGAAGATGACTTCACGCCGCTGCCACTTGATACGCCGCACGACACCATCAAAGACGCATACCTAGTGAGCGAAAGCCCTTTGGACGCGCTAGGCGGTGGCGTGGTAAAATGGACTCGCACCTATGCTCGCATACCGGCAAGCCGTCAACGGTTTGAATCCTATTCGTGGACAGTTCCCGGCATTGGCACGGAAGCGGTTTATTCGTCCGTATCAATTTCCAGCAACAGCAGCGCGGCGGGAGTCACGACGCTTGTCACCGCGACAAGTTCAACGGCGGGCGTAGGCGACTCCGTGCTTGTGTCCTACACGTTCACCGACGGAGTGACAGGCACTCAATACGGGCGCGACGTGCTACGGACCTGCCTCTCTGGCACTAGCGGCACGACCATCAATGTTGACCTGATTTCGGAGCCGGGCGGGACAATTACTTACAGCACCCTGAAAAAAGTTGAGCCGGGGCGCGACCCCTACACCGAAGAAGTCGGAAGCGTTTTGCAGTTGGACTATTTCCTTCCCGGCGTGTCGGCTGGCATTGATTCGCCGCAAGACATTCCAGAGCTTGCGCCGTTGACCATCTACGACAACACCGGGCGGCAGACGGCGAGCTTTACTGCTACCACAACGCCAACCCTTGCCACTTGGCGCAGTAAGGTTGCGGCGGGCGAATACGTTTGCGTCGTGCGGTCAATTCCGCGCCGCTGGCTTGGTAACATTTACGAGCGTGCCACACGCTACGTAAAGGCGATATGATTCAAGAGCCGCCAAGTGATATTTCAGGACAGTTGCCAATGGTTAGCGAAGGCGACCCGGCTTGGCCTTTATCTGCCGCATGGCTCAACTTCATGGTTCGCAAGATTGAAGCGTTTTCAAACATTCAAGCAGAACCTCCGCTCAAAATTGTGAAGTCTGACTCAGGCTTCCGCATCGTGGTTGAAGAATGATTTTGCCCAAGTTCAAAGAAGGTGACTTGGTGTCCGCGTCCGACTGGAATCTGATTGCCAGCGAGGTGAATCGCATTTGGGGAAGTGAAGCCGGGCCGGGATTGCGGTTGACCAAGGGGGAGCCTTGGCGAATTAGCTCAACTGCCGCCATAGGTTCAGCGTCTTTGGAATTCAACGGCCCGGTCTGGCAGATTTACGTTTACCGGCCAACCGGAGCGGATGACTATGACGTAAATGCTGCGCCTTCGGCAATCTTTCTGACGGGGCCATTTACACAGACCGGCACCGTCAACACTAAACGGATTGCCCGGCTGAAATGGAGCGGCTCGCGCACCGTAGCCGACGCCCAATTTGCGGCCAATGGAGGAATTAATCTTGCAACCGGCGGTCAGTATTTACAGCAGCGCATGGCGAAAGTGCCAGCAACGGGGGCGATGCTATTCCTTGGGCAAACTTCTGACTCAACTTGGTTAGACGGAAACAATGGCGTATTTTGGGCGGCAAATCCGACAACCGGCCAAAGACTATTCTCGCCTTGGGCAAGTGTTGAATCCGTCGCGCCGGGCTATCGTGACGACTCCATGACCGGCATTGCAAGCGATGGCGACACCATTGCCTTGTCGGCTGGCGTTTTGTCGGGCGGAGACCCCGGCATCATGCTTTTTGACACGGACGGCAACGTGGTTGAAACCAGTCCCGGCGACTATGTGTTTTCAAACGGTTCTGCCAGTTCTTACTTTTGGCTGTGCGCGAAGCCGGGCAATGGCTACCTGTTTGAAAACAATGCTGCAAACCCAAACCCAAAAGTTCACGCAATAACCGCAAGCGCGGCGGGCGGAATAACATTGAATGCGACTTGGGAAGCTAATGCCGGAACTGGCGGCAATTCGTCTGCATCAAATCCGATTCCGCCGTTTATTCCGTCAGACCGCCAGAGCTTCCGGTTTTTCTTTCCTGAATGGAACGGCACAACCTACGGAAGCATTCTGCCTCCGTTCACTGAAATTGTTTCACTTGAAACGGACGGCAGCTTGCTTGGCACCGATTTGTTGGCTTGGATTCCTTCTCCGCTATTCGGACAGCAGCAGCAGCCGCTGGCTTGCGGGCCTACCGTTGGGGATTACATTTTCACCAGCAACGCATACGACACGCTTTATCTAATTTTTGACTCGCTCTACAAAATCATTCCGCCGGGCGACTTTAACGGCGTGATAACTGACGCGAAGTATTTCAGGCAACGCAACGACGGCACGCACCAGATCATTGTTTGCGGCGAGTTTACCGAATACTTGGGCGAGCCTGCGCCGTATCTTGTTTTCATTGACCAAGACGGAAACCGGCTTACCGATTTGGAGTGGCCGTAATGCTTGACGATAAGCGCAAGTAATGACAACTTAACCGGCGCAAATGAATCTCTACTTCAACGCATCAGCAAGCGACCCGGCAAGTGCGCTTGTCCGCGATGCTTTGAGGCAGCAGCCGGGGCAGCGTCCGGTTTTCATTTTGGGCGACAACCCCGAGGTCAATCTTTACGTCACGGACGGCGCGGGCGGTTACGATGCGGACAGCGGCAGCGCAACCGTTACGCCTTGGCTGGCAATCGGCAGACCGGGCGCGGCTCCTGACGGTGGAACATTCTGGCTTGGCGTTTCATCTGCTACGTCGGGGACGCTCCACAACAATTCCCGTTACTACATTCAGAACTATGTCGCAGGGGACGATTTCACGAACGTAGGCGCGACGACAAACGAAACCGGCGAAATCTTTACCAAAAACAACGGACTGCCGACTAGCTGGGCAAACGGTTCAACACTGGTTGAAATCACAACGGACGTTGCCTATTCCGCAACTGCGGCCACCTTGCTTGCGGCTCTTGAGGCTACGGAAGCAATCACGACGGGGGCTGTCACCGTTACAAAATCCGGTGACGCCCCCGTCTGGAAGATTGAATGGACGACAACCGGCAACAAGTCCGCGCTGATTGGCGGCGGCTCTGGCCTTACACCGGCTTCATCCGTTGTCGTTTCAACGATTCGGGCAGGCACGTCAACCGTTACCGAGCAGCAACTCATTCGGCTGAGTCAGGTTCCTTACGCACTCCAAACGACTTGGGCGCAAATCACTAATGGTTGGAATGCGAGGCTTGACCTAAACACTCGCGGCTTGCTTGAGGCATTGGACGGCGCGGGAAGCGTGCCTCTGACGCTTGAGCTTCAGCTTGTTGACGGCTCAAATAACATCCGCACCGTCGGGCAGGTTGATTGCACCGTCCGGCACGAAGTCGTTGACGAAGAGGCAACTATCCCAACTCCGCTGCCAAGCTATTTGACGGCGGCTGAATCGCGGCTTGAGTTCGCTCAAAATCGCTACGCAGTCACGGCGTTGACCGGCGGCGGCACGGCACTTGACGGACTGGCAACCGGCACAACTGCACTGCCAACGATTGCGACCAACAGCCTTGTCGCGTTTGACGTTTCGGGCGTGCTTTACTTTTACCGCCTAGAAACCGGCACGGACGCGGAAAGCTCACCGGATATTATCAGGCCGGATGATTACGCAAGCTCGACAAACGAGCGGGTCTGGAAACTGCAAAGCGTTTCGGCGGCAAGTGCGTCCAGTTACGAAGCCGTCAGCTTTTCGGCGGCTGGCAATACCGACATAACGCCCGGTACTAATTCCGCAACGCATTCCGTGTTGGCTACCGTTAGCGCGGGCGCGGGCAGCTACACGCGCACGGTATCATTGCTGACGGCCAACGCCAGCGAAGGCGATAGAGTTGTCATTCGATTTGCGATGCCAGCCAGCACAAACCCAGTTGTTGAAGTGCGTAACGCCACCAGTGGAGGCACGCTATTGACCACGATTACGGGCGAAGCTAGCGGAATTCCAGTGTGCGCGGAATACACTTACGACGGGAGCGCATGGATTGAAACCGGAGCCTACTACGTTGAATGAGCAACCCGACGCGCAAACTACAACTCGGCGGCGGCACGCTTACCGGCCAGCTTAACTTCAGTGGCACGAATCACGCTGGCTTAAAACTGATTTCCCTGACCACCACGCAGCGCGACGCGCTCACGCCTGCGAACGGGATGGTAATTTACAACACGACGAATGCGCGGGTTGAACAATATTCAAACTCAGCTTGGAAAGAGGTTGCATCTTTGACGAATTGGTCAGAAACGGGCGGCACCTATTCGGGGAAAACTTACGCGCAATGGATTCCATCAAGCGGCACAAACGTCTCCGCAATTCTTACTCCGAAAGGAACGGGGGCTTTTCAGCTTCAAGTTGCCGATGGAACAGCAGCGGGGGGAAACAATCGCGGAAACTATGCGATTGACCTGCAAACCTCGCGGAACAATGCAAGCGAGGTTGCAAGCGGCGAGGGTTCTTTTGTGGCCGGAAAAAACGGAACGGCAAGCGGCCAAGAATCGGTGGCATTTGGCGCAGGCACAGCTTCTGGAGCAACATCGTTTTCCCATGGCGGAACTGCATCCGGTTCCCGTTCGGTTGCGTTTTCGGGGCTTGCATCTGGAAATTATTCTTTCGCTTTTGGCACGGGTTCAAAATCTGAATTTGACGGTAAAATTACGTTCGGAGCATTTGCAAGCGCAGGCCAAAGGCAATCGGGTGTGTTTGTCATTCATGCAAGCACCTCGGATGCGACCCAAACGGAACTGACTTGGGACGGTTCAACGGGGCAGAAGTGCGTCTTGCGTAACGATTCAACTTACGCATTCATCATTCTTGTCTCCGCTCGCCGGTCAGATGCCGACGGTGAGAATGACGGCTGGGAATTCAAGGGCTTGATTCACCGCGACGCTAATGCGGCCAGCACAACCCTTGACGCATTACAGGCCAACCAAATTGGCGCGACGGCTTGGGCGGTTGCGGTTGATGCTGACACCACAAACGGCAGCCTGCGCGTGCGTGTGACCGGAGAAAACGCAAAGACAATCCGATGGTGTGCCACCATTTACACAACCGAAGTTTCTGAATCGTGAAAACCTTTCTCGCACTCCTAATTAGCTGCCTGACGCTTTCGGCGGCTACGACTTATCCTGTTTTGACCGATAGCACTAACCGGCTTTTTCCCGGCGGGCTAACAAACGTGTTTATTCTCAACTCCAATGCCGTTGCAACTGGCACGCTGCGCGTTACCGGAGCGGCTACGGTTACGAATTCGTCCAGCGTCTTTTCCGGTGCGGGCTACGGCAGCACACAGCAAACGCTGTCATATTCTAGCGGAACAAACCTGACAGTTGACGCGAGCAAGTCGCTTCACTTTGTCAGCCTGACTAACACGGCATACTTCGCGCAGCCTAGCAGCTTGGTTGCTGGCGCGTCTTTCACTGTGATTTTGCAGCAAGATAGCACTGGGACGCGGGCGGTCACGTTCAATACAAACTACTGGAAATTTCCAAGCGGAACGCAGCCAAGCATTACGACAAACGCCAACGCTTACGACGTGCTTTCATGTATCGCCTGCCCATACGGAACAAACATTTTCGCAGTGCATAACGCGAAGTTTCAATGAAGTTTATTCGCAGTCTAATCGCGGCGGCTTTTTTATGCGTTTGCATAGCATCGCCGTTTGTTTTGTGGCGTGAATTCACGCACGAAACGCAAGCTGGACCAATTGGGTTTAGGCTTGTTTCGGCGGCTTCATTTAGTCCCACAAATTTGCAGGGACTCAAACTTTGGTTTGACGCCTCGCAAATCACCGGACTTTCTGACGGAGACTCAGTTACTAACTGGTTTGACCTAAGCGGCAACTCAAACACGGCAACGCAATCAACCGCAAGCAAGCGATTTACTTATGAAACCGGAGAGATAAATGGATTGCCAATTGTCAGGGGCGATGGAGTTGATGACTTTTTTGACATATCAACCCCGCTGTCACTCACAAACTACACTGTCTTTGCGGTGGTAAAGCGGGCAGCCGGTTCTCAGGGCGTGCTTTTTGGCGCAGAGGGCGCGGGCAGCAGTTACATGGGCATCTACACAACGTTCGGGGGAACTTTGCAAAACGAAAACGGATCATTTGCCGGAAACATTGCCGCCGACCCTGCAACCGCAGCGACATGGAGGTTTACAGCATCAAGCGGAACCGCTTCATTTGGAACAAATGGCTCTGATTCAACTTTTGCAAATCCGGTAACTGGGGCTTTTAGATTTGGAAGAATTGGGAACCGTGCGGCAGGCGAACACTTTTCAGGAGATTTGGGCGAGGTAATTGTTTATGACACCGCGCTTAGTGTGGATAGCCGACAGTCCGTAGAGAGATATTTGCGAGCAAAATGGGGAACGCCATGAGCCAACATTCCATATTTATTTGCCCATCCCAAAGCGTAGCTTGGTTTAACGACAGGGCAAATGCGCTTGGCAATGGCGGGGCCGCTTTGGTTTTGGCATTGTCGGTCAACGGCCAAGAGCCAGCTACGCACGGATGGTGCGCGGTCAAGCTGAGTGAAGCAAATGACGCCGCCGTTGCGGCGTTAATGACTGCGAATCCTGACAAGGGAATCGTGTGGCGGAAATATGACGTAGGCTCTCAGCCGGGTTATCCTGATGCCGTTCTTGCGGAGCTTGGGTTGAAACGTATTGTTAAGCTAATTATATGACTCGTTTTGCCCTTTTCCTAGACCTGCGGGCGCAATTGTATTTTTGGATTGCGACAGGCAGCGCGTTTCTTGTCCAAACCGAAGCTCTTGAACATTGGGGCGACTGGACTAGCCTTGAATGGTTCAGAACCGGCATTGGTGCGCTGATTGGCGGGGCGACCGCACTCCGCGCCTACGTTGACCAATCAATCTCTAAACGTGAAAACGACAATGAAGCAAACATTAACAAGCCGTGACGCTATCAAAGGATTCGCCGTTGTCCTTTCGTTAATTTTGGCAGGCTGCGCGACGGTTCAACCCAACAGCCAGTTGCCCCTAGTCAGAACGGAGCAGACGCTAACCGTTGCTTTGGCTGCCGTGGACTCTTTCCTATCCTTTGAGTATCGCCGCCGGGCAGACGTGCCGAAGGAAGTGCAAGACATAGCCGCTCGCGTGCGTAGCAAGGCTATTGGCGCGTTTGAATCCGCGAACCGTCTCCGCATAGCCTACAAGGTAAACCGCAACGCCAAAAACGAAGCCGACTTGATGACGGCCCTTGCTGCCGTTGACGCTCTGGTTGGCGAAGTTCGCGTCTGGATTCCTAAAGCGACGGCGAGCGGCACCGAAAGCGCGACGGACAACTTGATTGCCGAGGCTGAATCAAGCCGCACCGTTTCAACCGGCTCATGGATTGCGCTTGTCCCTGTATTTGTTGACCTAGCCCGCGAGGTTTACGTCATGGTCAACAAATCCCGTGACGCCGCAAAACAGAATGCGGAATGGGATTTAGCAGCCGAGGAGGCTTTTGCCGCGAAGCTCTCGGCCATCAAAACTGCGGCGCATTGGAAGCCATGAGCGAGCAAATACAAAGAGTTGGCAAGGGCGTGGTGTTTTGGAGCGGCGTGCTGGGCGTTTGCGCTTCGGTTGCTTCGACTTGGCTAATCCTGCCGCAGCGCATGGAGGCCGTGGAGAAGCGTCAAGCCGCGATGGAAGCCAAGTCTGCCACTGACCGGGAGCTACTTGTCCGAATTGAGGAGCGATTGAAACAAGTTCAAGACGAACTCCGCCGCAAATGAAAATTCCATTCCTTGAGTTTCAAATGCGCGTCGCGCAGATATTTCCCGACGCAAAAGCTCAAGATATTGCGCCCGCACCTTACGTTCACGTCTTTGACGCCAACTGGCTGCAAGAGGATTTCTGGCCTGTTTGGTGCGAAGTTAAACGCGAACTCAACAATGCCATCCCTGCCCGTCCGATGGCGAACAATGCACGCCGGGGAATCTGCGATGAAATTACCAAGCGGTTTCTCGCTGAGATTACACTGTCCACGCGCAAGCGTTACGTTGACGAAGACGTTGCGCCCGGTGTGCTTGACGCAACTGTCAGAATCACGGGCGAGCCGCTTAACCGCGTGTCCGATGGCTGGCACAGATGCGCTATTGTGGCGGTAACAAAGAACGGCACGGACTGGTTCCCGGTGTTTGTTGAACCCCAGCTTGACTATGCAAACTATCAAACTACTGACCTGCTTAACGCTGCTGGCCTTGGTGTGCAGTTGCACGAGCATTTCATCTGACCGGGTGACGCTGCCAATTCCTCCCGCCGCGAAATAGCTTTACAGAGCCGCCGCAAAGCTGTATAGGCCACGTAAATGAACGACAACGAGATAAACATTGCGATTGCGGAGGCGTGTGGATGGGTCGCAATGCCGGACGGGCCGGATTATTTGCCGCCCGGGAGTTTGAAAACACAGATGGTTCCATCCTACACCACCGACCTTAACGCCATGCACGAGGCGGAGAGGGTGCTGCCCGCAAAACATTGGGATCGTTATACACAATGGATGGCAGAGCTTGCTGGAGGAACGCGGCGGTTTGTAGTCTGCCACGCTACCGCCGCCCAACGCGCCGAAGCCTTTCTGCGAACGTTAGGCAAATGGAAAGACTGACCAAATGAACATCCAAAAAGGCTGGAAAAAAGTCTTCGCCGTCGGCTGTTCGCACGGCATCCACGCTGACAGGAAAGCACTTGAGGCGGTCATTAAATTCCGCGAAACGTTCAAGCCTGATACTTGTGTCCATCTTGGGGACTTCTGCGACACCGCTGCGTTTCGTTCCGGCGCAAAGGGCAGCAATGACGAAAGCTCGCCAATCCAACCGGACGTTGACGGCGGTTTAGACTTTCTCGAAAAACTTCGCCCGTCGCTTGTGCTTTGCGGCAATCACGAAGACAGGCTTTGGCGTCTTGCTGCTTCGCCGTCCGCTATCGTTGCGCATTGCGCTCAAGAGGTAATTCAGCAAATGGCAAAGTGCTGCCACAAGCTGAAAGCCGAGCTTGTGGAGTGGGGTGGCATTTACCAAGGGCGCGCGATTGGAGGATTCCGGTATATGCACGGGACGTTTTACAGCGAGAACGCCACGCGGGACCATGCCGAGGCTTTTGGAAACGTTGTCCACGCGCACACGCACCGCGCAGCCGTAGCCAAGGGGAGGCGCAGCGATTCACCAACCGGCTACTGTGTTGGCACGTTGTCAAATATGCCCGCGATGGAATACGCAAAGGCCAACAAGTCAACACTAGCTTGGAGTCACGGATTCGTTTGGGGCTTTTACAACGAGGGGAAAACGGGCGGGCGAAGCGTGCTTTGGTTGCATGAGCAGCCAGCGAATCAAGCGGAATGGATTTTGCCAGCATGAAACCAAACGAACTTCTTGCCGCCATCCTTAAGGCTAGCGGCACGAAACGACAAGATGACATTCCGGCAGGATTCAAAACCTCTGCGGAATGGGCCGTTGAATGGAACAAAGCTCGCCGCACTGCTGAGGAGGTTTGCGCCAAAGGAGTTGCCGCTGGGTTGCTCAAGAAAATCACCTTGCGCCGTCTGGTGAACTTGCGCCTCCGCAACGTGAATTACTTCGCGGAGGTCAAGCGATAATTTTTGGAACACAATTCAGCCTTGCCAGCCGCGTTGTGCGGGGCAATCTTGCCGCCCCTTAAAATGAAAATTACAGTCCAACTTACCAGTCACGCCGAGGCAGAGCGCGGAGAAACCGAGAGAATGGCCGAGACGTTCACGATTGAATTCAAGCGCAACGGGCAAGCCAGAGACGCTTTCCTTCGCAATGTGGCCGAGCATATCCGCAGCCTTGCCAAAACCTACAACGCCAAATTTGACGAGGAACACAAATGAACGCGCACGTTTCGTTTCACGGGTTTTCCGTCCCGCTAATTGGGATTGACCGGGAAAGCGTGTTGAACGAATGCGATGATTGCCACGATGAATTTGACACCTTGCAAATGCGGCTCACGACTGACGGGCATTTCCGGTGCGACAAGTGCGCGAAGCATGACGCAAAGCAGTATCAGCCAGTCTTAACCAAAAACCTCGCATGATTAGCCCTGCTTTAATCTTCACGAAACGCGACTTTGCTATTTACTCGGGCTGGAATGCGCGTAAGGTGGGGGCATGAAAACGAAAGAGCAGAAAATGATTGCAGCCTCCAAAAGCGTATCAATTGCAAAGCGCACGCTTAAGAACCTTCTTAATAGCAATGCCGAAGCTCACATGATTGCGCTTGCAAAAAAGAACTTAGAAAGCGCGGAGGCAAGGTTTAATTTTATTTCGGCAACCTGATTATTTTGGCTGGAAAAGCACTGACACGTTAAAACATTTATTGGCAATGGTGCAAGCACTTCCAGAGAACAGACCCGGCACAGCCTTTGGCGTAACCGGAGGAGCGCACGCGAAATCTCTCTGCGCAATGGCCGGACATTGTGAAAGCACGCCTCACGGAAATCGTAGCGAAACTACGTTGCCAACCATTTTTCCCTCCCAATCTACCACCATTGCCCGCGAGGGTAACGTAGATTCGCCCGGCGCGTGTGCGTCAAGGGGTGAGGATGGGACGACTCCCGGCGGGCCAAAAACGGCCCCACCTAGTAGTATGGGATGGAACAAAGCCGGGAGGAAATTTAAGGCACTTGGATACCTTCAACGGCGCGGGCTTTACTACCGGCGAACGAAGGGCTTTTGGGCTAACCTAGTAACGACACAAGAATGAACCCGCTGACGATTGCAATCATTTTGGTTGTGCTGACCGCACTGACCTACCGACACCATCACTACGGAGACTAGCATGAACACTGACCTAATCATCGGCATCATTGTAGGCGCGTCCTTCACGGGCGTGATTGCGTCCCTGCTTTGGATTGCGCGTGACAGGATTCAAGGGCCGTTGCCGACGAATGAGGACTGGCCGGAGGACAAGCAATGAGCCGCAACGTCTTTGGGTGGGACTACCCAGCGGGCGCAGAACACGACCCGCGTGCGCCTTGGAATGAGCCGCCCGAGTGCGAAGCGTGCGACGGAGAGGGCGTGGTGACTTGCAGTGATTGTGACGGGGCAGGAATGTGTGAGACTTGCTCTGAGCGCGGTCATCATCAATGCCGTTTTTGCAACGGCTCAGGGCGGAAGCAAACCGACAAAGAAAGCCGCGAGGATTACTAGGCTGACATGGAAAGGGACGACGCATGATTCCCAAATCTTCTCGGTTCAAATGCTGCCACTGCGGCTACCTAAAGAAGCGGCCCGGTAAATGTGTATGGTGCGGCAAGTTGGCAGACTTTGACAATTTGATGGAAGTAGCTTGGCAGTCGGCGGGCACAGTCACTTCGCTCCCGGGTGAATTGCAAACAGCGAACACTCAAAGGCTCCACAGGCAACGCTCACCTGTGGCCATCAATTCAAATTTCCCCGTGCCTGCGCTGTCTAATGCCTCGCTGCTAGATAACGTCAAACGGAAGCAAAAGCCGCAAGGGCCGGGAAAAGCAAAGCTGCTAGTGCGTTATGAAGAATCGGGCCGACGGTTCAAAATTGCAGCATCGGCGAACTTTCACCGGATAAGCCCGGCGCGGACGGGCTATATGTCTGCAAGCTGTGAGCGTCACGTTGCAGGTCAGCGCAAGCCAGAGATACGCACTGGCTCCGGTGAACACTTTATGGGCGCGTGGTGTAATGGTAGCACGGCAAGTCCGAGACGCATGACCTGCGGAGTAGGCAACCAAACGGCAAGCGGCAGTTTGATTCTGCCCGCGCTCATGTAATCTATGCCCCTGACAAACCTTGAGGTTTTTTGCCGCGACCTAAAAATCAGCGAGCGCGAAGCGATGGATGCTTTACAAGGCGCGGCAATCATTAGCGACAACTGCGCCAAGCTGTCGGACGTATTTGGGCAGGACCAATGGCGGGCAATTAACTTTCTCGGTAAAAACAAACCAGCACAAAGAAAATGAGCAACAACATAGCAATCAGCATTGACGTAACCCTTCTGGACAAGAAGCGGTTTAAAGAAATGACCCGCAAGAACGGCAACCGCGCAGTGTTTGCGGACTTGGTGCTTGTCGAAACGCCGGACGGTCAATACGGAGACTTCATGGTCAAGCAATCCATTTCCAAAGAGGAGCGCGAGGCCAAGGTTGAAATGCCCATCCTCGGCAACGGCAGGTATCTTGTAAGCAAAGGCAAGCCGTCTGCAAAGCCGCAGCACCGCGCCGCAAATGACGACGACGCCAATCAGGTTCCGTTTTAACCATGAAATACGAAACCCGCCAGTCCCGCGCATCGCGGTCAACCGTCCGCAAAATTGAAAAAGCACTTGCGCGAGGCTGGAAACCCGGCCTTGGCTCAGTGTCCGACTTTGCGCGAGGGCTAACTCACAAAACCATTAAACCAATTCTGCAATGCCTGACGTGATTCCAACCGGGCCGACTGTCTGGAAAAGTGGCAAGCGAAACATCACCGTGTGCCGAGTTGATGAACTGTTTGAGGTGGAGGTTTTTTCACGCCACAAAATTTGCTACGGAGATATTTTTACGGACGCAAATGGCAACCGCTACGAAGTTGAAAACGGAGAGTCAATTGAAACCAGCTTCGCTAACGCTCGGCTTTTGGTAAGAAAACTTTATCCAAGTCAGACGCAGGATTAGAACCGCTGCAATCTGCAAAGTGACCGCTTTTTTGCTTTTCAACTCGGGGCGGCTGGCTATTCTGTCCACGTCAACTGAATGAACGGTTGACGCAAACAAAACGACACAAAATGAACAAATACACCTGCAACGGATTCAATAGCGTCAAAGCCGAAACCATTAACGAGGCGGCTGAGGTTTTTGCAAACCGCGCTGCGAGGCGCAAATATGGCCGCTCTGGCTACAGCCGCACCTGCACCCAGCAATCACACAATCACGACCTTTCGGTTGCTGAGTATTCAGCGTTTATTGGCTACACCACCGGGCAAAACGAAACCACCGGCAACAATATTAGTTTCACCGTTTCTCGCGCTTGACTCGCCGCCCCGCGACCGGCAAACGGACGCGGCAGGCGGTTTAAACTAACACGACACAAAATGAAAACGTTCTTAGACTGGCGAAACACATACGCTCCATCACTGCGGCGCACAACCCCTACGGCAATTGTCCGAAGTGGCGCAAGGCGCACTGTTTTTGACTGCATTTGCGGTTCTCGGCACACTGCATCAACCGAATGGAACGGACGCAATGCGGTTCACGTAATCTTGTGGCGCAGGAAACACGACTCTGAATGCAATCCCATCGCAAAGGCAATTGAGATTGAAAAGGCCCGGCAAGAAATTTACAACCGCGACTAAAACACACACACCATGAACGACACAGCACAACTCGAAATCATCCAGCCGTCCGCCCTTGAATCAATGGAGCGGGCGCAAACCGACGTGCAAATTACAACCGCCAAACGGTTTCCCCGCACGTTGTCCACGGTCAAAAAGAACATGATGGAGTTTGCAACATTGGACGAAGAAACAGCGGCATCTTGTTTCTATACGCTCACCCGCAAAGGACGAGACGGCGTAAAACAGATTCAAGGTCCGTCCGTCCGCATGGCAGAGATTGCCCTGTCCTGCTACCAAAATGTGCGAGCCGGTGCGCGAATCATTGCAAACGACGGAAAAACAATCACCGCGCAAGGCGTCTGTCACGACCTGCAAAACAACGTCAGCGTCTCGGTTGAGGTCAAGCGACGCATCACCGACAAGAACGGCAACGCATTCAGCGAGGATATGCAAGTCGTTACTGGAAACGCGGCTTGCGCGATTGCGCTTCGTAACGCCACCTTCAAAGTCATTCCCGGCGCACTCGTCAACCCGGTCTATGAGGCCGCAAAAAAGGTTGCCGTTGGCGATGCCACTACATTAAACGCTCGCCGCGCAAAGTGCGTAGATGCGTTCAGCAAAATGGGAGTGAGCAAGGAAAAGCTACTCGCAAAATTGGAGCGTAAGGCCGTTGAGGACATTTCACTTGAAGACCTTGAAACGCTGATTGGCCTACACACGGCAATCAAGTCCGGCGACACCACGATTGACGAACAATTCTCGGAGCCTAAGCCGCAGACTGAGCCGCAGTTTGCCGCCTCAAAGCCGCAAGAAAAGGAGGGCAAGTGAAATACCGATTGCTTGAGGCTGGCGAAAAAATACAGGCTGGGGACGAGTTTTCGTTTCCAAATTCGCTAGGCGTGACGAAGTGGCAGAAAACAAACAGGGACGGCAATAAAGTTTACACCTCTGGCGTTTACCGCCGCCCCATCAAAAAGAAGAAAGGAAGCAAGTGAACTACAGAACGCTCAACTATCTTGCCACGATAAGAAATGGCGACGAGTTTTACAGCAGCAGCAGAAAACGGTGGGTAAAAACAACGCTACCGGGT
>Ga0208147_1000127_pt1 | contig 30643 bp, 8 predicted proteins | sample DEB3_08_DNA_FD_184520 | JGI IMG/M metagenome (GOLD analysis project Ga0208147, IMG submission 184520) | Aqueous microbial communities from the Delaware River and Bay under freshwater to marine salinity gradient to study organic matter... | ecosystem: Environmental > Aquatic > Marine > Coastal ... | reverse complement strand
AGGTAGTAGAAGAATGGGTGGTGGTGGTGGAGCAGGGGCATTGATTTATGATACTTTTACATTTAGGTCAAATGAAAACTACAAATTGAGAATTGGCAAAGGTGGTATGGGTGTTCATGTTGAAGGCAATATTGGTGGTTCTATATCAACTGCCATGAAAACAGGAGAACAAGGTGGAAATACTGAAATACTTTTAAATAAAACTACTTTATATAAAGCTGTTGGTGGTGGTGGAGGAACAGGTGGTGGCACAGGTGACGGGCAGCATGGTGGTGAAGGTGGTTCGGGTGGTGGTGCTGGTGGCAAAGATTATTTATACGGTGGTTTAATTTCTCGCGATAATATTGTAAATGGTGGTACTGTTGCTGTTTATGCACACTTTTTATCTCCTTCTTATAATCCTTATTATATGAGTGATAAAATATTTGGCAATGAAGGTGGCCAGGGTAATGGTGATAATCCATGGGGTGGTGGAGGAGGTGGTGGAGCTGGCGCTCGCGGAGCTGATAGTAATTCATCTAATCCATATGCCAATAATATCAATAAGGGAGGTGATGGTTTATCTGGTGTTAAAAATGTAGATTTTATGAAACATTTTTCAATAAAAAACAAAGAAATTGGACATCATTATAAAGGCAAGGTGTATTTCGCAGGTGGTGGTGGTGGTGGAAACTGGGATGGATACATATACTATAATGATGGTGGATTAGGAGGTGGTGGTAGAAGTGGGATGTATTATACATTGAGACTAAGTAATATAGATGGAAAACCTAATACAGGAGGTGGTGGTGGTGGTGATGGATATGACCAATTTCAAGGAGGACACGGTGGTAGCGGTGTTATATTGTTACGATATAAATTAGATTATATTGGAGATGAAGATTATAGTGCTCAATGGATACATAATAAAAATAATACAAGTTTACATACATATGCTTGTGTAGGTATTGGTACAGAAGGTACAGAAAATTATTCATTGATGATAAATGGAGATATTAATTTTACTGGCGAGCTTTACAAAGATGGTGGAATAATTGAAACACCTAAACATATTGTTGAAAAGCCTTCTGTTGAAGAGGTACCATTTACTATTTTTTCAGGAGAAAGATTATATCCATCTGAATATGCAAGGCGTAATTATTTTTCTAAAATAGATGGAGTATCTCCTGACATTTTCAATATATATGATAGTAATAATAATTATGGTAATGGTGAATATACTATAAAATATTCTACACAATATTCTGATAATAATTATTCACCACATTATATATTTCATAAACCTTATCCTGATGATAACATTTATTCTAACAATGCAACATGGGCATTGGGACAATATAATTCAGGTAATTATGTTGGTAGTTACAGTCTCGCGGGAGTTAGAGGTGATTGGATAACTATACAAATGCCTTGTAAAATTTTATTAACAAAGTTTATATTTGTATCTATACAATATAACAATATTAATATAAATAGATTACCTAGAAAATATTCTATATTTGGATGTAATGATAATGATAATAATTGGGTAAAAATATATGAGGAAAATTTACCGGATGATTATATATTTTCACATAAATATATTAATGTAAATGATAGTTATCTAAAAATATTAACAGATAATGAAAGACAAAGTGGCAATAAACTTTTTAATACGTTTGGTTTAGTTGTAGAAAAAATAGGCAATACTTCTGTTCTTGCTATGGCTGAATGGAATATATATGGAAAGGAAGAATTAATTTTAAATCAAAAACCTATACATAATTATTTAAAACAATATCCTATGGTTAATAGTACTTCATCTTCTGTATTAAATAATGATTATTCGCGTGCTATTTGGAATGATAATGGATATGTTATAAAAGCCAGAGTATCCAATTATTATAATAATAATCATGGGGTTTATGAGTTATTTAACGGTAATAATAATACTTATAATGATTGCTATCATAGTAGTGATAGATTTAATGGTACATATCCATACAATTATACAAGTAGCACAAGATTTAAAGGTACAGTCGGAGATTACATAATGATCGATGTTGGAAGAAGCATTAATCCGGTTTATATGGTACTTATGCCAAGGTCAAATACAGATTTTAATGATAATGGTGCTTTTTTAAATGGTTGTCCTGGTAGATTTAAAATTTTTGCCAGTAATGATAATGACTGTTATGAAGATGATAATCATTCTTCATGGGTAGAAATATTTCATCAAGCAGAACATTTATTAGCGAATTCATATAATTATAGTATATTCACTGAATTTAAATTTACAAATGTTACAAGTCTTTATAGATATTACACATTAGTAACGACACATTTATCTGGTGATTATAGACATCTTATGATAAATGATTGGCGTATATTTGGAGGAGAAGCCCTAAATACAGATAACAAATATTTAACTTTTCATTATGATTACTCTGGTGATTTTGCAGATAATGTTACTTCAAATAATTATGCGGATATTAATGATATCTATGATGGTTTATTCGCTTGGTATAAATTTGATGATAATTATAATGATAGTAGCGGTAATAATTATCATTTAACAAATGTTAATACCTCTTTTAGTTCTACAATAACAATTGATGGTAACTCTGTTGATTTTGATATTGATAATAATAATTTTTTAGAATTCCCATCAAGCATCAATCCATATATAATATCACAAAATAATGGTATTACATTTAGTTTTTGGTTTAAGCTTGAAACTAATGAAAATTCATCTTTTGATGATTTCGTAGCACTTATGGATTTTAGTGATGGTTCAAATATTGATAATAATAGATTATTTATAGCATTATATAAACCCAATGCAAATAATTTAGATTTAAGAAATTTATATTTTAGAATTAATGATGTTAATACTACTATACCTGTCAATAAAAACACAGTAGATTTATCACAATATACATTAATTACATGGACTATAAATTCATCTGGTAATTGGTACATTTATATCAATGGTATATTGGAATCAAGTTCCATTACTAAAATAATACCTAATATGACGTATTCTCATAGATATATAAATAATAATTCATATGGAAAAAGATTTAATGGTTATCTTGATAATTTTCTCATATATGAACGTCCCTTGACAAAATCTGAAATAAAATTAATATATTTAAAGTATATTAATAGAAATTTAATTGCATATTACGATTTTAATACAGAATATTTTCTTGATAGCAAGGAACGAGAATATCCACCAGCAAGTAAAAGAAACTTTGTTCCATCGAATAATACTGATTTAGAGTATACTAAATATGTGTCACATACTTATGGTGAAGGATATTATACAATAACCGTATCTAGTGTTAATACTACTTATCCACAATATAATCCTATTAGAATATTTAATGATGCTGATGTTTCTGGTGGATTATGGGCATATTCACAATATTCAAATATATCCGGTACATTTTTGGATAGCAATTTTAATGATAATAATGGCAAATTAACTTCTTTAAACTATAAAGGCGAATGGATACAAATAGAATTACCTGTTAAAATTAAATTAACTAAATATATATTTAAACAAAGAGCTAATTCAACTGATAGCTTAAATTCCCCTGGTATATACAAAATATTTGGTAGCAATAATGAAAGAGATTGGCACGAATTAGTCAATAAAACAATTACAACAGCTAATTATTCTAATTGGTTATATATTGACAGTACTGTATCTACAACAAATTATTATAAATATTTTATATTAGTCGTAAATAAACTTGCAGGTGTTGGTGAAAATACTAATAATTTAAATTTAGAAAGATGGTATATATATGGTATTGAAAAATGTAAAGGTTATAAAAATAATATAGGAAATAATTATTTAATTACAAAAAATAATTCTAAAATAAAGCAAGTTGATGGTATAATAAACAATGCTATATATATTGATGATGACTATGATATTTTATCATCTATTGATAATTATCCAAATATTACAAGTAAATCTATATTTTCATATTCTATTTGGGTAAAAAGAAATACAATTGGTAATACTGATTTTATATTTTCACAAGGAGTTTCAAGTAATTCAAATGAAATTGGATTATTAATTGATTCTAATAATAAAATTAACTTTTATGTATATGGTTATAATATATTAACTACCGAAACATTTACAGATACTTCTAAATATATCCATATTGTATCTATCATTAATAATAATAATATATCACTTTATATCAATGGTGAATTTTATTCTACTATTTCTGTATCTGCAAATATATCAGAAAGTATTTTATATATTGGTAGCAGAGGTTCTAATAGAACACGATTATCTATTGATGAATTTCGCATATATAATAGACAATTAAATTCATGCGATGTTTATGGATTATATATAGACCTTTCGCAAAAATATGGACAATCTCAATATGAATTAACAATTAATGAAGATATGGTATGTGATATTTTACTTGTTGGCGGTGGAGGCAGTGGAGCAAGTGATGGTGGCGGTGGTGGTGGTGGTGATGTAATATATTACAAAGATATTAATTTAACTTCTGGTACTTATACAATTAATGTTGGTAGTGGTGGTTATGGTAATTATAGAGGTGATTCTTTACAAGGTGGTGGATATAATGGTTTTAATTCAAGTTTCGTAGGCAATGGTATTAAAATAATATCCGCCGGTGGCGGTGGTGGTGGTGGTTTTGTAAATTCACCTGCGAATGATGGCACACTTGTATCTTATATAAACCCATTAAATAATGATATTGTATATTCATCTGGTGCTGGTGGAGGTAATATTCAGAATTATATGAAAGCATCTGGTAATAATTATTCTGGTGATGGAGGTGATAATGCTGGTTCTAATTATGCTGGGGGTGGTGGTGGTGGTGCTGGTGATATGGGAAGTAAAGGTTCTTTTGCTGATGCACCTGTTAAAAAAGCAAATGATATTGGTGGTTTAGGTGGCAATGGCATTGTAAATAATATTACAGGTGCTCAATTTAAATATGGTTATGGTGGTTCTGGAAGTGGAGGTTTTATGAAAAATGGATTGTTTTATGGTGTATATAGTGGATATTTTAGTGATAATGTTAATTGGTTTAGTTCACTAACTCCATATGGTTATGGCTTTTCAACAAATGGTTCAAATGTAGGTACATTTACAAATAATGTAAGAACACCAAATTCAGCTGATTATTATTCTATTCAATGGACTGGATATTTTAAAGCACGTGAAACTGGCACTTATACATTTTATACAAATTCCGATGACGCTTCTTATTTGTGGATAGGCAAATATGCTGAAACTGGTTTTACAACCAGTAATGCTACTGTTATAAATGGTGGTACACATGGTATGACAACACGTTCCGGTACAATAAATTTAGTTGAAAATTTATATTATCCTATTCGAATTCAATTCGGTGAAGCAGGTGGTGGTGATAATATAATAGTATATTTTAAAACACCTGGTAATGTATATATATATGATGGTATCGGATACTATTATTATTTAATTAGTTATCCATTGAATGGTTTAAATGGTACTGGTAATGGTGGTCAGGGTGGTAAATTTAATTTTGATCCAGAACTATATGGAAAAGGTGGTTCTGGAATAGTAATTATTAAATATAAGGCTAAATATACTAAACCTTCATATAGTTTAATACAGTGGACTTATGAACATGGTAGTGATTATGTTTACCATATGGGTAATGTAGGGATAGGTACAAGTAATCCAACAACAATGTTAGATGTCACTGGTGATATAACAGGTAATACTAAAAACTTTAAAATTGAACATCCTTTATTCAAAGATAAATGGTTATATCATGGCACTATTGAAGCTCCAAGATATGAAAACATTTATCGTGGAAAAAAAACATTAAAAAATGGCAAATGTTCTGTTAATATTGACAAGGAATGTAACGAAACTGGTGGAATGATTACTGGAACATTTGAGGCATTAAATAAAAATATACAACTATATCTGCAAAATAATCAAACATTTGATAAAGTTATTGGAGATATAGTTGATGGAATTATAAGAATACGTTGTGAAAATATTGTTGATGATATTGAAATTGATTGGATGGTTATTGGAGAACGTAAAGATGGTAATGTTATTAATGAACCTATTACAAACTCCAAAGGTAGTTTAATATGTGAACATTATTTTAATGGTTATAATAATTTTAATGTTGATTATTAAAATGAGTACATAATTTATAAAATCTATTGAAATCTTTTAAAGTTTATAAAAAATCATAAAATATTAAATTATGTACTCATTTTACTTATTTTTAATATATAAATAAATATAATTGTAATAATTTATATAGAGAACTTTTAGTACATGCTTAATGTCTATTAAATTAATTAACAGTAATATAGTAATAAATGATGGATCCAGCAATTTTATTATGCAGAGGATTCGTTCAAGTGGTAAGCAAAAAGATACTATTGCATTAAATGAACCAACTCTTTCAGAAGGTATCGCTATAAATAGAGTATCTAACATTAGCGATGATAAATATATTGTATTTACATATGATGCTAATAGAAACTATAATAAAATAAGTACTGAGAATACTAATTTAATAGCCTGGTATAAATTTGATAAAAATGCTAATGATAGCAGTGGTAATTATAAAAATTTAACTGAATATAATTCACAAGGATTTTATGATGATGCTGCTTTTTTTAGTGGTGATACATATTATCAAATTGATAATTATGGTTATTTTAGCAGAAATGTATTTAGTATATCTTTATGGGCTAAAATAGAACCAAAGAGTGGTCATCAAGCAATCGCAAGTTGTAGAGGCAATTTTGTCGGATGGACTTTATATCTTTTTAATAATAATATACAATTATTAATTGGTTCCGGTAATACATCTTGGGTTTTTATTGATATATATAGTACTTTTGCTACTTCTCCATCTACATGGAAACATTTAGTTATAACTTTTAATAAAAATACATCAACAATTAATATTTATATTGATGGTATTCTTACTAAAACAACAACAAATATTAATTTTGAAGTTTGTAATGTTAATAATTTTAGAATAGGCGCTGGTGCTAATGAAGGTATCGCAGCATATCAAATCAATAATAAATCATTAATTCGTGATTTCCGCATTTATGATAAGGAATTGTCATATAATGATGTTAGAATATTATTTAATAATAATAAATCATATCCTAAATTATTAATTGATAATGATTATTTAATTATTTGGAATAAATTTGAAAATTCTATTGATGATAGTAGCGGATATAACAATAATTTATTATCTACTGGCGCGATTTCTTATGATACACAAAATTATGTTTTTAACAATTCCATCTATTTACCAGGCAATTCGTTTCTAAGTACTCCCGATAATATTAATCCATATGAATTATGGAAAAACAAAGGCATTTCTTTATGTGCTTGGTTTAAAGTAAAATCGGAAAGTGATACATGGGCTGGTTTATTTGAAATATGTTTAGATAAAAACAACAGAATTAGTCTTTCCAGGTCTGGTAATAATAATCATTTATGGATTGGCAAGTTAGTTAATGGAAGTACATGGTACATTAATACTGATATATCAAATAGTACTTTTTTTGAAGATATTTGGCATCACTTAGTATTTACTATTGATAGTTCAGGTAAATGGGAATTGTATATTGATGGCATATTAAAATATACTGTTGAAGATCATACAATACCTTCAACACATAATTTAATATTGATAGGTAATACTATTAGTGATGTTAATAGACAAATTAATGGAAATATTGATGACTTTCGTTTATATAATAAATCACTTAATAAAATAGAGGTTTTTGAATTATATAACAGAAATAATCAAAATTATCTTTTAAATCGTACTGAATATAATTTAACTTTTCATGAAGATACATATTGTGATGTTTTAGTTGTTGCTGGTGGTGGAGGAGGAGGTATGGATATGGGTGGTGGTGGTGGAGGTGGTGGTGTAATATATAAAAAGGGTTATTTAGCACAAGCGAATAATACATTATCAATATATGTTGGAAATGGTGGAATTGGCGCACCAGCGGGAAATACATTTGGACAACCTGCTAATCATCAATTTAATATAAATGGTAAAAATGGACATAATTCCGCATTTGCTGAACTTGTTGCTATTGGCGGTGGTTATGGTGGTAGTTCTTATTACGGGCATTATTTAGGTGGTTATGGTAGTGATGGTGGATGTGGTGGTGGAGCAAGTGGATATTATACAGAAGGTAGCGAAGATAGATCTGGTAGAGAAACTCCAAGCCAAGGTAGAAAAGGCGGTAAAAGAGGAGGTACATATCATTCAGGTGGTGGAGGTGGTGCTGGTGAAGAAGGTGGTACAGGTACACACGCAGGCGCACCCAAGGGTGGTGATGGTATTTATTCTGATATAATGGGCGTTGGTTATTATTGGGGTGGTGGCGGTGGCGGTGGTGGATACATTACAACAGGAGGAAATGGTGGTAAAGGTGGTGGTGGAGGCGGTAGTGTTAATGTAACAAGTGGTGGAAAAGGTGGAATTAATGATGGTGAAGCAGGTGGTGGCGGTGGTACAATTAGACATGCGAATACACCAGGTGGTAATGCAGGTAAACATACAGGTGGTGGTGGTGGTGGTGGGTCGCATTATAATATTAATAATAAGGGTGGTGATGGTGGATCAGGTATCGTTATTGTGAGATACACTTCTAAATATGGTGAATATGAATATGAAGGACAATGGAAACATAGTTTTAATACTCCTGTAATAAATTACTTTGGTAATGTTGGTATTGGAACATTTGCTGTTGATAATTATACATTGAATGTAAAAGGTGATATTAATATAATTGGTAATTTATACAATTATGAAGGTGAACATAAACTTGGTGAAAGAGTAGCTAATTATAATGCTAATAATGGCCCCATAGTTATCAATAAAGCTGTAAAATTAGCCGAAAATGCTACAACAAATAAAGGATGGCATTATGTTAAATATTTATCATCTGCTTCTACTGATTGGTATCCATCATATGGAAAATGCGAAATTATTCCACCGATAACACATAAATTTATATTTGATGAATTTGGCAGTTTTGATAAACCATTTCCAGATATATGGGATGAAATTATATTTATTCGCGATGATAGTAATATGCAAAATAGTGGCTCAAATTTTGGTGTTCAATACGTATATATGACAAGAGATACATATGGACAAATTTTTACAAATAGATATGATTGGCAATCAATAAGTGTAATAAAAACACATGAAGGATATAATAGAAATATATATTTTTATAATCGTTTTGATTCTAGTACATATCGTAATATGACGCCTTTTGTAATGTGTAGAAATAGAAATAGTAGTAATACAACCGATTTGGTTTATCATGAAAGAAGATATTCTATGGATGGTTCTGTTAGTACAGACGGAAGTTCTGGATGGGCACCTAGAACAAGTCAAACAGAATATACTGAATATCATGTTCTTGTTAGAAGTTCATTAGATTCAGCGCGTTTTTCATCTTTATCTCCAATACCTTTTTATACTAGTTATACTAAATATTTACAATATTATGCAGAACAAGCAAGTGGTGTTAAAGGATGGCGTATTGTTAGATTTTTGCCTGAGACTGCTAATGCTTGGCATCCTGTAAATGATAATTTAGCAGGTACAACTACTTATGGTGTGGCATATAATTATAGCAATGCGTTTAGTGTTCATTTTGGAAATTTTGATGAATTTTTATTTTCAACACATGGAATGAAACATTGGATACATGTTACAAAAGAACAGGCAATTGGTACTACATATAGTAATTCAGCAAGAAAAATAATAAAATCGTCTGTTATGCCATTTTCTTATTATGCAAATTGGTATAATAGAGGTAGTGGAGCACCCGAGGATCCATGGATTGGTTTAAGAAATCACGGAACATCACCTGTCAATACCCCATTTCAAAGCGGTGGATTTGGTGGAGATATGATTTTATATGGTGAAAATAGTTATTCTGGTGGTCATTGGTCATTACCTTCGATTAGTTATGATGGAGGCTTATGTGTATTTGTTAGAAATTCAAGTGATACGGTATCAGAATATTCATACGATACTGAATTTAAAATATTAAAATTTGAACATAGTGGGGGACGCGAAAATCAAACAGAATATGTTATTGATTTCCCAACAGAAACGATTTGTGATATTTTAGTAGTTGGTGGTGGTGGTGCTGGTGGATTTAATGCTGGTGGTGGTGGTGGTGCTGGTGGATATATATACGGAACAGAAATTAAAATGAAAGGAACTTATTATGTTAATGTAGGAAAAGGTGGTCAATATCATGGTTCTTCAACAAATGATGGTGGTGAAGATAGCAGTATTTCTAATAATTTATACTGTTTAATTGCAAAAGGTGGAGGTAGTGGCGCAGATAGTGCGGCTAAGGGTAATGATGGCGGTTGTGGTGGTGGTGCAGCAAGTTCTTCATCAAGTGTAGATGAACCAGGTGGTATTAGTACTCAATCAACGACATTTGTTTTTGAAAACAAAACATTAATTGGGTATGGTAATCCAGGTGGTATGGGAAGACGTCAAGAACAAGGTGGATGGACAAGAGCAGGTGGTGGTGGTGGTGGTGCCGGTGGCGCTGGTAATACATCAGGTGATTATAGTGTTAATTCAGGACAAGCGCCAAGAATTGACTATGGTGGTGATGGTGGTATTGGAAAACAATGTAATATAACAGGCATTAATGAATTTTATGCAGGTGGTGGAGGTGGTAGCGTACATAATAATCAAAATACAAATCCTTCATTACCAGATTATCCAGGTACTGGTGGATTGGGTGGAGGTGGTGATGCTGGACTACCTTATTTAGCTGGGAAATCTGGAAAGAATGGGACAGGTGGCGGTGGTGGTGCAGGTGGTGGAGGTAATGGTGCCGGTGGAAACGGAGGTTCAGGAATAATAATTATTAAATATAAAGATTTTAAAACACCCGATGAAATAGTACAATGGACATATAAGTCGGAAAATACAGATGTATATAACTTAGGTAATGTAGCTATTCGCAAAGATTTTGCTACATCCAAATTGGATGTTAATGGTGATATAACAGGAACTACTAAAAACTTTAAAATTGAACATCCATTAGGATATAATAAGTGGTTATATCACAGCAGTATCGAAGGTCCGCGTTATGATAATATATATCGTGGTGTAAAAACAATAATTAATGGTGAGGCAATAGTAAATATTGATAAGGAATGCAATGAAACAGGAGGAATGACTCCTGGTACATTTGTGGCATTAAATAGATATCCACAACTATATCTCAGAAATAATAAGACATTTGATAAAGTTAAAGGTAATATAGTAGATGGTACTATTAAAATATATTGTGAAAATACCAAAGATAAAATAGAAGTTAATTGGATGGTAATTGCTGAAAGACAAGATGATAATATTAAACAATCATTATTAACAAATAATGAAGGAAGATTAATATGCGAAAAAAATAGATTATAATTCTTTATTATATAAATTAATTTTATAATAATATATTATTACCATTATAAGTAATAATGTTAGTAATACTAAACTTATAATTTTTATATTACTATTTATATTATTCATCGGGCATTTATTCATAATCTATAATCTATTAATAATTATATAGAATATTCTTTTACTTTATTGACTATTATATTATATATATATTTTGGATACACAGTTTTAATATTATTTAAATAGTCTATGAATTCCAAACTTTTTTCTTTTTGTATATTAATTATTTGTTGAATAATATCATTATTTAAAATTTTTCTATTATAACATTCGTGATTAATTTCAAATATTATTAGGGCAATGCATAATTTATAAAGTACTGTTGTTATATTGCCATACGAATTAATATTTAATATAGTTTTATTTGTTATTATTTGTTGTGATAATAGAAATGTCATTATTTCATTAAATGATTTAATTGTAATTGGTACATCATTATATCTATTATTAATATTTTTGATATAATTAGCTATTTGAGCGTAATTTCTATTTAATGCATTCAGCGAAATGTCTATATAATCACATAATATTATAGGACATCCAAGACTTTTATAGTTATTTAAATTCCACCAGTACAAATCAAGTACTCTTCTTGTATATATTACTTTATTAAGTGTAAATTTATAATTATTTTTTTTTGATATTTGTTTTAAGTAGTATAGTATAAAGTCGTTATTAGTATTATTTTTATAGATATTTTTATACTTAGTGTTTACAGGGATATTCTTTATATTTTCGGCAAATCTCTTTGATATTCTTGCGGCTATTGCATATTCTGTATAATTAATGTTTTCACACACTAAATCAATAATATCATCATTGATATTCATATTGTTATTGAATAATTAATAGAATATTAGTCAATTTTTACTTTAAAGACATCCAAAATAGGTCAAATGTGAATACATATATATCATAATATTATTGGTCATTATCTTATTTTCATTGATTTTATATTTTGTCAATAATTCTTTAATTAAACTGCTCCTTATATTGTTGCTCTTATTATTAACAATTATATTATGATAATTATTAACGATTCTATAAAACTTGTAATCCAACATAATATATTAATGAATTATTTTTTTATATAAATATTTATATTAATTTAAATAGAGATACAATTCAATATGCCTATTGAATTAGATGATACAACTATCAATATTATCAATGGTGAAGATACTTATCAAGTAGATATTGTTAAATCCAAAGGATATTATATTGATATAAATAATCAAAATATAGAATATTTAGCACAATGGACTTATAGCAGTTCTGATGCGAGTGTATACCATTTAGGTAATGTTGGTATTGGCACATATCCTAGTAATACAAAAATATTAAATGTTGATAATAGTATCAACATAATTGGCGACCTTTATATTAATAATATTTTAGTAAATACTCCTAAATATAAACATTATACAATAACTTATAGTAACAGATATTTACCAGATGTTAATCCTAAATTAATTCCTTATAATTTACCAAATAATAACGAATATCAAATATATACATTTGTTTATAATTCTCTTAATGATAATGGTGCAAGACAAACTCAATATACTATAAAATTTAATGAACCAACAGAATGTGATATATTAATAGTTGCTGGTGGTGGTGGTGGTGGATACGATAGAGCTGCTGGTGGTGGTGCTGGTGGTTTAATATTTAAATCACAAATACTTAATGGATATTATACTATTTTAGTTGGAGATGGTGGCAATGGTTCTACTAATAGCTCTTCAAATGGTGCTAATGGTTATAATTCAAGTATTATAAATAATACTGTAAATATTAATTATTTATTAAATGAAGTCGCAATAGGTGGTGGTGGTGGTGGTTCATATAGAGTTGGTTCTGATGGAGGTAGTGGTGGTGGTAGTCATGGTGCGATAACTACTAACATTCCAGGTAAATCTCTTTCAGGGCAAGGAAAAAATGGTGGTGTTGGTTCAGGTGGAACTAATCAAAATTCGGGTGGCGGTGGTGGTGCCGGTGGTCTTGGTGGCAATGGTTTAAGTGGTCTTAATCCTGAATATTCAGGTAATGGTGGTATAGGTTTTGATTTTAGTTCTTATTATGGAATAACAAGTGGTGATGGAGGATGGTTTGCAGGAGGTGGTGGTGGTTCTATCGCATTTGATAATACTACGGAAGCAACTAAAACAACAAGTTCACGTGGTGGTCGTGGTGGTGGTGGTAATGCAGGTTTAGGAAGAGGTCAACATGGAAGTCCAGGATTACCTAATACTGGGGGTGGTGGTGGTGGTGGTGCAAATATAAATCAAGGAAATGGTGGCAAAGGTGGTTCTGGTGTTGTAATAATAAGATGCAAATTATCAAATACAGATTTTAATATTCCTATTATTTCCAATGGGATTACTAATAATTTCAATGAATTTGAACAAACAAATACTTTGACATTTGGTTATAATGAAAATTATTTAAGATACGATTACTATCCTGAATTAACTACATTTAATGATACTGCTAATTTGATTGCTTGGTATAAGTTTGATGCTGATCCAACTAATGGTGCTATATTAACTAACTATGGTAGCGGAGGTTCATTATATAATGCAACATTAAATATTGTTAATAATGGTATTGAAAGATTAAGTGGATTTAATACACAGTATAGATATTATTGGAAAAGTGATGCTGCTCATGGCAATTATATATCTATTCCGAATACATTAATTGGACAACTTAATAATAATGGACATACTATATGTTTTTGGACAAAAGACGTTTCTATTAGTGATAATGATTTGGTTTTGCTTGCAACTAAATCTGGAAGAAATGATATATACATTAGAATTAATTCTCCTTGGTCTAATAATATGATTTATTATGATAGTGGTAATTCATCAAGTGCTTCATCATATTTAAGGGCATCAATAGCAAGTGGTATAAGTAATAATGAATTAGTATTTTGGTGTTTTTCAAGAAAAAATATTAGTTCTACACAAAATGAATTGATTATTTATAAAAATGGCAACAAAATACATTCTATTATAGGTACAAGATATGATTATAATAATTTATCTTTATCTGATATATTTGCTATTGGTTATAATATGCCTTCAACTGATGTAGACTTTGTATTTAAAAATAAATCATTGGAAGATTTCCGTATATATAATAAAGCACTGAGACATGAAGAAATAGAAAATTTGCATTTGGAATTTACATATAATAAATTATTAGCTCATTATAAATTTAATGATTTTACTAATTTAGGTAAAGATAGTTCAATTAATTCTTATAATGCTACTGTTTATGGTACACCTCAACATATATCCCCTGATACTATATCTTTTGATATTGGTAATGGTACACAATATTTATTATTTCCAACTGATGTTATTAAAAATAATAGCTTAACGAGAGAAGAACTAACATTTTCCATATGGGTTAATAAAAAAGTTTCAAATACTGGATATGTTACATATTTTGGTATTGATGATAATACTACAACAGATCTTTCTAAAACTATATTTTTTGGACAATCTAGTGTTGGTTCTACATATATACATTTTAGATATGGTCTTTCTACGGTTGATTTAAATACAGCATATGATAATAGAACCATTGATGTATGGAATCATTATTCATTTGTATTAAGAAAAGATGGGAATAATGCAAATATTAAGTTTTATGTAAATGGAATTGAATATATAGCTTTTAATAGCAATGTAGCTTGGTTAGAATTACATAATTATTTAAAAATTAATAGATGGCAAGCCGGAATACACAATGATAATATTAATAAATATATTAGAGACTTCCGTATTTTTAATACTGCTTTATCTGCCTGTCAAATAAGATATATATACAAATCATCTTCTCATGTATATAATCAATGTAAATATACACTGCAATTCGATAGAGATACAGAGTGTGATATTTTAGTAGTTGCCGGTGGTGGAGGGGGGTGTGGTAATAATAGTTATCACGCTGGTGGAGGAGGTGGAGCAGGAGAGCTACTAGAAAAATATAATTTGACATTTACAGCTGATACTCTATATACTATCATTGTTGGCAATGGAGGTAAAGGACAACCAAATAAATTTGCACCTGCTATTGAAGGTTATGATAGTGGTATTTATACAGGTGCGAATGGTGTTATCCCTTTTTATCATAGTAGAGGTGGTGGACGTGGTGGTGGTGGTTACAATACTGGTGATTTAATATTTGAAGCTACATCCGGTGGCAGTGGTGGTGGTGCTTCTATGTCATATGATGGCACTAAATATATAAATTATAATTATGGTTTATCTATTAAATATAACACAGACGGGCGTGGTCATGATGGTAAAATGAGCGTTAATCTTGATGCTGGAAGTGGAGGGGGGGCAGGTAGTATAGGAGAATATTCATCTTCAAGTTTAGGTCAAGCTCAATCTCTTCCAGGTAAAGGATATACATCATATATAACTGGTAATGCTGTAACATATGCTTCTGGTGGTTACGGAGGATGGCAGTATAGTCGTAATACTGCAATCGCTGGTAAAGGTTCAGGGGGATGGGGATGGGGTGGCCCAGGTGGTCAACTTTCTTATCCAGGTGGTAATGGAATTGATGGTATTGTTATAATAAAATATAAATATATAACTTCAACTCCCGATTCCAATGTCACATACACGATGAATTCTTGGACGTATACCAATTATAGTAGCGTTTATTATAGTGGTAATGTCGGTATTGGAATCAGTAACCCAAGAAACAAATTAGATGTTAATGGTGATATATCAGCTACTACAAAATCGTTTAGTATCCAACATCCATTAAATAATAATATGACTTTATATCATGGAAATATAGAATGTCCTAGATATGACAATTTATATAGAGGACGCGCTGTTATTGTAAATGGCAATTGCATTGTTGATATTGATAAAGAATGTAATGATACAGGAGGGTTAATTGAAGGTACATTTGATGCTTTGAATACAGATAGTCAATTATATTTACAGAACAATCAAACATTTGATAATGTAAAAGGCTATATTGAAAATGGTAAAATATATATAGAATGTGAAAATACAGAAGATGTAATAAATATTAATTGGATTGTTATAGCTGAAAGAAAAGATACTGATGTTATTAAATTATATAATACAAATATAAATGGAAAATTAATTTGCGAACATTTCAAATAAATATTTATATAAATTATATAGAGATATAAATGCCAATTGAAATTGATAATACTAATATTATTATTAATGATGGCATAACAAGTAATGTTTATGAAGTTGTTAAATCAAAAGGTGAAAAATATAGTAATGACTATAATTATTCACCACAACCAATTACTTTGGATGAAACAATAAAACCTCAAATACCTGCCGATAAGTATCAATATATTACATTAACATATGAAAATGCTCATCCATATTATAATTCAACTTCTAATGGAAAGCAAAGAATACATACTATTAATTTCCCCGAAGATGTTGTCGCTGATATTTTAATAGTTGGTGGTGGTGGTGGTGGGGGGAAAACCGATGCTGGTGGTGGTGGTGGTGGTGGTGTAATTTATGAAAAAGATCTAATATTAAATGGAACATATACTATCAAAGTAGGTAGAGGAGGTCTTGGTGGAAAAAATCCGAGTAATTATAATGTGGGATTGCCAGGTTCAAAAGGGAAAAATTCACAAATAATTGGTGGCAATATAGTTATAAACAAGGAGGCAATAGGAGGAGGAGGTGGGGGGTCAGGACACCCAAGTGATGTAGAACCAATTGAAGGAGGTGGAAGCAGTGGTGGTTTGGGTACAAGTGATACTATAAGAAATACTAATAATTATCACATAGAAGGACAAGGTTATTCGGGAGGCATAGGTCATTCATCATACGGAGGAGGTGGGGGTGGAGGTGCTGGTGGTCCCGGATTAGACGGAAGTTCAACAATTCCAGCAAGCGGGGGTAGAGGAAGGGAAATAAATATTACTGGGACACCTATTTTTTACGCTGGTGGTGGTGGAGGTGGTCATTGTTATATTAATTCAACATGGATAAATACATCAGGTGGTTTAGGTGGTGGAGGGTCTGGTACTGGTTTGGGAGATGGACTAAATGCCACTTATTATGGAGGTGGAGGAGGTGGAGGAGGGGGTAATTGGGGTAATGGAGGAGACGGATATAGTGGCATAGTAATCATAAGATATTATTACGTGTCAAGCATAACTCATAAATATTTGGCATTTACTTATAATCCATATCCTGTATTAACTGCTGATAGTACTAATTTAGTTGCTTGGTATAAGTTTGATGGTAATTTTAATGATAGTAGTGGTAATAGTCATCATTTAACCGCGGTTAATACTACTATTTCATCTACTAATTCATTGATTAATGATAGTGCTAATTTCTCAGGTCAAGATGATTATTTAGAGTTTCCATCTTCTATTAATCCTTATACTATATGGAATGGTAATGGTATATCTTTTACAATGTGGGTTAAAATAACAAGTTCTGGTATATGGTCGCGTTTTATTGATTTTCAAAGTATTATACCAAGCAATTCAGGATTATTAATAGCAAAAAAAGATACATCAAATAATATAAGAATACAGGTTAATAATACACAGAATGATTTTACACCATCTGTAAATGTATTTGATGGTAACTGGCATCATTTAGTATTTACTTGCTCTTCATCTGGGGTATGGTCTGCTTATGTAGATGGAACAAATCAAAATATATCATATACTCAAAATATACCTAACTTAACTTATGTAGCGAGGTATATAAATAAAAGCACATATTCCAGCGATGGCAAGTTTGATGGTCTAATGGATGGTTTCCGTATATATAATAAGTCATTATCACAAACAGAAGTATCAACTTTATACACTAATATAAACATACCAACAACATACCAAGTAAATTTCCCTGTAAATACAACTTGCGATATTTTAATAGTTGGTGGTGGTGGTGGTGGCGGTGCTGGACACGGAGGAGGAGGAGGTGCAGGTCAATTAGTATATATTAATCAAGCGACTCTAAATGGTACATATAATGTAAATGTTGGTAAAGGTGGTATTGGTGGAATAAGTACAGAAGTATCTGGAACAAGACAAGCAACTAAGGGTATTAATAGCTCTTTTGACATTGTCATTGCAGAAGGAGGTGGGGCAAATACAAATACTTTAAGTGATAAAAATGGAGGAAGTGGTGCTGGGGGGGATGGATATACACCAGATGGTGGAACAGAAGGTAAAGGATTAAAAAATGCTAATGTAGATACTTTTTCATCTGGTTCTGTATATGCTTTTGGTAATGATGGTGGTATTCAATCTGATACTACAAAGAGGATAGCCGGAGGAGGAGGAGGTGCTGGTGCTCCCGGATTAGATGGTACTTCATATGGATATGGTGGCGTAGGATTAAGTGGTATATCATCATTGTCAATTGATTTTAAAACACATTTTGGATTACCCACAAATGATACTATTGGTGATTATGATAGTATAAGTAATAAAGTTTATTTTGCAGGTGGAGGGGGGGGTGGACAAACTCCTATATCTGATAATAGTTCTCTTGGAGGCGGTGGTAAAGGTGGTAGTAGTACTATTCCAACTACAAATCCTGGATTTAATGGATTAGCAAATTCTGGTGGTGGCGGAGGTGGCGGCAGTGGTGGAGCAGGGCAAGGAGGAGATGGCGGTTCAGGCATAGTCATCATAAGATTTCCATATATAAGAAATTATGACTTAATTTCATATGATGCTCAGTGGACATATAATAGTGAAAATACCAGTGTTTATCATTTAGGTAATGTTGGTATTAATATTAATGCTGATACTTCTAATTCATTAACAATAGCAGGTGATGTAAATATCAATGGTGATATATATATTAATAATGCTAAATTTAATTATTCTAATACTATAATTGAAAACGAACAAGTTTTTATATCATATGATTATATTGAAAAATTAACTGGTATGAATGGATGGACTAAAATTAAACACAAGCCATCAGGTGTATCAAGTTATTATCCCGGACATACATTTGATGCTGGTGGAACAATTGACGGATCACAAGTAATCGGTAATCCCAATGATAATACACAACATTGGAGTATTCCATTTGACCAAGCAAATGCTAAATATTTCTTATTTCACATAAAACATAGTGATTTTAACTCAAAATATGAAGACAGGTGGATTGTTATTGAAAGAAGTGAAATAATTAGAACTTCTGATTATGCTGGAACTTATGGATATAATAGTGGTTATATTCATTATTATAAAAGTAATCTAAATCCTAATGGTTTTACAGAAAAATCATCAACTAATTATAGTGGTAATGCTATTGACCAAGCACTTTATAATAGAACTAATAGCACATATCCAGACCCTCAAATATCAACTTATATGACTACTAAAAATGGAACAACCTATGCTCCTTGGTCAACAACACCAGAAGGATATCAAGTTAAAGAAGTATATACGGAGGCTTATGACACTTCAATGAATTTAGAAGAAGGTGGAGTATATGTTAAATATACTGATGACATTCCTATAACAATACCACAACCACAAATACCTTTGAATAATTATCAATATATTACACTAACATTCGAAAATGCTCATCCAAATTATACTTCAACTACTGATGGAAATCAAAGAACACATATTATTAATTTCCCTGAAAATGTTGTCGCCGATATTTTAATAGTTGGTGGTGGAGGTGGTGGGGGAAGTCATGGTGGTGGAAATTATGAATGTGGTGGAGGTGGCGCTGGTGCTTTTCAATATATTAATAATGTAATGTTATATGGTGTTTATAATATTATAGTTGGTAATGGAGGTTCGCCATCTGGTAAAGGTTATTCTTCTCAAATTAAATATTCTAATAATATTTTATATAATTGTGAAGGTGGTGGTGCTGGTGGTGGTTCTAATGGTATTTTAAACGCTAATAATAACGGTGGAAGTGGTGGTGGAGGACAATTTGGCTATAATAATTTTGGAATTGCAAATGAAAGATTGAAAGGTTTCAATGGGGCAAAAGGAACTACTAATTCAGGAATAAATGAAGGTGGTGGTGGTGGTGGGGCAGGTGGTTCAGCTATATTAAAATTTGGAGGTATAGGTAAAATATGCGATATATTGGGTAATAATAATTATTATGCTGGTGGTGGTGGTGGATGTACATATAGTTCTATAAGAGGAGATGGAGGTTTGGGTGGAGGAGGAAAAGGTAGCACTTCTTCTTTGCAAGCAGAAAACGGATTAAATGGTACAGGTGGTGGAGGTGGTGGAGGTTATTTAGTCGGAAATAAACCAGGTGGTAGTGGCGGTTCAGGCATAGTCATCATAAGATATTATGTTGCGTCAAGTATAACTCATAAATATTTGACATTAAATTATACACCTCTTTCTAATTTAGTATATGATTTTACTCCATATAATGATTTTACAAGTTGGACGAATTATGCCACACAAATTGGAGCTACTTGGGATTTAGAATTATGGTATTCAACTATCGGTGTATTTAAGGGAGGTTTTGGATATATTCAATTACGATTACCAAATGATTACGATAATATAAAAATAAATTACGCAAATCCTCACACAACAGATTACACTTATATTTATATTGATACTTTACAAAATCTTCCAACAACAGTACCTACTGATACTTATAAGGATAGAGCAGCTCCTTATGAATCAAGAACATATAGTACATCATATACATTCGGACAATATTTGAAAATTGTAGAATATGATAATGCTGTAATTGGAGGAGACCTAATAATAACATTTAGTAAAAGTCAAACAAAATATACTTTAAATGTTCTCGAAGATACAACTTGTGATATATTAGTTGTTGGTGGTGGTGGTGCTGGTGGAAATTCTATGGGTGGTGGTGGTGGTGCAGGAGGTGTCGTATATACTATTAATCAAACATTAAATGCTGGAACTTATACTATTGGAGTTGGTAAAGGAGGATTAGGAATATCATTAGCACAGGATTATGGTACAGGACAAGGAACAATTGGAGCCGACCAAGATGGAAAAGATAGTTTTATTAAAGATACTAATGGAAACTATGTTTCTTTGAATATGGGAGGAACTAATCAAAATTTAAGAGCGTATGGTGGAGGTGGTGGTGGTATTTACTTTAACCCAGTATATGTCAATGGAAGAGATGGAGGTAGTGGTGGTGGTTGTAGTGAATCAAATAATAATAATTGGGTAGTAAATACAGCAGGTTCTGCTTTACAGGGAAATACTTACTGGAATGGAATTACTTATGTCGCTGGTGGTAAATCAGGAAGACAAAATACAACACAATATCAAGACTATAACGCAGGAGGTGGAGGGGGGGCAGGTAGTAATGGTAATGTATATAAAGATGGTAATAACGGTGTCTCAATAAATATTACTGGATCACAAAAATATTACGCAGCAGGAGGTGGAGCAGGTCAATACTCTATAAATTATTCAACCAATGAGGGTATAGGAGGTTCTGGCATTGGAGGAAATGGTAGAATATATAGCGGAACATCATATTTGAGGGAGGCAACAAGTGGAACAAACGGAACAGGTAGCGGAGGAGGAGGTGGATCATACACACAAGACCCAGATAATCCAGCTGGAAGTGGCGGTTCAGGTATAGTCATCATACGATATAAAATTAATAATTATAAATTAAAAGGATTAAGTTGGAATTATAGTAATCAATATGATGATGTATATTATATGAATAAAGTTAGTATTAATAAGTATAATGCAACATCCCAACTAGATATAAATGGTGATATTGTCGGTACTTCTAAAAGTTTTAAAATAGTACATCCTATTTCAAAAAATATATATTTATATCATGCTTGTATTGAAGGTCCTCGTTTTGATAATATATATCGTGGAAAAAAATTAGTTATTAATGGTTATTGTGAAGTTGATATTGATAGTGATTGTAATAGTACAGGGGGGATGACACCTGGTACTTTTGTAGCTTTAAATGATAATTGTCAATTATATCTACAAAATAATCAAACTTTTGATAAAGTTAGAGGATATATTGAAAATGGAATAATAAAAATATATTGTATAAATACTACCGAAAATATAATGGTTGATTGGCTTGTTATTGGTGAAAGAAAGGATAATGATGTTATTAAAAGCTCATTTACAAACGCAAGTGGTAAATTAATATGTGAACATTAATTTACCTTGTATTATTTTTATAAATATTTATACTAATTAAATATAGAGAGGTAATTCAATGCCGATTGGGCTGAATAATACAGATATAGAAGTTGATTATGGAGATGGTAATGTATTTAATATAGATATTCCTAAATATAATATAACAAATACTGATGATACTTTAAATGAAGAATTACCTGTTATTACAAAAGATATATTAACAAGAACACAATATGATACTCAAAGTAATACTGTCAATATTGAAGAAGGTGATATAAATGGAACAAATGAAAAATATATCGCGTACAAATATACAAGTTTAAATGATAATGGATTAGGGCAAACTGAATATAATTTAAATTTTAATAATCCTGTGTTATGTGATATATTAGTTGTTGCGGGTGGTGGTGCCGGTGGTGGCAATGGTCAAGGTGGTGGGGGTGGTGCTGGAGCATTAATATATTATGAAGACATTATATTACAAGGTGATTATACTATTAAAGTTGGTAATGGTGGCATAAATGGTAATGCAGCAAATTCTGGAAATTCTGGTTATGATAGTGAATTTAAAAGGGCAAGTGATGGCAAGCAACAATTTTTAGCAAAAGGTGGTGGTGGTGGAGGTACTTGGAATAGTGGTGGTTATTTGGCTAAAAATGGTGGCTCCGGTGGTGGTGGTGCTGGTGATAGTACATCCGGTAAATTAATTGCTGGCAATATTGTTAATGATATTGCTATTAATATTATTACTGGTTCAGCAACAGTAGTTGATTACTATGATATTACTATGTTTCCAGGTGATAATGGTATTGATAGTTTAAATGATATTGGTTGTTTTGGTAATTATGGTGGTATAGAAATGTCAGGAGGTCATGATGATTGGGGTGCTGGTGGTGGTGGTGCTGGATCAAAAGGAAAACCAACATCAGAAAGCATGGGTGTTCAATATGCTGGTGATGGTGGCAGTGGTAAAAAATACAATATTACTGGTACAGAAGTTTATTATGCTGCTGGTGGTGGTGGTGGTATCAGACCAATTAATAGTTCTTTAAGTTTAGCACAAGTTGGTGAAGGAGGATTAGGTGGCGGTGGTGCTGGTGGTGGTGGCGGTGATGGTACTGATAATTCAAATTTGGATAGTAGTGGTATTAATGCCCAACCACATACTGGTAGTGGGGGTGGTGGAGTTGGTGCTGTAACACCAGCAAATTATAAAGGTGGTAATGGTGGTTCTGGTATTATAATTATCAGATATAAAAATGAAAATATTAGTAATGATGCATATATACCACAAGGAGATAATGCGATAGATTATACTATATTGGATTGTGATAGTACTAATTTAGTTGCTCATTACAAATTTGATGAAGGTGAAGAATATACAGATTCAGCAAGTGGTATTCATAATTTAATTGATATTTCCAAAACATCATTATTTAATAATACTCATAAAATATTTGGTAAATCCGCTTATGAGTCGGGAATTGAAGCAAAATTACAAATACCTTATTCTATCGCATCACAAATTAGTGAAATTAGCTGTACTACTGGTATTACATTTTCATTTTGGTTTAATATGAGTACAAACAGTGGTGCTTGGGCTTCTTTATTTGATTTTTGTGATACGGCAAGTGATACAACATCAACGAATAGATTCGGTATTTCTAAAAATAATACTGCTAATTCTATTTGGATTGGTATTAAAGAAAATAATGTAACAACATCTATAACATGTGGTGTTGTAGATAATAAGTGGCACCATATTATATGGTCTATTGACAATAAAGGTATATGGAGAGTTTATTTTGATGGAATTAATCAATATCCAAACAAATATAAAAAAATTCCTCAAATTTATAATTATAATTATAGTTATTTATTTGGAAATATTTATTCATCTCAAACTATTGGTTTTATAGATGATTTTCGCATTTATAATAAAGTATTAAATCCACTTGAAATCCATTATTTAGCTAACAAATCTATTAAACTTGTCCCAAAAGAAATAGATAGTGAATATAATTTACTAACATTTCTTTATCATAATGATTTAAATAGTAATAATGAACAAACAGAATATAATTTAACTTTTGATAGTCAAACTGAATGTGATATTTTAGTTGTTGGCGGTGGTGGTGCTGGTGGAAAGTTTGGTGGTGGTGGCGGTGCAGGGGCAATATTATTTAAAACAGGTGCTAATTTGAATGGAATTATAAATGTTAAGGTGGGTAGAGGAGGTGTAGGCTCATCATCTTATGTTAATGGAGAAAATGGAAAAGATAGTTCTATAACAATAAATGGAACAGAATATATTTCTGTTGGTGGTGGTGGTGGTGGTACCAGATTTATAGAAAGCCCATATGCAGGGAGAGGAGGCAATAATGGTGGTAGTGGTGGTGGAGGTTCTCATAGTGATACATCAACAACCGCAAATTCAGGAGGTATATCAATTAAAAATACATATACTGGATGGGAAAGTTATGGTAATGCTGGTGGTGAAGGCAGGGACATAATTTCTGGAAGTCCAAGCCACGCGTCAGGTGGAGGAGGTGGTGCTGGGAGCGTAGGTAGTAATCAAACTTCTACTGGTGGGGGGAATGGAGGTGCTGGAAAAGAATTTATTAGTTATTTTGGAACTAACGTAGGACATAATGGGTGGTTTGCTGGTGGCGGGGGTGGTCAAACATATTCGGGAGCGGGTAATCCAGGATATCCTAATGGTGGAAATGGTTTATTTGGCGGAGGTGGTATAGGTGGGTTTGATGGGGGTACAGAGATAAGTGCGGGCGAAGGCTTATCTGGTACAGGAGGTGGTGGAGGAGGAGCAAAATGGGATGGTGGTACTGCCGAAGATATAGATGGAGGAGATGGCGGTTCAGGAATAGTTTTAGTGAGATACAAGCGAAATATGGGCACACCTACTATAACAGCAAGTAAATTAGCACAATGGACTTATAATTATACCAACCCAAATGTTTATCATTCTGGTAATGTTGGTATTGGTACATTTCCTGTTTCTAATTTTAGTTTAAATGTTAAAGGTGATGTAAACTTTAATAAATTATATAAAGATGGTATATTAATCAATACAGGAATAGTTAAAGAATTAGAATATACATTTCCATATTTTACTTGCTCTCCAAATGTTACATCTACAACAATTCCAGGAACTTCATACAAATATATAGCATTTAAATATAATCCGAATAATGATAATGGAAGTGGTCAAACAGAATATGATTTTACGTTATTATCTCATATAAAATGTGATATTTTAGTTGTAGGTGGGGGTGGTGGTGCTGGCTGTTTTGGTGGTGGGGGTGGTGGTGGTGGATTATTATTTGCTAAATCAGCTACTATGAACGCTAATAATTATACAATTAAAGTAGGTAATGGTGGTCTTGGGTATCAAATATATGCAGGTACAGCAAATGGTAATAATGGCTACAATAGTGTAATTACTATAAATGGTATTGATGTAATTGCTTATGGTGGTGGCGGTGGTGGTACAAGACAAAACAGTCCTTATCATGGTAGAAATGGTAATAATGGTGGTAGTGGCGGTGGTGGATCACATCATAATGTAGGTCAAACTATCGGTGGAACATCTACACAGACATCATATAGTGTTGACGGAATATATTTTGTAGGTTATGGAAATAGTGGGGGTAAAGGTAGAAATGGAACTGCTGGTGGTGAACCAAGTCATTCTTCTGGTGGTGGTGGTGGTGCTGGATATGCTGGTGAAGATGCTGTACAGAGTACACAAGGTGATAGAACATGGCCTACATATGGTGGTGGTGGCGATGGTGGCGTTGGCCTGGATTTAAGTAGTTATTTTGGAACAGATGTTGGACATAAGGGATGGTTTGCTGGTGGAGGCGGTAGTCATACTTACTATGATAATGGAAGAGTAGGTTGGGGTAATAGTTACAATGGAACACATGATAACATTCGAGGATTCGGTGGAGGTGGTGATGGTGCGTGGGATAATACAAACCGATTCAGTGCTCAACATGGTATGCCACATACAGGTGGTGGAGGAGGTGGTGGTGGTGTTACAAGTAATACATCAGGTAATGGTGGATCAGGTATAGTTATTATAAGATACTTAGATGAAAGTCATGCTAATGAACATACTTTCACAAATTATTCTGACAATAATTTGTTAATTAATAATAATAATTCAAATTATGATGTATATAATATAATGTCTTTTAAATATCTCGATAATATCATAACAAATATGTATCCTACATTTAGTCAAGATACTACACATTTAATAGTACATTATAAATTTGATGGCAATTATAATGATAGTAATCCACAAAATACCAAATATCATTTAACCAATGTTGGTACAGACTTTGTAGAAGATGGTTACATCAAATCAGTTTATATAGATAGTGATACCGACCAATTATATACAACTAATAATATGCCGGCTATAATAAGTACATCAACATATTCTTGGTGTTGCTGGGTAAAACAAAATAATGAAAGATGGGGTGCTAATTATTTTATATTTTCACAAGGTGTTAGTGCTACTTCAACAGAAATAGGTGCATTTTTTATAAATAATAATACACTTAGATTTTATGTATTTAGTTATGATTTAGATATTACGTTACCTTTTTTTGATACCGCTGTAAAATCTAGATATAATCATTATGTATTTACTATTAATAATAATACTATTAAAATCTATATAAATGGTATTCTTATCGGTTCAAGAAGTGTTTCCGCTAATATAAGTTCAAATAAATTATATATTGGGAAACGAGGTACTACTTATTCACGTATAAATGTGGCAGATTTCCGAATATATGGTAAAGAATTGACTGCTACCGAAGTTTATGAATTATATACATTATATAATGGACAAACGCCATATAGTGTTACTTTTAATGAACCCACAGAATGCGATATTTTAGTCGTTGGTGGAGGTGGTGGTGGTGGTGCAAGCTTGGGTGGCGGAGGTGGTGCTGGTGGTTTAATTTTTAATCCAAATGTAACTTTGTCAGGACAATATACAATATTAGTAGGAAATGGAGGTTTAGGTGCTACTTCATATCTTGTTAAGGGTACTAACGGAAAAAATTCTAAAATATCTGGTGGTAATTTAATTTTAGAAGCATATGGTGGTGGTGGTTCTCAGGGACAATCTACGCAATATAACGATGGATATACAACAACTACTACTGGGGATGGAGGTTTTACTGGTGGAAGTGGTGGTGGTGGTTCAAGATATCTCACTGGTGGAGGTGATGCGATTGACAACCCGCCATCAAACACTAATCCTGAACAAGGTGACCAAGGTTATGATGGTGGTACAGGTGGATATAATTCACAATCATATGGTGGTGGAGGAGGTGGAGGAGGAGCAGGAGGGCGAGGCGGTGATATATTACCAGGTTATGGAGGAGCGGGGGGATTAGGTTTAAATTATATTTCAACGTTTGGTACAAGTTTAGGTGATAGTGGTTGGTTTGCTAGTGGTGGTGGTGGCGCTAGTGCTGCAAATTCTATTGGAGGAATAGCTACATCGGGAGGGGGAGGATATGGTTCTAATGGAGAAACTAATAATGTCCCAAATGGCAAATCTATAAATGCTTTACAAGGTACAGGTGGTGGTGGGGGTGGTGCTAATACCATTGGTGGCAACGGTGGTTCTGGTATAGTAATAATAAGATATAAAACAAATATTACAACACCATTTAATTATAGATTAAAAGAATGGAAATATAATAGTGAAGGTAATAACAATACTTATTTTATGGGAAATGTTGGTATTGGTGTTACAAATCCACGTGCGACATTAGAAGTTGCTGGTACAATATCTAAAACTTCTCTTTCTTTTAAAATACAACATCCTTTAAATAATAATAAATGGCTAATTCATGGTAGTTTAGAAGGACCTCGTTATGATAATATATATAGAGGAAAAAAATTAATAAGTGGGGGCTATGGTGAAATAAATATTGACCACGACTGTAATACAACTGGTGGTATGATACCTGGAACTTTTTCTAATTTAAATAACAATCCATATTTATATCTCAGAAATAATCAATCTTATGATAATGTTATTGGATATATTGACAATGGTATTATAAAGATTAATTGTGAAAACACAATAGATGATATAGAAGTTGAATGGATGGTTATTGGTGAACGTAAAGATAAAGATATAAAAAATTTACAAATCACAGACAATCAAGGTAGATTATTATGTGAACAACAACAATAAATTATTTTATAAATTTAAGTACGTTAATATACTATTCAATTTATTTTCTAACTCATTTATTTTCTCTTGTTGTTTCGTAATAATGCGGTGTAATTCTTGGACGCTACTTATTGTTAACGCATGAAAATATTCCTTCTTCAACGAGTTAAATCTCTCTTCTATTTTACCATATACAAAGATTCTCCCATTTATTTCAGTATCAATTTTATATGTATTTTCATCTAATTTCTCTAATACTTTTATTTTAATTTCGTTAGCAGTTGGGTTGCCTTCTCCATCTTCTTTTCCTTCAATATAACAAGTATATTCGATATTTAATTCTAATTCTTTTTCTAATGTTAATATATTACCATTAACAGAACCCATTAAATATATATTAGGGATTAAACTTGGTGTCGTATCATCTACTGCTTCTGGTAAAACTTCTTTAACTTCTTCTGCAATAAAACCATACACTTTTTTATTAGGGTCAAAGTTTTTAGTATCATCAATATATCTGTATTTACACGGTTTCAATAATAACAATTTATTTAAACATTCCCTATCATCTAACTCTTCAATATTTTTTTTAATTTTAATACTTGATGATGTTGCAATCCAAGATGTCGCTACAATTGACCCATTTACCCTCAAACAGCAATTACTAAAAAATATATTTGTTCCACTGTTTAGAGCGCTAGAAGAACCGCCAAAATAAATAAAATTCGATGATGGTGTTGAACCAGTACCAAATAATTCTGTATAACTATTATAATAAATCCTTAATCGTTGCGAATATGTATCATTAGGTTCATAAGCAGTTGAATTATCTGCTATATTACCAACTCCAATGACAAAATCGGCTCTACTAAAAGATGATTTAGCAATTGCCTGTAATACAACATTACATTTATTATTCATATCACCAACAAATGGTGTTGCTAATTTTAGATACGAGTTAAGTCCCTCACTCGCAGAATTAGCACGAATAATAGCAGTATTTGAATTATATACTTTAAATCTACTATTTTCAATTATACCACCAAATAAAGCATCTCCTATATGATTAAATTGTAAAGCAGTTGTTGAAGTTCCTGCGTTTTGAACTCTATATCTCCACCCTACTGCTCCTGCTCCAACAACATATGGATATGTAGTTAAAGTATATTGATTTCCAGTACCATTATCACTCGCATCTAAATGTAATCCCGATGCTATTTGGTCGTATAACATTTTAATATGTGTTTTATACAAGGGATTTGTATTTGATATACCAACATTATTATTAGCAATAGTAATCTCTCCGCTTGGAGGCGGAACATATGGTGTACCCGACTGCCATATTTCCGCAGCAGTCCAACTTGAAGATGGTGCAGGTCTGTAAACGTCTTCTTGCCAGAATGACCTATTTATACACATATTTCCTGAGGGGTTAGATTCTCCATCGCCAATTCTTGCGTTCCAGTATGCGGTATAATATACTATTTCTGTCGTATTTGGATAATCTAAATAAGTTCCAGAGGCACTTGTTATTAATTGTTTATATTCTGCTCCTGATCCAAAATTATTAGATATCCATACAGGTGTTCCAGAAGTAGAAGCACCATCTCCTGTTTCAGTTCCATTTGCTCCCGTCACCTCCGTCCAAGCACCAGTACCTATTTTTCTATATAATTTGATACC
>Ga0208147_1000125_pt1 | contig 30756 bp, 45 predicted proteins | sample DEB3_08_DNA_FD_184520 | JGI IMG/M metagenome (GOLD analysis project Ga0208147, IMG submission 184520) | Aqueous microbial communities from the Delaware River and Bay under freshwater to marine salinity gradient to study organic matter... | ecosystem: Environmental > Aquatic > Marine > Coastal ... | reverse complement strand
CGGCCTCAAACCACCACGATTCCGAGTTATATAGATTCCAGTTATCCGTGGTCAATTTTATCTGCTGGTAGCCGTCACGGTAAAAATAAATGCGGTCTTGATCCTTTGCGGCCTTCAAATACAGGACGCCGGAAACAAACGAATTCGGATGCGCGTGTTTGTGATGGTATTCGCCGGGCTTGGTGTAATTCAGCCATGACTGCGTGACGCGGAGCGATACAGCCTCCTTGGGGGCATATACCGCCTTGACGTACTCATCAACCGACGCCTGCACAAATGCCATAAGGTCGGCCATCGTGTCATGGCGCAACACATAACGGTCGTTGCTGGTCGTGTTGCCCATGTTCTTGTGCGTGGGCTGCGCGGCGACGAATGCGGTTTCGTCGTCGGTGAAGTCGCGCCCGAGCGTGAACTTGGCGACCGGCGTCGGAAATATGCCGTGTAAGTTCACGAATTCATCGCCTGTTCGACTTGCTCCATTTGCGCTTCCATCGCCTCCTGTTGCTCGGGCAACAAGATCGTGTTGATGGAATCCTCAAACGCTTTGAGCTTCTCAATGGTTTCCATGACTTCTTCCATTGAGGGTTGCGGGCGCGGATCTTCCCAACGGGTAAACCCTACGCCACCCGTAATTTCCCACTTCGCGCCGGGGCGCAGCAAGTGCATAGCCGTGTTGATGCCTACAAGTTGATAAGCCTTCATTAGTTCACCTTCAAAATAACAATACCGGAGCCGCCTGCAAATCCATTAGTGCTTGGGCCATCAGTCCATGCACCACCACCACCGCCGCCGCCCGTATTTGCTGTGCCAGCAGTGCCGTTGCTTGCTGGAGAACTTGCAGTTGTTCCATTACCACCACCGCCAGCGCCACCAGTTCCGCCTGTTGTTGCTGGAGTTGTTGACCCGCCTCCGCCTCCTCCAGCATAAGTAACTGATGTGCCAGAAATTGAAGAAGCAGTCCCTGCCGCTCCATTTCCGCCTTGCCCGCTTGGGCCAGAATTTGATCCGGCTGCGTTTGCGCCACCGCCGCCGCCCGCTCCGCCGGGGCCAACATTTCCAGAGCCACCATTATTCCCTTGGCTTGGACTTACAGACGGGGTATTCCCCGTTCCAAAAGCGGCCCCGCTTCCTCGTCCGCCACCACCAGAGCCGCCATTTCCAGCCGCAATAAGACCCCCACCTGTTCCTTGTCGGCCTGCGCCACCACCGCCGCCTGTGCTAGTAATGGTGCTAAATACGGAATCGCTGCCATTACCGCCTTTGCCTGCAGAACCACCAGAACCAGCAGTACCGCCGCCGCCAACGGTTACGGTGTAATTAGTTCCGGCAGTAACGCTTAAAGCGGTTCCGGTGCGGAACCCGCCTGCGCCGCCGCCGCCGCCAATATATTCACCACCACCACCGCCACCCGCTACGACAAGGTAATCCACCGTCGTTGCGCCAGTCGGTGCAGTCCACGTTGCTGTGCTTTTGAAGATGATCGGAGTGCCAAAGGCCATTGCGTAAGAGACGATGACGATGCCGGAGCCGCCATTTCCAGACGTAGTTGACGTTCCTGTTCCTCCGCCACCGCCGCCGGTATTGGCTGTGCCATTCGTGCCGGGAACAACAGGCGAAGCGTTATTGCCTCCGGCACCGCCACCGCCAGACCCACCGGCTCCGTAATTTGTAGTTGAATCACTAATGCTACCGCCGCCACCACCAGCATAGGTGACAGATGCGCCAGAAATAGTTGAGGCAGTTCCAGCACCGCCTGCGCCACCATTTGTAGTTGTTCCTGCGGTTCCTGCGGCTGATGCACCACCGCCGCCGCCTGCGCCGTATGCGGCGGATGTTGGGCCAGTTGCGCCATTATTTCCTTGGCTTGGCGATGTAGATGGAGTATTTCCAGAGCCTGCCGTGCCGCCTCCGGCTGTCCCTCCTCCAGAACCGCCGTTTCTACCGTTTGCAGCATACCGCCCCGCGCCACCGCCGCCGGTTGCTGTAATAGTGCTAAATACGGAATTGTTGCCGTCGTTGCCTTGTGTTGAAGGGCCAGACCCCGTGGTATTTGCACCGCCACTTCCAACGGTAATTGTGTAATCAGTTCCGGCCGTTACACTAAATCCCGTTCCAGTTCTAAATCCTCCGGCACCGCCGCCACCGCCGCTATTACCAGTTCCGCTTCCACCGCCCGCGACAACCAAATAATCAACGGCAGTCACGCCCGTAGGCGCAGTCCACGTTCCGCTGGCAAGGAATTGCTCGATGACGGTGTAGTTAGGCAACGGCCATGTCCCGGCCTTGATGTACTGCATGGCTTGGCTCAACGTCCAAATGCCGCTCGCAGCCGAGGTCGTCGGCGCAACGGGCGACTTGGTGATGAACCCGCCTATGTATTTTTGAGACATTAGTTGACCTTGATGATTACGATGCCGGAGCCGCCTGCGCCGCCACTAGTAGAGGCATATTGCCCCCCGCCGCCACCACCGCCCGTGTTGACTGATCCAGAAGCGCCCCCGGCAGTCAAAGCATTGCCACCACCGCCAGAGCCGCCATTAGCGTAAGTGTTTGATGGTGCAGCGGCTTGACCGCCTCCGCCGCCGCCGCCCGCATACGTTACAGATGATCCAGAAATAGTTGATGCGGTTCCATTACCGCCCGTACCGCCTGCTCCAGATGTTGCGGCAGCACCCACAGCAGATGCGCCGCCGCCACCACCTCCCGCTGAATTTCCAGGGACTTCAATTCCATTACCTCCGGCGCTGCCCTGCGAAGGTGATGTGCTTGGCGTATTGCCAGCGCCGGCTGGCTGCGAACCGCCATAAGCAGTTCCGCCACCGCCGGAACCGCCTGCGCCGCCAGTTGCTCCAACGGTTGCGCCTGAATTGCCCCAATTTCCACCGCGACCGCCACCAGCGGATGTGATTGTGCTAAAAGTTGACGAATTGCCACTTGTTGAGGCTGATGAGTTGCTTACACCGCCATTGCCGCCGGCTCCAACGGTTACAACATAAGCCGTTCCTGCCGTAACACTTAAAGCCGTTCCGGTTCTAAATCCACCGGCACCGCCGCCGCCGTTTCCACCGCCCCCACCCCCGCCGACGACAAGGTAATCCACCGTCGTTGCGCCAGTCGGTGCAGTCCACGTTGCTGTGCTTTTGAAAATGATCGGCGTGCCGATTGCCATGCTGTAGGACAGGATGACAATGCCGGAACCGCCGGTGCCGCCGTTGCCGGGGCCGGGAGTTGTGTTGTCTCCACCACCACCGCCGCCGCCACCTGTGTTGGCCGTGCCAGCAACGCCTGCTGATGCGCCACTAGCAGGGGCAGCATTACCGCCCCCTCCTGTGCCGCCCGTTCCCGGCGTATTTGGCGTAACAAGCGACGCGCATCCACCGCCACCACCGGCATAAGTGACGCTGCTGCCGGAAATTGTAGAGGCAGTTCCTGCGCCACCATTGCCGCCAATTGCAGGAGATGTTGCTGCGCCACCAACAGCCGATGCGCCGCCACCGCCGCCAGAACCTTGTGCGCTGACTCCCGCTCCACCATTGCTGCCTTGTGACGGAGACGTTGAAGGCGTATTCCCCGTGCCTCCAGCAGCAGAATTGTTTACTGCTCCGCCACCGCCAGAACCGCCATTTCCTGCTGTTGTATTGGTGTTGCCGGTATTTGTACTGCCACCGCCACCGCCGCCTGCGCTGGTTATGGTGCTAAATACAGAATTAGACCCCGATGCGCCGGTTGCAAAACTAGTTGCTCCAGACCCTCCGCCGCCAACCGTGATGGTGTAATCAGTTCCGGCAGTTACGGATAAGGCTGTGCCGGTTCTGAAACCACCCGCTCCGCCACCACCGCCTGTTCTCCAACCACCGCCGCCGCCACCAGCAACGACTAAATAATCAACGGTGGTTACGCCGGTCGGAGCCGTCCAAGTGCCAGAGGCAAGAAATGACTCAATGATGGTGTATTGCGACAAAGGCCAAAGACCTGCGGCAATGGCTTGAAACTGCTGTTGCAGAGTCCAAGAGCCAGAGGCCGCAGTCGTGCTAGACGTTGCGGCGGTAGCCGAAAGGATTGAACCCTTATAGCGGAGCGACATACGTCGGCTCCTTACGAAATATCTTCGTAACTGACGCTATATGTGAGCGCACTACCCGTGCCAGAGGTCACCGTGATGGATGTGCCTTCCATCAAGTAAATCGCGGTCGTTTTATCCACCGCCACCAGCGAAGCGTTTGCTGGGACGGAGATCGTGGACACCACCGGATATGCCGTGCCGCCAGCAGGCGCAGAGCCTTGGGCTACCGCGCCGTTGGTGTAGATCGAAACCGTGGCGTTTGCCGCGCTGCCGGTCGTGTTTGCAACGACGAGCTGGTTGATCTTAAACACCTTGCCGCTTGAGGCGGCGTTTGGCAGCAACACAACAGCGGAGGTACCGGTCGGCGTGTAATACGTCGTCGTTCCGTAAATCGTTGTGACGTTAACAATGTTTGGATTTGCCATTTGCCTTCCTCAAAACCCGAAGATCATCGCCATAGCGATAGATTTGCCGGTGGATATTCCGCTAGAGGCGATTGTAATACTGCCCGCGCCGTTGGTGATGGTGACGTTACTGCCAGCGGTCAACGTCGTGCGGGTAAAGCCCGTGCCGTTGCCGATGTCGAGCTGGCCGTTGGTCGGGGTCGAGGTCAATCCCGTGCCGCCGTAACCGACGCCAATCGTGCTGCCGTTCCATGTGCCGCTGGTGATCGTGCCGACCGTAGTCAGCGAGGCAGAGCCTGCGAGGGGTGACGCGCCGACGGTGTTATAGGACACCGTAATGGCCGACGCGCCGTTAAAGGTCGCGCCGCTGGCTGACCCTGCGCCGCCGTTGTTGAACGTCACAGAGTTCGCCACAGAACCTGCCGCGCCATCAATGGCGACGCCCGTAAGCGACTGCGAGGCGCTGCTACGGTTAAGGGCGATGGCGGTCGTTCCGACGTACAGCGTGCTGTTGCCAAGGACGCCAGACGGGATCGTGCCGGTGAGCTGGCCCGCCGGGACGCTGGTCAAGCCCGAGGCCGAGCCGCTAAACGAAGTCGCCGTCAACGCGCCCGTGGACGGGTTGAACTGGAACTTGGTCGAGGAGACATATTCGGTCGTGAGCGTGCCGGTGGTGGTCGCCGCAAACAACGGATAGCGCGTCGCGTTCGTGGTCGTGTCGTCCGAGACGGTGATGCCCGCCGCCGGAGTTGACCACGTTGGAGCGCCCGACCCGTTGGAGGTCAGCACTTGCCCGGCGGTGCCCGTTACCGTGAAGGAGGTCGCGCCTGCGCCGGTTTGATACGGCACTTGTCCTGCGCCACCGCCTGCAAGGTTCGTGGCCGTACCGACCGCCAGCGTCGATTGTGCGACGTTTTTCCAGTAGGTAGCGGTGCTGTCGTAGACGATAACATCGTTGTTGTTCAGCGTGCCGAATTGCACGTTGGAGTCCGTGCCGCCCAACTGCGACGATGCGCCAAGAAGAATAATCAAAGAACCGCTGCTACCCGGCCCGGCGCTGACGACTTCGCCCATGGGCAGCTTGATGTATGGGGCCGTGGGTTTGACCTTGGTCAAGCCGCCCGCGTAGGCCGGGTTGTAATAAATCGGGTCGCCGTCGGCCCATGTCTCGCCGACCGATGTGCCCGTCGTGTTGAGGCCGGTCAGATAGCCGTGCGTCTGGATAAGCCCGAAGCTGTTAAGCGCGATGCTCTCGGCGGCGATGCCAAGAATGCTCTGGGCGTCGGTGAGGCCCGTCGGGGAGGGTTTGGCCTTGAGGACGCCAGATGCTCCGACCGTGCCATCCTGCACTACCACATTGCCCTTGGTGATCGCGGCAGATGCCTTGACGTACACATACAGCGTCTCGCCGACCGCCGCCGTGACGTTGGCGGTCATGCCGACGGCCATCGTCGTGCCGCCGTCCCACCAGATCTTGCCGACGGCAGGCGTAACGGTCGCGCCCGTGTTGAACTGGAGATAGTCCGCGCCGAGGTTAGTGAGGCCGGTCGCCGTGCCGCCCGTGATCGCCACCGCGTTCGCGTTCTGCGTGGACATCGTGCCCAAGCCGGTGATCGCGGTGTTCGGGATCGTGGTCGAGGCGGTGACCGCGCCCGTGTTGTTGCCGTAAAGGTAGCCCGTCAGCCCCAGCGTCTTGAGCGTCGTGACCGCCACCGATCCGTCGGTGATGGCGACGGCGTTGGCATTCTGGGTGGACATCGTGCCGAGGCCGGTGATGTCCGTGTTCGGGATTGTGCTGGAGGCCGTGAGCGCCGACGTACCGCTGCCCTTGACGTAACCCGTCAGCGTCGTCGCGCCCGTTCCGCCGTACTGGACGGCAACGGTGCTGCCGTTCCACGTTCCCGTGCCGATGGTTCCAAGCGTCGTGATGGACGTTTGACCAGCGTAAGTGTCAGAAATTTTGACGCCCGACGAAGATACGTCGATGGTCGAGCCGTTGGCCTTTACCGAGAAAATCGTGCCGACCAGTTGCAGGCCGTTGCCCGCCGAATACGATGCAACCGCGCTGTATTGCGTCCACGGCATCGCCGTGACGTTGATCGTTCCGGTCTGGCCCGCGATGCAGACCCATGAACTGTTGCCGTTGACTAATCCGCCGCTGATAAACACATACGCGCCGGGGACTTCCGACCATACATCCATGTCGGTGGTGCGCGTCCATGCGCCAGAATTCGCGGCGTAAATGCCGTTGTATTGGCTGCTGGTCTGGTCTTTGACAAGGATGCGGTCGCCCGCCGTCAGCGATGACAGCCACTCACCGCCCGCCTGCGTGCCGAGGCCAGACAGCGTGATGTTGCCGGTCGTGGCGTACAAACACGACGCCTTGACCTTGAGCGCACCGGCCAACAGATCGACGTATTCCTTGGTGGCGATGTCGCTGTTAGCGGTCGGCAGGGTCAAAATTTGACCCGTCGTGGCGATGATGTTGGTGAACGTGCCCGCCGCGGGGGTGGTGCCGCCGATCACCGTGTCGTCAATCGTGCCGCCCGTAAACGAGCTGTTCGTGATCGTCAGCCCCGACTGATTCGGGTCGATGTTGGCGTAGAACGGCGTCCCGGCGGGGCCGATCAGCGACACCAGCGCGAACGTCGGTTCCGGCTGGAAAATACCTTGAACCGGAACGATGTTTGTCGTGACGGTACTCGGAACCGAGTTGGACATGGTTAGTCTGCCTGTACAGGGGTCACATACAGCACATTCGTGCCGCTAGAAATCGCCTTGATGTAGAACGGCGCTGACGGGGCAGCGATGACGAGCGGGTAGTTCATGCCGCCCGGCAACACGAACGATCCGGCGTTACCCGACGACGCAATGGCGGGGTCGGCGACGGTGCTGGTGTTACTAAACTCGACCGCAGCCACGCCCGTGCCGGTGTTCAGCAGCATGACGTAGTTCGTCTGGTCGTTGGTGTTGGCCGCGACAAGCGTGGCCGAGGAAGCAGCGGTCGTCAGCGACATCGTGACGGTTTTACCGCTGGTTCGATAGACGGAAGTGTTGACCATGATGGCCTCGCGTGTTTTGCAAAATATACTGCATCCAAAGAGAAAAGCCACCCCGTTTTACCGAGGTGGCTTCCCCTTTCCTAGGACAATTCGACCTTACGGCAGGAACGTAAGATCATAACCGTACACGAACACATCAGCCGTGGCTGCTGCGCCCTGCGCGGTGGTGCAACGCAGATACAACGGGGTCGTCGTCTGCGCGGCGGTCGAGGACGCCGAGAAGATCTTGACCACACTCGCCGACGAACAATCCGTCAAGGCCGAAGCCGAGAGGACTGCCGTGCCGGTCGCGCCCGCGCCGGTGTAGACGGCGAGCTGTGCGGTGGTCAGATCAACCGATGCGTTGGTCACGATCACGCTCTGGACGCTGTAGCGGCCCGAGTCGATCACGTTCATCACGTTATCGGCGACAGAGTTGAGGTTCACAGACTGGAACGACGCGATCAAGCGCAGGGCTTGGTTGGTCGCCAGATTCTGCGGGTGATTGCTGACGGTTGAAGCCGGGCCGGGATTTGCCATGATGGTTTACTCCTTCGGTTAGGCCGCAACGCGGCAAGCAAGTTCGGGGTACAGCGGTGCCCAGCCGTACAGCACATCGAGACGAGTCGGGATCGAGTCGTTGTTAATGGTGTACTGGCGAACGACGCGGATCGACAGGCCGAGTTCCTTGTCGGACGCACGACCGGCGAAATGCACGCCATCCGGCAGCTCAAGATCAGCGGTCGCAAGCGTGAACGCATTGCGGTGCATGATGATGTTCTGCGGGGAAACCGTGCCCGCGTTGTTGAACGGCGTCACAGCGGCGGTGCTGCTGGTGCTGGTGACCGTCACGTTCTGGAACTGACCGCCGGTGATGATCGCCGGGGAAACCGTCACAGCCGTGCCGCCACCCGTCGCCACGTTCGTGGTCGAGGTCACGACAAAGTTGCGGAGCTTGCCCGAGCCATACGCGCTGCGGTTCTGCGGGTTGACCGCATAGACGCCAGCGATCTGGATGACATCGCCTTGGTTCAGCGTGAGCGCCGAGGACGCGACCATCGTGATCGTCGAGGACGAAGCCCAGCCCGTCGCCAGCGAACCCGTGAAGGTGCTGGTGTTGGTGGTGAGCGTCTTGCCCGAGTACGAACCGAAGGTCTGGTTCACGACGTTCTGATCCATGTACCAGTTCATGCCAGCCGAGTCACGGCCCATCATGCCCTTGCGGTACTGCTTGCCAATCGTTTCCGGCGGCACGAACAGACCCTTGAGGCTGTCCACGATGGTCGCCGAGGTGAACGGCTCGATCACGCACGAACGACGGCCATCACGCGGCGCACCTTCGGCGTCGAGATACGCGCCAGCGGTGAGGTAGGTGATGAGGCCGGTCGGCGGGGTGCCAGCCGTGCCCACGATGTTCGCGGTGTTGTTCTTCGCCATGGTCAGACCGTCGAAGTCGATCTTGTTGGCGATAGCAGCCACGGCGGGCTTCAGAACGCGATCCGAGAACATATCCAGCGACAGGGCCAGATCCTGCGTCGTGAACTGGGTGTCCACATGGAACTGCGTCGAAAGCGTCACCGGAACCGAGGTTTCGTTGAAATCTTCGACGTTCAGCGCAGGGCCGGTCGTGCCGATGAAACGGCCCGGGCGACGCACGTTGAGGGTGTTGCCGATCTTCGCGCCCACGACGGCGAATTGGTCGTCGTAGTTGCGATCCACTTCACCCGTGAAGGTGAGTTCGTTCTCCAAAACCATCAACGCTTCGTTGGTGATCTTGGAGATAGTAAGCAATGTATTTGCCACGTTAAATTACTCCAAAAAGGTTAAAAATTACCGAATCCGGCCAGCCTGTCGTGCGGCTTTCCATTGTGCGTAGGTGCCTCGGAATTCCCCATTGGAATCAACCTCGACATCACGCCCGGTGGATGCCGCCTTGATCGGCGTAATCGGCTCCGGCGCATTACTCTTAACAGCGGCAGAAGGCTTGCTTTGAGGCTTGGTTTCGTACCGTGCCTCCAGTTTCCCAATCTCGCGCAGCGCCGAAATGACGGACATTCCGTTCAATTTCTGTGCAAATTCGGGGTTTTCGGCGAGGTGATACAGGATTTTCGGGCCTACATCACTTTCCATGATGGCGTCGCGTATCGGGTCTGTAACCACTACGTCGCTCGACTGCACCATGTCGTCGAAGTCGGGAAGCTCGGTTTTCGCGGCGTTTACGCGGTCGGCCCATGCCTTGACAGCAAGTTGCCTCTGTTCGTTCGCCTTGCGTTCCTGCTCCTCCCGATCCCGCTTTGCCAGCGTCTGCTCGGCAGTCCAACTCGCCAGCGCCTCTGCATATTCAAAGGCGTCGGTAAAGTTTTCTGGCTTGGGTTTATCGGCCTTCGACTCCTGCGGTGCAGGGGGATTTGTCTTGGCCTCAAGTTCCCGTAGCCGTGCCTCCAGAGCCTCCCGCGCCTCGCGTTCTTTCTGGGCTTCCGCCCGTGCAGCTTCGCGTTGCTTGGTGATCTCGGAGAACCGCCGTTCGATCTTCGGGTTCTGTTTGCGCTCCTCTTTTGCCGTCGCCTCGCCTTCGGCTACAGGCGGCTCACTCGGGCTTTCGTCGGCTACCGGCTCGGCAGGGGCTTCCGCCTCTGCTGCCGCCTCGGTCTGGGCCGTCGGCTCCGCTAAACCTAACTTCTGTGCGTTGAACTCGGCTAGATTTTCTGCGGTCACCACGTTTTGGGCGACCTTTGGTTCGTCAGACATGGGTTATCCCCAAGAATTTACCCGCTGATCCCCAACGGTAGGGTGAAACTAGTGTAGTCCGTCCTGCGGTCGTGTCAATTACGTTCCGTCATCGCCTTGAGACGCCAGCGCACCCGCGCCTGCTGCTCGGCCACCATCTGACCGTAGCGTGACTCCAGTTCTTCGCGGGTCGGCAGCGGCATAACTTACTGTTGGACGAACGGACTGCTGCCCATGTGGATGTCGCGGGCGGCTTCCTGCGCGTAGGCGTACTGCTCCGCGTTGCGGCGATTGATCTCGGCCTGTAGCGCACGATCGTCCACTTGCGCGAGCGCCAGCTTGACCAACGCTTCGATTTCGGTCTTGTTCTGGCTGGTGATGCTGCGCGTGTTCTGGTCGTTGACGCGCACCTCGGCCATCGTCTCGGTGTTGTGGGCGCGTGAGGTGACATCCATGAGCTTGCGCTTGGTTTCGCCTTCCTGCCGCATTTCCTCGACATCGCTGCGGTACTTGAGCTGCATCTGCGCGACTTGCAGTTGCTGTTGCATCTGCTGAAGCATCTGCTCCTGCTGCTGCATCTTCATCTGCACTTGCGGCGGGATCGGCGATTTTTCGTCGATCTTGGCAAGCGGGTTCAACGCGGCGAGGCGGTCGGCGATGACATCTGCGCCGGGGAAATCCATGTTGCGGAACATAAGGTCGCCCGCCACTTGGAAAATTTCGTTCTGCGCCATCAGCGGCATCATGGCCTCGACAGCCTGCTGGCGCTTGCTGTTATAGCCGGGGCCGACATCCATGACGACATCGTATTCGCCCACGGTGATGTTGTTCAGCACCTCGCCCGTGGCCGTCACTTCGTTGACGGTGGTCAAGTCGGGCTTGCCGTCTACGCCGATGATGCGAAGGACGCGCTGCGTGTCGTAAATCTTCGGGATAAGGTCAAGGATGATCTTGCCCGTCTGTTTGATGCTGCGCGTCAAGTTGTCGTAAAAATGGAAGTTCGACAGGTCAACCTGTTGCTGCTGGCCGTTTAGTGCCTTGCCGGACACGTTTCCAGCCAGTTCCTGCGCCGGGTCAAAAATACCGAGGACTGTCTGCAAGTCACGGCTGATCGTTTCGGTCGCGGCCATAATGCCAGCGGGGGGCGGTTCGGGCTGCAAGCGTTGCGGCGGCGGCGCGGGTCGTCCTTCAATGTCGGTTTGCTTGTACCGCAGTACAGGCATCGACTTGATGTTAGCCATCGCCCATTCGTTCTCATGCCCTTCGTCCTGCCCTTCTGCAATGACCCACTTGGCCTTCGGCGCGAGCGCGACGGATTCCGTCATGGCCGTGCGCCAGAAGTTATACATACGCTGCGGGTCTTTGGCGAACCGCACCAAACCATACTTGCGACGCTTGCCATCCACGATGGTCTGTGCGCCGTAGCAGGGAACAACCGGGATATATCGGCCCGGCCATTCCTTCTCCTCAAGAATCTGCATTGCGGTCAACTTGCACCACTTGACCTTTTTGCGCCAAGTCTTGCGCTCGCTGACGACGGACACGCCCGCGGCGTCGAGCAGTTCCTGCGACGGCAGCTCGGACTTGTATGCCTTCGTGCCGTCCGACAGCATGACCAGCGTCTCGCGCTCGCGCTCGATGTAGAAATACTCGGCGATGCGGATGTCCTCTTTGGTCACCCACTCGGCGGTGCTGTCGCCCGTGCTGCGCGGCGTGAACTGCACGCCTTCGTCGGCGTCGGGGTACATCTCGCGGAATTTTTCCTTGGCGACGACCTCGGTGATGAGGCACCGCTCGGCGTCCGATCCATCCGGCGCGACGCTGTTCGGGTCGAAATAAACCGTGAAGGCGTTGTCGATGGGCTTGATATAAATCTCTTGCTCGAAACTATCCTCACGGACGTAATCCGTGATGACGCGCCAGTAACCCCAGCCCATACGCACAGCCGAGTCGAACGCGGTGTCGTAGGCGGTGTCGGCGCTGGAGTTGATCTCGATGTGGCGGGTGATGCCTTCGATCACCTGCGCGATCTTGAGGTCGCCTTCGTTGTTGACCGGGTGAACCTTGATGCGCGGGCGCTGCTCGCGCTGCTGGTTCGTGACTTGCCGCACATAGGCGTCGATCTTGTTGATCGTGAGGCAAGGCCGAGCCTCAAGGTTGCGGCTGTTCTGAATCTCGACCGGCCATTGCTCGCCAGCGGCGAACTTTACGTCCTCAAGGGCGGCGGAGCGGTTTTGCGTGTCGGCGTCGGCGACAAGGCGCAGAAACTTGATGGCCTCTGAAATGCGTGGATCTTCGCTCTGGTCTTGATATGCCATCGTTAGCCCATCCAGTTAGCCGCGCCGTCAATACGCGCCTGCGGCCTTCGTTTTACCGGTTCTTTGACGACCATTGCAATATAACGGAAAGCATCTGCGCCGTGGCTATACCTATCGTGCTGCGGCATCCGGCTGAATTGACCCGATTCTGGGTCTACGTCGTAGCGGTAATGCTTGAGGCATTGCAGGCCGAGGTCGGTGTTCTCGCGGTCGAACCAACACGACGGGAACATGGTGCGGGCAGCGTTGATGCTGTCGGTCACCGGGATGCGCGGCAGGACTTGGGTCTTGAGACCCGAGGCACGCACGATTTCCTCGATGCTTCGCCCGGCAGCCGCAAGCGTCTTGTTCTCGGCGTCGTGCGGAAGCCAGATCGTGTCGTAGACGTAGCCGAAGCTCTGCATCTGCGCGAGGTACCAGCTAATCGGCTTCTGGCTGTTTTCCATGTAGCGGATCAGCCGCGTCTCCATGCCCACGAACTGGAGAAACCAGATCGCCGTGTTGTCCGCCCAGCCAAGGTCGAACACCGCATGGACGGGCTTAACGGCTTGATACGGCACCCGCGTGATGCGGCCCTCCATCTCGGCTTGCTGCATTTCATGGGCAAACACCGCGCCGTCCACCGACTGTCGGCAGATGCCTTCCCAGACTTGATTGTAAGCCTGTAGATCGCGCTCCTTGAGGGCGTCCTTCTCCAGCCGAAGCGTTTCGGGAAACCACGGGTTATCCGACCAGTTGATCTTCTGGACGACAGCCTCGGGCGGCGGGTTGACCACGAACCGCTGGTAGGTTTCGTCAGACTCCAGCTCGGGGTTAAAGCTGATCCAGATCTCGCTGGCCTGTTTGCGGATGGTCGGAATAAGGACGTTCCACGACATCCGGCTCACCGTCTGGGCTTCCTCGACCCAGCAGATGTCCACGCCTTCGTAGCTTTTGATGTTGGCGACGTTGTTGCGAAGGCCCACGAACGCGAACTCGCTGCCGTTCCTGCCTCGGATGCTCGCCTGCGTGATTTCGTAGAACCCCAGCAGGCCAAGCGACTGAATCTGGTCGGATAGCAGTTTATGCACCGAGTCGCGGATGCTGGTCTGGAACTCTCGGGCGCACAGGACGCGGATCGGGCGCTGTGCGGCAAGGATCAACAGGGCGCGGGCAATGCCCCACGACTTGGCTCCTCCGCGACCGCCATACAAGACTTTATAGCGGGCGGGCTGGAATAGGCAGGCTAACTTTTCTGGAAACTCTGCCCGTGCAATAGCCTGCTCGACTTCACTCACTTGGCTTGACGAACGTCACTTGGATGCCTGCAAGCAACGGGGTTCCGTCGCTGTTTTCCAGCACCGTCTGCTGAACCGGCTTGCCGTCGAGTCGATCTGCCAGTTCCTTGATCGCCCAAGGCTCGCCTTCAGCCGCAAGGTCGAGCAGTTTTTCTACCGCCTTACGAACCCTAACACGGTCGTCTTGAGCGATTGCCATGCGGAGAGCATCGTTCCATAGACGCCCCTTGGCTGCGTTCTGGTTTCCGGGTTGTCCGCCGACTGGCATTGTTTCGCTCCTAAATCAATCGTTTCGATTTTTAACGGTTTGATTTTACTTGCGCTTTTTCTTTTTGGCTTCGCGTGCGACGTTGTAGGCGATGGCGACCGCCTGTTTTTGGCCTTTGCCATGACGGATCTCCGTTTTCACGTTCTGACCGAATGCTTTGCGGGTCGTGCTTTTGACGAGCGGCATGGGTTATTTCCTCTTGGCGGTCTTGGCTGCGGCCTTGAATGCGGCGGCGGTCGGTGCGCCCTTCGTGCCGGGTTTACGCATTTTTTCCTTGCTGCCGTGCGCGATGCGTTCCTGCTTCGCGTGGATGTTGGCGTACAGCCCTGCTTTAGCCATTGTTCGGCTCCTCTGCCTTGGCCTTGGATTCTTCGTCTAACAGCTTGGCGAGCCACCAGTTGCAGTCGGCCATCGCGCCGTTGACTTGGTAAATCTCGGCCTCTAGACGCTTCTGGGCGTCTTGGAGTGCCTTCATGCGTTCTGCGATCTGTTCACGGTTCATCGAATACGCTCGGTTTAAGTTGTCGGGCCTTGTCGAGTAATGACCGTAGGATTTGGAGGGTCACTTGAGACGCCGTTTCTGACGCCTCAAGTGCCTTGATCTCCTGCTCTAGCAGCTCAATCACGCAACAACAGGGTACTGCCACTTCGTGCCGTCGCTGATAAACAGTTTGCCGGTGCCAGTCGCGTTCGTGGTCGTGGCAAGACTGCCCTTCGGAGCGGTCGTGGTGGTGGTGTTCGCCGTGATCGCGGTGGTCAGAAAATACAGACCCGCCGTGGCGTTGGCGATCACCGCGCCCGAGGTCGCGCTGGAGGTGATGCTGGTGAATGCGCCCGTCGAGGCGGTCGTCGCGCCGATGGGGGTGTTGTCGATGCTGCCGCCCACGATTGCTTGATCTTGATAGGCGACGCCGATGGCTACTGAATTGGTCATTTGTTTGCTCCTTGAAACAGTCTTTTTTCATGCTCCGCGCCACCGATTCCCGAGTGGCACCGCACGGTCAGCAGTTCCAGTTCTTCAACGAGGCTTTTGCGCGTGTCGCCGGCCCCTTTGCGTTCCGAACCACTCCAGACATTCTTGCACAAAATGACTTTTTGCGTCCTGCGTCGGCCTTGGTCTTGGGATTTGGCGCGGGCGGCTTGAGGTTGCTGCCGTTCTTGCGGTTGTACTCGGCGCGGCCCTTGGCCGTCATGCCTGCGCCTTTTTCGGTCGGGCGGTAGGTCGCGCCCTTGCCGCCGACGGCTCTGCGGATCGGTTTGTCGTGTTTGCTCATGGGTCACCTATGAAGGCGATGTCGGCCTCTTGGATCATCTGGAATTCTTCGCCGCCGTGTTTGACGAGCGGGAAGTCGAGGTAGGTGCCGTTGCCGTACACCACGAAATCACCGGGCTTGGCGTCGGTGACCTTGGGGCCGATGCTGACGATCATGCCTCGGTTGTATTTTTCCCGGTTCTGAACGTGCAAAACCTTGGACAGCTCCCGCGTGATCGGCTTGACCACGATGAAGTTTCGCAGGGGTTTAATCATGCTTGGGTGGCCTCCCACGGCGTTTGACCGGCACCACGGCGTCGGTCTGGATGTCATAGACGGGTCTAGGGAGGTACTCGCCGCAATGGTCAGCGATGTGTTTCACGATGGTTTCTGGATAACGGTGGCACGCCCCAACGGGCGAGCCTTTGTGAAACTTGCACGTTCCACACGTATCATGCGGGTCAGCCATCGAATCTCTCCCTTCGGTGGTTAGGGTGCCTCGGCGACGGCGGTCGCCGGGGTTACCCGTTTACTTCTGGTAGGACTTGCGGTCGTGGGTATAGCACGTTCCCTTGGAACGGCCACCGTCAAACTTTTTGTCGCTGCCTACGCCGTCGGCCATGCCCATGGCGACGCCGTTCTTGAGGCGCTCATGGCGCTCGCCCGTGCCGTCAGAGGCAGACGCGCCCTTCGGCGGTTTTGCGCTGGTTCCGTACTTTTCCATGATGATTACTCCAAAAATCTCAACTTAAACAGGGTGGATGATATGAGGTCGGCAATATCGTCGATGATCTGCTGTAGCTCGGTATCCTCGGGGAGTTCCTTGCGGGCTTCTTCGACGAAATCTTGAATGTTTTTGAGGTATTTCACCGGGTCTTTCTCCATGTGAAACTCCTCGGGCCAGCTTTTGATCTGCTCAAATTTGCCCGAATACGCCTCGGCGTAGCGGTCGGCGAGATCAATAATGGCCGAGTAATACTTGCCAAGCGCCTTGTGCTGGCTGTACGAGGCACTCGATAGATGTTGAAAATGAGTCACGGTCGAGCTGTGTAGCAGCACAGACACGAACTCGGCGACATCTTCGGAATACTCGGCCATACCGCGATTCTACGTCACATCTTGACGTATGCAATGGCTTCGTCGGCGGTATGCACCACCCGCACCGACCCCTTCCACGACAGGTGCCACGCGGCCTCGAAATCCGTTAACTTGCGGGCCGAGGGCGGCTGGGCGGGGTCTTTAATCTCCAGCAGATAATTCTGGCCTCCGTAGCCAACCAACAGATCGGGTGCGCCCTTGCCGACGCTGGCGATGCTTTGCACCGAGCAGCCCGCCGCCCGAAGTGCCTGCACGATGGCAGTTTGATTGGCGTCCACCTTGGCTGCGCGGCGGCTCATTTTCTGCGCTCCCGGTCGATAATCCAGCCGGTCGGCGTTTTATTAAACCCTACAGCGATTAAGGCTTCATCGCTGCGGCAAAACCCGTCGCGGCGTTTATGGGTGCGATAGGACTCGGGCGACAGAAATTCTTTCTGGCACTCTTTGCATCGCCGTTTAGCCGCCATCTTCGCCTCGCTTTCGGATTTTACCGGCGACGAGCGGTGCGGAGTATTGGTCGGCGATGGCAGCACACGCCTCGCGTTCGGCTGCGGCAACAAGGGCGGCAAAGCGGATCATCTCGTCGGGCGTCAGCACAATGAACGGCGGGTCGCCATGTACCGGGTCAACCGTGTCCTTGTCTGCCACTTCTCGCGCCATGCGGATCACGTCATCGCGGGTCATTGGTCACCTCGGGCGCGAATCAAAACGGCACATCGGTCAAACGGGACGGGGTTGCTTTCTGCGGCGGCTTCGCGGTCGCACACTTTCGCACACGCCTCCCGCTCGTTTGCGGCAACAAGGACAATAAATAATTCAAGGGTTTTTTCTGTAAAAGCGTAAATGCCATAATCGTTTTTAGCCATTCGGACAATGTAATCGGGTTTCATGCGCCCACCGCTGCCCGTTCCTTGATGCGCTTGACCCCGAGCGGGCCGAAAAAGCACATGACCATAATCATCAGATGCGGGTCGTTCGCCACGGCCTTGGCTTCGGCTTCCTTCAGGTTTCTCGCCACCACGCCCTTGAGCCAATCCATTTTGTCGTCAACGTCCGGGCCTTCCTCAATCGTGTAGCGCGCCCACAGCGCATCGCACAATTTGAGGCGTCCGAAAGCGGTCGGGATGGTTTCCTGCCAACCTTTTTCCGCACGCTTGACCGAATTTTCCCAATTCAGATCGTCAGCGGCGCGTTGTTCCTTGGTTTTCTGCGGTTTTTCACCGGGGGCGAGTTTTTTTACTTGCAGGTCAAACAACCCCTGCCATTGGTTGCTGATGCTTTGGTCAACCACTTCGGCTTGCTGGTCACCGTATTTTGCCAACTTGACTGCGGCAGCGTGCAACGAAACGTCCTTAAACGGCTTTTTAATGGCCTTTCGGTAGGCTACCCACCGATCCCATGCTGCTGTGTCTAAATTCGGTATATCCATGTTTATTCCCCTTAAATTAAATTGACTTGCACGCTGCTAATGCGTTCTTTTTGCAGTTGTTCGTACTGCGGATTCAATTCACATCCTAAAAACTGTCGCCTGTGTTCTAACGCCACTTGCGCCGTCGTTCCGCTACCCATAAACGGATCAAAGACAATATCGCCCTCGCGTGATCCAGCCAATATGCATGGCTCAATTAAATCAGTCGGAAACGTCGCAAAGTGTGCGCCAGCGTAGGGCTTGGTTGTGACCGTCCACACGCTGCGTTTATTTTTACCGTATGAACCGTCTGGCATTTGACTGCAAGTGTGGTTTTCGCCAGCAAAAGCATATTTTTCTACGTTTGCTTTGTTCGGATGCTTTCTGTTTGTTCCCCACGACGTTGCTTTTTTGGCGTGTTGTTCGCCATATTTTGCCGGTTCCATGATTGCTTTTGCGTCGTAAAAATAATTTTGCGACTTGGATAGCAAAAATATGTATTCATGCGCTTTGGTGCAACGATCCGTCACGCTTTCGGGCATTGGGTTGGGTTTGTGCCAAATGATGTCTTGGCGCAAATACCAACCGTCAGCACGCAGGGCAAAAGCCAGCATCCACGGGATACCGATAAGGTCTTTTGGCTTGAAGCCCGGCATATTGTCAACGTGACGAGTGGAGTGCATCGCGCCGGGATCGCGCTCTCTACCATCCCAATGGCGAGATTGTTCGCTTACTTTGCCTCCTTGCCGAGCGTAACTATCACCAATGTTTAACCAGAGCGTTCCATCGTCGGCCAGTATGTCTCGGACACACCGAAACACCTCAACCATGTTGGCAACGAACTTTTCGGGCGTTTCTTCTAATCCAAGTTGTTCGGGGTGTCCGTAATCCCGTAAGCCGAAGTAAGGTGGACTGGTCACACAGGTCTGAACCTTAACGCCTTCGTCTTTCCAGCGTTTCATCAAGGTTCTACAGTCTCCGAATGCTATTACGTTCACTTACTACCTCTCTGTGGTAGATGACTGATGGTGATTCCGTGCGGTGAGCAGACATAACAAGGCCTTACCCACTCGCACGGATTGATGACTGACGGAGCCATCCGTTGTTGGCAACTTTTACGGGTTTTCCCCGTTCGCCTCCACGCTTCCCAACTCTGCGCTGCGTGTCCGTAAATGGGCGGCCTCTGTACGGATTTAAGTATCGCCCCGCGTTCTTCCCCAACGGGCTTAAGGGAGTGTTCCCAATACCGAGCATCAAACGTGGTGGGGTGATTGACATGACTAGAACAGTCCGTCAGAATCTCCATCACGCTCGAACAGCAATCCAAGCGTAAGGCCATTTCCCCCGGCCCGTCAAGCCCCGCCCTCCGGCGGGGTTTTTCGTTTGAGGCCATTAGCGGCCTTTTACGGGCTTTACCAGCCCCGCCTTCCATTGCCATACACGGGCATCCGGTAGCCGCCCTGCCTTGATCCATTGGCTGATGGCCCCGTCCGTTACGCCAAAGGCTTTTGCCATATGTTTCTGGCTAGGGAACCGTTTAAGTATTTTCTGAATGTCCATCGTGCGGCATTTTAGCCGCATAAACTTTTTTCGCAAGGGGGTTGACATAGCCGTTTAGATTGCTAAACTGTCTCCACGGTCACAGACAGACCGGCTACCACAGACAGGAGCAAGTTATGAAATCCATCAAGCAACTCCGCGAAAAATTTGAAGCCTACTACGCTGACCTTAAGGCTTCGGCAAAAGCAGATGGCTATCGCGTCAACAAAGCCGACGAGTGGGAACGCTTTTTAGAAAAAGCCCGCGAAGAAGGCGAGGTGGCGGCGTAAGCCGCCCCTCACAGGAGACAACAGAGATGTCCAAATTTAAAAACAGCAACTGCACCGACATGACCCTTTCCGCGTTGGGTTACAAATGGAAGGCCAACGTGTACTGGACGCAGTATGGCGATCAGTTTGAAATCGACGGCGTGCAACTGCACGGCGTGTACGAACTGAACGACAAGGATTACCACTCTTTGCCGGTCGTTCTTGACGTTGATCCCGATTACCTTGACTACGATTTAATCGCAGATGAGATCGGCCAAGAAATGCTGTGGGATGACGGCCATGACGAATAAATCAATCAAGCCCCAAGTGATCGGCCTCATCCTGCTTTATTTGTTTTGTTGCTGGATTGAGCCTTGCGACGGCCACGGATGCAAACAGGAGACAAGCCATGTGGGACGATGAAATGCCGCTTGACGATAACGATTGGTGGCAACAACAGGACGCTGAACTTGAAGAAGCCGAGTTCATCCGAACGATCCTGCTGGCGACGTTGATTGCCGTCCATAAAGAACTTGAAAACGTGGAGAGAAAACTGCAATGAAATCAGAAACAATCGGTGCGTTGGCTGCGGCGTTAGCAAAGGCACAAGCCGCTATAACGGGAGCCGTTAAAGATTCGGCCAATCCTTTTTACAAAAGCCGTTATGCTGATCTTGAGGCGGTGTGGGAAGCCTGCCGCAAGCCGCTGACAGACAACGGGCTGGCGGTGGTGCAAACCAGCCGATACACGCCAGATGGCTTGATTTTGGTAACGACCTTGCTGCATTCAAGTGGCGAGTGGATCGCGGGCGAAATGCCGGTGCTGGTTAAAGACAACAGCCCGCAGGCGCAAGGCTCTGGGCTGACGTATGCCCGCCGGTACGCGTTGGCTGCGATTGTTGGTATTTATCAAACCGACGATGACGGCGAAGCCGCGCAAGGCCGAAAACCCGATCTGCGGCTTGACCCTCGCGGTGATCTTGGAAAAACCGCAGACCCTGCCGAGGTGCAAGCATACGTTGATAAGTTCAAGGCCGCATTTGACCTTGACGCCGAAGAAAAAGACATCGCGTTTGCGGTGCTAGACATTCACCAAACGATTAGCGCAAACCATGATTTGTATGTCGCGGTTGGCGATGCGCTCGGTTCCAAACTGAAATCCGCGATCAAGGCTTACATCAAAATAGCGAAGGAGCAAATGAAGTGAAACCGCAGCAAAAACAATATGACACGCCGTATGACCCCGTTAACAAGGGCGTGCTGTTCGTCAACGAGGAAAAGAAAACCGAAGATTCGCCCGATTTCACCGGCAGCGTCAACGTCGCCGGAACGGATTGGACGCTGTTCGGTCGCAAGTCCACTTATGTCTGCAAAAAGACCGGCAAGACCAAACACATGATGCGGCTGTCGGTCGCGGTGCCGCTCGATGCCAACAAGAGGCCGCCGCCGAAAAAACAGCTCACGGAAGATAACTGGGCCGACGACGACATCAACTTCTGATGAAGCGCATATTCCCAAAAGGCACGCAGGCCGACGACATCATCAAGGCTGTCGCCACGATGGTTGCCTCGATTGACACTACGAAATCGTGGGCGATCACCGTGGAGCCTTGGAAGAAACGTCGCTCAAACGCTCAAAACGCCTTTTTGAATGGGGTGGTTTATCCCATGATTTTAGAGGCAGGCGGCGAAATGTTGCGCGGTTACCATCGAGCAGATTTGCACGAATATTTTTTAGGCGAATGTTTCGGGTTTGAGGTTCTTGAAGGATTAGGACGCAAACGACTGCGACCGCTCAAACGTAGCAGCAATTTGACCGTACAAGAATTTCGTGAGTTTCTGCTGTTCATCGAAAACAAATGCATCGAGATCGGCATAGGGCCGCTGCCCGAACCGATCTACACGGAGGACGTATGAAAGATCAAGAATTCTGGATACCGTTTCTGGTGTCGTTATGCTCGGGCATGATGTTTGGCGCATGGATCGGCTACGGTCTGGCAAACGGGACGGCGCATAAGGCAGCAATTGCTTTGGATTGCGCTTACTACGATGGGAAAACCGGTGAGTTCAAGTGGAGAGAGCCATGATCCAGCACAGCATCGAATTCCCGCCCTTTCAAGAACACAGCGGATCATCGTTTGATGCGGCGGCGGCGATCAAGCCTTCGGCGGCGACCTTGCGCGATAAGGTGCTTCGGTTTATTGAGGAGCGAGGCGACTACGGAGCAACCGACGACGAAATCCAAGTGGGCCTCAACATGAACCCCAGCACCGAACGACCACGCAGAATTGAGCTGATGGAGCTGGGTCTGGTGACCCGCGCCACGATCAACCGCAAGACCCGCACGGGCCGGTCTGCCGCCGTATGGATCGCCGCGTGAACCTACGGGAACAGGCTCGGGGTCGTGGGTGCATGATCCGGCTACCCGGCATCTGCAACCACAACTCCGAGACCACCGTGCTGGCCCATGTCCGTCTGGCGGGCGTTTCTGGTATCGGAATCAAGGCAGACGACGCCTTGGGGTCATGGTCTTGCTCGGCGTGCCACGATGCCGTCGATAGGCGCTCCCACACCGATCTGGAGCGTGATTACGTCAGACTCGCTCATCTGGAGGGGGTCATCCGAACCCTAGCCGTATTGCGTTCAGAGGAGGTTTTATGACATGGTTGATGTGGATGTTTGACTTATGGACGAAACACAGGAACGACATAGCCACCGAGTGGAAGTATGGCCCGACACCGAACTGGGCCTGCCGCCGACACGGGAGGGATTACCTCTAACGCTTAACGAGGTGCTGTACCGGATGCGGCATCAGCACTTGGAGCGTGAGGCCGATTGGCTTCTGGGGTATCTAGGCCGGTTTTGGGACGGAATCGGTTAGCCGCCGCCACTCTGGTTTGCCGTCACCCCGGCTGAAATGGGGTACGTCCACCAGTTTCTGCCCGTTGCCGCCCCAGCTATTGAGCGGGTGCAACGACTCCCAATACGCACCGAGCGGCGCAAGTGTATCCCGGTTGTATACAAGTTTTCCGTTTTGGAAAAAGTTTAGATCCACCGCCCGCCGGGTAAGGTGCAGGCTATTCATGGTCTTGGATCGGCCTGTCTTAACGTACACGGCCTGTTGTTCGGGTGTGCGGTACATCTCGCCCGCCGTCACCGTAAAGCCCTGCCGGGTGGCTTCCAGCACCAGCTTGCCAACATCCAGCAGGAACGCCGCCTGTTCGTTGACGAGGCTCATTTGATGGCCTTTTCCAGAGCTTCGGACTTGTCCTTACTGCCCTGCGACGAACCGAAATAGTAGGACACGATTTGCGTCGAGATAGCCGACAACACGCCCAAAATGTAGATCAAAATGTCCTTGCGGCTGCTATCCACCGGGTCGCTCTGGAACATCACGACGCCGAACAGCACGAACGTAATCAGCAACAGCGACAGGGCGAGCAACGGCGTCACGATCTTATTCAGCAACGGCGCGTCTTTGTTCGTGGCGATCTGCACTTCGCGGTCGCGGGCCGAGCCTACGTCCTTAATGCGGATGCCGAGTTCTTCCAGCCCCAGCTTGCCTTCCTCAAGGCGCAGGCGCATAAGTTCTTCCTCATGCTCCATCTCCTTGATCTTGAGTTCGGCGACTTGCTCGGGACTCATGTTCGGCGCGAGTTTCACGCCTAACTTGTCCTCGACGAACTGCTGGCCCCTTGCCATGACAGCGTTGGCGACAAGGCTCAAGCCGTTGGACAACAGCCCTTGAATCAACGGCATCATCGCTTTTGGCGCTCCTCTAACAGCGTCACGCGCACGTTGAGGTCGTTGATCTCGCGTTGGATTTCCTCTTTTAGTTTCTGCCGTTTTTCGGCAGACAGCGGGCTATCGGTTGGCGTTCCTTCGCTGGTAATCAACGCGGGCATCTTGGATTCGATGCTAATCAACCGGTTGCTGAACGACGAGACTTGCCCCAAGAGCCAGCCAATGCTGATGACTAGGATCGGCACGACCATCTTGAGGATTTCGCCCCAATTCATTTGTGCATCGCTTCTAGCAGCAGGATCGCCAGCGTACCGAGGGCAGTCAGCAAGATCACAATCGCCGCAGCACCGCCGTTAATAATGATGCGTTCCATGCGTTTCAGACGAGCGTTGACGCCGCGCATTTCGGTGGCGATGCCCTCATAACGCACCGCACACACGTCGATGTGCGAGGTTACGGTTACTTCAAGTTCTTGCACGGTCGTCATCTTGTCGCTTCCCTACTGTTGTGGCGGGATCATTTGATTGATCGGAGTGCGGCCTTTCTGAAACTGTTCCTGCATACGTTTCGTCATGTTTTGCGCGGCTTTTGCGGCCATCGCACCCTCAACCGAAGATTTTAATTGCTGACTAGCGATTGCGCCAAGCCCTGCGCCGAATCCCGGTGCTTCAAATGCAGTACCAATAAACGCTCCTGCGCCTGCGCCCGCCGCTGGAACGCCAACTTGCGCGGCCTTTCGCGCCAATTCCAATCCCTTTTGCACGCGGCTTTCTCTTGCCGTCTGAATCGCCGCGCCTTCGTATTCAAACTTCGCGGGCATTAACTGACCGGCAAGGTTCAACCGATGAAATGCTTGTTGTTGGTCTAACGGAAATCCATACGAAATTTTCGGGCCTCTTGCGTTCAAGATTTCGTTATATGCCCTAGCGTTCCAGTTTTCCGTAGACGCGCCTTTTTCAAACGCCTCACGCGCTAACGATCCACGAATCTCTGCTAACGCACGTTTTGCGTTTTGCTGCACTTCCGGCGGGATGTCTAACGTAAATCGCGGTTGGCCTTTTTTGTTGCCAATGGGATCAACAAACTTCCCACGCGCCAACATTTCGGCAGTATCGACAATGTGTTTCCACTCGCCAACGGGCAAACTGTTGAGATGCTGCGGAATCTTCTCAAACGGAACACCAGTTTCTACGCCGTTTTCCGACAATTTTGAAAACGCACGTTTGATGCCTTTTTCGCCAAAAATGGTTTTTTCAATTTCATGCAAGCGTCGAGCGCGAGGAAGAAAGTCTCCTCCTGCGGCTTCGGCAATGTCTAAATCTATTGCGCCGTTTAAGTCTTTAATTAACCCTTTGTTTGTTTCGTTGCGTAACGTATTAAGTCGTTGACGAACAAATTCCCACGCATCAATCGTGTTAGGTTGAATAATTCGTCCCTTGTCTTTGAAACCTTTGGTTTTTGCAAGGTTAATTAACTTTTCAACGCCGCTAACCAGTTCTTTGTTTTTTGTGGCTTCCGCAGTTGCCGTAAAAACGTCATCTTTAATTGTGTCGCCAATGTTGTTACCCGTAACCGGGTTTGAGCCTACCTTGTCTCTAGCATCGGCATACAATTCATTTTTTTGTTGATTAAGCCAACCGCGAATACTGTCCGTTTCGCCGGTAAATAAATCGTATATTCGACTTCCGCGTTCTTCTGCATTTTGCAAAAGTGGGTCTGCGCCAGTTGCCTCAATACGTTGCCGACCATAATTGGTTAACGCCTCTTGCTCTTTAGCAATCTGCGACTTCATTACCGCGCCTTCGGGACTATCCTCGGGACGCTTTAACAAGTGGTATTCGTCTTTTAATTTTCCGATGTCGCCGGTCACAACGCCTTCGCGTAACGCACCGACATTATCGCCAAGAACATCTGTCAACAATTCGCGCACCGCTTGCTGTTCTGCAACATTTCGCGGCTTGGATATTGTTGCGCTTCGAATTTTCGGATATTCGCCCTTAACTTCTTCCGCACCAGAAAATACCGTTTTCCACGGATTCGGCTGTGCTTGCGCTGCACCCATGCTTCGCTGCGCGTCAAACTGCGCTTGCATCTCGGTGGGTATTTTGTTTTCTTTAACGGCGCGATCTGCCTTAAAGCCCGACACGGCATCGCGGGCGGCACCAGCGACGTAACCGGCCTCACGCTTCAATGCACCGCCTACAGCGCGACCGGCTGCGCCCGCGACTTCTCCCGCAGGCCCACCGGCAACAAACCCAAGTTGAGCCATGACGTTTTTTACGTCCTCGGCTGGCGCACCTGTTTGCTGCGAAATCCAATTCGCGCCTTTGTCAGCGTATTTTGCAACAAATTCTGCAAAGCCCATGCCTTTATATCCCGGCGTTTCTGTAACGCCGAACGCTTTGCCAAAGGGTTGTGCGAAATAACTTGCGGCGGTTCCGGCAACTCTGCCAGCGGTGCGTTGCGCTTGTTCCGGTGTTTGCCCTAAAGCGCGGGCTGCAGGATACGTGGTCGTTTCAATAAGTGCAGGAATTGTTTCAAACGGAATGTCTGCTGCTGCCGCTGCGCCTTGCCCTGCGGTTCGCAATACATCTTCAGCACCAGAAATCGCCCGCTTAAAAATGCTTTTAACCTTCGGCGTTGCAGGCTGCGCTGCGGCTTGACGAAATGCCTTATCAACCGACAACGGATTAAAATCCTCTATCGACGGTTCCTCGTTTGCCGCTTGCGGAACTGCGGATCTTGATTTTGCACCGGCTGATTGTCGGAATACGGCGTCAATTTCCGCAGGATTCATGCCGCTTAAAATCGGGTCTTGCGGATCAGCGGCCATTACTTGCCTCCCGCCAACTTATACAGTCGAGCAACATTTTTAAGTGCTGCTTTATATCGTGGGCTGTCTACGCCGCCAAATTCTTCTGCCAATTCTCTCGGCCCGTTTTTATCTTGATCTCGGTTATAGGTCACATCAATTATTCGCGCCGCATCCCGAGACAATGCGTTATTCCAATCATCACGGTATTGCGCGACTGCGATCGGGTCTTTTGTGGCATTAAATACGTTAGTAATGCCCATGTTATAAAACCGCGCCATTGTCGCAAGCGATCTATTTAATCGCGCAACCGACTTCAATGCTTCCGGCGTCCAACCTTTATGTCCGGTTTGTTCCTCTCCAATTTTTCTCGCAGAATCAGTATTGAATCCTGCTGTTTGGGCAATGTTAGTGGTTTGTCGAGCAAGAAAATCGCCAATCTTGTCGTAATTGACGGCGGCTTTAGACGGATCAACAAACTCGCCAAGAACTGCATACCCGCCGCCCAAGTTACGCAATGTTTCCGCGCCCGTTCCTGTGGCAATTTCACCGCTGTCGATAATGCGAACAATTTCGTTGTTGTTGGCTAATTGATCTGAAACTGATTGCGCTGCGGCTCTTGCGTCATTGCGGATTTTTTGTCCTGCTGCATAAGTTTCTGCTGTTTCACCCGGCGGCAATCGGCGTACTGTTCCTGTGGCTGCTTGCGGGCCAACCGGCGGCATGACGGGGCCACGACGCGGAGCCGTAGCACCAGCGGGCGGCGCAACTGCACCACCTTGCGGCGCACCAGCAGGGATCGGTATTTCGCCGACCATCGTGCCATCAGCCGAATAAACGTATGCAGTCGGATTGTTATTAACGTCAACGCGGCCGGTCGGTTGTACGCGGCTACCCGGCGGCAGACTAATCGGAAATCCTGCGCCTGCGCGTTCAACACGCGGGGCCATGCCGCCCGTCTGCTGCGTAACGGCAAATGGCTGCAACGTCGCACCAACGTTTTGCATGGACACAGACGGCGCAAATGCGGCTTGTTGTTCTGTCGGCGTCATTATGGATTGCGCGGCTCGAATCGCTATCTGCGGCAACGCATCACCGCCGGGCATACGCGAAATTAAATTCTTGTAGGTTTCGACGGCTTTATTCATGTTTTGGTCATCGCCGTACTCTTTGGAAAGTTGATCTAATTCTGCCGAATATGCTGACGGTTCTTTAACGCCCGCACGACCCAAAATTCCAAGACGCGTTGACACCACTCGACGAGCATCAGTTGTAAGATTTCGAGTCGCAACATCTGCCGCCGTTTGCGCTTGCGACACTTCTGCGATGTTCTTAACAATATCGCGGCCCGTTAGCGGTGCAAGTTGCGGAACGGCGGCGTTGACTTTGTTCAAGTCCATGCGGCCATCGGTCTGGAAGTTTTCGGGTTTGCTGAAAAAGTCTTGCAATGCCAGCCGTTCGCGGTTTTCTTGCTCTTGTTTGGACAACGTAATCGCGCTTGAGCGATAGGCTTGAATACCACGGGCCATGTTGACCATATCGGCCAATGACATTGCCTCCGGCGGCTTAATCTGCGTAGCAACCGGCTGGATCGGGTTTACGTCAAAACCTACGGCCATAATTTAATTCCTCTTTAGCCGCGTGGAATGGGGCCAGTCGGCGTCACTTCGGGCAACAACGTATCTAACTGCGAACGTGAAAGACCCATGCCGGGATCGTTACGCTGACGCATCAACTGATACATCCACAACGAATTACCAAACCCGCCTAATCCACCCGCGTAAGCGTTCGCAGCACCAACTTGACCGCCTGCCAAAGCATTCGCCGCGCCGGTCGTAAGGTTTGCCATTGCGCCCGTACCCGAACCCAACGCCTGCCCGTATTGGCCGATAGCGGTCTGGCCGATATTGGCGATGCCCGCAAGACGGTTAAAAATGTCCGACTTCTGTTGCATCAGCGCGGGCAGCGCAACGCTGGTCGTATAATCGGCTGCAAACTTTTGTGCAGCGCGATCCATGTTGCTACCACCGCCCATCGCGTTAAATCGCTGACGAGCGGCTCCGGTGCCTTGCCCGACCATGAACTGGTAGCCGGGCATATTTTGGATTTCTTCAGCGGTAACGGGCGTCGAGAAATACGGCAACATTTCGTTGATGCGCGTTAATCCTGCCTCACCCGTGTCGCGGTAAGATTTGGAAAATCCTTCAATTTTGTCTAACGCGGCTTGTATTTGCGCCCGCGCATCTGCGGCACCTTGAGCCTGCGTCCTAGCGGCACCTCTAGCCGCGCTGCCCTGCAATGCGCCGCCGATAATGCTTCCTGCTCCGCTAATGATAGGTGCGAGGAGTGCTGTTTCGATGCCCATGTTATTGCTCCAATACCAGTTTGCCGCTGTCGGTCGGCTTAAATCCTAAACGAGCCAAAATGCCGTACATATAGTCGTGACCGGGTGTTACGCGGGTCGATGTGCCTTTGCTGCACACTTGCCGCAACAGCCCTTTGGTCGCCCACTTCCTACGCCACTCGGGGACGATGGATACGTGAACTTCGTCCTCTTTTCGATACACCGCGCCGATGCACTCATCGCCGCGCATAATGGCTTGAACGTGCCAATCCGTTAGAGCGTTAAGGTACGTGTCAAAGTCTAACGGTTCGCTCCAATCCGTGGCGCGATAGCCTACGGAGAGCGCAAGGTCACGATCATCAGCCAGATGCGTCATGTGATGAGTTTCCAATCGCCTGCGCCGAAGCCGGTGCGGTACGAAATATAACCGCCGTTGCTGTTGGTATCGACGTACAACTGGCCGATATACAGCGCGTTGTTGGTCGGCGAACTCAACGCCTTGGACACGTTTTGCTGAACGATCATGCCGTCGCCGCCCACCGCGAACTGCGCCGTCTGTGGCGTAACGGTGCCGCCCGACGAATACGCCGTGTATGAGGTCGAGTTGATCGCGCCCAACGTGATCGTCGTCGAGGTCGTGGCGGTGACGTAGGTCGTGACGCCGTTGAGTTGCGTCATGCCGACGATGCCGGACAGCGCCACTTGTGACCCAATGGTGATGCCATGCGCCGACGAGGTAGTGATGACGCACGGGTTGGCCTGCGTGATGCCCGAGATGCTGGCCGCAGTCGTCTGGCGCAACACTTGGATAGATTGACCGGTCTGACGCTGCGTGATGACTTGCAGCGTGACGGGCGTGCCGGACGACGAGTTATTGTCGTTCAGCACCATGAACGGGTAATACGTGCCGCCATCGCCGTCGCGCTTGTAAACGATCTGGCCGGTTACCACGCCGTTCCACGGGAAGTATCCGCTGATGCCCGGCGTTGTCCACGAAGGATCGGCCATGTTCGTGCCGGTGCCGTTATCCGTCAGATTGCGCGTCTGCGTAATGGCGGTGTAGTAGTTGCCGCCGATGACGGTATATCCGACGTTGGTTCCGACATCAAAACCGTACACGGTGTAAGAACCGTCGCCTTCAATGCGGTTTCCCCAGAACACGTTGCCGTCGGTAAGGTTTGCGCTTGATGCGGTCAGCTTGGCGAAATAGGTGGTGTTTGAAACCATGTCGCCGTGGCAAGCAATAACTTGGTTGCCGTTGCTGTTTTCAATCTTCCAGCCAATGCCGTTTGAATTCACCGTGCCGGTGTTGTAACGGCAGGCATAAAACGTGTGCGCGTTAGACGACGTTCCGGTTAGCCAGTAGCCGGTCGTGCAAAGGTTAGAGGTGACGTTGTAAAAACGGTTGTAGACCGACCAGCCCGAGGTGGGCGAGTTGATCTTGACGGCGGTCGTGAAGCTGTCGATCCACAGCGAGGCGAATTCGGAATAAGACACCGAGTCAAGGTCAAGACCAATCGTGCCCGATGCCTTGTTCGCAATGGTCATCTCCATGATGCCGATCTTGCCGATGCGGGTGCCCGGCGTGACGTTGGAGATAGCCGCGCCGCTGCCGTAGTAGTTGATGACGCTGGAGCGTTCGCCGTTACCGACCAGCTTGACGCCGTTCGTGACCGTGAGGCCCGAGTTGATGCGATAGACGCCCGGCGGGAAATACACCGTCGCGCCCGAGATGCCGCCCAAGCCCGACGAACCGCCGCTTGCCGGGAGTGCCGCCGCCGCGTTGATCGCGTTCTGGATGGCCGTGGCGTCGTTGGTCGTGCCGTCGCCGACCGCGCCGAAGTCCTTGACCGAGAGCATATCGCGCAGACGCGCCTGCACCGTGCGGGCGGTGGCCCCCGTGCCCGTGTTGATGTAACCGATCAGCGACGATCCCGAGGACGCCGCGAGGAGCGCAAGCGTGGCGAGATCTGGGCCGTTCAAATTATCGACGGTGTAAATTTCTACGTCGTCGGCGTCGGTCAGCTTGAGCTTGTACTGGGCGGTCGTGAACCAGATGCTGGCCTCGCCGCGAGTGTTGAGGATGACGGGGTTCGCGTTGGCGACGCCGCCCGTGTAATCCGTATAGGTCGCCTGCGGGGTGGTCGTGCCAGCCGCGTAGGTGTAAACCTTGCCGCCCGCCAACGGGTTGCCTG
>Ga0208147_1000122_pt1 | contig 31099 bp, 45 predicted proteins | sample DEB3_08_DNA_FD_184520 | JGI IMG/M metagenome (GOLD analysis project Ga0208147, IMG submission 184520) | Aqueous microbial communities from the Delaware River and Bay under freshwater to marine salinity gradient to study organic matter... | ecosystem: Environmental > Aquatic > Marine > Coastal ... | reverse complement strand
ACATTGTAGGGCGGGTGCTGTTGAAAGAAAATTGGAAGACCATCACCGACTGGGCCACACAGTATCCTGGACGTGTGATCTTTTCAAACCCAGCCGAAGGATCAGAAACCATACTGCTGCAACTTCAAAGGCTACGCATTGCCCAGCATGTGCGGGACGGGCGCATTGGGTTACTAACATCGGGTGACTTGGAACCAGGCTGGAATTATTGCCAAACCGACTGCTACTTCTCTAACATTGTAGAATACACAGAAAACAAACATGCTCAGATGCAAGCCGCACTGGACTACAAGACACACCGACCTTATGAATTTTTGTTTTTAAATGGCCGCCTGCGCCCGCATCGCAAATATCTAATAGATAGTCTTCGTGATCGTGGATACTTAAACCATGCCTTGTGGACCAACTTGGGTGACACTGTGGAAATGGGTTTTACATCCGTACTGAAACCGTTACAGTCAGAACCCATACGCCTACTACCGCCGGAATATGAAATTGAACGAGCGGTACCTAATTTAGGCAGGGAATACACTGGCTTTGCCAAACATGAATTGTTCAACAATACCTGGGGCGATGCCATTGTGAATCCACGCTGTTACACAGACACTTGGTTTTCGGTTGTGACTGAAACTATTTACGATTATCCCCATACATTTCGTACAGAAAAGATATGGAAGCCTATATTAATGGCGCACCCGTTTGTGGTCATGGCCAATGTGGGCTATTTGCGTGACTTGCGACGTGCAGGATTCCAAACATTCCACAACATAATTGATGAAGAATATGATCAAATTGATTGTCCACATACCCGTGCTGAGCGTATAATTGACACTATACGCGGCATTTTAAATCACACAGGTGCTGCGGGATTTTGGGAAGCCACTCGAGAGATATGTAAATACAATCAGCAACACCTGATAGAGTACAATCGCAAACAGCGAAATCAGTTACCACAAGCATTACAACAATATCTAGATCAACTATGACCGTTGAAATTATTGCCAACACCTTTCCTGAATCATGGTCCTATGGGCATTATGAAATAGAAATTAACCACAGTCTACAGCAACAGATTCAACGACGCTGGCCCGACACCGCAACCCTGTTGCTTGGCACTACTTGGATGGAACCACAAACTGATCAAAAAATTTTGGAACTTGAGCAACAGGGTCGGCGTTTTGACCGCTTGATCATTACCAGCACTGTAGATGCTGTTGAAAATTTTCGAGTGTATCCTTTGATTGATCGTTTGCAACAGACATTTGGTATTCAGGAAGTGTATCGAGTGGGCAACTTTGACGGTGACTACGAATTTAATATTTTTGCCATTGCCTGCGCTGACAATTTTCGACACTACAACACCGATGATCTAGTGCTCCGGGATCTGCGTTGGCGCTACTGTTGCTACAATCGCAAGCCCTATCTGCACAGATTACAATTGGTTCAAGAGCTGGTTAATCAAGGACTAGAATCACACGGGGTAATCACTCTAGGCCGGGCATTTCCCGGGGAGCCTGATCACGGGCTGTATCGCAGCATAGGTGAAAAAAATCAAGACTATCGAGACTGGGGACATTGGTATACTGACAGCCCAGACGCTACCAGCCATGACATACCACACGATCTTTACAGCCTGCACAATTGGTCAGTTTGGCAAGGACACTTTTTGCACATTGTGGGGGCCACAGCAGCCTACTACGAACCTGACACTTTTGTAAATCAAATCAATTTCAAACCATTGATTGGAATGAGACCATTTGTAATTAACGGACAAACCAAACAGTATGATTATCTACGACGTGCAGGTTTTCGAACATTTAATCATTATTGGCCGCAGTTTGATCTAGAGCGTAGGTACACGGGAAATACTGACCTTGCTATTACCATAACAGATTTAATAAAACAATTAGTTAGCCTGAGCGATCAAGACGTCATGAGCATGTATGCCCACATGCTGCCAGATTTGCTGCACAATCGTCTACGTTGGTTTGAGTGGGCCCAGGAACAGAAAACTCGAGTACATAATTTATTTTTATGAATGATTTAGAATTTCGCCAAGAAGTCTTGGACAAATTAAGCCCTAGCTTTTGTGCAGCTAAATGGTACAATGCTACCATTTGGCTTGGCTCAGGTATGACTACCAGTTGCCATCACCCGCCGGCTCATTTGGTGGACAAAGATAAAGTCTGGGCCAACCCTAAGCTGCTGCACAATACCGAGCAAAAGAAAGACGATCGTAGACGTATGCTGGCCGGTGAACGCCCTGCAGGCTGCGAATACTGCTGGAAGATCGAAGACATGGGACGCGACGCCATCAGCGATAGAGTTTATAAATCAAGAATCTATACCATAGAGGCATTAAATGAAGCTAGAAACACCCCCGCAGATCAAGATGTCAATCTTCAAACGCTGGAAATTGCTTTTGATCGAACTTGTCAGTTTGCTTGTAGTTACTGTAACCCTGGTTTTAGTAGCACTTGGGTTAACGACATCCGTCGCCATGGACCTTATGTCAACTTGGTTAGCGACGGCAGGAATCATTTTACTCATACTCATGATAGTAGCCAACTTTACAAACGTGGTGAGACTAATCCGTATGTAGAAGCATTCTATGCCTGGTGGGAGTCAGATCTACATCGAACACTAAAAGAGCTGCGCATCACCGGCGGCGAACCCTTGATGTCGGCAGAAACTTGGCGACTGATCGACTGGTTTAAAAACAATCGGGGTCGTAGTACTACACGCCTGGCCATCAACAGCAATCTGGGCACAGACGTAGACATTGACCGATTGCTTGACGCTATAGATGGTGTGGCCGTTGATTTATATACCAGCAACGAAGCAGTGGGTTTAGCAGCAGAATATATTCGTGACGGCTTGGTCTGGGACGACTGGGCCAATACGGTAGAACGATTATTAGACTCAGGAAAGTTCCGTGGTATACATGTCATGTGTACCATTAATTCGTTGTGTTTGACCACCTTGGATCAACTGCTGGAATGCATTGTAAACTGGAAATTAGAATACGGTCGTGATGCCATATCATTTACACTAAATATTTTACGATTCCCCAGTTTCCAAAGCCCCTTGGTCTTGCCCGATCATCTGCGCACACGTTACAGAGATCAGTTGGCTGACTTCATGGTGCGTCACAAAGGCCACTCGTATCTACACGAACATGAATGGAATCATTTGAGCAGATTGGTTGATTATCTAGACGTGGTCAAAACACCGCACTCAGACGCATTTGATCGGCCACGTTTACTAAACGATTTCCGCCAGTTTTATGAGCAGTACGATCAACGCCGCGGAAAAAACTTCCGTGTAGTATTTCCAGAATTACAGGAATGGTACAACACATTATGACCTTACAAGAACATCTAGATACACTGCATAAAAAGTACCAGGTACTTTCAGTATTTGATTTAAACCAATGGTTTGATCAGCCCATTGACAACAGAGAAAAATGGTTGTCTGATACATTGTCCGGCATATGGCAGCAAGCATACTTGCCCAATCAGCGGTTGGTGTTTACATTAACCTGCGGTGACAAATACGAAAACAGCACAGCCAAGATTGGCACAGCATTGATAAATTTGCAGTACTGGCTCAATCGTGTGGACATCAGCAACTTTTTTGTGATTATTCTCACAAATGAAGCAGACATAGAAGGTATACAATCTGGTTTGCAAGTCATCAGCAAAGACCCGGTACCCACAAATGTTTATGCCATTACTCCTGCATTAGCTTCCAAAACAATTATTCCACGAAATAAAACTACACATTATCAATACAATAGCTCTGACTTGGTGAACATGAGCATGGACGAGCTGACCGAACGCGAGCACTTTTTATTGACAAAAAGCAAAACATTTTGCATGTATCCCTGGATACACTTGCATGCCACTCCAACTGGGGAAGCGTTTCCATGCTGCCTTGCTGAATATAAGGCAGGCAATGTTGGCAATTGTCATACAAAAACACTCAAGGAAATTTGGCAAGACAAGCCAATGCAACAACTGCGCAACAACATGTTGACTGAACAAACCAGTGCAGCATGTACCAGATGCTATGAGTTAGAAAAATCAGGATTCTTTTCTCAGCGACAAAGCTCCAACAAACATCACGGACATCATATCAAAAAGCTAGAATCCAATCCTTTTGAATTAGCATATTGGGATATACGTTTTTCAAATTTATGTAACTTAAAGTGCAGATCATGCGGGCATATCTACAGCAGCCAATGGTTTCAGGATCAAGTGAAAATTGCAGGGCCTGAATGGGGCAAGCAGCACAAGCCGCTACTGCTGGCTGGAAAAAATGAAACAGATTTAGTCGATCAATTGTTAGAACACATTGATCATGTAGAGCAGATATATTTTGCCGGCGGCGAGCCATTGATGATGGAAGAACATTATATTATTCTAGACGAATTAGAGCGCCGAGGAAGATTTGATGTCAAGTTAATTTACAACACAAATTTCACACAGGTCAAGGTCAAAAACAGATCAGTGTTTGATTACTGGCGCAAGTTTAAATCTGTGTCAGTTGGTGCCAGCTTAGATGATTTTGGTCAGCGAGCAGAATACATACGCAAAGGAACCAATTGGAGCGATGTAGAAGAAAACCGTCGTGAAATGATGCGGGTGTGTCCCAGCGTGGATTTTTATGTCAGCCCAACATTAAGCATCATGAATGCATGGCACCTGCCAGACTTTCATAGATACATGGTAGATCAAGGCTTGATTCAAGCACAAGACCTACATGTTAACAATCTATTAGATCCGCCATGCTATCGCATTGACATTGCAACGCAAGATTACAAACAGCAATTGCGTTCAAAATATATTGAACATATTGACTGGTTGCGGGACAAAGATCCGTTGAATCGAGCCACTGTTGGATTTGAATCTGCCATAAACTTTTTAACAGCAAAAGACAACAGCAGTCTAATTCCAAAATTTTGGCAAAAAACTGACCAGTTGGATGTCATTAGGAAAGAAAACTGCCTGGACATTATTCCTGAATTGGCGGCATTGAAATGAACATACCACATGACAAATTTTGTGTTCTGCCCTGGGTGAGCCTGGAAGCCTCGCCCATTGGCACAGTGAGACCCTGTTGTCTGGCCGATGATGAACTATTGGATGACACAGGCAATAAGTTTAGTTTATTGACTGCAGATTTTGACAGCATACAGAATGGTCGTGCAATGACTCAACTGCGGCAAGAGTTTTTGGCAGGTAAACAACCGCAAACCTGCAGAAAATGTTGGAACGAAGAACGATCAGGTCGCACCAGCAAACGCATGCACACCCTGGACAGACTCAAGCACATGGGTATCTCGTCGGAATGGACAGCAGATGCCAAACCCTTGATGTTCTTGGATCTCAAGCTGGGTAATATTTGTAATTTAAAGTGTCGTATTTGTGGTTCATGGTCGTCAAGCCAGTTTGCCACAGAAGAACTCAATCAATTGCCCCGGGACGAGCAGAAAAAGTCACACGCTTATACTATGCTACGGGCCGGAGCTTGGCCCCAAGACAATCACAGTTTCTGGGATCAAATCAATGCGTGTCTAACGGATATTCGTTACATTGAATTCACTGGCGGGGAACCGTTTTTGATTCAAGAGCACTTTGACATGCTACAAGGCATTGTGAACCGTGGTATTGCAGGACAAGTAGAAATACACTATAACACCAATGGCACTGTTTATCCCGAAGCTGCCCCAGAAATATGGCGTCATTTTAAAACAGTGGAAATTGCTGTGAGCATAGACGACTTGGGCCCACGCTTTGAATATCAAAGAACCAATGCTGCCTGGGCAGAAGTACAGGCCAACATAAAAAAATTTCAAGAATTACGTGATACCCACAGCAATATTCAATTGCAATGCTGTTCTACTGTGAATGTTTTCAACATTTATTACATAGATCAATTGGCTGTATGGCTAGCGGATCAAAAATTTGATTTTGTTTATTGGAATATCATGCATGACGCTTGGTATTTCTCTATTGCTACCCTGCCTGACTCAGCAAAGCAGGCATTGACGGAACATTTGTTGAACGCACCCATTCCAGCCCATTGGATAAAAGACTTTGCTGGAATAATTGATTTTATGAATGGTGGCGCATCAACAGATGGATTTATGTTGCGAATGAAAATTGCCGACTTGGATCGTAAAAGAAATCAGGATCTAAACACAGTAGCGCCAGAGTTTGCCAAGCTGATTGAGTACAATAAAAATGCGTAAGATTGTGTACATGTTTCAACAGCATGAAGCACCGCATTGGTTCCGTCCAGCCATGCCTAAAAATTATCCTATAGAATATTGGCAACCAGATAAGATCTACAGCACTGACACGGTGTTTTATTATGACATGTATGGTCCTTATCATGACCAAATTGAGACGCACCTAAGTCAAGGACATCGCGTGATATTTGATGCTAAAAATGAACACTACATTCATCATCACCGACGCTGGGTATTAACAGCATTTGAAAAGCATCCTGGTCAAGGGTGTTTTGTAATATCTGGTGATAAGTCACAAAATCTACCAGGTGTACACATCATAGCCACGCCCTATTGGTATTGGATAATGGATCAAGCAAATTTGCGCCATTTTGGCCTGGATCAGTATCGACCACAGCCCAAAACTAAAAAGAAATTCTTTATGAGCATTGGACTACAGCGTCCCGATAGGGATTATCTGTACGAAAGACTGGGTAACCTTCTAAATGACAGCATTCACAGTTATAGAGATCGTGGCGTATTTTTGCCCAATGATTGGCAGGAAAAAATGGGTGGCGCCTGGCAGCGTTATATCAACACAGACTGGTTAGATGCCAGTGGTTTTACATTGGTTGTGGAAACCTTTATTGATGATCAAGCTCGGTCTGGATTCAGTATAACACACAATGATAGTTTTTTCCTATGTGAAAAAAGTTACAAACCCATGGCCTGCCAGCATCCCATACTAATGGCCAGCACACAAGGCAATCTTGGCTATCTAAGATCACAAGGATTTGAAACTTTTCCTGAATTGTGGGACGAAACATATGATGACATCACAGACTGGCACAAAAGAATTGATCGCATAGTTGAGATTGTTAGGGAATTTGATCCTGGTTTGCTGAATACTCCAATAATAAAACAAAAATTGTTGTATAATAGCACAAGGTTCTTTGATCAATCATTAACCAAACACTTGTTAAACACCACCATTGTTGAACCTGTGCTGGAGTTTGTAAATGAATAAACAACAGTTAGTGGAATCGTTGCGCCGGGATTATGAATTAATTGGGATAATTGATTCTGACGCCTGGCCAAAAAAATTTGTAACTGAGACCTGGGAGCATGTCAAAGAGGATATCAAACGTTATTTCAAAGAAGTCTATGCTCCTAGTCAGAGATTGGTAATATTTTTTGACTTAAAAAACTATAAAAATTCAGTTACATTAAAAAATTTTATAGTCAAGGTACAAAAAATTATCAATCAAGTTGACATCAGTAATTTTTTTGTTGTTATTGCGCACAATGATTATCATGGGCACGATGAGATTGTTAAAAGTTGTAGTATTGCTAGCACAGACCCGGTAAATTTAACCGTTATGTGCTATGATGTTCAGTCTGAGTTGGTGCCTAAAAAAACGTTTGATCCCAAAACATCAGATGTGTTTTGTATATTGCCATGGTTGCATTTGAATGTCACTGCATTTAATACAATACAGCCATGTTGTCTAGCCAATGAAGATGTCGGAAACAGTAACGAAATAACTCTCAAACAGGCGTGGAATAGCACAACAATGAAAGATCTAAGATATTCAATGATGAATGATGCCTATCATCCTGCCTGCGGCCGATGCTATGAACTTGAATCACGAAACAATAAATCACAACGACAACTTCGAAATCAACAGTTCTCTCAGCATTTTGATCTAGTAGATCAAACCTGGAGCAACGGGCACTTTCCAGATTTTAATTTAAGATACCTTGACATAAGATTTTCAAACATTTGTAATCTACGTTGTCGAACTTGTAATCATCATTCTAGTAGTAAATGGTATGCTGATGAAAAGATCTTGAATCCTTCTTATAATAAACCCATGATAATGAAAGCCGGAAGATATCACACTGACATTTGGGAGCAGATAAAACCACATCTTGACAATGTTGAACGTATCTATTTTGCCGGTGGTGAGCCCTTGATCATGGACGAACATTATTGGATACTCGACGAATTAGAAAAAAAACAGAAATTTGATGTAACATTATACTATAATACCAATTTTACCGCGATAGACTTTAAAAATAAAAGTCTTTTTGATTACTGGGAAAAATTTAATAACATATCAATAGGCGCCAGTTTAGACGCATCGGGGCCCAGAGCCGAATATCTTAGGAAAGACACCGACTGGAATAAAATTGTACAAAATAAAAAACTTTTACAACAAAAAACTCCCCATGTGGATTTTCAAATATCACCAACTGTTTCACTAATTAATTTACTACATATTCCAGATTTTCATCAAGAATGGACAGAACAGGGGTTGGTTGACATAAACAAATTTTCTTTAAATATTCTTCAACAACCCAATTACTATAGAATTGATGTTGGACCCAACAAGTTTAAAAAACGAGTCAATGACCGATACCAGGCCCACATTGAATGGTTGGAAAAACATAATGCGTCTATCAATACAATTAATTCTTATAGAGCAATAATAGATTTCATGATGGCGATTGACAACAGCGGGTTGCTGGTTGATTTTCAAAACACAATACGTCAAATTGATCGAATAAGAAACGAAAATATATTGGATGTTTTTCCGGAGTTAAATGAATTATTCTAAACCAGATAACCTATGTATGGCTCCATGGACTCATACATATCTTTCACCGCAGACTGAGCGTAGGATGTGTTGTGCTAGCCGCGAGCCAGCGCAAAATTTTGAACAATACATAGATACTGCTGCAGGTACTGGTCGATACATTCCTATCACTTTAGAAGAACATTGGAATTCTGAACACATGAGGTCGGTACGCCGCAGGATGATGTCGGGTGAAACATTGCCTGAATGCGATGTATGCAATAACAAGTTGTTAAATACAGACGTCTATCGTAGTTACTTTTGGAGATTGTTTGGTCATAAGTATCAGCAAGCCATGCAGGAAACCGCCGCTGATGGATCAACCATGATGAAACCAGTGAGTTGGGATTATCGATTTTCTAACTTGTGCAATTTCAAATGTCGCATGTGTGGTGACATGCTAAGTAGCAGTTGGGAAACTGAACAAAGACAGCATGACATGATCAACTGGGTAGATCCAAAAAACAATTGGATGCGGCCTGAAATTAAACAAGAAATCACTCAGTTTCAAGATCAACAAATTGAACAAGAATTTTCTCAAGCTGTTGAAGAACACCGGGTTGAAGAAATATACTGGGTGGGTGGCGAACCACTAATGTATGAACAGCACTGGCGTTACATGCCAAGAATTATAGAATTAGGAGATGGAAATCAATTATATGTCAGATACAATACTAACCTTAGTCGTGTGGATTATCGCGGTGTTAATTTATATCGGGATATTTTGGTACATGTACGTGACTGGCAAATCTGCGCCAGCCTCGACGGAACAGGAGCAACAGGAGAATATATACGAACGGGTTTGGACTGTAGGACTTTTTTAAATAATTTCCAACAAGGTCTAGAATATTCTTCAAATCCTCGGCAGATGCGGTTGGATTTCACACTCACACTACCGGGCATGACCGAAGTAGATGCTATGAATCAGTTAGCGCAGAGTTTAGGAGTTGAACTATTGGCCAAAGTAATATTCAGTTTTTCTCCAGACATTGTGTTGAGTCCATTGGCATTGCCTAGATCAATTTTAGATCCATGGGTAGACGAACTAGCAGGCCGCTCCGCAGGCGCCATGCGTGATGTACTGCTACAGTTAAAACAACGGCCTACATTTGAAGAACAATGGCCAGACCAATATCGTGCAGGGCTTGCAAAAGGCAAAGCTCGTGTGTTAAAATTAGAACAAATAAGAACACAAAAAACAACAATGACAAATATCCTGAGCTCACGCTCAGATGTACTGAAATGGTGGGAACAAATTGAAACTTGACGAAATTCAAATTACATTACGTGCTGACGACGACCAGTTATTTGACTTTTATGTTGATGTGTTTGACAACAGCCTAGCCCGTAAATGGTTAAACGCATTGAATGATTTACTACGCAATAAAAATCATTTAGAAAAGAACTACTGTTGGATGGGTTGGACAGAAAGCTCACGCAATCTAGAATATCTGTGTACACAAATAAATCGCAGCATACATTGCATCAACAGCTCAGATCTGGGTTATCGCATCAACGACTGGTTTAGTCCCGCCAATGTTGTAGGCGAACGCGATGGCATAGCACATGATCACATGAATGATCTGCATCGTTACTTTGAGGATTTACAAGGCTGGAGCGGCAGCATTTCTAACTTTTACACTGTAGCAGACCTAGAAACACGCTGGCACATACGTCAGCTTAATTTGTTGTGTCACGAAGTAGAAAGCCTTGTACTTTCAATGCGCAAACTGCGTGATGCCCCAGAGTGGCGCAGGCCATCTCAGTTGATGTGTTGGTTGAATGCACCACGCTTTATGTTAGAACCCGAAGACTATGAACTATTTGGCATTGATACCATTAATCGCAGCCTAGGCGGTGTGTATGTGGGCGTTAACAAGGCTGTAGGCAAGCATCATTGGGAAGTTTTTAACGATGAAGGGAGCGACAGCAGGATCAGCGAGCTTACAACATCGGCACTCAGAGAGCAGACTGAAGCTGCTGGGGATTTTGATATTGAGTGGGCAAACAATCCTGGTGCATATTATTGGCAGCGTCAAAAGCTGACAGAATTTCGCAAGTGGCTTGAAAAAAACGGATTTGATCCCGATGATAAAAATCTCACAATTGGACACCCACAGGTGGGCCAGGTCAATTTGCAAAGATCGTTTGGTACTGATTCTTATCAACAAATATGGGCTCAGCTGTCTGCCAGATTGGATGTGTATAAAATACACACCTCAGGTGCTGAAGCTACATACAATTATCGCTGGAGCGATGCAGATTACGCTGAACAACAGATAAAGGAACTGAAATGAATTGGATCAAGAAAATTTGGGCTAGAATTACATTAGAAATTCGCTATCGTAAAAAATTAAAAGAGCTGCGCAAACGAGATCCTTTTATCTATAAATGACACACATACTAGGCTTGTCTGCTGGGTTTCACGATGCCGCCATAAGTTTAATTGACAAACACGGTAACATTGAATTCGCTGGCCACTCTGAGCGTTACAGCAAGATCAAAAATGATCCCAATGTTCATCCTGCGCTGGTAGCAGAGCTCTATGGCTATGATATAAGCACAGTGGCCTATTATGAACGGCCGTTGATAAAACAGTTGCGTCAATTGTACTCAGGGCAAGGTCTTGAATGGGACAAAATAAGCACACGAAAAATTGTTCAACAACAACTAAAACCCAAGTTGTTGCATGGCGTAAAAATAAAAAATTACAATCATCATTTATGTCATGCGGCAGCAGGTTTCCAAACATCGTCATTTGATCGCGCCACAGTTGTGGTAATAGACGCTGTGGGCGAGTTTGAAACAGTTACAATCTGGGGAGCTGAATATGATAGGCAAGGTCAAGCAACATATAAAAAACTTTGGCAACAAAATTACCCGCATTCCATCGGACTCTTTTATAGTGCAGTTACTGGCCGCGTTGGCCTTAAGCCACTAGACGAAGAATATATTTTAATGGGCATGGCTGCATACGGCCAAACAGACTGTCGTAGAGTTATGAAAATGGACCTAGTAGAAGATGATTGGGAAATTAGGTTCAAAGAAAACTTGCATACTGGGCTAGATGCCAACTACTTGTCTGACTATCAAGACTTTGATATTGCAGCAGGTGCTCAGGCCTTGGTAGAGAATTTAATCACAAATGTCATGCGCCGCGCTGCCTTGTTTGGCTGGAGCAATAACTTGGTATACATGGGCGGCGTGGCACTTAATTGCTCCGCTAACCGACAATTAGGAGACTGGTTTGAAAATATTTGGATTATGCCTTGCCCCAGTGATGGGGGTAGCAGCCTTGGCGCTGCCGCTTTGGCTTTTGGACATAGAATTAACTGGCACAATGCTTATTTGGGACATGATATTCCTGGTGCTTATCCTGTTATGGATATTCTGGATGAGTTACTTACTAAGCAAATTGTGGGCGTGGCTTCCGGAAGAGCCGAGTTCGGCCCCCGCGCACTGGGAAACCGTAGCCTCCTTGCAGACCCTAGAAGCAGCGAGATCAAGGAGAAAGTAAATGCAATCAAACGTAGACAACAATTTAGACCCTTTGCCCCGGTCGTATTGGCTGAGGTGGCTGATCAGTACTTTGATATGCCCCATGGTTGGCATCATAGTCCTTATATGCAGTCAGTCGCTAGGTGCCGCCAGCCTGGCCTTACTCCTGCTGTATGTCATCATGATGGCACCAGTCGAGTACAAACTGTGGCGCAGGACGGTTCGGGAATTCGAGCATTGTTAGAAGCGTGGTATAAAGAAACCGGATGCCCAATGTTGCTCAACACCAGCTTAAACATACGAGGCGAGCCCATGGTAAATGATCGTCAAGACGCAGATCGTTTTGAATCTCTTTATGGTGTAAAGGTCTGCTCATGATTGCCTACACTCCTACAAGATATCACGCCGAGTTCTGTTACTTTGTAAATGACGAAATGATTGGCAGCAGTCTACAGCACTACGGAGAATACCAACAGCTGGAGTTGGATTTTTTGTTGAGTTTACTCACAGCAGATTCTGTGGTTTACGACGTGGGTGCCAACATTGGATATCATACCACAGCATTTGCCAGTCGTGCCCGGCAGGTAATCTCTTTTGAACCCAACCCACAGAACTTTGCACTGCTACAGCAAAACACAGCAGGTCATGAACGAATCACCGCATACCAAGCCGCAGTGTCAAACACTCTGGGCACAGGCTACATTGCTGATTTTGATCCCGCAGTGTATGGCAATTTTGGTCACATGACCATGAGCACTTCCGGAGTGCAAGTGCCTTGCATGACCCTTGATTCCTTGAATCATGCGCCACCGGATCTGATCAAAATTGACGTAGAAGGTCACGAGTACGAGGTGCTACAGGGCAGCATACACCTGTTGAAAAATCGCCGCCCTGTGGTGTACTATGAAGCAGTGGAAACTCCAGACCTTGGGGAAATCTACCGCATGTTGATAGCTCTGAATTATCGCTTGTATTGGGTGTGTGTGAGAAACTACAACCCCGGCAATTTTTTAGGCGAACAAAGAAACATCTATCTTGATTCTGCCTTGATGAGTATCCTAGCTTGGCCTGGCCAATATGATCCCTTACCACTAGATCCTGTGCTGGGCGCCAACGACCGTCCACAAAGATTTTATGTGGATGGCAAAATTTAGATTATAGATAAGTTTCTAGCCCGCCACGTCGACGAATGTCTTGTGTGCAACATGAGATACCGCCATCCCAGAAGTAACTGTGACGCAGTTCGCTGATGATGGGTTCTATTTTGTGCTTACGGCAGTAGTCAAACACTTCTCGGTTGTATGCACTGAATATAACGTGTGATTCGTCCAACACAAGGCAGTTGACGTCAAACACAGTTTCGGCCACAAAGCCTGTCCACTTGGTTAGATAAGTGTTTACAAATTCAGTAAACTCTGGTGTAGGAGTTTGGCCTTGCACATACCACGCACCTGGCGATTGTTCGTATTTGAACTTGCCTACTTCCATAGCGGCCCAAATAGAACTATCCCATATTTTACATACATCCCAGCCTGGAAAGTCACGTGCTAGGTCCAAGTTAACATCGTGCTTGGAACTTAACAGCACACCTGGCTTGAGAATAGCAAACACAGCATCGCCGTGTCCATCGGTAATGGCCTCATGGATTCGATATTCTGGGCCTAGCACGTTATCTACAATCCAACGGGTTTGTTCAGGCTTTAAGAAGTCTGAGTTATCAAAGAATACGTCACGCCCCACCCGCACAATACAAGATGCTGAAGCACCATTTAGAATACAGTTTTTGTCCCATCCAGTGGGCCCGTGGGGGTTGACAACTGCACCACCTTGGGATTGGTACTCATTACATAAGCTATCCAGTTCCGGCATGGCCAATACACGTAACAGTTTGTCACCTAGTGTGATTTGCCAGTCTCTTGGTGTCAACGGAGGTAGTGGTGCACCTTGGCCATAAATTTGCCCGCGGATAAACTGATCCTTGTTGGGCAAGTCAGGTCGACGTACTCGAGCACCCGACTTCTCTATGGTCTTTTGCAAGTTAACAAGGTCTTCTTCAGTTTCACTAAGGATTTGTTGTAACTGATTACGCACCTGGGCGTTCTCAATAAAGTCAAAATAGTCTGGGCTGTACGCACGGCCAACTATGACTTCTTCAAGGGGTTGCCAACTTGTGTAGGAATTAATAGGATTCATTTATTTGCTCGAGTAGGATATTTAAGCGGTCTGTCTTGAGCTCAAGAAATAAATGTTGATTGTGTTCTATGTCTACTCTAGCACGTTCAAATAGTGCAGGCAGTTGAGGTTGTGCTTGGGCTATGGCATTGCGCAGTTTAATCCAACGATTTGTGTTGTTGGGGTCGTAGTCATAGCTGGTATCTAGTATGCCATCAAACACACAATATCCTTGATCACGCAAAACTTGTAGACTACCAGCAGGACCTGCAACAAAAAACAATTGTCCATGTTTGATTGGCTTGAATGTTTTTTCAGTCAAAAAAGTTCCCTGAGACTGATCAGCATCAAAGTGTGTTTCAAATACAATGTTACAATAACTGTCTACATGATACTTGGGTTCTGTGATGCTGTGGTTGTTACGGTCGTTGTTGGATAGCTCATCACTCACATACGGTGTGTGAGATAAAAAGCTCAAGGTATCCGGTCTTAGACCCTCAATGCTGTCTATTTCGATAGGACTGTCGTTTAAATCTGTTGGCAAACCTACAGTTTCACAATAGCTCCAATAACTGTTTTTAAGCAGATTATTTCTGTGTAGATCGGCCATGGCCGTGGCCCGCCAAGGTTTATGTAAACGTACCAAAGCAGTAAAGTCTCGCAAGCGAGGTTGATGATGTATTTTCAAAGCCGAGATGTTGTGATTGCGTTGCCAATACCAAAGTTCAAAATCGTTGAAATACACAAATCCAGGAATGGTTTTTGCAGCGGTATTGGCGCTTACAAATGTATAACATTTTTTAGGTAATTGATGTTTTGCTACCAAGGCGTCAAGTCTTGCCTTAATGCGGAAAGGATTGTCGCCTTCGTGATAATAAAACAACACACGGATATGACTCCACCAAAGTTCAGTCTTAACACGCTCGGGCAGTAGTTCAAAGTAGTCTATATCAAAGTCAAAAAACCCTAGGCCCACAGGATACATTGCATCAGCAGGCCATGAATCAGTTAACCCAACGACGTTGAGTTGGACAGCATGATAGTCACAGTATTCTTGTAATCGTAGAGGAATAGTGTAAGGCCAATGCAATCCAAACTCGCGCCAGCTTTGCGTGTATGGCCGCCCTTGATGTTGAGCAAATGCAGGATATATCTTACCCTTGACTACTTGGTCCGCTATCAGTGTCAATACCATTCAACATCTCCTGTAGTTCTTGCCATAACACAGCTTCAAAGCCGCCACCATAAAAATGATTCCAATTGTGTTCTATAATGGGCCGAGCCATATCAAACAAGTCTTGTTTACCTGCTGGCGATAGTTCATCTAGGCTACGCAACAAGCTGGCAATGCGTTGTATACGTACATCATCCTCTGCGTCGTCGTAGCTTTCGTCCCAAATACCTTCAAAAGTTTTAAATCCATAAGAGCGCAAATACTTGAGACTGCATTTTGTGCCCACAATAATAAATGGCATTCCCAAGGCAATGGGCTTAAACGTCTTTTCTGTAAGGTGATGCCTACGCCCAGTGGCCACAGTTTCAGTAACAAGATACAATAAACTATCTGCGGCTTCGTCAAACAAACTTAGCCAGCATGAGTGCATGGGATGATCAGTTTCGCCTGTAAAGTTAATGGGTAATTTTTGGCGAGCAAATACTGATTCAATGTCTGGATACTTGCTGACCAAAGATTGGATAGCATCCAGTATGCTAATGTTCTCTGCAGGGCACACAGCCGGACAACTGATGTGATTGTCTAGCATACCGTTTTTGAATATGTGATACAGCACTTCTAGTCTATGTTGACGCTCACCTGCAACAATGCGATTAGGGGCAATAAACGTTTTTGTAATCCGGCGTTGATCTAAAGGCGCAATTAAGAATGTTCGATCATATCCACGATACCAATCCAGTGCGGCCCAGCCATGAAAGAAATAGTACAATGGTTTCCAATCAAACTGTTTGCATACAGTCTCTACATTTTCACTGTTGCTTTCACTAGTTACAAGATATCCGGGTGCCACAAAGTCCGGCGACCTTGATATTTTTTCACGTCCTGTTCTACTATCAAGTGCATTTTTTTCTCGATCAATATAGTAATTTGAGTGGATGTCTTGGTTTAGCTCAACAACTTTTTCAAAGGTGGGCATGTGTATGCTCAAATGAATTGGCTCTTGGTCAAAAAAGAATATATAATTGTGTTCGCGATGATCATCTCTTCCGTAGTTCATTACGCTGTCTGGGTCGCTACGTCCAAATGGTTCACAAAAGAATTCTCTAAAACCTGGACGGTGCCGACGCAACCACGGCCAAAACGTATTGTTATAAAGCTCATCTATTCTAATCATGTTTGACGTATTTTATTCTGGGAAAAAGCCTAATTTGTTTGTGCATGAACGCGAAGCCGACAGTGTTAAACATGCACAAAGTTTGAGTCGCACTAGATATTTCTGGTGGGTATCATACTTATGTGATTATAGCACGTTTGATTGGGATTTTCAACCACCACCTTGGCAGGCACAGTACACACATGCATGGCCCAGTAACTTTTATGAGTTTTCTGGTACGTTTCTTGTACCGCGGCAAGGTGCAATTGAATACCACTTTCATGATCAAGTTGTGCCCAATCGTAACAGGCCCAAAGAGTTTGCAACCTTGGTAGAACCTTGTGTGTTTGACACTTCTTGGGCACCGCATCCCATGGACCCGCCTTACATCTATGTGTTTGGCAATCAGTGGCACTCAGCAGAAATCATGCCCACAGTAGAATACACAGTACCCGGAGCAACACAACGCAAGTATATGACCAAGCCACGTGCAGAGTTGCAGGAGTATCATGACAATCACTGGAACACTGTTGTTGATTGCAAGTGGGACTACTCCTGGCGACCTGATCCAGGCGACCCGCCCTTGATCTATGTGTTTGGCAATCAGTGGTACCCGGCTGTGAAGATGCCTACAGTAGAGTATGTAGTTTCGGGTGCAACCAGTCGCAAGTACATGTCGTGGCCACGTGCCGAACTGTTACCAAATAACACACATTGGACCAAACCCGACAACATTGACTGGGACGATGTAGATACAACTTGGGTACCAGATCCAGGATCACCCCCCTACATTTATCAGTTTGGTACGCAACACCAAAAAACCGGAGGCGCTGTTTATACAGTGCCCGGTGCTGTTGAAATCAAATACATTGATCAGTTAAAAATGCGCTCTCGCCCGGTGGCCACCGCCATTGTTGAAATTGATCATTTGGACGGCAACGCAGGCAAAATACCCAATACCATCAAGCAAGTACGTTATTTTGACAACTATCGTGACACACTAATTCGCATTGCAAAAAGTCTAAAGGATCAACACGAATACATTTGGGTGTGTTCTAGTATTTGTGACTACTCAAACTTTGATTTCACCTGGCACCCCGAACAATGGCAAGGCACCATGCTACATGTGTTTGCCAGCAACGAACAAAAGTTTGGTGATACATTCTTTATGCATGCACCTAGTTTTGCTCAAGAAGCAGAAAAGAAAGCCTTGTTGGAATGGAGCGAAGTCAACTACATTGCTACACCAGTTCCACGCTGGCCCATGCCTGTGATCAAACATCAAATGGACAGTCAGGCCGATGCTGTAAAAAACACAGATTGGTCTGGTCCCTTGGCTTTGTTTACAACTGCCGATCATGTAACAGATACCTTGGTTACTGTGCCATTATGGCGCTTGGAAACCAAAACCATTGTACCACTCAGTATTGGAGCCTCGTCAGTGATTGTGCCCAAATCAGCTCGCGGCGACATACGCACACAGTTGTACGACTATTCATTTATAGACAAAACACATCGTGGGCTTCAAGACGAGCCCTTGGACATAGTTTTTATTGACAATGGCGAAACAGATGCCGACGGTAATTTTGCACATCTCAATAGTGTAACTTACAATTTACCAAACAGACTGCATCGTAGCAGTGGAGTCACTGGCCGGGTGGCCGCATATCAGGCAGCAGCAAAACTGAGCCAAACTCCTTGGTTCTTTACTGTGTTTGCCAAGTTGGAGGTGGTGTCAGAGTTTGATTGGTCATGGCAACCCGATCGCATGCAACAGCCCAAGCACTATATCTTCCATGCCATGAATCCCTGCAACGGCCTGGTATACGGCCACCAGGCCATGATCGCCTATAATCGCGATCTGGTGCTGAGCAATCCTGGCTTGGGATTGGATTTTACATTGGACAGCGCTCATGAAGTTGTGCCGCTGCTGTCGGGCACTGCGAGATACACCACTACTCCCTGGATGGCCTGGCGCACAGCGTTCCGGGAAGCGATCAAACTGCGGCATAGTCTGCCTGATGTGGAGAACGAATACCGCCTGCAGATCTGGTTGGAAAATGGCTGGGGCGAGAACGGCAAATGGAGCGTGTGGGGCGCCGTGGACGCCGTGGAATACTATGAAGAGGTCAAAGGCAATCCCACTGAACTCCGCAAGAGCTACGAGTGGGATTGGCTGGCAACGTATGCGTTTATTAAACGATCTCTAACAACTGATCAATCACGTATTCCACTTCCAAATCTGTAAGTTCAGGGTAAATGGGCAGGCTTAAACAACGTCTGCTTAACGCATAGGCTACACTTAACATATTACCTTCGCCCATGCCTTTGTAAGCTGGCAAGTCCCAGAGTGGATCAGCATAGTGTATCTTGGTTTCAATCTTGCGTAGGCTCATTTGCTGTTGCACCTCGTCACGATTGTCTATGTCAATTACAAACTTGTGATAAGCATGATCTTTAAAGTTACCGTCGTCGATTAAAGATCTAACATCTCGTTTTTTTAATCGCTCAACCCAGTGTGCCACAATTTCTCCGCGTCGTTTTTGCCATCGATCTATGTGACGAGTTTTGATCATCATTTGAGCGCAATCAATTTCGCTCATGCGACTGTTGGTACCAGGGTCTGTGTGTGCGTTGTGCTTGCCATTGTTGATCCAGTCACGTGCGTATGTTGCAAGTTGTGCATCTCTTGTGACCACAGCACCACCATTGCCATAGTTAGCAAGATTTTTTGTGGGGTCAAAACTGATAGCACAACTACTAGAAAGCCTATGACAGTTGCTGGCCAACCAATGTTGAGCACCATCTTCGATAATGGTATCAGTGTAATAAAAATATCGATCTTTGATGGCCTGCCCATATAGGCCCACGGCACAGATAGCTTGGATGCTCTGGTTCTTGTCAATTTTGCGTAGATCCATTTGCCCGTAAGCATCTGTATCTACAAGTTCTATACGCCAACCTGTACGCAAAAAAGCATTGGCTGTGGCCGGGAAAGTCATGGCAGGAATTAATACCAGTGGTGGACGTATGTTAATTTCACTGGCATAGTAACTGGCAATAATTTCTAAAGCCTGTGTGCCTGAGTGGCAAGTCACAGCGTAACCTACGTTGTTTTTCTTAGCTAACCAGTTTTCAAACTCTGCGGTATAGTTGCCATTCATTAGAACGCCACTGCGAAGCACTTCGTCGGTGACGTCTAGAATCTCTTTCCGCAGATTATTATACTGTTTTCTTAGACCAGTATGGGGAATTGTTAAGCCAGTTGTAGTAATTTTGAAATCCTTCTTCTACATCTACCTTGGGATCAAACCCCAATATGGTTCTAGCACGATCAATATTTAATGCACCACGACTGGGGAAGTCTGCATCCTTGTCCTTGACTTCAATCGTGCCTCGACCCACAATTTTAACAATCATTTCTGCGGCTTCTAGCAAACTTACACTATGTGACTTGGTTATGTTGTAGGTTTTGTTTGAGGCCATGATGCGGGTTGCGGCAGCCACTATACCATCTGCGGCGTCATCCACATAGGTAAAGTCTAAGGTCTCCCCTGCCCCATTAACTTTAAGAACGCCTCCTCGCATGGCTGTGAGCATAAACTTTGCCACAACTCGGTCTTCCACGTCAAGTGGCCCATAAACAGCACTGGGGCGAATAATAGCGTAATCAAAAGCGCCACGACGATGATAGTCTTTAACAAGATCTTCTCCACATAATTTCATAATTCCATATTGCCCAATAGGATGGCATTCAGCATCCTCCAACACTTGGTCTTCAAAGTCACCGTAGACCATTGAGCTAGAAATGTACACCACACGATCTACCCGGTACTTTTTGGCACTCTCGCAAATGTTAATTAAACCCTCCATCATAACCTTTGCACCCCAGGCAGGGTTGGCATTGACAACTTTCTGTCTCGGAAACGATGCCATGTGTATAACAACTTCTGGTAGTGTTTCTCGAAACACTTTGTCCATGGCCGCCGCATCTGCAATATTCTCCATGAACACAATGGTGTCTGGAGAGATTTTTTTGTTGCGCTCGGTCATCAAATATTCTAATTCATCTTCTGGAATGATACCATAGTTAGTGCAAATATCAACAATGTTTACATCGTGGCCCATGCCTTGTAGTCGGTTGACCACATTGTGTCCAATAAGACCCATGCCTCCAGTTACTAAAATTTTCATTTATTTCCCCATTTAAGTTGCCAAAACATCTCGTTCTTTTCACTGAGCCTGGCCATGATACGATATAAGTGTCCAAAGATTTGTTGATCTACACTACGAATCCAATATGGTTTTTCTTCAGCGTGTTCCATTATAAACTGGCCTGCTTCGGATTGTTGCCATTGCCAAATTGGTTCAGCCACAAATAGATCTGGATCTTCTACATCGCCCATACGTATCTCGTGTACGCAAACATCGCGAAATCGCAGAGCCTGGCCGTCAATAATTTTATATTCAACAGGTAACCAATGCTGACAGTTGGTTGGATCAGTGTATTGAATAGCCATTACGTATTATAGCATTATTTTGCTACAAGGTCATTGGCCAATGGAAAAATTTTAGCAATTACTTCGGCACAAGCACGAGCAATTTGCTCATGTTCTTTTTGTGTACCGTTACCTGAGCGAAGATCAATATAATGAATCCATGAGCGTAGAGTTCCATTCATGTACATACGACTTATTGTGAGTCCTTCGGGCAAGATCGCACGAGCCTGTTCTTTGGCAATACCATTGTCAATGGCCCATTTATACACTTCTTTTACTTTGGCAATAATTTCACGCTGATAATCATGCCATTGAATATCGATGCTACCATGTTCCATACCATTAATCTCCACGCTGTTTTGACGATTCTTTGGATCTTGTAGTCGTGTCTCGCGATAAACAAAATCAAGATCCTTGGTAGGATCAGCATAGCGTTGTGAGAATTCTTGAAAGCTAAAACTTCTATGGCGTAGAATTTGTCGAGCAATGTCTCTAGTAGTTTCAATTTCAAGACAGGCTGACACCATTTCCAATGGGCTCCAGTGTTGGTGTTTGACCAAGTATCGGATGAGTTTCTCTGATGTTTCAGTGTTGAACTGATTGGATGGATTGGATACTCTAGCACAATAGGCCACAAGATCCTGAGCATCGCCAAGGCCTTGCGATTGAAATTCTTCCGTGGGTTGGCTATAAGATACTAGACGAACATTCATAAATCTTTTAAAAGTTTGTCTGTTTCAGGTTGAACTATTTTGGCAACTTCAGTAACATCAACAACAAAGTCAATATCACGAACTGTGTCGCCGAGATCAAGTAGCGTACGGGTCAAGACAATTTCAACTTCTTCAATGTCAAGACCTTGTTTTTTTAATGTAGATAAGTTGATCGTTTTTTGTTTTCGATCATGTAATCTAATTACAACTTTTTTAATGCATTCAAGTGGGACCTCAGTCTTGTTTACTTCGGCAATGATATGTTCCCACTTGAGTAAGAATTCATTACTGAACTGCATTCTCGGCCGCTGCCTTTTCTGCTTTGGGTGGGCGACCGCGACGTGGTGGCTCTGGCTGAGGCGCTAATGTAGCAGGAACAACATTGGGAGACATGCGTTCCGCTTCTTTCTTCATACGTGCGGCCTCGGCAATCATGCCTTGTGCCTCAATTTCCATGCGCTTGGCCTGGGCTAACATATTAGCAGCGAGCATGTTGTCATCTAATGCACCATCTACAGATTGTAATGGTGGAACATAAGGTGTGCTGGTACTTTGTGCTTTGCGTTCTTGTTCGCGTTTGTACTCGGCTTCTGCTTTGCGCTTTTGTGCAGGGTCAACAAAGCCTGTAGCTTGATCAAGCTCTTGTAGACGCTTGAGTGCTTCTCCGCCTTGTTCCATTTCTCGAATAATTTTGTTCATCTCGTCTAGCTTTACTGAACTTTGTGCTGTAGGAGTGACAATAACTTGATTGGTAGGCACTTTTTTGATCATGCCTTCTCGATGTAACGCCTCTAATTGCGGACGACCATCAGGTAGAAGGTTGCGATGCAATACTTCAGACAGATTAGCAGCAGCCTGTCCGGCAGGACTTTCTAATGTGCTCATGATACTATTGTGAATGTGTGTGGGCAGCGTTTCTGGATATACTACAAGGCACATATGATCCTCGCCCGGTACTTCTCTAAAGAGAATAGCAACTTTACGGTCGCCGTGTCTTCCAATATGTTTAAGCATTTTCATCTCCTTGTGGTAGTGCTTGCTCTGCCTGAGCTTGTGCTTGTTGTTTACTAGCATCAAGGAATCGGGTCAGTTTGTTGTATATTTCGCCAACTGATTGCATCTCAGATGCTTTAAATGCTCCGCGAGTACACGCGGCATCAATTATTGAGTGCAACGATGCTAAATCAGCGATAGTAAGTTGTGCGTCTTTCATGTAAATATTTAACGTTTAAATACCTGAAGAAATAATTTTAATTGGTATTTTGGAGAAACTCGTTGGTCAATTAAAATCTTTTAACAGTTTAATGTCTTTGTGTTTGACTATTAATACGGAATGTATTTTGTCTTTGTATTTGATAGGCAAATCCAAATGAATAGAAATCCTTGGTCCCTCTAGATCAGAAACAATTGTGTCATTGCCCACAGTGCCCACAAACGGAATCTTGTTCCAACGCCCAAAAACTCTATCACCAATGAGATATTTTGGTTTATAGGCCCGTTGTTGAAACCATTCGGTAAGGTTAGCCATGTGCTAGGTCCTTAAACATTTTTCGCCGACCATCTTCACCTAGTTCAGAATCAAAAATTTCTCTTGTTCGTTGCATCATAGCACAGGCAATCATCAGTAATTCTTCTCTAGTGTCAGTCATTTGAATTTGCTGATCAATTGGTTCCATTAGCTCAGACATCCTCTGTTCAATGTTGCCTTTATCGGTCATGATTTCCTCCATTCCTTTTTGGCCAGCTTGGCCTCTTCGATAATCCTTTTGCCCAGTTGCCACACTGGATGCCAGAAGTACCCTATTACAAATCCGTAGACAAAGGGCATTAATGCTTGTAAAAATTCATTCATTTTTTAATTTCCAATGTTTAGAATCAGTGTGCGCAGATCATCTTTGACTACACCATTATGTCTATGTTTTGACCCTTGCTTGGATCCAGTGGTTTTAATCGTTCTAGTCGTAGCTTTTCCTGACGTAGCAACTCTTCCATGCGATGGATTTCCATCTGCTTGTTCTGATACTTTATACGTTTGGCGGCAAGTTCCAGAGCATAGGTTGTTGCAGGATCTATTGTGTTAACTTTCATATGCATCCGTGGAATTTTTGCTATCTTCGTAATCGCGATTTTCTTTATGGAATCGCTTGCACATTTCCACAGTCACACGATCTGACTCGTCTGTGGACCACACAATCTCTCGCTGATCTCGAGTTTGTTTCCAGAGTTGATTTTTTTCGTTGCAGTTCATTTTTTGTTTACCAGGTACCATAACCATGAGAATTTACCTTGCCCGCCATCTTTCATCCAGTAACGCCAGTTGGCGTCTAGGTCGTAGGGTCGATAGGCATAGCCATTCCTATCCATGTAGGTCATGTAAATTGCACTGAGTAGTTCCTTAGTCATGATTGCCCAGCCCAAAGTGTTTTTTTAGATTGTGCCCGGCTATGATGAATGATCGTTGGTCAGAACTATAAAGTCCGTATTCATCGTACTTTTTGATGCATTCTTTTATAATTGACTTGGAAAACGTTTCCATAAACTGCTCAAATTCAACGGTAGTTGTCCATCGTGTAGACTCATAACCAGCCTGTTCAGCAAGTTCTCGAATTTGTTCGTTCATTGCATGTTCCTGATTTTGGTCTCAAGCATGTCAATCTTCAAGTTCAATGTTTCAATATTTTGTTCGGCGTGTACAATATCCACAGTTTGTTCTTGCATGATTGACTCTAGGTCATATAGTTTATATATGATAGCAAACAGCACAATCAATATCGCCAACCACGCATAAAATGCGTCAGTAAACAAATTGCGAATGTATTGAGACATGATTCAACTGCCAGTGCTCAAAATCAGTGTGCGCGGATCATCCCGGTCCGGCGTAAACCGTTCAATGTAGACATGATGCTCATCACCACTGTCGCGGATACAAGCATTGGCGGCCACCCACAGGGCCATCCAGGTTAGTCCGTTGACGGAACATTGTACAGGTTCGTTGCCCCAATGGTCCTTATAGATCACACGATCGGCACCCTCAAAAGGATGGCGCTCTCCCATATCGTCAACTTCGTAAATGCTCCACTCGGAGTCTGTAATACCCAGCGAGTCTTTTACCTCATGGTAATGACGGCTCCTGGTTGAAAAAGCCTGATCATCCTGCTGGTAGGCACCGGCAAGAGCGGTTCGCATACGCCCAACAATCTCATCTACCTTTTCGTTGTTAAGACAGCTCAGGTAGTAGAGACCGTTGTGAATCTCTTTGAATTCATCAGCAGTAAGTGTGGGTGAGCAGTTCATTTTATCTCCAGAATATTACAGCAAATAGTGTTTTTCAATTCGCACAAAGATACCAAGGGATTCCAATTCGCGTTCGATCTCGGCAAAACTGGCACTGGTGAAATCCTCATCGGGTTCGGCAGCATCCTGCAGATATTCACGAGCATAGTCTTCCAATTGATTCTTTGCATCCTGCTCTTTTTTAAACACGCCTAGAACAGCAAAGGCGTTGTCGTCATAGCGGGATTCAGATTCGTGTATAACCACATAGACTATTTCGTTCACGATTCAACTCCTATTAAACACACCCAGTTGGTTTGGGCAAACCACCATACTTGGTAATCTTCTTCATTGGGGCACTTTGAAAGATTGCATACAGTGGTCCAGCCTTACGATCCATGCCCAATGTTTTTGCAAACTCACGAATGGGTGGAACCACTTGATATTCATCATAGTATTCCCGCGCCTTCATCACATAACCTTCGATTTCTTCGGTTATTTCAAATCCGTCCTCTTGAGCCATTTCAAACATAATGTCTCTAGTCCACTGATCTCTATCAACCAAATATCCATCACCATCACGATCTAACATCATTCAACTCCTAACTCATTGATATATTCTTGAACCAACGGATCATTGCTTGTCTTAATCAACTGCTTGAGTGCGTACTTGCTACCACGCAATGCATCTTTAATGCATTGTTGAATAGCCTGACCATCTGATTCAAATACATCCATAGCGTCATTCTTTTCTAAACGACAACCAAGTTCGTCATTATAAAACGATGCGAAATATGGTTTTTCATTGTATTGTATTGTGTTCACGATTCAACTCCTTCTTCTACATATTGATGTCCACAATTGAAAATCTGTGCCAGTTCGTTGTTGCCGTAGAACCAACCTTGGCCAGGATCATAACCATTCTCTTCCAACTGATCGAATGTTTCGTTGTCGTAGTATTGTTGAATGACCATACGCCAACGAGATTCGTCTAGATCTACCAACTCAAAACCATTAACACGGCCATACCCGTCATAACTGCCCGTGATGCGATCACCGTTCTTAAACAAGACAACAACCTCGCTGGCAAACTCCCAGGGGCTGTTACGAACGCCACAATCAGCCATCACAGGCTTTTTACTCTTAGCACAGGTCCAACTAAAGAATCCCATCATTCAACTCCGAAATGTTTCTTAATCTTTGCTACTGAATCTGCCTTTGCTTTGAACCATTCATCTGTGTAAGAATCTTCTGGTCCACCAACTTGAATACATTCAGCAACAATCAACTCGGCGAACTTTTCCATATGCATTGGAGCACAAAGATAAATGCCATTATTAACATCATGACAAAATCCAGCCTGTTCAGCAAGGTCTTTAATTCGTTCGTTCATCATTCTAATTCTCCTGTTGTATCGTTGACCCGACCGAGGTAGACAGCCTTCGTAGCCAATAAATCAGTTGCTAACTCTTTAAGTTCAGTGGCAAGATGTGTATAGCCGTGATGTTTTAACAAGTCAGCGGCAGTTGCTACCATACGACCATTTGGGTTTTGTAAATGGTATGGGTATGGTCCCCATTCCGCTAAGTTAGCAAGTTTCATTATTCACTCCTATATTGCTCAACCGCATCACTTACTTCAATGTCTGTGGGCATACGATAGTGGTGGTTAAATAACTGCCAGGCCTGGCAACAAGCACAACCGGGGTCAAAGTCATCACACTCAGGTCCCCAATAGTCAACCATTTGAACCAACGGCTCTGCAATTTTTGGTACAGGTCTACGGATGCCTCGAATGGCCCGTGGATCATTTGGATCCATAATCATCATTCAACTCCCAGAATTGCTTCGGCCACAGTGATGACAACAAACATTGAAACGCCAACAATCAATGCCAATAATACTTGATCCATAATTAACTCCAAAATGCTTCAATAGAAATAACTATCACCAATAACACAATCCCAGGTGAGATATACTTCCAAAAGGAAGGATCAACAATCCAGGATAACCTTTGTTTAATACTCATCATTCAACTCCGAAATGTTCCTCCATCCGCCTTCCGGCACTGAATCCATCTGTGCTCGTTCGGGAAATTAACACACATTCTCTCACAATCAACTCGGCGAACTTTTCAATGTTGTGATCGCCCCAGATAGTGTTTTCTTTTATGCCACCTAGTCCGGTAGGATACATCACCATACCAGCCTGTTCAGCAAGTTCTTGAATTCGTTCGTTCATTCTTCGAATCCAAAATATTTTTTATTTGCTCTCTTCGTAGTAGGCGTATTGACCCCAAGGTGGAACAATAGTCGTGGTACCATGCAAGATCCAAACAGTATCTGCATAGTTCTCATCGCCCCACGAACCAAATGGGTAGCCGTCTGTGAACACAACCAGTCGCTTGGGTTCAATTTCTTCACGTTTCAAGTAATCAAAAATACAAGTAAAGTCAGTGCCGCCGCCACCCGTGACTTCGTAATCGCAAATCGAATCTAAGTTGTCCGAATCGTATTGTGCAGGGTTGTATGCATCGGTGTCAAACGTGATAACATGAATACGATATGCTGGGAAAGAATCCATAATGCCTTGTACTTCACCTAGGAAGTCTTTGAGCATGGTCTCACCAATAGAGCCAGATGCATCAATTGCAATAGCAATATCAATCATGGGATCCACCTTCATGCCAGGCATCACAGCATCCATGTGCCAGCCTCTGCGACTGGCTCGCATCCAGGTAAAGTCTGATTTAATTGTTGACTCTAGTTGCATGCGAAGCAATTCGCGCCAGTTCATTTTGGGCTCAGTGAGCTCTTGTATAAGGCGTTTGATTCCTGCGGGCAAGTTACCAGCACCGTCTACAGTAGCAGCAGCCGCCAACATGGCTTCTTTGATCTCGTCACGAATTTGTTGTTTTTCGGCTTCACTTAGCTTGGGGCGACCGTTGCCTTCACCGTCACTATTGCCATCGCCATCACCGTCAAGGTGGTCGTCCAGCAATTTTTCAACGAGATCGTCAAAGCTGATTTTTGTCGCATTCTTCATCAAGTCATCGTAGACTTCTTCGGAGCTCATGCCATCATACTTGCGGTCATACAAGCAAGGAACAGAAGTAATTTTTTCGCCAACATTGTGTTTGACCAAGTCTGCATTTACGCAATAGTCATTGGCAATGTTCCAAATCTGCGGATCACGATCGCCTCTACGGCCAAAGTGATCATAGACACAATGCAAGACTTCGTGCCCAAACAAGAACTCAATTTCTTTGGGTCGGAGCATTTTGATAAATCGGCTGTTGTAATAAAAATTACGACCATCTGTTGCGGCAGTGGCACACCACTCATCAGCATTGATTAACCGTAGTCGAGTAGCAAGGTTGCCAAAAAACGAAGCCTTGAGCAACAAGCCCACACGAGCAGTGATCAACAGTTCACGCACCTCACGATCCAATTTGGCGTCCATGGGGCCAATCAAGTTGGCAAATTTTTTAGCATCTTCTTTGGTAGCAGTAGTACCAGCAGCGGCATGCAGAATGTTGGGGTTAAAATATTGCATAGAATTCCTTGACTGTTTCATATATTATAACACAAGATGATTTATTGGTCAAACACTATTTAAATTCAAATATCGTAGTTGAAACCAACTTTGTGCGGAATCAGCAAAAAAATCCAGGTGTATTTGTTGTTCGCAGTATTTGTGAACATGCCCACCTTTGCTGGGAACCTTGAACCAGACCTGGTGGTCGCGATATGTAAAACCCAGTTCGCGCCGCATTCTGGTACGAACCGCCATGCCCATGCCAAATTCTTGTAAAATTTTGGTGTAAATGGCACTCCAGTCACCGGGCCGATGAAACACAATTAGGTTCTTTTTTATAGTGATACGGGATGACATAATATAAACCAACTCAGTGTTTTATCGTTGTCCACGTAGATACGATAGTCACCGTATTTAACAGCATAGGCCCAAACAGGATTGATATCATTTTCTTCGTAAGCATCTTGGTGATTACGCCGATTTCTTTTCATTTCACTGCGAGTTTCAACATCCTGGCTCCAACCAAACTGTTGATTAAACCATCGACGACTACGGTCAAAATCTAGTACGCCAGTTCCTGTGATTGGATTTTTAGAAAATTCTATTAGGTATCGGTAGTCGTACCTAGAATACCTACCGTCCATTTTGGTTATTTTGTATCGCATACTGTATTTAAAATGAAAAAGGGCCGTGTGCCACAGCCCATGTTAAGTGGCACACGACCCACAACCTCTTAGGCACTGGCCTGGAGGATGTACTTGCCAAAACGTTGATGGAATTCATCAAAGTTCTTGAGCTTGGTGGGCAGGAAGGGCAAGTCGTATGTGGTCAATGCAATACGAGCACCCATCACCGTGAGCTCGGTCTCAAAGTTCTTCATCATATAGCCCAGGAAGTTATCGGCCATTTCGTGGAACTTTTTGTCCTCCACTTTGTTCTCTACCGCGGCCTTGAGCTCGTAGCACATGGAGATCACCAAACTGTACATGGCACTGACTTCTTTAACGTTCAAGTCTTTGACTTTGCCGCTCAAAATGTCTGCAGGATTGGGCATCTTACCAGCAATCTTGCGGTGGCTCATAAATTTCACAGCAAGACCCTCGCCAACAGTACCTGCAATCAAGTTGGTTAAAGTTTCGTCATCAACATTGTCATCCAACAACTGGCTCACAAAGGTCCATGAACGCGGAGTAGCGAATGCACGGCTGGCTGACTTGGCGTCAAAGTCGTACAGGTCCTGTTTGGCAAAACTCAAGTAACCTACCACGTCTTTATGGATGCGGTTGTTAACCGCCCACTCTTGCCACGAAGGAAAGTCTACCTTCATCTCTTGGTGGATAAAACGATTTGCCAAGGGAGTTGGCATGCGATAAGTAACACCTTTGTCGCTTTCGCGGTTACCTGCGGCAACCATCACAACATTGTCGGGCAGTCGATACTTGCCAATGCGTCGATTCAAAATTAGTTGATAAGCGGCACTCTGAACAGATGGTGCGGCTGAGTTGAGTTCGTCCAAGAACAACACCACAATAGGATACTGGCTGGCAGTTTCTTCATCAGGCAGTTCCACAGGGGGAGCCCAATCCATCTTGCCAATGTCCTTGTTGTAGAACGGGATACCACGAATGTCTGTGGGCTCCATCTGACCCAGGCGCAGGTCAATCATCAAGCCGCCAAGGTCGTTGGCAATGCCTTCAACAAGTTCGGATTTTCCGATGCCGGGAGGACCCCACAAGAACAAGGGACGCTTGACGTTGAATGCCTTGAGCAGACTTTTGCGAGCTTGCAGGGCGGTGACGGTACGTGATTCTGACATGGGCTGCCTTTCAAAAAAAATGTTACTAAGTCTTTATTGTACGAGATACTGATTTATTAGTCAACTGCTTCTACAAGATTGTTGCCGTTGACACGAACAAACACCTTGTCCACGCTCAACCCACTGGCACTATGCGAGTCGGGATATTGGTATTGGTAGCAGAACTCACCGCCGTTGGTAATGCCCACAAAAGAGGGGTTTAGAATTGTATGCTTTTTTGATGTTAGTGTTTCCAGTTGGGCACCGCTGAGATAGGCACAACGACGAATAGTTTCAGCAGTGATCATACAGCCTCCTTTTGATACCGATAAGTGGACAGAATCCACTTGGCACAATTCAGCATCTGGCGAACTTGCTCGCGAACACCTTCGCGCTCACCACCGAATGCCAG
>Ga0208147_1000121_pt1 | contig 31248 bp, 50 predicted proteins | sample DEB3_08_DNA_FD_184520 | JGI IMG/M metagenome (GOLD analysis project Ga0208147, IMG submission 184520) | Aqueous microbial communities from the Delaware River and Bay under freshwater to marine salinity gradient to study organic matter... | ecosystem: Environmental > Aquatic > Marine > Coastal ... | reverse complement strand
GGTGATCGCGCGGGGCCGATCTCTCTCCGCGATCAAACTCGCTATTGTATTATAAACGCCACTTTATGACAAACGCTGCACAATACGTCATGCTGAATTTTGGGCATCACACACTGCGTTGGCATCTCGCCCAAATCCGCGCAAATCGCACAACCTGCGATCTGGTGGCCGCGCATTACGCCCAAGACGACGACAACCCCGCTCGACGCACGATTGCCAAAGGGTTGGCTGACTTGCTCAAAGCCAAAGCTGAAGATCTTCCCGAAAGTCTGCGATGAGAATTTTGAACCTCGGTGGTGGCGTCCAATCAACGACGCTCTACCTCATGGCCCTAAAAGGCGAGATTGAGCCGATTGATTGCGCCATCTTCGCTGACCTCGGTGAGGAGCCGAAATCAGTCTACGCCCACATGGAGTGGCTCAAGAGTCTGGGTGGGCCAATCATCCATGTCGTGTCTGCGGGAATCCTTGGAAACGACTTGATCCATGGCGTCAATTCAACAGGCCAACGAATTGCATCCATTCCAGCTTTCACCGCTCAGAACGAAGGTGAGCCGCTCGGCAAGATCCGCCGCCAATGCACTAGCGAGTACAAGATCCTGCCAATCGAACGGTTTATTCGGCGTGAGCTTCTTGGGCTTCAGAAAGGTCAGCGCATCAAGACCAAGCTGACACAGATTTTCGGAATCAGTCTTGATGAAGCAGGGCGAGCAACGCGCATCAAAGGCAACAGTCCGCACTGGTCTGAACCTGAGTTCCCGCTATGCGACAAGATGATGACCAGAGCAGATTGCGTGAAGTGGTTGGATGCTTATGGAATACCTCACAAGGTTCCTCGTTCTGCCTGCGTATTCTGTCCGTACAAGTCAGACTACGAATGGCTCAAGCTCAGGGAATCAGACCCTGATGGGTGGGCCAGAGCTGTTGAAATCGATGATGCGCTCCGAGTTGAGGGAACTGTTTGCAATCGAAACCTCAACGAGAAGCTCTACATCCACAAGTCTTGCAGACCTCTTAAAGAGGTTCATCTGACCGATGGAGAGCGAGGTCAGTCAGCCTTCAACTTTGAGTGCGAAGGAGGATGCGGACTATGACACAGAGCGAGTACGTCAAACACAGTGGGCTGACCAAAGGTCGAGTCTCTCAGTTGGTTTCAAAGGGTATGCCTTTGGACTCCGCTGAAGCCGCCGATGCTTGGCGTGGGTCATCGGCTCAACGTCGCAAAGCGGCTATTGAAGCGAGCCATATCCGTTCAGAGCCTCTTGATGGACCATATCGACCACCAGAAGCCGAAGAGAAGGTGGACCGCTCGCAGGTAGCCAACGACACGCCACAAGGGGCGTATGAGAGGCAAAAGGAGATCGAACGCGCCGCTTATGGCTTAGCCGTCGAGTCTCTGAGAGCGCGATCTCTGGATGCTGGTCGCATGGTCTCGGTGCATTCGACAGCAGCCAAGAACTTGATCTCAGCACGTCAAGACGTTCTCGACCTCGCAGAGCGTGAACGGAAGCTGGTGTCTGGCGATTGGGTCAAGAAGGCGATGCTGGACCATGACGGAGCGGTTGCTCAGTTGCTCAAGAGTATGCCGAAGCAACTTGCCGGTCGCATTGCGCCGCATGACCCAGAACACGCTGAGAACGAGCTAGAACGGTGGGTGCAAGATGTATGCTTGAAAACGTTACACCAGACGGACCCATGGAAATCTTGAACTGCCAGAAGCCGAAAGGACTGGAGGCTCTCCGTCAGAACAAGATCGCTCTTAAAGCCATTGAGCGTGACACGGTTCTCCGGTTCTTACCAATTGCAGACGACAAGCCATCACGCATCGACGGTTTCATCTGGAATCAAAACTCTGGCGTAATTACCGGAATCTATGAGGTCAAATCTCGGACCTACGGACTGGATAAATTGGAATCGACCTACGGCAATCAATGGATGGTTTCATGGTCTAAGCTCCAAGCTGCACTTGATATCACCAAGCATACCAAGTTGCCATTCTGGGGAGTGCTGCACTTGGAGCCTGACGGTCTGGTGCTGATGGTTGAGATCTTCAATGAGTCTGCGACGTGGGGTTGCAACGTGCAGTTGCGTAACAAGCTATGGGATGGAGTGGAGGAACGCATGGCATTCTTGAACATGGCAGAGGCTCGAAAGCACCGCATCGTTGACAATCAAACGGAGCTTTTCTGATGCGAGATCTTGAGCGTGAAATCCTAGAGTTCCGTCGTCAGATCTACCGTCCGTCACCACGTCAGACTGTGGTGGAATGGAGTGAGTCAAACCTGACGTTGACTCAAAGGCAGACTGAGCATCCCGGCCCCTTCTCAACGGCAGTGAGGCCATATTGCCGAGAACCGCTGGAGTGCTGGAAAGATCCGTCAGTGTCTGAGGTCACGTTGTGTTGGGGATCTCAAACCTCCAAGACGACAACGCTCATGGCTGGTCTGGCGTGGGCTATCGACACAGAACCGAGTCCCGCGCTGTGGCTGATGCCTTCCGAGAATCTAGCTCGCAGCTTCAGCAAGTCTCGTTGGCTTCCGATGCTGGAAGACTGTCCCGCGCTGGTGAAGCGATTCCCTGCTGACAAAGACCAGATGACCAACTTGGAGCAGCAATTCGACCGCTGCACGTTGACCTTTGTGGGTTCCAACTCACCGGCAAATCTGGCATCTCGTCCCGTCCGAATTCTGGTCGCTGACGAAGTGGACAAGTTTGCGGAGGCGACAGCCAAAGAAGCCGATGCGCTGGACCTCGCAGAGCAGCGACTCAAAGCGTTCTCAAGCTCTAAGGCCTTCTTCACCAGCACTCCGACAACCTCTGAGGGTCGAATCTGGCAGCGATTCCTGAGGGGCGATCAGCGACGGTATTACATCCCGTGTCCGCACTGCTCCGAATACATCAAGCTGGAATGGCGGCAAGTCACTTGGGATAACGCCAAGACTGAAGACGGACGACCTGACTGGCAGAAGATCCGGTCTTCGGCTCATTACGTCTGCCAGCTTTGTCAGGGAAAGATCTCTGACAGCCAGAAGGTTGCAGGGTTACGCAACGGTAAGTGGATTTCTGAGAATCAAGCGAGCCTACCAAGCATTCGCTCTTACCACCTGTCGAGCCTCTACTCACCGGATCGTAAATGCACTTGGGGACACTTGGCGGTCTCGTTCTTGGAGGCCAAAGCGTCAATGATGGGGCTTCAGGGTTTCGTCAACGGTATGCTAGCGGAACCGTGGGAGAACCAAGAGAGCCAGCAAGAGCGGGTCGAAGTCGTTTCTGACTCTGGCCTACCAGAAGCTCGACGATACCTTACCGCTGACGTTCAAGCCGCCGCTCCGTTCCTGTGGTGGGTCTGCCGAGAATGGAGCAAAGGAAACTCGCGCTTGGTCGCTGCCGGTCACGCTGACGACTTTGCCGCTCTGAGACGTGTTCAGTTGCAATACAACGTGCATGATATGGACGTTGGCATTGACTCTGGCTTCAACTCGCAAGCGGTATACGATGCTTGCGCCGAGTTCTCGCAGACAAGTAGCAACCCGATAACCTACCCGTGCGGTCTCCGTTATCCACCAGAAGGCGGACTCCGAAAGCCAATGCTTATCGGTTGGCTACCAATGAAAGGTCGAGAGACAGGAGCGCGATTCACCAGCAAGACCGGAGCAATTCATCCGTTCGGCATTTCGACATCAACGTCAATGAGAACCGATGCGGTGCAGCCTCTGCTGGTGTTCGACACTGAGCACATGCGGGAAGTTCTCCAGCGGCTCCGTAAAGGCTCTGATTCTAACCAGTGGACTGTCTGTAGCCTACCAGCACCGCTAGAGGCTGAAGGCGCATTTGCGGCTGATTCCGAGACATATTGGAAGCACTTGGATTCTCACATTCTTAAGCCAACGGCTAACAGAGCGGGTCGAATCAAACATCTCTGGTTCAAGCGAAACACTCGCTGGCCCGATCACTTGCACGATTGCGAGCTTATGCAATTGGCAATGGTGATGCTGTGGAATGATCTGGCGTCCAGCACCGCTGAAATTTCTGGTAGTTGACAGACTCACCGCTCTGTGGATAGTCCGCGCAAGTGTTTACTTACACAGTAGCGACTAAGCGAGCTTACTTGCGTACCACATACGCGAGCAGAGGCTCTTTGACGCTGCTGGAAGCGTTGACCGCTAAATTGACCGTCTCGGCTAACTCGCAAGAGTCTGGTCAGATTGTCAGACAGACCTCTAGCAGTGACGTTTCTGTGGAGTTCGCTGAACCCGGAAAAGGCACTGCGGCTCCGATTGAGATGCTTGAAATGTGGGAATCTCTGTTGGGCGATTATGATTACGCTGTGACTTTGTTGTCTGGCGATGGAATCACTAGCCCGACTGATCTCCAGATCTATAACAAGATGCTTGGTGCAATCTTGATTGCGACCACTCGTTACTACGGAGATTTCACTCAGTTCCGCAGAGAGCCAACCGTCAGGATGTCTTAAATGGGAATCCTAGCCACCATCCGAGAGAAGCTCTTTGCTGCTCCTGCTAACAAGTACGAAGGAGCGAGCCAGTCTTTGCGTCGTTCGTATCTGGACACGTCTTACACGTCTGCTCGTTTCGACGTTACCAGTTCGACCCGACAAGCCATTGTCCGTAAGTCGCGTTTCTTTGAACAGAATAACGCGATAATGAACAGATTGGGAGATCTGTTTGAGTCTTACACCGTTGGATCTTCGTTCTCTGTTCAACCTGCTTCTAGCGATCCCGCTTGGAATCTTAAGGCTAAGAAGTGGTTTGATATCTGGTGCCGATATCCCGACATCGGAAGCCGTCAGTCGTTCTCAACGCTCATGGGTCAAGCTGCCCGTGGGTGGTTTTATGATGGGGAAAGCTTCATTCTGCTTACCCGTGGAGAGAGCGGAAAGCCGCGCTTGCAGTTGATTGAGGCTCAATCCATCGCAACTCCGGTGGGCATGGAGTCTGACCTGACCGTGTTTGACGGTATCCGGTTTGACCCGAAGACGGGACGCGCTGTTTCCTATTTCATCGGAAGCGAGAAAACCCAAGGAAACCTCGTCGATGTTCGCTCCATTCCTGCGGATTCGGTCGTTCACATTTACGAGCCTAACCGGCCAGCCCAACTTCGCGGTCTCCCATTTGTCTCTGCGGTCATCAATGACCTGCACGACCTCGACGACCTCCAGAAGCTCGAAATGGAAGCCTGTAAGCTCGGTGCTTCCGTCGCTCAAATCGTTAAGACCGTAAGCGGTGAGATCCAAGCTTCTAGTCTCCGCGCTGGCATTGGAGCGAATGTCACTCCAAACACTGCTGAGACGTATTACGAGCAAGTGTTTGGTTCTTCGGTTAAAGTTCTTAAGAACGGAGACACTTTCGAGCAGTTCGCCACCGAGCGTCCCGGTGTCAATATGCGTGAGTACTGGCGGCAATTGACAGAAAAGGTCTGCGCTGGTGTCGGTATTCCTTACGTTCTTGTTTATCCAGAGTCCATGCAGGGAACGGTCTATCGCGGTGCGTTAGATATGTCCGCTGTGTGGTTCCGTTCGCGTCATCAAGTGATGGCTTCTGCTGCTCGTCGTATTTACGAGTACGTCATGGAGTACGCGATCAAGAGCGATCCGACTCTTAATGACGCTCCGTCCGACTGGTACGAAGTATCCATCACTGCTCCTCGCTCGCCCAATGTTGACGTTGGCCGTAACTCTGCCGCTCAACTTGCAGAGTTGGAAGCCGGTGTTGTGACTTACGATGAAGTCTACGGTGCGCGTGGACTTGATTGGCGTTCTGCTCTTGAGTCTAAAGCTCAACAAGCTTTGTTTGTGCGTCAACTCGCTGACAAATACGGTGTTGATGTCTCTGAGATTTCGGTGATTCAGAAAGAGCGTCCTGCGGCTAGTGCTGCACCTGCTATTGACACTGAAGACAATTCTTCTGAATCTCCGTCGCCAGTTGCTCCGTCTGAAGGTGGATCACAACCGCTTGTCGTAGAACAAACCGAAGTGACCGCTTCAGTCAAAAAGCAACGCAAGCCGCGAGCCAAGAAAACCGAATGAGCTTCACCAAAAAGTCCGACTGGCTCTTTTACGCACCGGCAAATGCCGCCGGTGAGACTTCAACCATTCAGATCTTTGATCAGATTGGTGAGGACTGGTATGGTGGTAGCGGTCTGTCTGCAAAACAGTTCTCAGATGTTCTGATTGAGTGCGGCAATGGCCCGCTCTTAATTGAGATCAACTCTCCCGGTGGCAACGTCTGGGACGGTCTAAGCATCTACAACCAGCTTCGCGGTCGCAAAGCTCCGGTTACCACTCGGGTTGTCGGCATTGCGGCTTCGATTGCTTCCATCATTGCTCTTGCCGGTGATCGCGTTGAGATGGCCGACGCTGCTCTGATGATGATTCACGATCCGTCAGGAATGGCTTCTGGCACTTCCGAGGATATGCGGAAGATGGCTGACGCTCTTGATCAACACGCCGAGGTGCTTGTTGGAGTATACGCCAAGAAAACCGGCAAGTCTCCCGAGTCTATCCGCGCTGCGATGAAGGCTGAGACTTGGTTCACGACCGAAGAAGCGATGATCTTTGGTCTTTGCGACAAACCTATCAAACAACTTGCGATGGCTGCTAAATGGCATCCGCGAGCCGTGACTAAGACGGCTCCTCCTACGGTCAAAAACAACCTCCAGCGCGGTATTCAGCAGTACGAGGAGGGTCTCGGTGGTGATGGGCTTGAGGAAGCCACCGTCATTGACGCTCGCAACCTCGTTAAAGGTGAAGAGCCGAGTCCCCAGAAAATTAAGAAGGCTGTCGCTTGGTGGGCTAGAAACGAACGCTTTCTTGAGGCCGAGCCTAACACTCCTGCCGATGTCGCCGCCAATCTTTGGGGTGGTGCGGCTGGACGCGATTGGTTCACCGCTCTTGCTGTCCAGTTGGACCAAGAGCAGGAACTCACCGAGACCGAAGACAAGATTTCGACCGATAGCACCAACGCTAAAGGCGAGGCTGGCGTGACCAACACGCCGCAACCAACACACAACAACACCGACACAACCATGTCTGACACTACTACTGTGGCGGCTGCGGCTCCTGCTGCTTCCGTCGATCTTGCTTCCATTATGGCAAAGCTCTCCGCTCTGGAAGCTTCGTTGAAGTCTCCCGCCGCTGCTCCTGCTCCTGAGCCGGTGCGCCCCGTTATTGAGAACCTCGGCAACCCGCTTCTGGAGAAGCATAAGGGTCTCCGCGCTGGTGCCGAGCGTCGCAAGTTCCTTGTGGAGAACCACAGCGAGCTTCTCCGCCAGAACCGAATCATCGCTCCCCAGAACGCGAACACCTTCGCTGCTGGTTTGATCGTTGATTACCTCGCTGATGCTGTCATCACCGAGATGGCGACCAAGTTGGCGATGGTTGGCAGCTTCACGCGCAACGTGGGTCTGGATAACCTCCGCCCCCGCGCCACCGTGCAGGTCAAAAAGTTCGTTCAGTCCGGTGCCTCGGCTACCGTTGACAATGCGACCAACTTTGAGACCAGCAACGACTCGCAGCTTGATGCGGTTTCCGTCACTGTTAACCAGATCAGCAAGTTGTTCACCGTGACTCAGCAGGAGTTGAATCAGGGCTTCGCTCTGGCTGATCTCGCTGCCGGTTCGGCTGACGTGTTCGCTCTTGGTATCTCCAAGAAGATCACCGCCGTGATGACTGCCGCCAACTACGGCGCGGGAACCACCATTGGCACCGCTGCCAACTTCGACACCAGCGATCTCCCCGCCATCTTGGCTCTCGCCAAGAACTATCGCCAGAAGCTGCTGCTGCTGGATGGTGGACATCTGGCTCGTCTCCAGTTCTCTGCCGCTGCGAACACCTTCCCCGATGCTCGCTATGGCCCGTTGAACAACGGTTTCTTTGGCTTCAACAACATCTTGGAGCAGAACGACTGGACTGGTGCCATCGCCAACACCGCTGGCTTCGTCTGCGGTCAGGACGCCGTCGCCATCGCCGCCGGTCTGCCGGTTGGAATGATCGCTGGCGAGTTCATCGAACAGCGCACCGTCGAGTCCACCAACGGTCTGTCGGTCCTGCTGTCCGTCTGGTACAGCCGCTCGACCCGCTCGCACATGGCGTCCTACGACATCATGTTTGGCGCGGCTGCTGGCGACAAGACGCAAGCCGAAGTTCTGATCACCGCTTAATCCTAACGGATATGCGTATCGCAACCACCATTGCAGTGGACAAGACCGGCAAGTCTAAGCTGGTGTCTGGTCCCGATGTTAGTGCGGATCTCCAACGCACTAACTTCAACACTGCTTCTGTCCCGAAGGAGGCAAGCTCGTCCTGTGGATACAGGGAGCCTTAGCACCGAAAGTCCGAAAAGGTTAACCGTTAAAATTGGGGAGGCTGCTGGAAAGTTCCGGTGGCCTCCCCTCTAACCAGATTTCAAAATGTCCGCTTACCAGACCGATGTAGCAACGCAGGATTCGATGGGTCATCAGGGTTTCACTCTGGTCACCGGAACATCCGCTCAGACGAGCGGTTACATCGCAATCCAGACCATCACCGCGACCGTGATCTCGTCCATTGCTGGTACTGGTATCACCGGAACGTGGAGTGGCACCACCATTCCCGCTGGCATCACCATCGTGGGTAAGATCTCCAGCTTTACGCTGACGAGCGGTGCGGTCATCGCCTACTTCGCCCGAGCGACCACCTGATGACTCTCGCGCTCTCACTGCAACTGTCCACGTCGGATGATGCGATCGAAGTCGCATATCCTGCGATGGACCGTTACCTGATGCAGGAGGACGCGACCTCATTCGTTCTCCAAGAGGACGGCAGTTCCAAAATCGTTTTCTCACTCTCCACCGACTAACTTCCTGACCTATGGCAGACTCTAAGATTACAGCCCTGACGAGCATCGGAGCCTCTACCGATCCCGCGAACGATCCGCTTGTGTTGGTGGACGTTTCCGACACGTCGATGGCCGCGAGCGGAACGACCAAAAAGGTCACGCTGAACCAACTGCTTGGTGCAAGCGGCACCGCCACCCTCGCCTCCGCCACCATCACCGGCGATCTGACGGTGCGGACGACTGGGTTGACGGTTAATTCTAGCGGCGTTGGTGTTGGGACAAGTTCTCAATCATCCTTCCTTGGCAACTCACCAAAGAAGCTGGTAATTGGAGATGGAACTCAAACTCCTGCGCTTACTCTCTATGGCGGCACAGCGAATGTTTCAGGAATTTATTATGCCAAAGGAACTGTTGGCAACGAAGCCTACCGAGGTTTCATTGAGTACAACCACGCCGTAGATGCATTAACTGTTGGGATATCTGGCTCCACCGCCATGACCCTGAACTCCACGGGGCTGGGCGTGGGGGTTACGCCGAGTGCGTGGCGTAGTACCCAGAAGGCTTTGCAGATTGGTGCGGTTGGAGCCTACTTCTCATCCGCTGCAAGCGGTGGTTCTACCTGCATCGGACGCAACGTCTACGAAAGCACGGCTGGCAACTTTACTTACATCGTAAACGACGAAGCCACTCTTTACGAACAGTCCGCAACAGGACAGCACGCTTGGTACACCGCTGCCGCAAGCACTGGCACAATAACCTTCACCCAAGCGATGACGCTCGACGCGAGCGGGAATCTGTTGGTGGGGACGACGAGTCAGATCCGAGGTGGTAAACTTTCGGTTGATAGTTCCGCTGGAGTTGCATCAGGACTCAAATCGTCTGCTGGTTCTTCCGTGTTTGTTGAAGAACTTTGGAACACCGGAAGCCTCGACAATTCGTTCATCAACTTTGGGACTGATTCAACATTCACCGCTCGCGGATCAATCACCTACAACCGATCCGGTGGTCTTGTCGCATACAACACGACATCCGATTACAGAGCCAAGGATATCATTGGCCCTGTTTCCAACAGCGGATCTGTCATTGATTCTCTGAAGGTGTACATCGGCAAGATGAAGGGGGCTTCGGTTGAACGCCCGATGCTTGTGGCCCACGAAGCTCAGATCGTTGCTCCTTATTCTGTTACCGGACAAAAGGACGAGGTTGATGCTGATGGTAACCCTAAGTACCAGCAAATGGATGTCTCATCGTTTGTCCCTCTGCTGATTGCCGAAATCCAATCGCTCCGCACCCGTGTTGCCGCTCTGGAAGCCTAATATCCCATGATTACCCTCTCTTGGATCATCGAACGCCTTCTCGTTAAACCCACCGAAGGATCGCTCACGGACGTTGTGATTACCGCCGACTGGCGATGCAACGGCACCGATGGCACCTACAGCGGCACCTGCTACGGCTCGTCGTCGTTCGCGCCTCCCAGCGAGAACTTCACGCCGTATCCTGATCTGACCGAGCAGCAGGTGCTTGGGTGGTGCTATGCCAATGGCGTCGATCAAGCGGCCATCGAAGCGAACGTCTCCGCTCAGATCGCTGATCAGATCAACCCTCCGGTCATCGCTCCGCCGCTGCCGTGGTTGCCGCCGGTTGTTGTTGCGCCGACTGAAGCTGTCGTCGATGCTGCCGCTTGATATGGAAATCACTATCAAGCTGAACGAAACCGAAGCCAATAACCTGATCGCTCTGATCGACATCGCGGTTAAAGCCGGTGGTCTTGCTAACGCTGCCGTCGCTCTGCCGCTGGTCGAGAAGATCAAGTCCGCTGCCCAACCTCAGTAACCCATGCAAACAGACAGCACCAACAACGGAAGTGGAGTTGGAATCTCACTCGCAACTGCCGCCGCTGCTGGTGCGGTCTCGTTTATCCCGCAGCTAACGCAGTGGTTCCAGCTTGGAGCCGCTGTGTTGGCTTTCATCGCTGCTGCAATTGGACTCTACAAAGCCATTAAAAAATGAACTGGAAAACGACTCTCGCTGGTGTTGGTGCAATCATGGTTGCCGTGGGTGGTGCGCTCAAAGCACTGTTCGACGGTGACCCCGCGACGAATCTTGATCTGACTGCGACCATTGCTGCTGTTACGGTTGGTTTCGGTTTGATCGCCGCTAAGGATGCGGACAAGAAGAAGACCGAGTGAACATCATCGAACAGATCGTCACAGCCATTCTAAAATGGCTGACTGGTCTGGCGAAAACCCCACCAACCGTTGAAGATGCAAAACAAGACCCAGAGCTTAAAAAGAAGCTGCTGGATCGCATTGACCGCGCTGGTGGGTAGCTGTGGCTGTGGAACTCGCGTTGTCATGGTGCCTCACGGTGAGCCTGTGAGGCTCGCTGAGAGCGTCCAAGCGAGAGTCTGGGTCAAAGGAGCGGACGGTGTTTCTGTTCGCTCCAGAAACCGAATTAAGTTGTCCGAGGGTTGGTACGCATTGCCGAAAGATTAACCATGGCTCAACAAGTCATAAACACGGGTACGACCGCCAACGACAACACCGGAGACACGCTCCGCGCTAGTTGGCAGAAGGCCAACGACAACTTCACGGAGATCTATGCCGAGTTGCCGATGTTGGCTCCGTCAACGTGGACCCCTACGCTGACTGACTCTGGTGGTGGCCGCACGTTCTCGACGACGGTCAACACGGCTCGCCATACGTCCATTGGCTTTGTCTCCACGTTCACCGCTGACATCACCATCAACTCGGTGAGTGGTGCAGCGACCGGAAACCTTCGCTTGAGCCTTCCAGATCCTGCGACTTACGACGCTGCTGTGTCGATCTGGTTGGACAACGCGACGACTCAAGCCAAGACCGCTGTGATTGGTAAGATTGTCGGTGGCACTTCTTACTGCGAGTTGAGCCACTACGAAACCGGCGATATCTCCAGCTTGGCCGGTCAGCTTCAAGCCACTTCCCGAATCTTGGTTTCTGGCGTCTACTTCACGGCGTGAACCTGATCGCAACCAGTCTTCAGTTGGGAATGACGGTCCTACAGGGAGCGATGGGAAATCCGTCGTTTATCTGGCAGGGATCGCTTGTCCGCTGCATTCCTGCTGCGATCACCGACGCCAACAACGTCATCAACGGTGGATTCCAAGACAACGTGCAGGTCCGTCTGCTGGTCAAACTAGCTGACTGGCGATTGGCTGACTCGACGCTGGTGACCGTAGACGCTACCGTCTGGAGTGCTGACGTTGGATCGACCGCTGACCGGCTCTTGCAAGAGAGCGGAAGTCTGATTCTCCAAGAGAACACCGACGCTCTTCAACTTACGTTCGGAAAGATGATTCCGGTGGTGGGTCGCACGTTGACCTACGATGGGCGTTCGCTGCGGATCATCTCCGCCAAGCGTGACGGAACTGGTGCGTATTATGTTCTGGAATTGGGGGCCAAGACCAAATGACGCCCACGGTCACAGTCGATACGTCGCGGTTTGATGCGGCTTGGAAGGAGTACTTGCCAAAGACCAAGCGGTCTCTGGCTGATGCCGTCAATGCTCGCACGTTCTTCCTGATGCTGCGGTTGTACTGCTTGCTGCCTCCGAAGTCTCCGCAAGCAGCGCGGAATAAGATTCTCGACTACTACAACCGGCCCGTTGGCTCTCCTGCCTTTGATAAGAAGACCGGCAAAAAGGTGGGCCGTTCTCGCCAGTTGCGTCTCGTTCACTTGATCGCCCAAGCCAAGAATGCGAAGGCTGGCAATGAGGGACTTTACGGTCAGAAGATGAAAGACGCTGCTGCCAAATTGCGCCGCCGCGCTGCTGGTTCTGTTGGTTACCTCAAGTCATGCGTGACTAAGGGAATCAAGAAGCTTTCTCCGTCGTTCCAGCAATTCGGCGGAACTCGACGAGCCAAGAAGGGTTCTACTCAAGTTCGCTCTGTTGCTGCCAATCAAGCATTGGTCAATCTCGCCAACCAGTACGGTTTGCCTTACGAGAACGTCTCAATGCACCGTGGGTCTTCAGCCTACGCTTACAATGCGAAGGCTGGCTTCAACCCGCATTCGCACGTCCGAATGAACATCGGTCTTGCTGACGATCAGATCGGTAAGGTGGAGAGCATTTACTCGAAAGCGATGCAGCAAGCTTACGACGACGAAGCGCGTGAGCTTGAAATCCACATTGCCGCCAAGCTGGCCGAAGCGTTTGACGGGTCCGAGTCGAAAGGAATCGTTGTCCAATGAATGGCGTTGCAATGCGTACCGAGAGAGCGTTGGCCGATTGGCTGGCTGCTCAAGACTGGTCAGCGTCTCCGCTTGGGACTCCTGCTTGCATGACTAGCTACGGACACGGCGCGTTCAACGATCCCGATTTGGAGGATCGAATGCCCGACTTCCCGCGAATCGTGATCCGTTCTTCAACTGCCGTTCCGGTCCATCCGATTGATCGCACTTGTGAGCTTGATGTCACCGCAACGCTTCAGTTGTCCGCTGACGACACCTCAGAGTCTGACGCTCTGCTGACCGTTGCAGCGTTTGAGAACATTCTCCAACCGCTGTTCGTCGATGACAACATCTCGGATTTGAACACCGGAGATGATGACCCGTCTGGTGGGTTCACAGCGTTCTTCGCAACTCCGACTGATTTCGGAGTGAACGACACCAGCGAAAGGGCTAGAACTTTCTCGCGGTCGATGACAATCTTTGCAGCAGCAAACGCAAACACTTAACACCTAACACAACATGGCAGTTTCAAAAGGACTCGCGCTAGTCTACGGCGCAAAGGGAACCATAACGCTTTACACTCCTGCTGGCGTCGCTCTGACGACTGGAGCGATCAGCACCATTGAGAGCTACGACGCGACCCATGAGGCCGACGTTGAGCAGATCAAAAACTCTGCCGGTGAGGTTGTGGCTCAGGTGTCCGCCAATGAGCGCATTTCGCTCAACGTGACGTTTATTCCGTCCGCTGCGAGCTTTGCTCAAGCCAAGCTTGCCGCCGGTCTTCCTGCGGTGAATGGTTACGCTACTATCGCTGCGAGCGACGGTGTGACCGTGGGCGGTGTTTCCATTGATGGGGATTACGTCTATTCTGGCGGTGGAAGCGTCAAGTTCACCAGCAGCGGTAAGGTTATGGTCACCGTGACCGTGACCAAGTACCCGTCGCTGGCTGGTAACGCTTCGACGTTCACGCTGTAATCTGTGGCCGATCTTGCAAAGATCCTGTCAGAGACTGGACCTCAAGCACCTGTTGTGCTTGGGGTTCGACTTGTTCCTTACACCGTAGGACACGCCATTGTGCTGCAACGGTTGCGCTCTCCGTTTGTCATGGGCGGAGAGATTGCACCAACAGATCTAGTGGAGGCTGTGACCGTTTGCTCACAGTCTCCGCTGGAATCCATCCGCTCCATCAAGTCTCGGTGGAGTGGTCTTGTTCTGTGGTTGTGGGGAAAGCGCATTGCAAAGCTCAACTTGTTGGCGGAGTCCGACAAGTTCCAGTTATGGTTAAAAGAGCAATCAACCGCTCCCGAAGTGCTGATGGAAAGCGGAAGCAAGTCAAAGACTCCCGCGATGCCATGGCCCGAGCGAGTCTTGGTTGGTTGTCTCAACATCGGCATTGCTCCTGACGATGCCATCCAGATGCCTCTTGGTGATGCGGAAAGGCTGATTCTAGCTCACGCCGAGATGATGGGACACGTTCAACTGTGGGACGATAGAAGCGAAGCAATCTGGCAGAGCCAGCAAGAGGTCTAAAATGGGCGTTCTCTCTCTACTCGTTAAGCTTGGCGTTGATGCTGCCAAGTTTGAAATGGACCTAAAAAGGGTCCAAAGTCTTGGTGAGAAGTTTGGAACAAGCTTCAAGAACGCAGTGACCAACAAGCTTGGTCAAGCGTTTGCAGCTTCTGCTGTGGTTGGGTTCACCAAGCATCTAATGAATGCTGCCGACGAGATCAAAGACTTGTCGGAACAGTTGAACTTGACCACCGACGAAATTCAACGGTTGCAGATTCTTGCCGGTGAAAGCGGAGTCTCTTTTGAGAAGTTCGGATCTGTTTTAGCTAAGTTTGAACAGATAAGAATCAGAGCAACTTCTGGAGATAAAGAGGCTATTCGAGTAATAAACGATCTCGGGCTTTCTGTTGAAGACTTATCAAACAAAGAGTATTCAAATTTGAATCTAGCGATTCGAGGAGCGCAAGCTTACAAAGAATCTGGAAGGTCTGCACAAACGACCGCAGCGATGGTTGATATCTATGGGTTGAAGCTCAAAACCGCTGCTGCTGCTTTGGCTGATTATAAGAACACTGAGGGGCGCGAGTTGATTTCAGAGGAGACACTCGACACTTTAGCTCGCGGGAACAACCTGTTTGACGAGCAGATCCGCAGATTGAAAGCGTTGGCTTCAAAGCCGTTGGCTGACGGTATAACGGCAACCGCTGATGCGATCAAATACCTCAACGATCAAAACACTGATCTTGCAAAAGCATTCAACGTAAAGGTAACACCATCTCAGATTGGAGCGACAATGCTTGGAAATCTGCCCGGAGGAGTTCAAGCGTTGAAGTCTGCAAGTGTGAATGCTCCGCTTCCAGTGGCACCTCCGTCTCCAACCAATCCTCCAGCAATTGGGCAGACTTTGTTTGAACGAGTTGCTGGACCCAAGTTCTCTATTGGAGGATCTCAAGATCCGCTTGCTCGCATTGGTGGTTTCACTGGTTTCCAAAGCCAGCAAGACACAGCCATCAAGCAAGCAATCGAACAGACCCTGCAACTGAAACAGATTGCCAAATCAACCGAGAAGACGGCTCAAGTAATATCCAGAGACTGATATGGCAACAATCAAAACAAATACAATTGTACCAGTCGGAACTGGATACATTGAAGTCTCTAGACAGTACAATAACGGAGACGGCACTGGTCGTTATATAACTTACAAGTATCGTGGAAGCAAAGATGCTTTGCGCCTTGCTTCTGCTGATTGGGTCGCTGCTGGTGGCAAATATCAGATAAACGAAGACGGACCGTACTCGGAAGCAACTGTCACGTTTGCTGGAAGTCAGATTGACCCAAACGCTCCACTTTCTCCGGTTGATCCGTTTCAAGAAGAGCCGACGACTCGGTTTGAGTTCCGCACAGAGTACATTGACGCATCGCTATTTGCACTTCCTTATGTAAGGGCTGAAGCAAAACGGTTTGTCACGACATTTGGATCTGGAGCGACTGAGGCTGATTACTTCTCTGCCATCAAGCTTGCTGGTGAAGACCCAAAGAACAACAAGCTGACGTTTTCGGAGTCTCAATTCCCGCTTGCAAGCCAGTTGGTTATTCGACTTGCGAGGGGTCAGGACAGCTTCCAAACGAGCCGAGTATCTCTGACTCGCGTCTCGTCGTTCTCCGCTCGTAATGGGCTTCCTGCGACTCCTCCGATTATTTCTTCGATCTACACCGGAGAAGTGCTTGCGGCTCGTAATGCATTCCCTGATTCGGTTAGGACCATGATGCCGAGACCGCCGGTTGATCCTGATTTGACTCCTGATGGAACTGCGTGGTCTTGGCTAAAGACAAACGATTCAACTTCGTTGATTATCAAAACCAACCAAGTTGAACGAAACGAGACTTGGACCTTTGCTGCTTGGGATCTTTTCGCTTACCCTTACAACCCACCAAACTGATAAAATAACATGGCTGACGAAATTCAAATGACGGCTCGACTGTACGCTGCTAAAAACGGAGCGTATCTCCCGAGTGTGACTTACACCAAGAGCGCGACGATGGCTGGAACCGATATGGGTTCCCAGACTCAGTTGATTGGAACCACCGTTGAAGCTTTGGATGTTCCAGTTGATGTCACCAGCCCATACAAGCTGTTGATTTCCAATCTCGACAACTCCAACTTCGTCGAGTTGGGATTTGTCTCTGGCACTTACACTATGCGTATTCCTGCTGGTGAAACGCTGCTGATGCCTTACGTTAGCGCGACGTTGTATTTGAAAGCGGACACCTCCGCTGTGACCGTTCAAGCTACGTTCTGCGAAGTCTAAGGTTTGACCTATGGCGAACGAAATCCAAATGTCAGCGCGGTTATATGCCGCGAAAGATGGGGCATCCATCAACTCTCAAACATGGTCTGCGGTGGTCAACATGACTGGCCGCGACATGGGACAGACCACGCAAGACGTTGGGACTTCGGATGAGGTTCTCGGAATCACTTCTGATCTCTCGTTGCCTTACAAGTGCTTGATTTACAATATGGACCTACAGAATTCGGTTTATGTTGGGCCTTCAAGCCCATATCCGTTTATGATCCCGCCACAAGAGTTCATCTTGATTCCTAGGGCTGAGGCTGCTCTGTACGTCAAAGCAGTTACAAATCCCCTCAAGATATTCGCTCAATTCTGCGAGATCTAATGGCTGTCTCTCTTCCAGCTAAAGTTGCAGAGCGTGGTCTTAAAACAGAACACGCTCGCGCTATCAATCAGCTTATTGATGTTGTCCGCAAGATCCAGCTTGTGGCTGGACCGGATCAAGCGATTGAGCAGACGCCAAATGGCACTGTGTTGAAGATACGTCAGCCAGTTGGAACGACGGTTGTGCAGACCTCCGAGGATTCTTGGTTTTATTGATTTATGCCGTTCGCGTTGGATAAGCGGGACCGGATGTTCAACGCTCGCAACCTCAACGGGTTGTATGCTCGTTTCGACCAGAAGTGCGCTAGAGTATTGGACGGCAAGAGTCCAAAGGTAGCAAAGAAGCCATACGACGAGCCGAGTCAGTTTGAGTTTGGTTTGGATGTCCCGTATGGCGTGACATACACCTACACGCTGACCAATGAGGGAGCGTATCTTGAGAATTACGACCAAGCGCAAGCGTCCGTTGAGCTTTCAAAGCTAGAGAACGCCCACCTCGACACTGCTGGAGGTCAGATTTACGTCGATAAATACCCCATTGCAGGAGAGTCGTTTAGCTGCGACGTAAAACAGATTCACTTCTCGTTTGAACTGCTGCGACGAGAAATTGATGGGGTTCTCTATGATATTCACTTGGGATGGGACGAGAACGGAGCGTTGAACTCATACGTTCGAGGAAGTCTTGGGGCTGATGTTCCAACGCTCCCTCCCGGTCGCATCCATAAGCACAAAGTCGCTGTTGCGGAGATTGAGCTTAAAGGCCCGAGAGAGTTCCGAATCTTCAACACCTACCAGCGGTTCGATTGCTGGAGGGTCCACAATCTGAGCGAAAACACCGCGACAGTCTTCTTGCAGAATCCAGACGGTTCCAGCCAGCGTGAGTCAGTTGGTCCGTACGGTTGCCGCTCATTCAGACGCAAAGCTGATGGGAAATGGGCTACGACTTGGCCGAGTGGGTCTCAGTGTCAGTACTTCTTCCCATTCTTTAGGGGCGATGTCCCATACTTTGCCGGTGGTCCGCCGATGTATGATTGGCCGGTCACTCCATTTGTCGCCCATGAGCGATCAGAGCGAGCAAACAACGTCGCAAATCCGTTTGTGCTGACCCAATGGTTTCGAGCATTGGGAGGCTGGCATGACCCTTTCATCCCGTTCGACATTCGGCAGACGTACCCCGACGTTTACGGAGACCCAGAGAACGCTAACACGCCGATTGGAGACCTCATTTTCAGTTGGGGACGTGCTAGGGTTCAGGTCTACAACACGCTGACCAATGCGGTCATTGCGGATTACATGAAGGTTTTCCGCGACACCAATCTCTTCGTTGAGACACTGCGGTCGATTGGCGTTGAAGTGACTCAAATCGGCGGTGCGTTGGGGCTGCGGACGGTTGAAGGAAACACCGCAATTAGAATCTATCCGGTGGACTGCAACGTGTTCTTCACTGACACACTTCCTTATTGGGAGATCAGTCCAACGCTCGCTTACTTTTCGACTGTCTATCCGAAGCAAGTGTGGACTCAGAACCTGTTGAACTCGCTTTCCGCGACATCGTGGACCGCTGGAAACGAGCCAGATTGGTTTGAGACAATGCGGACTTTGCGCCGCCGTGTTGCCGTCGAAGAAGGGTTTCTCAACGCCTACGACGACGAAGTGGACATCTCCGAAGAGAAGGTTTCTCGGGTTGCTTTGACGCCGCTTGGATTGATGGTCCGCGCTGCGACTGCTGTCGGCATCTTGTCATTCGATGCCAACGCCATGAGCGATCTGCCAAGCTACGAGCGAACGGCAAACAAGTTTGAGCTTTGGACCGAATCGCAAGCCGCCGGTTTCTCACCTGCGATTGGCTGGAGCGGAACACGGTACACGTCAGGAGTAAAAGTCTATTACCTCCAGACTCCAGCGAGTTCCAGCGGCTGGTACAAGCACGTCTTCCCTAACTTGTCGGTTCCTGCTTCCGATTATTTCCCCGCCGTCGATTGTGGGTATGTTCCGGTGGGTGGACCGTGGGGGTTCTCGTCGAGCGTCTACGATGCAAACCTTTCTCGGGTCTATTCGACGGACCCGAATGATCCGGTGATTGAGAACGTTCACGGGTCAGATTTCTGGGTCAACAAGTGGGGTGGTGCAGGTGGTGTTGACGCAACCGTGCGGATCTTAGGTCAACCGAATCAGACGCTTCAATTGCCGGTTCAGACGACGACCGCAACGCCAGATCTGGTCGCTGATGACATTTTCAAAGATCTGAATGCTCCCACGATGGCTGGTCTGGCGCCATGGACAGGATCAATCACGGCAAACACCGGATTCAATCAGTCGCATCTAGCCGAAATCCGTTGGCGGGATACCGATCAGTATTTCAACCTTCCATACGTCGTCCAGTCTGACGCGATCAATTACACGCTCAACGGAGCTTTCTACCACAAGATCCCGAAGACTGCCTATCTGTGGAACTTGCTGGAATGGACCGTCAGAGCGTGGACGCGAGCGATTCCGTTGTGCTTGGGAGAAGTCGCTTGCCCGATAAACGGATTCGATTTGAGTGGTAATCCTGCACCTTCGAGACTCGGAATCCAGATCCCGAAAGACCTGACGACCACCGGCATCGAAGGTGGGCAAGCGGTTTTCTACCTGAGCGAAGAGCAGCACAACGTCTGCTTGGCAAATGGAATTGTATCGCAGACCGCAGACGATCCGTCTGGTAATCCCTACTGGTACGTCAGCCAGTCCGCGCTTGCTGGTTACTGCGGATCTAATGGCTTCAACGCCTACAATTTTGACGCCACCAACGCGCAGCCCAATCTCGTCACGCCGATTGCTGCGACCGCATGGATTCCGCTGAGAGCGTATGGCGTTGGCGAGACCGTCGAGATTGCCAGCTATTACGACGACATTTTGGGTCAGCAGTATTACCGAGCGGTTCGGTATGTCAGCCTCCGCCTTCCCAACGAACTCTCCGCTTGACGGAAACCCAGCGTTGGGTTAAGTGTCTGTCCAGCCGATGAAATGTCCGTCCTGTCAGCATATTTTTGCCGTTAGCTTGCGCGAGATCGCGCAGGAGATGGGGCGTAAATCTTCACTGGCAAAGGCCAAAACTGCTCGTGCGAATGGAAAGCGCGGGGGGAGGCCAAAGAAGACCTATGAAACAAGAGTTGATCCCAAGTCAGAAACAGTCCGCGCTCGCGATAATGGCGAGCAAATTCAACGTTGAGCCAGCCCGTTTGCTGGAGACGCTGAAGGCTACGTTGATGCCCAAAGCGTCGAACGAAGAACTTCTCAGCTTCGTCGTCACGGCTAACCAGTACGGGTTAAATCCATTCACTCGCGAGATCTACGCATTTCCCGCTCGCAATGGTGGCATCCAGCCGGTGGTCAGCGTTGATGGCTGGATTAAGATGATGAACAGCCATCCGAGCTTCGATGGCATCCAGTTCACGACGGAAGACAAAGACGGCAAGCCGTGGAGTGTGACCGCTACGATCCACGTTAAAGATCGCGCCCATCCGGTGGAGGTCACCGAGTATTTCTCGGAGTGTTCACGCAACACTGAGCCGTGGAAGGTCAACCCTCGTCGAATGCTGCGACACAAAGCATTGATCCAATGCGCTCGCGTTGCGTTTGGGTTCTCTGGAATCAGCGACGACGAAGAAGCTATCCCGCAAGTCGCGCTCAACGTCACTCCGTCTCGTCCCATTTTCCGGTCAAAGCTTGAGCCGACTGTCGAGCCTCCGGTTGTAATCCCGAGTGTCAGTGTCGAGACCAACGCTCAACCCGCCACCGAGGAAGGAGCGACCAATGAGTGACGAACGCTTAGGTCTTCCGTCCGCATCGTCTGCGAGCCGGTACGCTGCTTGTCTCGGTAGCTGGCAGTTAGAGAAGCAGATTGCAGAAGGTGCCGCGACAAGCGATGCGACCATTGGCAACCGAATCCACGCCGCTCTTGCGATGGAGCCGGTGGATGATCTGACCTCAGACGAGACATGGACCATTGACCGATGTAGAGAGCAGGAATTGGAGTTGGTCAAAGCGACGTTCCCAGAAGCCACAGAAGAGCCGAATGTGTGGCGCGAGAAGCGTCTGTGGTCCATCGACGACCGTGGAGTCAAACTGTGGAGCGGAAAACCGGATGTCATCTACGTTGTTGGCTCTGCTGGTCTGATTATCGACTACAAGAGCGGTCGCGGTGCAGTCGAGAACGCTGCCGAGAATCTCCAGCTTAGGTGTTTGGTCGCTCTGCTGGACGAGAACTTTGGGTTCACGTTTGACCGGATCACTGTGGCAATTGTGCAGCCTCTTGCAGGACCGCCAAGTGTCGCAGTCTACGAGTCAGCGGATATCCGAAACGCAATCGCTGAGTCTGCTGATCTGATGGAGCAGATCCAGAAGATTGGACATCCGCGCACTCCATCCGAGTCCGCTTGCCGGTACTGCAAAGGGAAACCGTTCTGTCCCGAAGCGCGAGAGTTGGCCGTTGCTGGTCCCCTTACCAATGCGCCAGACAACATAACGCCCGACGCTATAGCCGCCACACTGACCAATCAGACGCTTGGAGCGTTTCTTGACCGTGCAGCGCAAGCGGAAGCTGTCATTGAAGCTTGCCGATCTGAGGCCCGAAGGAGGCTCTCCGAAGGAGATGCAATCGAAGGGTGGACGCTCAAAGAAGGTGCAGTGCGTGAGACCATCAAAGACACCGAGACCGTTTACCTTCGATTTATCGAAAGTGGCGGGACTTACGAGGACATCATGCCAGCCATAACAATCAACAAGACGAAGCTCAAAGATGCGTTGAAAGTGGCAACCGAAACCAAAGGCAAAGAACTCGACGCGAAGCTGACCGCTTTGCTCGACGGATGTATCGAATCGAAAGCCTCACAACCCACATTGACCCGAACCAAATGAACCAGACCCACCCAATGGAATTAGTCCGCGAGTTCATGCGGACGTTTCAGCAGTACGTCCCGTCATCGCCAGTCATGCCAGATCCGGTCACGCAGAACTTGCGGTATCGACTGATCGACGAGGAAGCCCAAGAACTCAATGAGGCCACCGATAAGGTCGAGTACCTCGACGCTGTTGGGGATCTGCTTTACGTCGTCTATGGGGCCGCGCTCGCTGCTGGATTCTCTCCGCATCAAGTCGATGCTGCGTTCTGCGAGATTCACCGCTCTAACATGAGCAAGTGCTGGAGCGACGACGAGATCGACTCCATCCCTGCTGACTGCCGATCCACTCGCGTTGGAGACAACCGACACATTGTCCGCCGCAGTGACGGCAAGATCGTGAAGTCTCCGTCCTACTCACCGGCTCGCTTGGGAGGGTACACGCTGTGAGACATCTATGGGCTAGGGGTTTCGGCAAGTTGTACAGAGACGCAGAACTAATCACCACCGACGATGGCAAGACGTTCCTGTTGGCGGTCATTGAATTTGAACAGCGCACGTTGGGAAACGGCAAGCCGTACTCTCAACGGGTCCAGTTCCGATCATTCGACCGCGACGACATGGAGATCGTAGATCAATTGGTCGCTGGCACTTACATCATGTTCGACGGTGATTGTGACGCGACAGCCGACAAGAGCCAGACCGGCTGGTGGTACGCCAACCCTCGCGTGACTGGCCGCATCCACGAGATCAGTCATGCATCTTGACTTCCATGTCAGCGGAATTCCGAAGGCTCAACCGCGAGTCAAAGCCTTTAGGCGTGGGAATCATGCTGGCGTATACACTCCAGACTCAGCCGATGCGTGGAAGCAAGCGGTGCGTCAGGAAGCCACCGCAAACGCTCCAGAATCGCTTATGACGGGTCCGATTAGGTTGCAGCTAGACTTCTTCCTACCGAGACCAAAAGCGCATCTGGACAAGCACGGATGGCCTAAGCCGAAATCTCCGGTCTGGCACCCAAAGAAGCCAGACTTGGACAACCTCATCAAAGCGGTGACCGATGCGATCACCGACACTCAACGGGTCTGGCTCGACGACTCGCAGGTCTACCAGATCACAGCGACGAAGACTTACGCTTTGTATGCCTCTGGATGCAGCGTGAGAATCAACGCTGACTGACCTTCAGAAAATGCGGCATGGTGCATGGGGAGATCCCATGACGGGTTGGGTTCACCTCAAGAAACACCGCATTTTCCCCAATGTTTACGGGCTTTTTTTGAAGAAGTGAAAAAAGTTGCAGTTTTCTGTTGCAGAGAACCGAGCGTTGGGTTTAACTCTCTCCATCGACGGCAATCAAGCCGCGAGAAACGGAACGAATACGATGACCAAGCAAACCAAACTCAACAAAATCACCGAAATCGTCTACAGCTTCCCGAAGGCTAAGGTGACGAAGTTTCAAGCAGCCGAAATCGCTTCCCACATTCTTTCCAAAAGCGGATGGAGCTTTGAAGATGCTGCAAAGTCCGCATCCAACCCGTTCATCATGTCTGCCGGTCCTGTTTGGCAGTAGAATTTAACGAGGGGCGCGACTCTCCAACGCGCAACAAACCATAACTCATACCATCAAATACCATGAACACTGTCGAATCCGTCATTCAGCCTCACCTCAACAAGCTGTGCAAAGTTGGTCAGTTTTGGATGCTCCGCATCGTTCGATCCGAAAATCTGACGGATCAAGAGAAGCTTGGGTTTGTCTGCGATTACATTGCAGGGAATAACAGCCTCAGCGAAGCTTCTTACAAAGCGAAGATGCTCAACGCCAGCCGCAACAAGTAATCCAAGATCATATGCAATTCAAAGACGCCGAATCGTTTTCTGACATTGAGGTTGGAGATCTCGTCAGGGTCCAACGTGGACCGCTTGAATCAAGCGCCCAGATTGTTTCTGGAATCACTCGCACCACCAACACCTTCTGCCCGATTATGGGGTGGTATGGTGGCCCATCGTTGAAGTTCAGCTTCATTGACGGTGGATCTGCCCATCATTTCCAACTGGATCAAGACCAACCAATTCAAGAGAAGCATTGGTTGTCGTAGTTCAAATCGTGGGGAGCGCATACGTTAAACGCTCAAAACCATTAACACCCATCAAATACCATGAAGTACCATTGCAGAAATAAGGACAACAAAGTCCTAAGCATTCACCGCAGCATCGAAGAAGCTCTCCGCGCTAGAGACGTCTGGAACCATACGATTGAGCTAATCGGGATCTCCGACGAGAGCGGACGGTTGCTTGAAGCCGAAGAGATCATCCAACACAAAGCCGCCGTCTGGCTGAAAGGTCTCCGATGAATCTGGGGCCACTCATTGCGGCTCTGATCACTGTGGAGTCCAACGGAAACGATATGGCAATTGGAGATGGTGGGCGAGCCATTGGCGCGTTGCAGATCCACAAAGCGGTTGTGGTCGATGTTAACCGGATCGCTGGCACCAGCTACACCCACCAGCAAATGACCAATCGCGTTGCGGCTCGTCGAGTTTGCGAGATCTATCTGAGCCGATACGCTGCGGGAAAGACCAATGAAGAAGCGGCTAGAATTTGGAACGGTGGCCCGACTGGCAATCGCAAGTCAGCGACCGTCAGCTATTGGAACAAAGTCAAAAAGCACCTGTGAAATCAAAGACCGTATTCATCACTGAGACAACGCACGTTCGATTGAAAGAACTGTGCAAACGAGAGGGACTCAAAATGAACCACCAAATTGACCGCATCATCCGTGAGTGGATGGATAAGAAGGAGGCGAAATGAGCGACAACAAGTCAGAGACTGTACGTCTCACGTTCAAAGGACTGCTGTCCATCTACCTTCCCGAGAAGACGATGATGGAGGTCTACAACGCAACCGAGCTGTGCTGCCGAAGGAACAACTGGGGCATCGCAATCGACGAGAGCAACAGTCTGGATTTTGTTCCGATGGTGAAGGTGGAGGCCAAGCCGTGAAAACCGTACCAGACAAATGCCCGTTCTGCGAGTCGCCTGTTCGCGTTCATTGCGGAAACCCACTCAGGTCAGACGACGGCGGGTTTGCCACTTACGAGTGCAGAACACAGATCGACGTTGAGTGGGATGACGATCAATGGAGAAGGGTAGGGCAAAGCGATTTGTGTCGGATTCGTGAGATTCAAATGCTTACGAAGCAGCGGGATGAAGCGCGTGAGCGCATCAAGCGGCTGGAGTCATGGATTGAGTCGCTTGAAGTGCTTGAGCAGCACAGCGGAATCCTTCCTGAACGCGAGTGGTTCGGAAGCGAGATTGGTTATCTGAGAAAAGGAGAAGCTGTCTACAAGGGGGAGGCCAAGCCGTGAGCGAAACACCGAGAGTTGATCAAGTTCACTGGAATCACGCATACCTGAAGGAGGAGGCGTACAAACTTGAACGAGAACTCAACGCCGCACAACAACGCATCAAGCGGTTGGAGAGCGTAGAGAACAGCCATGCCGCTGTTCTAAATGCCATCGACAACTGGATTCAGCAGTACAAATCCGAGGAGGCTAAGCCGTGAGAACCTCAACCGAAACACTAATCGCAGCGATGCGGATATTGTCTCAGGATATTCAATCCGAGGACGGCGCCGCTAACTCAGCAATCGCTGAAGCAGGGGAGCGATTAGCGGAGCAGCATATGCGCATCACCCAACTAGAGCGTGAGAACGACGCTCTCCGCGCCGATCTGCTGCTGTGGAATGAGAAGGATGTGAAGCCGTGAACGTCCCCATCGGCCCTGCCGCATTCGTGTTCAAGCACCGGAAGACCGGACAAGTCATCGTAGCACCCAGCGAGCGGTGGCATGAGTACTACGACAACAAGGAGAACTGGGAACATACCGCAAGCATCAATGCCTGCATGGCCATTGAATACCTCATCAACGTAAAACCGAAAGAGCGGAACAGGTACATCAGATCACTCACCGAAAAGGTATGACCCTCCTGCTCCACGAACTCCAGCACCATCACCACCTCCGAAACTCCGCACTCCAAACCATCGACGTTCGCATCAGGTGCCGACACACCAAGTCGAGCCGTGACCCGCGAACGTGGAAGATCAAGAATAACAGCTACAACCAATTAAACGATTCATGGCAAACCAACTTTGATTTCATCGTGAATTATGAACCAGAAAGTTAATACATCATTTGAGCTAGATTATAAGACTCTAACACTATTGCAGAAAGAAGCAGAGAAACTCGGTTTTAAGTCTTGGGGAGCATATCTCCGACACGTCCTAGATTTCCACGTACTAACATTCCACCCAGAAATATTCAATGAGCATACTAAAAACACTCGGTCTCACTAAAGACGCTATCGCTAGACTCTTGGGAGTCCACAAGACCGTCCAAACGCAACCCGTTCTTACATCCAGACCGACTAAGCCAAAAAAGCGTCAGCGTGGGCGTCCAGTTGGACGAAGAATCGACCAGTCAATCGTGGAGGCTGTCAGGTCGTCCCACGCGACATTCACCAACCGAGAATTATCCAAGAAGTACGGAGTCTCGCCTTACTGGGTAATGATGGTCCGTAAAGGTAAGTTGCGGAAAGATTAACAATACACCGAGCGAGTGTGTCTTGATTGAGCGTTACGCTTATGCTTATTAACCATTGTGAACATCACACAGCACCGCCGCCGAGTCATGGCGGTTGGTTGCAGCCATGGGAACCGAGCCAATCAAGATGCACTCGCTGCGGTCTTGCTCTTCCGAGAGAGATTCAAACCAGACGAAGTAATCCACCTCGGAGACGCCTACGATCTTGCATCATTACGCAGCGGGTCACTCCGAGACCCACAAGACTCGGACCAAGCCGATGACTATCTCGACGACATCCAAGAGGGAGCCAAGTTCCTAGACGAACTAAGACCAACGGTGTTCACCATTGGGAACCATGACGAGCGAGCCAAGAAGTATCTGAACCATCACAACGCTGTTGTCCGTGGATTCGCTGAGGCTGTGTGGGAACGAATGCTAAAACCTATTGAGAAACACTGTCACACATTCATCAAACACAATGACTGTCTCGACAGATCGTTTTTCCAGCTTGGCGGATTTCGATGGGGACATGGAGTCCTATTCAGTGAGAACTTCTTGCGTGACTCCGCTGAGACTTTTGGCAACTGCGTCGTGGCTCATGCTCACCGAGCAGGTCAAGCGACTGGTCGAACAATGGGAAATCCGATGGGCTTTTGTGTCGGAACTTTGGCAGACATTCCTGCAATGGATTATGCAGGAAAACGACGATCAACCCTAGCATGGTCCCATGGGATCGTGTTTGGGGAATACACCGACAACTCAGCGCAACTCTACCTCCACCAATGGCCTCAGAACGAACAGAATTGGCACCTGCCGAGCTTTTGAAGCGGCTTCGATCAGCACTAGCCAATCAACCCGAAGATGTCCCCAGAGGCTGGCATACAGCCAATCAATGGGCCGAGATTTGGAAAATGACTCCGAATGCAGCAGGAATTCTGCTCTCCCGCTCAGTCCGAATTGGAACGATGGAGTCTAAAAAGTTCAGAGTGATTACTCGCAACCGTGGAACATTCCCAACAGTACACTACCGAGAAAAACAATGAGATTCCGCTCTAAATCCAACCAAAACGTCATCGTGGAGTTCATCTCCGAAGCCCAACTCCGCATCGGTGAGACCAAGCGGCTGTGCGTCGTCTACGAGCGTGAGGGTTACTTCTACGTTCGACCGAAAGCCGAGTTCTACGACAAGTTTTGTCTGGACGAAGGACCGAAGCCGAGTTAGCAGTAAGGAGTCAGCGCGAGCCGTGAGAAGCAAGCGTTGGCTAACCATAACACAAGCCATGTTCAACCAATTTATCCCCACTCTTTCCGTGTACGTCGCGTTGCTTGTGCGCGAGTTCTCACCACGGACTGAGTGGGGTTTCTGTTTGATACATGATCGTAGAAACTGACTTCTTAGACCATTGGAAGACGCGACTTCTATCCCGTCTTCTCAACACCGAAACAGCACCAATCCACGTTCTAAGGCTTTGGTCACATTGCCAGACCCGAAAGACGAGCCGATTCCCAGAATGGAACGCCGAGATCTTATCCGCTGTCTGCAAGTGGAACGGTGACGCCAGCACATTCTGGAACGCCATGCTCCAGACATATTGCAGGGTAGAAGAAGGATGTCTGGTCGTTCACCAATGGGACGAGGTTAACGCAAGCCTAATTGCTTCTTGGTCAAACGGTGGAAAGGGAGGGAGGCCAAAGAAACCCAGAGATAACCCACGGGTTAACCCAGAAGACGATCAGGTTATCCCACGGGTAACCCATGGGGTAACCGATAGAGAAGAGAAGATAGATAAGATAGAAAAGACAGAGAAGACGAAGGCTCCGAAGTCGCCATGGGAGGTTGCTTTCGGTCTTGAGATGCCAGACTCGCTGAAGAATGAGGACTGCCATCAGGCAGCCCTCCTTTGGCTTCAGTACAAGTCCGAGATGCGTCAGGGATACAAGAAGACGGGACTTAGCGCATCGCTGACCAAATGGGCGAACGAGTTCTCACCACAAGAGTTTCCGGTGATCGTTCAGCACTCAATCGCTTCTGGGTGGAAAGGTCTATTCAGACCCAAAAGCCAGCTTGAGCTTCAACCGCAATCGAAACGCACTAAGGAAATCGACTGGAGGGACAGCCTGTGAGCAATCCTTACTTCGCTGAAGACGACGAGTTTGGTCTGATTGGGGCTTGTCTGACTGGTACGCTGGACACTTGCGCTGATGCGCTCGCTGAAGTCCGAGTTGATTGGATCGAAACCCAATCGCTGAAAGACACTTACGAGGTCATTAAGTCGATGACCCAACAGAACCGCGCTCCTAGCCTCCCTGAACTTGGGAAGGAGTGGAAGAAGCTGAACGGCAACCAACCCATCCCTTTCGAGGACTGGAACCGCGCAATGGAAGTCTGCCCATCACCGGCAAACCTTCCATACTACGTCAAAGGCATTGCAGAAGCCGCTCACCGTCGCCAGCTACGGCTCGCAGGAGACCGACTTATACGCGAGTCCGCTGTCCTGACACTCCCAACAGATCAAATCGTCTCTAATGCCGAAGCAGGACTCAGCATTGAGGTCTCTAAGGAGACGCTCTCAACCTCAAAACAGGTCGCGGGGTCGTTCATCGACTCAATGCAAGAGCGGTTCAGTCGAAAAGGTACGCTCTCGGGAGTAACCACCGGCTTCCATTGGCTCGACGACAAGACCGATGGTCTCCAGCATGGTGAGCTTGCGATAATTGCGGCTCGTCCATCTATAGGCAAAACGGCAATCGCAATCGCCATCGCAGAAGCCGCAGCAGTCAAAGCCAAGACTCCGACGCTGTTCATCTCGCTTGAGATGTCGAAGGAGGCCATCTTCAGAAGATCCGTCGCTTCGTTAGGCAAAGTCCCGATGCAGAACCTCAAGAGCGGCAACCTTTCCGAAGGTGATATGCGCTCCATGACTCAAGCGTCTGGGAAGCTGGCGTCTAGTCCGCTCTGGTTCTTGGATGGCTCAAGCTCTCAAAGCATCGCCAGCATCACCGCCAACATCCGTCGAGCGGTTCGTAAGCACAAAGTGCGACTCGTCATTATCGACTACCTCCAGAAGGTCAAAGCAGCAGAGAAGTCCGAGAAGCGCACCTACGAGGTCGCAGAGGTCAGCGGTAAGCTCAAAGACATTGCGGTACAGACCGGAGTGGCTTTGCTGTCACTTGCACAGTTGAACCGAGAGAACGAGAAAGACAAAGGCCGACAACCTCGGCTGACTGATCTTGCAGACTCTGGTCAGATCGAACGAGACGCTGATCTTGTGATGCTCCTAGACCGAGACCGGAAAGAGCCGAAAGGCGAAGCTTCAATCGTCATCGCAAAGCAACGAGACGGTGAGTGCGGCATCGTAAAACTCTGGTACGATGGGCAATTCTGCCGGTTCTCTGAACCTCCGATTGATACCTAAAACCCAACGATGGGTTGACACTGTAAACCATCCTGATAAACTGACCCTCGACGGTACAAATCCCCCACAAACACCATGCATATCGGCAAGATTGACGTTACGAAGATCGACAAGTCGTTTCTGTTCAAAGGCAAGTCTGGAACTTATCTAGACGTTGCGCTTATCCCAAACAAGTCTGGCCGTGATCAATACGGTAACGACGGAATGATCGTTCAATCAGTGAGCAAGCAAGCCAGACAAGAAGGCAAGAAAGGTCCTATCCTCGGTAATTATGTTGATATGGACCAACGACACAGTGAGCCAAAGCAAAAGACAGTTAGTGCTAGAGATCCTATTGGTCCCGAAGATGACATTCCGTTCTGATATAAGATAACCATTTAATACCATGACTAACACCGAGACGTTCTGGGAAGACCCAGAGACCGACACTCCACGCTGCGATCAAGAACTTCGACGTATTGAGAAACAATATCCAGAGTCGCTCGTGTTCTTGGTTATGCACTTTGCTCGTAAGCTAGAGCGCGAGACCAATGTCCAGCGTCGTCGTATCTATGAGCTAGAAGAAGAACTGGAACGTCTCACTGGCTGCTAACATGGCTTCAAAGCATTATCTATGTAGAAAGGTGCAAGATGGAGAGATCACTAAGGCTGACATCTTAGAGACTCAAGCTCGCATCACGCTTCTCAATCAAGCTCCGAAGATCGTGACCGATGCGGTCGCTAAGGGCTGGATCTCGTACCCTGCAAACGCTTACATTGAGAAGGAAGAAGACCTGAGCGAATGGCTCAAGAAGTACGACTGCGAGCTTGCCTACCAACGACGGCAGGAAGGAATGACGTATCGCGCCATCGCAAAGCTAATGAAGGTGGGCATTGCTCGCATCACTCATATCTTACATAGAGGCGAGGAAATTGTGCTACAACGTAAGCTCAAAGAGCTTGATATAAAGCCAATTGATCTGCCAAGCAAAGCAACTGTGCGTAAGCATACGACACTAACCAAGAGGACAAATCGTGCAAAATCCTAATGTTTTCGCGTGTTCTTGTGTCACTAAGTGTAGTGATAATGCGATAGCTAATCGCATCGCATATTGCAATTACGTTAGGAGGCTCCCGCCTATGTCTAATACGCAGGTGATCGCGCGGG
>Ga0208147_1000119_pt1 | contig 31446 bp, 42 predicted proteins | sample DEB3_08_DNA_FD_184520 | JGI IMG/M metagenome (GOLD analysis project Ga0208147, IMG submission 184520) | Aqueous microbial communities from the Delaware River and Bay under freshwater to marine salinity gradient to study organic matter... | ecosystem: Environmental > Aquatic > Marine > Coastal ... | reverse complement strand
GGCCGCATAGTTCTGTTCATGAAGACGACGCGCATCGCCCCCGGCTGCTACACCACCACCGCCAACGGCGTGACCTACCGGATCGTCAACCTCGCGGGCGACACCCGCGGCGTGACCGGCTGGCAGTGGAAGGTCGAGGGCGAGCGCGCAGCCGACACCTTCCCCACGATGCGCGAGGCGGTCGAAGCCCTCGCCGACTGGATCGCCTCGACGACGCCCGCCGCCCCCGCGCTCTCGCTGATGGAGCGCATGGCCCGCGCCGCCGAGGCGACCCGCCCCGCGGGCTGCAAGACCCTCGTGCTGGGCTGAGCCCGGCCCGCGGCGCAGGAGGGCGGCGATGATGCGCCGCCCGCGCTGCACCTGCGGCCACCGCCGCACCGGCTGCCTGCTGTGGTGCGCCCGCGTGTGGGGGCTCGCATGAGCGCCGCTCTCCTCGCCCTCATGATCTCGCTCGCGGGGCACACGTCGCCCGGTCTGCGCGAGCACCACGCCGCGATCGTCGCCACCGACGCGACGCCCGACGAGGCGCGCGTGCTCGCGGTCGTCGCGCACGCCGAGACGGGGTACAGACTCACCTCGCGCACGCCGCCGTTCGGGTTGACGGAGCGCCTCTCGCGGGGCCTGCCGCGCCTCGACGTGGCCGCGTCGGCGCCCGTCGCGCTGCGGGTGCTGCGCTACCTCCGCGGCGTCTGCGCGGCCCGCGGTGACGCGTCGTGGGGCGCTGCGCTGGGCCGCTACCACCACGGCGTCGGCGGCCCTCGCGCGGGCTGCTGGGCCGACACCCTCGCGCGCGTCGAGACGCGACGGGCGGGCGTCCGATGAGCCTCCGCGTTGTGCCTGTCACCCTCGGCGCCGCGCGCGCCTTCGTAGAGCGGCACCACTCGCACCACCACGCACCCGTCGGCGGGCTGCTCGCGTGTGCGGTGGCCGACGGCGAGCGGCTGTGCTGCGTCGCGATCCTCTCGCGCCCCGTCGCCCGGATGCTCGACGCACGCGGCGACGTGGCCGAGGTCACGCGCGTCGCGACCGACCGCACGCCCGGCGCTGCGCTGCTGTGCCTGCGCACGCTCACGGGAGTCGCCGTGCGGCTCGGGTGGGCGCGGCTCGTGAGCTACACCCTCCTCGGCGAGTCGGGCGGCCTCTACCGGCAGGCGGGGTGGCGCGTGACGGGTATCGTCGAGGCGTCGCAGGGGTGGCACTCGCGCGCGGCTCGCACGACGGTGCAGGGCGGCGCGAAGGTGCGGTGGGAGTACGGCCCCGGCGCGTTGCCCGCAGACGGCGCGGCTGCTCTCGTGGCAGGGATGTGCGTCGGCTGCGTCGAGATCCCGTCGCGCGCCGAGACACTGCCTCTCCTCGCGGGAGGCGTACGATGAGCGACCACCTCACCGAGCTCGCCGCGCTCGCGGGCTGCGCCGACGACGCCGCCGAGGATGCGCTGCTGCGCGCGGGCTGGGTGCGGCTCCGTGGCACTGGCGACGTGTGGCGCGACCCGCTGACCGACGAGACGGCGCCGCGGTGGCGGGCGCTCGAGATGCTGCGCCGCGCGGCAGCGAGAGGAGAGGCGACGTGACGCGCGGAAACCGCTACGGCAAAGGCAGTTGTGAGAAAAGTGACGGCGGGTGTAGCGATTGTGTTGACGTGCGACGCAATCGGTCCTACAACTCTCTTCACGGGGCGGCGATGTGCAGCTCCGCAGAAAGACACCGGACACCATGACGACCACGACCCGCAGCGCGCTCCCCTCGATCTCGACCACCATGACCCTCGGCAACCGCACCGCGATCTTCACCGACCTCGGCAACGACGTGCAGGTTCGCTACGCGGAGATCATCGGCGGCGCCAGCTACCTCGTCTCGCCGCACGTCACGATCATGCGCCGCGACGTCGCCCGCCGGAACATCGCTTCGCTCGCGGAGTCGGGCTGGACGAACGGCGTCGCCCCCTGGATCGACTACACGACCGCGACGGTCAACTCGATCACGCTGCGCCACCTCCCCGGCGCCGAGAACGCCCTCCGCCGCCGCGTGGTGCGCTCGACGCTGCTCACCGCGGGCATCAACGACGCGCTCGACATGGTGCGCGACGTGCCCGGCCTCGTCGGCGAACTCGCCCTCTACGCCCTCGCGAACAACCTCGCGAACTGACCAACGCCTCAGCCCTCGCGGGCGCGCAGCAGCCCCGACCGGGAGACCGGCGGGGCTTTCGGCGTGAGATGGCCAGACGATCGAAGCCTCGGTGTCAGGGGTGCGGCGCGCGGGCGCAGGTGCGCGATGCGCTCGGGCGCGGCGTGGTCTGCGGGTGCTCTGTGCTGGCACCTGTAAAAACGTTCAGTGTTACCAGGGATGCGAAAAGCAATTCTAAGAAAGGCCGGGGCGACGTGACGACACGATTTCTGACGATCGAAGGCTGCCACGCAACAGGCAGCAGCACCCACGCCGACGCCCTCGCGGCGGCCCTGCGCGACGCTGGCCACGACGCGGTGAGCTGGCACCACCCGGTGCATCCTGCGGGCGCGACGGGCCTCGCGCGCGTCGTCCACTACGAACGCTCGCGGGTGTGGACGCGCCACCCGCGCGAACTGCACGCCGTCTACGTGCTCGACCGCGGCCCGTGGTCGGGGCTCGTCCACGCGCGTGCGCTCGAAGCGCAGGACGCGCGGCGCCTCGACAGCGGGCACAGCGTCGCGGCGGCCGAGCTCGCGCTGTGGTGGGACGGCCTCCCCGTCGCGATGCTCGACGCGAGCGACGCGACGTTAGACGCCCGCCTGCTCCTCCGCGGCGAAGACCCTCGCGACAGCCACCACGAGCGCGCGCAGTGGCGCCGCCTCGCTGCGTACGAGCGGTGGCCCGTCGTCGACACCAGCGGACCGCGCGAGGCCACCGGGGCCGCGCTGCTCGCGTGGGCGCTGCGGGTGCTCGCGTGACGGCGGCGATGACCGGCGCGAGTGTCGTCAGCGGCGTCGCGGCGACGTGGGAGATCCTCGACGAGCTCGCCGACGGCACCGTGCTCGTGCGCTACCGCCTCGCGTCGCACCCCGAGGACACGTGGTACTCGCGCGATGTCCGCGAGGGCGACGGGCTGCGCTCGCTCTGCCGGTGCCAGCACATGCGCGAGGACCACGCGCGGCACTGCCGCGACGCTGACCGGCGCATGGCTGACGTGCTCGCAGAGCGGGCGCGCGGGCGTACGGCGGCGCTTCCGGCGCCCGCGGGCACGCGGTTCCTGACGTGCTGCGCGGGCTACTGGAGCGCGACCATCGGCGGCGCGTGCCCGACGTGCGGCGCGCTCGGCACGGCGCTCGTGCCCGATGTCGACCTCGACGCACGGCCCGACGGGACCGTCACGGTGCGCACGTCCAACGTCCACGCGTACCACGCGCTCTCGGACGCAGGCCTCACGCGCGACACGGCGCGGGTCATCGCCGATGGATGCGGCAGCGTCTACCGCAGCGCGGGGCTCACGAAGGTCACGCTCGGTGACCGGCTCGCGGCGCTCGGGTGGCGCGTGAAGGGGCGCAAGACTGCGCAGCCGTCGCTCTTCGGCGGTGCTCGCGTGACCCCGCCGTCACCCCGCGGCGGCGCGCGGTGATTGACGCGGCGGGTGCGAGTGGCGCGGCGATTGTCTTGCGCTCGCATCTAGCGGTGTGCTAGGAATAGTGCCAACCCCGCGGTGGTGAAGCACCGCGAGGCGAACCGTTGCGCTAGGCGACCTGCGCGGTTCGGGCGAAGTGGTTGATACCACAGGAGGCGACGATGGTCCGAGAGAAGAGAGATCGAGGGGTGCTCGTTCTGATGACGGAGGCGGAGCGTGCGCGGCTGCACGCGCTCGCGTCGCGGCTGGGCATGAGCGCGTCTGACGTGGTGCGCGCTGCCGTCGCCGCCGAGGCTACGCGCCACGGGGTGGCAGCGTGAGGGCGAAGCCCGCTGCGCCCGTCTGCCTCGACTGCCGCAGGGCGCGCCGCCCACACTGTGTCTTCTGCGCCGGACAGGAGGCTACGCCGTGACCTGGACGAAGCTCGACGACGGCGTCTTTGACCATCCGAAGATGGTCCGCGCGGGCGAGGACGCAGCGAACCTCTACGTGCGGGGCCTCGTGTACTGCAATCGCTACCTCACTGACGGGCGCCTCGACCCCGAGGTGCTCTCGGTGCTCACCCGGAAGCGCGACGCCCTGAAGCTGGCGGATGCTCTCGTGCGCGTCGGAGCGTGGGAGCCGCGCGAGGGCGGCGGGTGGCTCGTGCACAACTTCCACGAGCACAACCCGACCGCCGAAGAGGTCGAGGCGCGACGCGCCGAAATCTCCCGCAAGCGCTCGGAGGCCGGGAAACGTGGGGGTTTGCGTAGCGGTGAGGCACGAAGCAACGAAGCAAAACCGAAGCAACCTGCTTTATGTGCGACGAAGCAAAACGGAAGCCCCGACCCGTCCCGTCCCGGCCTTGGTTCTGACGACGACGACGACAAGGCCGCAGGGGCGGCCATTGCTTCTCAGGTCGCAGACCGAGCACCGGACCCGCGCCGTGAGCGCAATGCGCTCGAGGTGCTCGCGCAGGCGAGCGGCGGCGTGGTGTCGATGCTCGCTAGCGCGCCCGACATGGTGGCGTTCAACGACCTCGTAGCGTCGGCCGCGCTCGACATCGACGAGTTGATGGCCTTCGGCGAAGCGCTCGCGCTGCGCGACGGGGCGAAGCGCATCTGGCCGTCGTCGAAGGCGCGCGCCTTGGGGCAGACGATCCCCGCGGGGTGGCTCCTCGGCCGCGGCGGGCGCGGGCGCACGCTGCTCGAAGGCATCCAGCGATGGCGCGAGATCAAGGCCGCCGAGACGGCGCAGCCCGCGCTGCTTGGCGACCAGACGCCCGCGCGCGCTGCGACGCCCACGGCCGCGTCGTTCCCGACGGCGCCGACAACCCCTCGCACCATCGCCAGCAACGTCGATGAGATCAAGCACCTGTTCCGCCGCAAAGGAGCCCTCGCGTGAGTGACGCAGCTGTGTACGTGGACCCTGACGCAGAGCGCGCCGTGCTTGGCGCTGTGCTGCTCGACAACGACGTTCTGCCGCTCGCGCGGACGATCCTCACCCCGGAGCGTTTCGGCGAGCCGCGGCACGCGACGATCTGGCAGGCGATGGTCGACATCGCCGATCGCGGCGAGCCGATCAACGTGTTGACGCTCGTGGCCGCGCTCAAGGCACAACGCGACGGGCGCGGGATGCTCAACACCGTCGGCGGTCCGCAGTACGTGGGCGAACTCACCGACCATGTGGGCACGTCCGCGCACATCGAAGCGCACGCGCGTCTCGTGTCCGAGATCGCCGCCGCGCGCGCTGGTGCGCAGCAAGCGCAGGACATGGCTGCCGTGTCGCGCATGGGACTCGCACCGAGGCAGTTGCTCTCGCGACTGCACCAGCTCTCAGCGCTGATCCCTGCGGGCATCGACGGCGGCGAGAAGCTCTACGACGCCGAGACGCACGCAACCGCGGCGTGGGACACGATCCTTGCGGCGCAGGGCGCGCAGAGGGTGCCTGCGCGCTTCGGCGTGGAGTCGCTCGACGGCGACCGGTCGATGGGCTTCGAGGGCGCGCTCGGCGGGATGTTCGCGGAGCAACTCATCTTCCTCGGCGGCGAGCCCGGATCCGGGAAGACGACCCTCGCAGACCAGGCCGCCGAGGAGACCGCGCGCGCAGGTCGCCGCGTACTCGTGTTCCCGACGGAGATGAGCGGTCCCGAACTCGCGCGCCGACGGGCGGCGACGAGGGCCGGTATCTCGCAGGCTCGGATGCGCGCGGGCATCCTCTCGTCCGACGAGCTCACAGCGATTGCCGACGCCCTGGCTGACCGCGCGAGCCTCCCGATCTTCACGTTCGACGACGTGTCGAACATCGAATCCATCCGCGCTCGCGTGCTCGCCGAAGCCGCGCGCGGCGACGTGGGCCTCGTGGTCGTCGACTACTTCCAGATGCTCACCAGCGTCGATGAGAAGGGGCGCGACGAGAACCGTGCAGAAGCGAAGCGGTGGGATGCGCTGAAGCGCGTGGCGCGCGATGCGAAGGTGCCCGTGCTCGTGGTGTCGTCGCTCACGAAGGAAGGGCAGAAGGGCGCCCGCGGGAAGGATGGCCCGTCGCAGACCGACGCGCGCGGCAGCGGCCCGGAGTACGCGTCCGACGTGATGGTGTTCCTGACCTGTGAGCACCCCGAAGACGCGCGGCGCGAGGTCATGGCGCACATCAAGAAGAACCGTCAGGGGCCGCTTGGAACGGTGCCGCTCAACTTCGAGACGGCGCGCGGCAAGTTCTCCCCGAAGACGGCCGCGGGAAAGCCCTTCAACAACGTGGTTCCGCTGCGCATCGTCGAAGACTTCGATGCGCCCTACGAGGTCGCAGAGTGATCACGAGAGACGAAGACGGACCCGCGCTGTGGGCGTGCCTCAACGCAGACCTGAGCATCAAGCGTGCGGTCGTAAGGGGCGCATCGTACGGCCTGACAAAGGCGCTCCGCGCGCTCCTCGGCGTGGCTGCGGCGATGCCCGACGACGCGGCGTGCATCGGCGCGGCTCAGCACATCGATACGCTCGCGCGGGCGCTGCCTACAGCGGTCGGGAGCAACGACGGACGGAGGGCGACGAGATGAGCGCGACGATGGAATGGGCCGTCGGCCAGAACGGCGACAGGATCAACGCGACGGCGTTCGTGGGCGTCGCATTGCGGAGGCGCGAGCAGGTGACGTGTCTCTGCTGCGAAGAGGTCGTGACGCCGAAGGCGGGCGACGAGAAGACGCCGCACTTCGCGCACCGCCGCGGTTCGGCGTGCGCGCTCACGAAGCCCGAGACCGCGGCGCACTTCAACGCGAAGATGCACGTTGCCGCGATGCTCAATGGGCGCCGCAGCGTGCAAGTCATCGGGCGTTGCCCTGACGGACACCCGCACCTGATGGAGTGGGATCTGCCCGACGGCGCCCGCGCTGAGGTCGAGCGCGCCATTGGCTCGCGGCGCCCCGACGTGCTGGTGTCGGTCGACGGTGCCCCATGGCTCGCGGTCGAGGTGCTCCACACGCACGCCGTCGACGACGAGAAGGCGGGCGACCTCGACGTGACGGTTGGCGCGTGGCTCGAGGTGCGCGCCGCCGACGCGCTCGCGTGGGACGGCGCCGAGGCGCTGCGCCCGACGCGGCTCTGCGCCGAGGCCAGGGCGCTCGCGGCCCGCGACTGTGGGTGGTGCGCGAAGGCGCAGCGCGAGGAGATGGCCCGCGCCGAAGCTGCCGCGAGGCAGGCGGAGTCCGTCGCTCAGCGGGCGCGCGATGCGCTCGCGTGGCTCAACGCTGAGATCGCGCAGAGTCGAGAGGAGGAGCAGTGGCGCGCGTCGTACCACACGAGGATGGCTAGGGAGCGGCGCAGGAAAGAGTTGATCCTCGCGTCGCCGCCGTCGTGGAACATCGCTGTCGGTGTCGCGGTCAACGGGCACCGCGGCCGCGCTGTCGTCGCGGTGCTTTCGATGAGCCCCGGCAAGCGCCCTCATGTGTGCGAGGTCGAAGAGGCGACGACCGGAAGCGCGGCGTGGCACGCGCTCGACCACGCGCTGTCGCTCGTGGTGCCGACGGGCCGCGCCGTGATCTTGCACACGACGTTCGATGCGCTCGACCGTGCGAACTTCGCCCCGAGTCCGTGGCAGGGCGACGAAATGCACCGGCGCGTAAGCAACGGACTGCGCACCACGAAGAGCGTCGTCGTATGCACGAAGTACGATCACCCCGAGATGGGGCAATGGATGCGCGCTGTCCGCGACGCCGCGCGGCGTCACCTCGACGAACTCAACGCCGCCGCGCGCGCCAACGAGGAGGCAACATGACCGACCTCGCGACGATCCCCGGCCTGCGCCTCGACGTGACCGCGAACTCGCGGCTGCATTGGGCGACGCGGGCGCGGAAGGTCAAGCGCCAGCGGGCGATCGTCGGGCTGATGCTGCGCACCGTCGCGCGACCTCCGCTGCCGTGCGTCGTCACGATCACGCGACAGTCGCGCGGCACGCTCGACGATGACAACGCCGTGAGCAGCGCGAAGGCCGTGCGCGACGAGGTGGCGCGGTGGCTGGGCGTCGATGACCGCGACCCGCGGGTGACGTGGGAGGTGCGGCAGGAGCGCGCGCCGTGGGGCGTGCGGGTGTCTGTGCGCCCGCAGGAGCCCCGACAGGGCGCGGCGATGGGGCGGGACGGGTGACAGGGCGTAGTGGGCGCTTCGGGGCGGTTCCCGGGGCGCGTAGAGGCGATTGCGACGAGGTGTGACGATGGGCGAGACGTGGGCAGTGGTGGACGACGAGGGCACGGCGCACGAGGTGGCCGTGAGCGAGGGGCGCGGGTCGGCGCGCTCGTGGTGGGCGGCGACGCCCGACGTGGCGCGGCGGTCGCACGCGAGCGCGCGGGACGCCGTCGTGCTCGTGGCGCAGGCGTGCGGGTGGCCGATCGCCGAGGTTCTTGCGCCGGGGCAGGTCGCGAAGGCGGACGTGCGCGAGCAGGGCGAGACGGCGGCGCGACGGGCGTATGCCGCACGCGACGAGGTGGTTGCCGCGCTCGACGAGACGCGGACGCTCCTCGACGGCGTGCACGCGGCCCTCGGCCCGACGTGCGCGGACGCGGCGCACGAGGCGCTGCCGGGGCTCGTGCGCGAGGTGGTGCAGTGCGACGAGACGCGGGCCGAGGTCGCGCACCTCGAAGCCCGCCGCGGGGCGCTGCTCGCGGAGGTCGACCGGCTGATGGCGCGCGACCGCGATGCGTGCGTGGTCATCGAAGACCTGCGCAAGATGCTCGCGAGCGCCAACGCCGACCTTGCGGCGGCGCGCGAGGAATGCGATCGGCTGTGGGCGCGCGCTGACGAGGCTCGCGCCGAGGGGGCGCGGGAGATGCGCGAGGCGGCGGCGAAGGCGGCCGACGATCGCGCGAGCGGTCGCGGCCACACGCAGGCGACGCTGTTCGCGCAGGGGCAGCCGGACATGGCGTTCGTGGTGGGCATCAAGGGCGGCGAGGCAACGGCCGTCGCCGACACGATCCGCGCGCTCCCGCTGCCTGGGGGTGCGCAGTGAGCGCCGCCGTCACCGTGCCCGCGCTCGACGACGCGCGCCTCACGCGGGCGCTGCGGTCGCTCGCGCCGCTGCTCGCGCTCGAGGCGGACCTGCGCAGCTCGGGCTGCGAGCCGCGCGTGCCAGGCGAGACCGCCGCGAAGACCACGCCGACGGAGCACGCGATCGACGCGGGCACCCTCGCCGCCGCCCGTCGCGCACACGATCGCCTCGCGCTGTGTCGCGGGCACGTCGAGACGCTGCGGTGGCTCGCGGCGCACGGCGGCGACCTCGCGACGGTCGACGGACTCGCGCAGGTGCTCGCCGAGGAGCGCGGCCCCGTGGCGCTGCGGGAGGCCCTGCCCGCGGCGTCGGCCGCCGTCGCACGGGCGCGGGTGGCGCTCCAGCACGCGGAGCAGCGGGCACACGCCGGGAAGCGCGCGCCCACCGCCGCGTGGCTGCTGACGTCGCACGCGGACACGTCGCGCGCGCGGGAGTCGCTCGCGTCGGCCGTCGCACGCGAGACGCAGGCCAGGGCGGCGCTGGTCGCGTGGGGGCGCGCGAGGATTGAGCGCGCGGTGACGGCGTGGGAGGATGCGGGCGTATGAGCGACGACAAGCGAGAGCCGTGCGACTACTGCCACGCCTGCTCGACGGACGTGTATGCGCTCGGCGGGTGCTACTGCAAGCGCTTCTCGCAGCCGCCGCTCGACCCCTACAGCAAGGACACGCTGCGGACGATCCCGCAACCGCGTGTCACGCCGCTGCAACCACCCGTCGTCGAGATGGCGCGCATCGCGGCTCCGGTCGACGCCGACGGGCGGCCGTGCGAGGAGAGCGACTCGTGGGCGTAGACACGTCAGCATCGCTCGTCTTCGGCACCGTCGTCGACGTCGAAGACCTCACGTCCGAGATCGTGGCGCGCGTCGCGGCCGCGCTCGCGGTCGACGTCGAGCCGCCCGACGAGGGCGACGACTACTCGATGCGCGCGCTCAACCAGGCGATGGAGGAGTTCAACGTCGCGCTCCGTCGGCGCGGTCTCGTGGTCGAGACCTGCGGGTCGTTCGTCTCGCCGCGGTGGGTGATCGGCCGCGAGGTCGCGTATGCGGTGGGCGACGGCGACTCGCTCGCAACGACGACGCCCGCGCAGATCGTCCGCGCGATGCGGCTGTCGTCGCGACACAGCGCCACGTTGGAGCGGCTGCGACGCATGATCCCCGGCGCGAGCCCGCTGCGCCTCGTGCTGTCGGTGATGCTCACGGCGCCGTGATGCGGGATACCTCGGATTGACAGAACCACGGTGCGCGTGCTCTCCTCGCGCGCGTCTCGCTCCGGGGCGCTGAGGCGCTGTCGCAGAATCGTACGCAGCCGCTTGACGGCGCCACGGTGCGACACGTAGCGTCCGCAACAGCGCCACAGGTGTCTTCGCAGCACGCGAGACAACGGCGCGCAGACTATCGGCGCCAGCGACCGCAACCGCGGAGCCGCAAGCTGCGGCCTGATCACCCGCCCCGGCGCCGTCCTCTCCCACGCATGATCCTCACCGCCGCACAGATCGCCGCACGCCACGGCGTGACGAAGCGCACGGCGCAGCGGTGGCTGCGCAAGGGCGCCGCCGCAGGGTCGCTCGCGGTCGTCGAGGCGCAGGCGTCGGGCGGCAACGGCGCGCGGCAGCGGTGCTACGGCGTCGCAGTGCCCGACGACGCGCAGGCGGGCGGATGATGGCGAAGACGAAGGCCGAAGCCGTACCTACCGCGCGCGTGTTGGGCGAAGGTGTCGCGGCCGTCTACCTCCCAGTAGACGCGCTGAAGCCGAACCCCCGCAACCCTCGCATCCACGGCGCCGAGGTGACGAAGCTCGCGCGGACGATCCTGCGCACGACGTGGGGCGCTCCCGTGATCGCGCAGGCCTCGACGCTGCGGATCATCGGCGGCCACGGTCGCCTCGAAGCCGCGAAGCTCATCCTCGCGGGCGTCGAGGTCGACGGCATCCTCCGCGGCGGCAGCGACCACCGCTTCGACCGCGGCGCCCCTGGCCCCGCGCTGGTGCCTGTGCGCCTCGTGGACGTGAGCGACGCCGAGGCCGAGGCGATGACCCTCGCCGACAACGCGAGCGCGCTGCAAGGGCGCGACGATGCCTCCCTCGCGGTCGAGATGGCCACGCGGTCGTTCGAGCGCGGCGCCCCGCTGATGGCCGACATGGGCTACGGCGCCGACGACCTCGACCGCATGGTGCGCGCGGCGGGTGACGCGGTGCTCCGCGATGCCGCGCCGCCGAGCGAGGGCACGCCCGCGGGCGATGCTGCGACGGAGTGGGAGGGGATGCCCGACTACGAGAACCCGAGCGACCTGCACCGCAAGATCATCGTGAGCTTCACGTCGGCCGACAACGTCGCCTCGTTCTTCTCAGCCATCGGCCAGACCGACACCGGATCAACGAAGAGCATCTGGTACCCGCCAAAGGAGCGCCGCGACCTCGAAGGGCTGCGGTGGCAGGACGGCGAGTGATTCCGCTCTACATCCCGACGAAGGGGCGCGCGGACTCGCGGCTCACATCGAAGGCGCTCGACGCGATGGGCGTGCCGCACTACCTCGTGGTCGAGCCGCAAGAGGTCGACACGTATCGCCGCGCTGCCGCGGGCACTACCGCAACGGTGCTGCCGCTCGACATGGCATACAAGGGTCGGTACGAACTCTGCGACGACCTCGGGCTCACGAAGAGCACCGGCCCCGGACCCGCGCGCAACTTCGCATGGGAGCACTCCATCGCCAACGGCCACGCATGGCATTGGGTGATGGACGACAACATCCGCGGGTTCTCGCGGCTGCACAAGACGGCGAAGATCAAGGTCTCGTCGCCGGTCTTCTGGCAGGCGATGGAAGACTTCGTGATGCGCTACTCGAACGTAGCGATGGCGGGGCCGAACTACCGTTTCTTCGTCGAAGCGCGCGGCAGCGCTGGCGGGGTTCCCTACGTCACGAATACCCGCATCTACTCCTGCAACCTCATCCGCAACGACGTCCCCTTCCGATGGCGCGGGCGGTACAACGAAGACACCATCCTCTCGCTCGATATGCTCAAGGCGGGCTGGTGCACGATCCAGTTCAACGCCTTCCTGCAAGACAAGCTGACGACGCAGGTGCTCGGCGGCGGCAACACCGCTGAATTCTACGCGAAGGAAGGCACCGCGCCGAAGAGCGAGATGTTGAAGGCCGTGCACCCCGATGTGACGCGGCTCGTGTGGAAGTTCAACCGGCATCACCACCACGTTGATTACAAGCGGTTCAAGCAACCACTGCTCCGCAAGCCAGACGCCGTAATGCAGTCGCCGACCGCCAACGCGATGCGCCTCGTGAGGATCGCCTGATGCCCCACCCCACCGCATTCACCTCGAAGGTCGGCGCCACGATCCTCGGCGCGCGTCTCGTGGGCACGCCGCTCCGCGTGTGCGTGAAGGCCGCGGGTGTGCCGTGGTCGACATTCTGCGGGTGGCTCACGACGGGCCGCGCGTACAACGCCGCCGACGAGGGCGCGCGCAACGCGAAGCACCGCGACCTCGGGGAGTTCGCCGCGTCGATCGACAAGGCGGGCGCACAGGCCGAGGCGGTGCTCTACCAGCGCGTGCTGAAGGCCACCGAGAAAGACGGCGGGCTCGCGCTGAAGCTGCTCCAGTGGCGCGCCGACGCACCGCTCCGCGCCGCCCGCCTCGACGTCGAGCGCCAGCGCGCGCAAGGCACCTTCGTCGAGCGCCACGAGATCGCGAACGCAACAGACGATGCGCTCCTCGAAGAAGCCCGCGCCCTCGCCGACGCTCTCCGCGGAGACGGCCCGAGCGCGCCTCACTGAGATCAACGCCGAGCTGCGGCGGCGCATCGACGCCCGCGCGCAGGCCGCACGCTACGACTGGTCACGCAACGCCCGACCCGAGCAGTTGCAGCCCGCGGGCGAGTGGCGTCGGTGGCTGCTCCTCGCGGGCCGCGGCTTCGGCAAGACGCGCGTGCTCTCGGAGACGCTGCGCGCGTGGGCGACGTCGGGCCGCTACAAGCGCATCGCGCTCGTGGCCCGCACCGCCGCCGACGTGCGCGACGTGCTCGTCGAGGGGCAGAGCGGCATCCTCGCGGTGTCACCCGACGGCGAGCGCCCCGTGTGGGAGCCTTCGCGACGACGCCTGACGTGGCCGACGACGGGCACGATCGCAACGACGTACAGCGCCGAGGAGCCCGACCAGTTGCGCGGCCCGCAGCATGACGCCGCGCTCCTCGACGAAATTGCCGCGTGGTCAAAACCTGAGACTTACGACCAGGTGGTGATGGGTCTGCGCCTCGGCGTCGACCCGCGCATCGTGATCGCAACGACTCCGCGCCCGACGCCGCTCGTACGCTCGCTCCTCGCCGCCGAGGGCACTGTCGTCACCCGCGGCGCGACGCGAGACAACCTCGCGAACCTCGCGCCCGGTGTCGTCGCCGACCTCGAGCGCCGCTACGCTGGCACGCGCCTCGGGCGGCAGGAACTCGACGGCGAGATCCTCGACGACTCCGCGGGCGCGCTGTGGCGGTGGCAGTGGATCGACGCAGCCCGCGTCACCCGCGCGCCAGACCTGCGCCGCGTGGTGGTCGCGATCGACCCCGCCGCATCGTCGCACGACGAGAGCGACGAGACCGGCATCGTGGTCGCGGGCATCGGGCACGACGGCCGCGCGTACGTCCTCGCCGACGCAAGCGGGCGGTACAGACCCGAGGAGTGGGCACGCACCGCGCTCGCGCTCTACCGCGAGCACAAGGCCGACGCGATCGTCGCCGAGGCCAACAACGGCGGCGAGATGGTGGCGGCCACCCTGCGCGTGCACGACCGCGGCGCCAACGTGCGCACGGTCCACGCGACGCGCGGGAAAGCGACGCGCGCTGAGCCCGTCGCCGCGCTGTACGAGCAAGCCCGCGTGTCGCACGTCGGCGCCCTGGCCCGCCTCGAAGATCAACTCACGACGTGGGACCCGGCCACAAGCCGCGCGAGCCCCGACCGCCTCGACGCGCTCGTGTGGGCACTCACTGAGGTGATGCTCACCGACGCACCCGCCCGCCACGTCACCGAAGACCACTACGACTTCTGATGCTCACGACCCCTGCACAACGCGACCTCGCGAACTTCGACGCCGCGCTGAAGCGCATGGGCGAGTCGCCTCGCTACTGGCGCATCAACGCGTTGGAGGCGTGGTACTGCGGCACGCAGTACGAGGGCCGTCCGAGCTTCTGGTCGAGCGAAGTCCCGCTGCGCGAGCGCGCGCCGCAGGTGCAGTCGCAGTTCGCGCGCAGCGCCGTGCAGCGTCTCGCGATGCTCGTGTTCGGCGACCGCTCGTTCCCCCGTCTGCACGTCGAGGCCGACGGCTACCGCACGACGCTCGCGCCCGCCGACCGCGACGCGGTGCAGGCGCTCGTTGACGAGATCACGCGCACACTCGCGTTGTCGAAGCGTATGCGCGAGGTGCTCACGGAGGGCCTCAAGAGCGGCGCCGCGTGCGTCATCGTCGGCGTTGTCGAGGGGCGCCCGTCGTTGCAGATCGTGCCGTCGAAGTGGTGCACGCCCGTGCTCCGCGCCGATGGCAGCGTTGAGTCGCTGTGCATCGAGTACAAGCTCCCCGGCGGTGACTCGCGCCGTTGGCGTGTGTGCCGTCGCGAGATCACCGCGACCTACGATCGCACCTACGCACCCGTCGAGGTGACCGAGGGCGCAGACCCCGCATGGGGCGACTACGCGGACATCCCGCTCGCGTGCTGCCCCGTCGTGTGGGTGCGCAACGACGCCGAAGCCACGGCGACGCGCGACCAGATCGACGGGCACGCGCTGATCGAAGGCCTCGAAGACGAGATCGAAGCGCTCGACCTCGAGCTGTCGCAGCTCTACCGCAACGCCCTCTACAACGGCGAACCGCAGTTGGTGCAGATCGGCGTCGATGGCGAAGCCCCGATGCTCGCGCCGCAGGGCCGCACGACGGAGCCCCGCAACGGCTTCTCGTGGCTCGATTCCGTGATCCCCTCGTGGGCGCGCGGCGCGAGCGGCGGCACGACGAGCGCCGCAAAGAAGGCTCCCGGCAAGTTGTGGAAGCTGCCCGCGGGCGGCGACGCGAAGATGGTCGAGAGCACGGGCGCCGGCGCCGAGATCATCCGCGGCGCGATCACCGAGCTGCGGCGCGTGCTCACCGACGCGAGCGGCGTGGTGCTCTTCGACGCTGACTCTCTCGGCGGCGGCGACCTCGCAGCGCGCACGCTGCAGTTGATGCACGCGCCGATGCTCGACCACGCGGACAACCTCCGCGTCGAGTACGGCGACGCCCTCGTGCGCATCGTCGACATGATGCTCCGCGTGCTCTCGGGCACGCTCGCGCGCAGCCAGGGTGTGCTGCTCCGGTCATACGATCGCGCGCTGCCCGTGCTCGAGCGCCTCTACGGCGTCGGCCCCGATGGCGCGCGCCGTTGGATCGGCGCCCCCGTGTCGCTCGCGTGGGGCGACTACTTCGAGCCCTCAGCAGCCGACCGCAAGGCCGCCGTGGAGACGGCCATGCTCGCGAACGGCGGGCGCCCCGTGCTCTCCGCGCGCGCGAGCGTCGCGAGCATCGCCGCGATGTTCGGCGTGCACGACGTAGACGCCGAGGTCACCGCGACCGAAGCCGCACACGCCGCGTCGCAGAGCATCGTCAGCGACGCGATCACGAAGCTGACGCCCAACGACGACGCGCCCGACGTGACGCTCGACGACACCGACCCGATGCCCGCCGCCGTCGCAGACACCGCGCTCAACGGCGCGCAGGTCGCGAGCATGGTCGAGGTCGTCGAGAAGGTCGCCGCGGGTACGCTCCCACGCAACGCCGCGCGGGCGATCATCATGCGCGCCTTCGCGGTCGACGCCGCTGGCGCCGATGAGATCCTCGGCGACGCAGGCCAGGGCTTCGTGTCCGCCGCGCAGACTTCGCCCGCACGCGACGACGGCGGTACACTCGGCGGGTGACACCGCTCCCTCGCAAGGCCCTGCTCCGTCTCGCAGCGGGTGAGACCGCGACGCCCGCCGAGGTCGACGCCATCGCCGATGAGGTGCTCACGACGCGCGCCGCAACCGCGAGCGCTGTCGCTGCGCTGCTTGAGGTCGCCACCGCGCACCCCGACGCAGCCGAGGTCATCCGCGCCGCGCTTGTAGGCCTCGCGCCCATCGACGAAATCTACCCATGCCCGCCGACGGCGCATTCTCCGAGCGACGCATCGGGCGACCCGCCACCGCGGGCGAGATCGAGCGGCTGATCCGCCTCTACTCGCAGAGCCTCAAGTACACGATCGCGATCCCCGGTGAGCACGACGGCGGGCTCACGAACCAGGCGCTCTTCGAGATCCTCGCGAAGCAGGGCCGCGACTTCGGCGCGAACAACCGCTCGCTCCGCAACTACGTCGCGACCGAGATCCGCATCCACCTCGAAGGCACGCGCCGACTGCCCACGAACGAAGACCTCGACGCGCTCGCAGCGCGCGCGGTGCTCGCGCGCATCATGTCGCGCCTGCACGGCAAGGTGCGCGACATCACCGTGCGGCGGCTGACCGAGGCCTACGCGCGGGCGAAGTACAAGGCCGGATTTCGCACACCCATCGGCGTCCGCACAGGCGCCCTCTACTACGCGGTCGCCGAGGCCGCCGTGACCATCGAATGAACCTCACCCTCGACGGCGCCGATGCGCCGACCATCACGCACGACGGCGCGCGTCTCACGCTGCGCTACGCATCGCTCGCGGCGTGCTCGCGCCGGTGCAACGTCGACGACGCCGCCGTGCGCGCGCTCCCCGGCGTCGCTGTCGTCGAGGCGAGCATGAGCGAAGAGCGCTCGCTCGGCACGCCCGCAGGCTCTGGCCCGCAGGTCGTCGCGTACACGCTCGCGAAGATCCACACCACCACCGAGTCACCCAAGCCGCGGCGCTGAGCCGCAGGAACGCACAACACCATGGCCGTCGTCACCGCATCGCTTCGGGATGTCACCATCCTCCAGGGCCCCTTCGATCAGCCCACCGGGGGCACCGACCTCCGCGTGGTCGCCGTCTACTTCGACTCCAACGGACAGAACGTCACGTCGGGCTCGGACACGCTCGACGTGCTCACGCTCGGCGCGTCCATCGCCGGGTTCATCCGCGATGGCAAGACCTACACCCCGAAGGTCATGTCGCTGATCCAGCCCTACCGCACGGGCTCCACCAACGTGTTCGGCACCGTCGCGATGTCGTCGACCTCGCTGCGTCTCACGCCCACCGCGTCGGACTTCTCGACGGCCGCGGGCATCACGGGCAGCAACCCCGTCGACGCGCCCTTCGGCGTGTCCGTGACCTGCGTGGTGACGTGATGGCCGACGCCGACCCGATCCTCGTCGCGAACGCCGCCGAGGCCGCGATCATGCTCGCCGCGAAGGCCGGACTCGGCGTCGCCTCCGCGCTCAAGATCACGCTCGACTTCGCCGCCAACGGCGACGTGACCGTCACGATCCCCGACGCGAAGCCCGTCGTGGTCGCCGCCGCGGACATCGCCGCGACGGCTGACACCGCCGAGGACCGCGAGTCCCTCCCGCCCCCGCCGCCGATGGTGAAAGCATGAGCGACGCCGCAGCGCCCGTATCCCCGATCCTCGCCGCCGCGATGGCGGCCGCTCCCGCCGCGCAGACGCCCGCGCAGCCCGCTCCCGCGGCGCCCGTGGTCGATGCTGCGCCGCCGCCCGCCGCGCTCGCTGCGGAGGCGCCTGCGGCCCCCGCCGCGCCCGTGGTGAACCCCTGGGCGCTGCGTCCGTCGAAGCCCGCCGCCCCCGCGCTCGTCGTCGAGACGTCCGCCGCTGCGGCTCCCGTCGCGCCCGTCGACCCGAAGCTCGCGGACCTCGAGGCGCGCGTCGCGTCGCTCTCGTCGGTGCTCACGCGGCAGGCCTCCGCGGAACTCGCGGCGGTGCCCGAGAACGTGCGCGCGTACGTCTCGCAGATCGCGGGCACCGACGCGGCGAAGCAACTCGACGCGCTCCACGCGATGCGCGCCGCGGGGCTCGTGCCCGCCACGCCCGCCGCTGTGCCCACGGGCGCAACGACGATGTCCGCGCCCTCGGCGCCGCCCGCCGCGCCCGTCGCCGACCCTGACTCGCGCGTGCTCGCGGAGTACGAGCGCCTCGCGTCGTCGAGTCCGATCATGGCCGCTGCGTTTCGCACGACCAACAGCGCGGCCATCACGCGCGCGACCGCCGCCCGCGCCTCGCGCAACTAGACCTCCACACCAACACAGCAACCCAAGTCGCGCCGCATGAGCGGCGCAGGAACGCACCCTCATGGCGATCTCTCGTGCAACGCTTCCCGCCGAGTTCTTCGACCGCACGTCGGCGAAGATGCTCGTGCAGCCCGAGCCTCAGTACCTCTACGCGCAGCTGGTCTTCATGGCCGACGTGCAGGCTGAGCTCAAGATGAACCCCGACGCCTACTCGCTCATGCCCGGTCGCGGCGTCGAGCCCGGCATGGGCGCGGCCGTTCTGCCGTTCTCGCAGAACCAGCTTCAACTCGTCGCCGCGGACAAGATCCGCAGCGAGGTCATCCTCGTGAGCGACGAGCTCGCGAAGGGCAACGTCGGCCACACCATCCGCATGAACCGCCCCGTGTTCTCGGGCGGCGGCTACACCGCTGCGGCGCGCCTCATCGCGAGCGGCCAGGCGATCAGCACCACGGGCGTGAGCATGACCGCCGAGCAGGTGTCGATCACGATCCAGCGCTACGCCGGTCCCTACGACACCGCCAACTCGCGCGTCGCGCCGTACCCGATCGACCGCTTCGACGCGCAGCGCTCGGTGCACTCGCTCGTCGAGAGCGTCGGCACGCAGCTCAGCCGCGACCGCTTCAAGTTCGTCGACAGCGTCTACGCGTCGATCTTCGACAGCCCCGCGAGCGGCAGCGTGCTGTACCCCGGCGACCCCACCAACTCGCTGTCGACCGACGCCTCGGCGTTCCCCGCCGCGTCGAACGGCTACCGCCCCTTCGACGCCGACGCGGTGTTCCGCGCCGAGCAGAAGCTCTCGGACCTCTACATCCCGCGCTTCGCCGACGGGATGTATCGCATGGTCGTCACGCCCCAGCAGGCGCGTCAGCTGCGCAACGACCCCGCCTTCCAGAAGATGGCGGTGTTCCGCACCGAGCAGAACCCGATCGCGCAGTCGTTCCTCGCGACGCTCGGTCAGGTCGAGCTCTACCAGTGCAGCACCAACACCGTGGACACGACCACCGTCGCGGGCGTGAGCATCAACCACGCGATCATGTTCGGCCCTGGCCTCGTCGGCCGCGTGAAGGACGGCGACGGCTGCCGCGTCGTGAACAGCACCGACGACAACTACGGCGAGACGCCCAAGGTCGTGTGGATCGCGTACGAGGGGCAGTCGCTGCTCGACAACCGCTTCGTGGTCGGCGTGCACAGCAACTGACCCACGAGCACAGGAGACACCACCATGCTCGCACGCATCCCCTTCGCCGCCCTCGCGACCGCTCAGACCACCAACGGCACCGCCCGCGAGGGCACCGCGTTCGTCACTGAGTTCGCCGCGCCCGGCACCATCGCCGTCGTGTGCACCGCTGACGTGAAGACGTCGAGCGTGCTCGCGACGTTCAAGCTTCAGGTCAGCGTCAACGGCTCGACGTGGATCGATCTCTCGGGCGGCACCTCGTCGCCGATCACGTTCGCCACCTCGACGGGCACGGGCACCACCGTCACGACCACGAAGGTGCTGACCTTCGACATCGCCGCGCACGCGTTCGTGCAGTGCCGCGTCGTCGCCACGCTCTCGGGCGCTGCGACGAACCCCGAGGACACGACCGCGGCGACCATGTACTACGTCCCCGCCGGGAAGCTCTCCTGACATGACGACGCTCTCGACCGCTGAGATGTGGCGCGTTCGCGCCGAGCTCTTCGACAACGTGCTCGACATGAGCGCGGTGCCGTGGATCGACGTTCGCGCGATCTACGACGTGATCGAGGCCAACGTCTCAGGGTCGAGCGTCGCTCCCACCACGTCGGCCACCGCTGTCAGTGCAGCGGGGCCGACGACCCTCACCCTCGCCTCCGTCGCGGGTCTCTCGTCGGGCTCGCGCGTCGTGCTCGACGTCGACTCCGCGCGCGAGGTCGTGACGGTGCGCGCCGTCTCTGGCCTCACCGTCTCCGTCGTCTGCACGAAGACGCACAGCGGGACGTACCCTGTCGAGGTCGAGAGCGCGCTGACGATCGTGCGCGGCATCCTCGCGGACCTCGAAGCGATCGACCAGCAGGAGCGCATCGCGATCCCGCAGGCGGGCGTCAAGCGCGTCGACGAGATCGAGTTCTTCGGCCGCGCCGAGGGCGGCAGCGCGCAGGCCTCGCTCACGCAGCACCGCAACGCGCTGCGCGGGCGTCTCGCGTCGGCAACGGGTCTCACGGGCATCCTGCGCGAGCTCATGGCGCGCGTCGCCCCGGGCGGCGGGATGTCGTTCGAGGTCTACTGATGGGCGCGAACAACCTCGGCGCCCTCAACAGCTTTCGCGCCATCGCCGACGCCGTGCGCCGCGTGCCCGAGACGCTCGGCCAACGCACGACGCGGGTCACGCTGCGCGTGCGCACGTACAGCGGTCCCGTCGGCGCGAGCGGCACCACGCTCGTCAGCACCACAGACACCGTGCTCGACCCGCGCCCGAAGGTGCGCGAGGTCACCGACGGGCAGCGGTCGTACTTCGGCGGCGGCACGCTCACAGCCTCCGACGGCACCGCGCTCGCAGGCGTCTACGAGATCGGCCCCATCACGCAACTGTACCCGGGCGGCGGCTACACACAGGGCACCGTGCTCGTCGCGGGCACGCCAACGCAGCGCTTCACCTTCGTGCTCGAGGGCGACGAGTTCGCATCGGGCGGCGAGGAGTTCACCGCGACCGCGAGCGACTTCACCCACCCGCAGCGCGGGATGTTGCAGGTCACTCGCACGCGACAGGGCGCATGAGCGGACCCCTGAAAGATCCCAAGGGCGGGCTCACCGCAGCGGGCCGAAAGAAGTACGCGCGCGAGACCGGCGCGCGGTTGCGACCAGGCGTCAAAGGCCCCGCGAACACGCCCACGAAGATGCGCCGCAAGGGCTCGTTTCTGACGCGGATGTTCTCAAACCCGAGCGGCCCCGCGCAGAAGCCGAACGGCGACCCGACGCGACTCGCGCTCAGCGCCGCAGCATGGGGCGAGCCCGTGCCGAAGACGCGCCGCGCGATGCTCCGTCTCGCCGCGAAGGGCCGCGCGCTCTTGCGCCGCTACGAGGCGACGAAAGAGGAGTGAGCGGCCGCCGCGACGCTTGCCATCCGCGCGTCGAGGCGCTTTCCCATCGCCTCCGCGCGTCGCCGCAGCATCGTCGCCTCGCCCGCCCCCGCATCGTCGGCCGCGTCAAGCAGCGCGTTCATCTCGTCGACCACGAGTTGCGCTTCGAGCGGCCATCCCGCAGGCGCCATGTACCTGTGCTTCATGCTCGCAGCCTAGCCCACGATGCCCAACACCGACTACCTCTCAGCCGTCGAAGCGCGCATCGACGCGATCCTTGCGAGCGGGCGCGGCACCGACGGCAGCCTCGGCGCCGAGGCGCAGGTGCGCTCCATCCCCGCGGGCACGTTCCGCAGGCAGTCGGATAACGCCGCGCTCGATGACCCCGGCTTCCCCGCCGAGGCCTTCGACCGCGGGTACGTGCTGCGCTTCACCGCGGCGGCGCCCGACCCCGCCACGAACAACCCCTACCAGACGCCGCAGTTCAGCCGCCTCACGCTCGTCGTGAGCGTCGGCTACCTCTACGGCGCGGCGCTCCCCGCGCTCGTGGACGCGCAGGGCACCGAGACGCAAGCCGCCGCCGTGTACCGCGCCGATCGTCGCGCGCTGTCGGACGGTTGGCGCATCGAGCGCGCGCTCGTGTTCCCTGCGCTGCGTGGCCTCGACACCGACCCCGTGATGGTCGTCTGCAATCGCGTCGCGACGCAGTGGCAAGACCTCGGCGGCGGGCGGTCGCTCGGCATCACGACGATGGAGCTGGTGCTCCAGGCCGACGAGACGAGCGCGTACGGACCGTGAACCTCGCGATCAACGCCAACGCCGCACAGGCGCAGATGCGCGCCGTCGAGAAGCGGTTGAAGGCCATCGCGCGCGAGCTCGACGGCAAGCGGTGGACGACCACCATCGCGATCCCTGGCCCGCAAGAGCGCAAGCTCACGTGGTTCAACGAGGGCACGAAGCGTCAACCGCCGCGCCCCATCCTCACGGTCAACAAGGTGGCGCGCGGCGTCATGGTCGCCGCCGTGCGCGAGCGCTTCGGCGCGTCGATGCGCGAGGGCGGTGGTGAGCCGTCGATGCTCGCGGCCCTCACCGTCGGCGCGTACGCCCTGCGGCGCCTGTGGGTGCAGCGCTTCGACGCGTCGGGCGGTGACATCACGCTCGCGCCGCTCTCCGTCTCGTGGGCGCGCGAGAAGCGCCGCCGCAACCTCGACCCGCGCATCGGTCGCGCGACCGGCGCCCTCGCCGCCGCCATGGCGCGCGGGCAGATGATTACCCGCAAAGCCTAGCCACCACACCCGGAGCATCCATGAGTCAGATCAACGCGCTCGTCCGCGAGCAATCCGTCCGCGTCGGCGAAGAGTCGTCGTTCGGCGTCACGCCCGCAGGCTCGTTTCCCAACGCGATGACGCGCTTCATTGCGAGCGAGCCCGTGCTCGTCGATGGCGTCGTGCGCGAGATGCTGGATGTCAACGACATCAGGGTCCGCCGCCTCGACGCGGTGACGCCGGTGCAGGGCCTCGAGCTCGCGTCGAAGGTGACGCTGACGCAGTTGCTGAAGGCGACGAAGACGTCGGCGCAACTCACGTCGTCGGTGTCGGCCGCCTCGCTCACGCCGCGCCTCCTGCTGCGCCACGCGCTCGGCGCCGAGTTCGCGCAGCACGGCAGCACCGTGGCGGCGGGCGTGAGCGCGACGTCGTTCGACGTGGCGGCGGGTCACGGCTCGCGCTTCCGCGTGGGCACGATCGTCGCCGTCGAGGTCAGCGGTCAGATGGAGTGGGCGCGCGTGATGTCGATCGCGACTGACACGCTCACCGTCGAGCCCGCGCTCAGCGGCACGCCGTCGACGTCGGCGATCGTGCGCAACCTGTACAACTACGCGATGAGCGAGTCGCACACGAACTCGCTCACGGTGCAGGTGGCGTACGTCGCCGACAGCGCGGCGCAGTACACGCTCAACGGCGTGCACGGCAACCTCAAGTTCGGCTTCGGCGAGTTCGGCAAGCTCGTCGCGATGACCCTCGACGGGACCGCCGTGAGCTTCACGGGGCCGACCGCGCAGAGCATCCCCGTCACGACCGTCACCGACGAGATGGGCGCGGCGTTCCCGCTCGCCCCGCAGGTGTACCTCTCGTCGTCGGGCATCACGCGCGGCACCACCGTCGCGTGCGAGAAGTTCTCGATCGAGCCCGTGACGCAGTGGGAGATGGTGCGCGACCCCGCGGCCACGAACACCGTTACCGCCGTCGTTGACACCGCGGGCCGTCCGCGCGGTGTGAAGGCGATGGTCACGCTGCGCTTCGACGGTGACTACCCGACGGGGTACGACGCCGACACGACCTATTCGCTCGTGATCGTGCAGCGCATCGGCACGGGCACCACGGCGTCGTTCTGGATCTGGACGCTCACCGACGTGCAACTCGTCGCGCAGCCGAAGCTCACGAAGGTGGGCGAGCGGCTGTACATGGACCTCGAGTTCAACGCGCTCCAGAGCGCTGTCAACGCGCCCGCAGGCGGCGAGTCGGCGGCGGAACTCGACTTCCTCTATTCAAATCTCTTGGTCGCCTTTGGATAACCACTAAACCTCACCCAAAGGCCGTGGTATAAGCCTTCTATGAAGGCAAGAGACGTAGCAGGGGTGAGGTTCGGTAGGCTCGTGGCGCTGCGGCGCGTAGAGAACGGCCCGGGCGGCGACACGAGGTGGGCGTGCCTGTGCGACTGCGACACGACGCGCGAAGTGATTGTGCCCGTGGCGGGCATGGTCGCGGGATGCACCAAATCGTGCGGCTGTCTGAGGCGCGAGACCGCTCGCGCATCGCGGCTCTCGCACGGCAAGAGCAGATCACGCGCCTACCACTCGTGGGCAGGCGCGAAAAGCAGGTGCTACAACCGACTCGCCGCGAAGTGGAAGGTCTACGGCGGGCGCGGCATCACCATGTGCCAACGGTGGCGCGACAACTCGGCGGCGTTCCTCGCGGACATGGGCGACCCGCCCGAAGGTAGGTCGCTCGACCGCATCGACGTCAACGGCCACTACTCGTGCGGCAAGTGCGACGACTGCGCGGCGCGCGGACTCACGGCGAACTGTCGATGGGCGACGCCGAAAGAGCAGGCGCGCAACACTCGGTTCAACGTCGTGATCAGCGCGCACGGGTCGAGCGCCACGGTCGCCGAGTGGTCGGAGCGAACGGGCGCCGATCAAGGCGCGATCCGAGAACGCATCCTCCGCGGCTTCACGGGCGAAGATGCCGTATCGACGGAGGACTTCTCCGCGCAGCGCGTCATCGTCGGCCCTGACGGCACCGCGCTCCGTCTGTCCGAGTGGGCGCGCCGCACTGGCATCAGCGCGACGACGATCCTTTGGCGCATCAAAGCCGGGTGGTCTGAGGCGTTCGCCGCCTCGACGCCCAAGACGCACAAATCCAGACCCGCAGAACGAAAACAATGAGCAACCCCTCGACGCCCCTCCGCGTGCTCCTCGTGGGCACCATCCCCGGCGCGCGCCCCGCGACGTGCGACCCCGCGCTCGACATCGCCGCGACGCCCGCCGCCGCCCTCACGCGCTACGAGCGCGAGCGCAGCGACGAGGCGCGCACAGCCCTCGTGATGCGCCCCGGCATGACGCCCGCGCTCTTCGAGGTGCGCCCCCTCGGCGCGCGCGCGTGGGCGTGGGTGCAAGAGGCGACGGGCGAGATGCGTGCGCAGCGCGCGTTTCTCGCCGCGTGTCACCGCTACACCGACGCCGACGGCCACGAGCACGCCGCGAAGGTCGAGGCCGTCGGAAAGGTCACGCTCGCGGGCGACGAGTGGCTTGACGAGGTGTTCGAGCGCTTCGGCGCCGCCGCCGTGCGCGAGGTCGCGCAGGTGGCGATGGACCGTGCGGAGGCAGGCCCCGCGGCCCTGGCCCCTTTCGCCTTGCCGCGTGGGCTGATGCTGCCGCGCTGACCTCGACGCGCGCGCTCTGCGGGTGCCGTCTCGCGCAGGAGGCCGCGTCGATCACCGACCCCTACCGGCGCGCGGCGACGCTCGCAGATGCCGCGGAGTACCGCGAGCGCTGGGGCTGTCCACGCGGGCCCGCAGCGGGCGCTCCGCTGCCACCCGACCTCGCGGCCGAAGCGCGCCACGTCGCGACGATGACGGGCACACCAGAGGCCGCGACGTGCCCACTCGCGTGCATCACCTACGCAGACCCGTGGGTGGTCGAGGTGACGCGCGCCGTCGCCCTCGCCGCGGACCTGCACGTACCTCTCGACGATCAACTCGGGCGCGACCTCACGCGCGCCGACCTCGCGGCGCTCTCGGCGCTGAAGAAAGCACAGGGCGACGCGTGGCAGAGCGACGAGAAGATCAGGGAGCAGAAGCGGGAGAACGACCGCAAGGCCGCAGCGCGTGGTGCGCGATGATCCTCGTGGACCTCAACGTGCCCGACGACGCGAGCGCCGATGACCTGCGCGCCTCGATGGAGCGCCTCGCGCAGCAGACGCGCTTCGCTGCGTTCGGCGCGGGCGTGCTCGCGGGTGACGCGCGCGGCGTGGTCGTCGAGTCGCCGATGGCTGACGTGGTGCGGGCTCTCGTGCAGGTGACGCAATGAGCGACGGCGTAGACATTCCGATCGCGACACCGGGTGGCCCCGAAGGCGCGGCCGTTCTGCGGGCGCTCGCGGCTGCGATGCGCGACCTCGGCACGCAGACGCAGGAGACCGGCGCGAAGGCGTCGGCCGTCAAGAGCGCGTTCGATTTCAACCAGGTCGTGCAGGCCGCGACGACCGCATACGACGCCGTCTCGCGCCTTGCGTCGGGCGTTGCCATGCTCGCGAGCGAGCAGGCGCAACTCGACGCGAACTCCTCACGGCTCGGACTGAACTTCGACCAGGCCGCCGAGGCCGCGGGGCGCTTCACCGACGAGACCGAAGCGATGACCGCGGCGACGCGGTTGAACGAGGCGGGCATCCGTCTCTCGCAGGAGCAACTCGACAGTCTCACGCGTGTTGCCGCGCGCTTCGCGCAGAACACGGGCGTGACGACGCGCGAGGCGATCGACACGCTGACGCAGGGGCTCATCACCGGCAGCGAGCGCGGGCTTCGTCCGTTCGGCGGCGAACTGGTCCGCGTCGCGGGCGAGTCGCACACCGCAGAGCAGCGCCTCGCCGCGCTCACGACGCAAGCGGGTCACACCGAGCAGGCGACCGACGACGCCGCGTCTTCGATGGCGCGTTTCGTCGATTCGATCGACGACACGAAGCGAGCGCTCGCGACCGCGTTCTCGCAGGGCATCGCCGACGCGCTCACGCTCGCAGAGGCGACGGAGACGGCGGGCAACAAGTTCGAGATCCTCGACGAAGACATCGTGAGCGCGGGCCGCACCATGGGCACCGTCGTCGTCGGCATCGGTAACGGCATCGCTGCCGTTGCTGGCACCGTCGCGACCGCCGTCGCCGCGATGCTCTCGGGCATCGTCGCGGGCGCAGAGGCCGCGGGCGCCGTCGTCGATCGGCTGCGCGCGGGTCAGGTGCGAGGTCTCGGCGGCGCGGCGTCCGCTGCGTTCCGCGCGTCGGTCGCCGACTCGCCGATCACGCGCGCCCTCATGGACTTCACCGCGGGCCGCGCAGACGCTGCGAATCGCATCGCAGAGCGCGGGCTCGCGGGCGACGAGGGCAACGTGTTCGGCGCGCGCGAGCGCCGCATGGCCGACGCCGCGACCGCTGCGGGCATGGCCGCCGCGGAGCGCGCGACTGCGGGCGGCGCTGCGCCTCGTGCGGGCGGCGGGCGTAGCGGTCCGTCCGAGGCCGAGGTCTACGCCGCATCGACGCGCGCGAAGCTCGTCGAGGCCGACCAGTACCGGCGCGACCAAGAGGCGCTGCGCATGACCGCCGCGCGCGACTACCTGCGCGTGCTCGGCGAGCAGCAGGCCGCGGAACTCACCGCGCGTCGCGCTGCATCCGACGCCTACGCCGAAGAGGCGACGCACGCGAACGAGCTCGCCCGCATCCGCGCGCGCATCATCGGCCTGTCCAACGAAGAGACCGCCGCCAACGAGGTCCGCGCGCAGCGTGCCCGCGCGGCGGGGCAGCGCGCCGAGGGTGTCATCTCGCAGCGCGCCGAACTCGACGACGCGCGCGACCCTGCCGTGCAGCGCGAGCGCATCGACGAGATGCGACGCTCGCACACGTTGGAACGCGAGCGCTCGCACCTCGCGCAGCGATACGAGATGCAGCGGTCGTACGTCGACCGCATGGAGGAGCTGCACTCCACCGAGGCCGACGGTACGCGCGCGCTCGCAGAGGGCGTCAGCGGCGCGTTCGCGGGCATGGGGCAGGCCATCGCGAAGCACGCGCAAGGTCTCCTCGACGGCAAAGAGTCCGTCGGCGAGGCGCTGCAAGGGATGCTCAGCGACACCCTCGCGAGCCTCGCGCAACAGGCCGTTGTGAAGGGCGCGATGGAGACCGCCGAGGGCATCGCCGCGCTCGCGGGCATCGTCACCGCGCCGCTTGCGCCGGGGCACTTCGCCGCCGCGGGCGCGTACTTCGGCGTGGCCGCGCTCGCGGGCCTCGGCGCTGCGGCAACCGCCCCGTCGGGCGCGACCGCTGCGGCGTCGTCACCCGCGCCCGCGCGCGAGTCGGCTGCGCGCGTGAGCGGCAGCAAGGGCAGCGGCAGCGGAGACGGAGCGACGGTGTACAACGTGAACTTCGGCGGCCCCATGTACGGCACGGGCGGCGTCAGGCAAGCGGCGCGGCAGATGGTGGGCGCGATCAACCGCGGCGCCATTCAGGGCGGCGTGCAGTTGCTGCCGGGCGTGCTGCAAGGCGCAGGAGCTGGAGCGTGACGGCACCGACGCTCACCAGCGCGCTCGCGGCGCCGTTCGCGTGGACCTCGGGCGGTACCGACATCGCGCTCACGTTCGCGTCGGGCACGTCGCCTGTCAACGTCACGATCCCCGGCGGGACCTACCGCATGGTGCTCGCGCCCGCTGCGACCGACTTCGTGCGCGTCGTCGTCGCCGCGATCAACTCGGCGCTCACGGGCGCGGGGCGCACTGAGGTGTTCTCCGTGAGCGTCGGCGCCGATGCGCGCGTGACGATCAACAGCACGGGCGCGTTCGGCCTCTCGCCGATGCCCGACGCGATGAAACTCCTCGGCTATTCGATGGGCGTCGCCAACACCGTCAGCATCGTCGCGACCTACGCGCCCGCGCACCTCGTCACGTTCGTTGAGCGCGTCTCGGCGGATTGGACGCCGCGCACCGCTGTCGCGGGCGCAGAGACGCTCGCGGGCGTCGGCTACGGCGTGCAGGTTGGGACGTGGCGCGAGGAGGACGAGATCGCCTTCGGGTACATCCCGCGCGACGTCACCACGCGCACCGCGCTCTCGCTCGAGCAGTCGCCCTTCGCGCGCGACGCGGGCTCCACGTACGGCACCACGCCCGCGGTGTGGTCCGTGTGGGACTTCCTGCGCGAGGCGGGCGGCGTGACCTGCGCCGCCGCGCTCGGTACGTGGCAGACGCTGCGCACCTCGACGACCGCCACCTACGACCTCGTCACCGTGCCCTTCGCTGAGATCGCGCAGCCCCGCAAGGCGCGCGTGCGCGAGGGGTGGGACGCCTACTTCCGCTGGACCGTGAAGATGCTGCGGCAGTCAACGCAGACGGGGACGCGCGCGTGAGCCGCATCGACTGGAGCACCGCCGCGCAGGGCGCGCAGGTCGTGCCTGTGCTGCTGATCAACGGGCTGCCCGCGATCTTCTACCCCGACGGCGTGACCGTAACGGGCATGAGTATCTCGTCGCCCGACGCTGCGTGGTGGCCGAGCAACACCTACGCGAACTGGACCGCCTACGCGAAGCCCTGGCTGATGCTCGAGGGCGAGGGCATTCGATTCGTTGAGCGTGCGATCCCTGCGGCCGCGCAGGTGCTCGACGTGTCCGAGGTGACGCTCCATCTCTCCGACGTTGACGGCGCTGCTACGACGCTCTTCGCGTCGGAGTTCCTCGCTCGCTCGACGTACCTCGCGGCGTCGGTGCTCGCAGGCGACTCGACCATCGACGTTGTCAGCACGGCGGGCTTCGACGCGTCGGGCGTGGTCTACCTCGACCAGGAGGCCATCGCGTACGGCAGCAAGACCCCGACGAGTTTCACGATGTGCACGCGTGGGCGCTTCGGGTCGAAGGCGTCGCGTCACACCTACGCTGCGGCGTCGGGCGCGGGCCTCGGCAACCCTCTCGTCACCGACCGCAGCGTCGAATACGTCGGGCTCCCGGCGACGCTGTGGCTCGTGCGCATCGTCGCGGGCGTCATCGTTGACGCGCAACTCGAGCACTACGGCACCGTGGGCACCGGCCCCTCGCTCGCGGGCGGCGGTGACGCGACCGACGACGCGTGGGTGCTGCACATCGACCACGCGGTCAAGCGCATGGCGCAGAAGATCTTTGCCGACGGCGTGTCCGTCGGTGGCTATGCGCACCCCGGCAACACCAACGGGCGCGCGACCGGGCTCCAACCGCTGGAGTCGTCGCTGACGCCGTTCTTCTGGCGCGCGGCCGACGATCTCACGAGCGCGAACACGATCGTCGTGCTGACCGGCGACGACGCCGCGCCCGACAACGGCGGCTGGCACCCGACGCGCGAGAGCTTCGTGCAAGCGCTCACGACTGCGAGCGCCTCGACGGGCCTCGGCGATTGGCGCGCGTCGCTCACCAACGGCGCGTTGCAGGTGCAGTTCTTCTCGACGCCGCCGCACCACCGTCACTACTACGCATTCGCTCCGTGCTGCGAGACCTCGCGCGTCACCAACGACGAGCTCACCGCCGCCGAGAACTTCGTCGCGTCGTTCGGCCCGATGGCCGAGGCGTGGGTGCCGATCCTCACCGACTCGCCCGTCTACCTGACCGCGAGCGACTTCGCGAAGATCCCCAACGCGCCCTCGTCGTCGCTCGCGTCGTACGTGCTCGTCTTCGGCGACGACGGCGACCGCAGCACGCGCCGCGTCGCGCGCATCACGGGGCAGTCGGGCGGGTCCGCGCCGTACCTGACCTGCACCGCGCTCACGACCGCCGCCAACGCACGCGGCGCCTCGACGGGCAGCGGCGGCACCGCACCGCCCGACGGGACCGCGCTGTGGCGCGGCGGCTTCACTGCGTCGGGCTTCATCCTCACGGAGCCCACCACCGCGCGCCTCGGTCTCTACGTGCGCTCGACCTCGTGGGTGATCGCGCTTCAGACGATCGTCGAGAGTCTCGACACCGAGTATGCGTTCATCTCCGACGCGATCGACTGGACGCGCATGGAGGCCATCGCGAACGCCTACCCGAGCGTGCTCTCCGCGCGCCGTGAGTACGTCGTTGACCTCTCGGTGTCGCTGCTGTCGATCCTCCAGAACGAAGCCGCGCTCAACGGGTTCTCGGTCACGATGTACCGCGGGCGCGTGAGCATCACTCGCATCGCAGAGTTCGCCGCGACCGAGGACACGCAAGACACGCTCACGTCCACCGACCTCGACGCACGCTCGCCCGTGCCGACGTACGAGCGCGGGGCCGACGGCATCGTGAACACGTTCACCGTCATCTCGCCCGACGACGGCGTGACGGTGAACGTCGCCGACCGCACGTCGCACGCGAAGTACGGAGGCCAGGGCACGATCACCGCGACGATGCCCCGCACGCTGTTGGGCTACCCGCGCGACGGCTCGCGGCTGTACCAGCAGGTCTTCGCCCAGGCGGTGCAGGTGCTCGGTCCGCTGCGCTACCCCTACCGCCACGTCACCGTGCAACTGCCGCTCAACCACTACGACCTTCAGGTGGGCGACCTCGTGCGCGCGACGCTGTGGCGCGTGCCCAACGGTTCGGGCGGGCGCGGCATCACCGACGCCGTGACGCAGGTCATGTCGCGCGAGGTGACGCTCTACGCCGACGGCAGCGAGGGCCACGTCGCGTACACGCTGCGGCTCAACCCGTCGAGCATCAGCGGCTATGCGCCCGCGGGCATGGTGGCCGCGAGCGGCATCTCGGGCGCGACGGTGACGCTCGACGTGTCGTCGATCCCCAACGGGCTCACGGGCACCGGCGACGACGCGGCGCCCTTCGCGGTCGGCGACCTCGTGCGTCTCGTCGAGATCGACAC
>Ga0208147_1000116_pt1 | contig 31613 bp, 52 predicted proteins | sample DEB3_08_DNA_FD_184520 | JGI IMG/M metagenome (GOLD analysis project Ga0208147, IMG submission 184520) | Aqueous microbial communities from the Delaware River and Bay under freshwater to marine salinity gradient to study organic matter... | ecosystem: Environmental > Aquatic > Marine > Coastal ... | reverse complement strand
CGCTGACTTCCGAACCATTTATGATGCAGAAGCCTCGCAAAATACCTGCGTAGAATTGGGTCGCATCAACCCAGACAACCCGAAGGCTTTTTGTGTGGACATCCTTTGGGAAGGCGAAGAACCAAGCCATTGGGTGCGCCATCAGGTGTGGCCCAAGCCTTGCGGAGTGCATTCCTTCCTCGGATGGGATGCGCAATACGAGGCAGATTACCAAGAATTTGCAACACCGCAAAGCAAGTAACATTTCCAACTATGGGACTATTTCGCAAACGCAACCCTGACAAACCCAACCTTATGCAATCAGCCATCATCGCCCTCCTTCGCCATTTACTCACATTTATTGGCGGCACACTCGTAGCCAAAGGATTACTTGACGCAACCGCTTTGCAAGAAATCATTGGTGCGTTAATCACTTTGCTTTCAGTAGGTTGGATGGCCGTAGAGAAAGTAAAGGCTAAACCCGAAGCACCGAAGGCGTGAACTTGATTGAAACGACCATCATCGGCACGGTCAGCGCAATCGTTGGCGGTGGAGTCGCATGGATTACGAAGGGAAAGTTCACGGCGGATAGTTTGCAAGTAAAGCAAGCCCAAGCGGTGCTGGCGATGTGGCAGTCAACCGCCGAGGCCCAGCACAAAGAGTTGACCGAATTACGCAATGAACTTGTAGTTTTGCGTCAGCGGATAGAGTCGTTGGAGAACACCATCCAGCAACTTGAAGCCGAGAACGCAAACCTCAAATCATTGCAATGATTCTACCACTAACCAAGCATTCCCGTAACATCCACGACTTGACCTGCCAATCGGGGCAGGAGTTTCTTCTTATCTCCGACCTGCATTGGGACAACCCGCATTGCGACAGGGGACTGCTGACCAACCACCTCAAAGAAGCACAACGCAGAAACGCAGGAGTCATCGTCAACGGTGACTTTTTTTGTTTGATGCAAGGAAAAGGCGACCCACGCAGGAGCAAGGAGGATATCCGCCCCGAACACAACAACGCCAGGTACCTGGATAGTATCGTGAACACGGCGGTGGAATGGTTTGCACCATACGCCAAGAACCTCCTGCTGGTTGGCTACGGGAACCACGAAACAAGCATCATCCACCACCAAGAAACCGACATCCTGCAACGCTTCGCAAGCACGCTGAACTATGCAACGGGGTCAGCAGTTGAAGTGGGAGGCTACGGCGGCACCATTGACATCCGAGTGCAACACGACCCCAACCGTGGGATGAACTTCGTCGTTCACTATTACCACGGAGCAGGCGGGGGTGGACCAGTTACAAAGGGTGTCATCCAAGACCAACGCTTACTCGCATCAGCCGAAGGCTACGACCTCACATGGATGGGCCATGTCCACGAACTATACTATCACCAAAACATCATCCACAAATATGACCGCCAAACCAAGACCCTCATTCAAAAGCCTGTTCACCAACTTCGCACGGCTACTTACAAGGAGGAATGGGACGGCGGATACATGGGCTTTCATACTGAACGAGGAAGAGGCCCGAAACCTTTGGGTGGATATTGGATGAAACTTGAAACGAGCCGCAACAAGAGCAAAGACAACAAGGGAACCGAGTTGCAACTCCACGCCACCTTCACTCCTGCGGATAGGTTGTACTAAGTTGTACGAAGAAATCGTACGCCTAAAGTAGCGGAATCCGCTACCTTGCGCAAATTATCCCTCCTGCGTATCGTTGACGGTTAGGTACAAGTAACCGTACTCTTTCTCGGCGTTGAACTGCGGGCAGGCTTTGGTCACACCTGGGAAGTCCCGATGGCCACAAATGCGGGCCTTCGGATATTTCTGCAACCAAGACAGTAGCACCCCTGCGATGGCTTGCCTCTGCTGAATGGTGCGGTCGTCGCTATCCTTACCGCCGATGTAAGACACATGGAGCGAGGTAGCGTTGTGTCCTGCAACCCCGTTGGTCACTTTGTCATCGGTCGCCAAGGTCATGATGTTGCCGTTGGGTTCCACAATCTTGTGGTAGCCCACGGACTTCCATCCCAACCCCTCCTTCCAATGTCTGCGGATGGATGCAATGGTGGTGTTCTTGGGTGTAGCCGTGCAATGGACGATGAGGTGGGTGATGTTTCGCATGGTTATTCTTCGGGGTTAAGTAGGGGGTAATAGCAGACGGTGTGGTCCTGCTCGGTGGGTAACTGGGATGCAGACACTTCGTGAATCCCCGCCCATTGAGCCTTGGCCGGGTCGTAGCCCAGCAACTCGCAGGCCCGGCGATATTCGCATAGAAGGGCGTGGTTCTGCTCAAGGTCAGCGGGGGATATGGCTATCATCAGCCGCTCCAAGGCATTCGTGAGGGCTTTTGCAGGTCTTGTGGAGTGGTAGGTCATGATGCAAATTTATACCCTTTAGGTTCTAAATATGGCGAAAATTAGGAATTTATACCGCATCGGGTGTAGGGCCAAAAAAAAAGTTTCATAAAAAAATGACACGAGAGGTCGCAAAAGGAAAAACCGCCGTATCTTTGACCTACAAACCAACCACTAAACCATGAAAACCATCAAAACCCCCACCCACAACTTCATCACCTTGTTTGACAATTCTTTGTTTATCAACTTGACCAACGGCAAAATCACCGCCACCGGCTTCGGCGCACAATGGCTTCGCCTTGAGGAGTGCAGCATCAGCGACCTTGATGCTTCCGGATTGGCCGACATCAGCAGCCAAATCGTCCGTCAGCATGGTGCTTGTGTTGCAGCGAAATTCAACCAATTCTCCGGACACTAACCCCAAAACCATGACCCACGAAACCAAAACCAAACTCAAAGCAGCCCTTGCGACGGGCTACATCGTGCTGACCGCCTGCCTCGGCATCGTATTCTTCGGCAGATTCATCCTTGCAATTATCACCAACTAAACCCCAAAACCATGCACAAATTCAAAACCACCAACATCAAAGGGAAGGACTATGTTGAAGTCAACCAACGCCTGCTCTATTTCCGCAACGAGCCAACCTTCGCTGGTTGGTCCATTGAATCCGACCTCGTTGACCTGCAACCTGACCGCTGCTGCATTAAGGCCATCATCCGTGATGCCGATGGCCGCATCCGTGCTACTGGTCACGCTCATGAGGACCGCACCTCCAGCATGATTAACAAGACCTCGTATGTAGAAAACTGCGAAACCTCTGCCTTTGGTCGTGCTTTGGCCGCTCTTGGTATCGGAATTGAAACAAGCATCGCAAGTGCCAACGAGGTGTCCATGGCTATCGCCAAGCAGGAGCAGTTCAACGACTTGACTGACAAACTTGGATTGGTTCCTTCGTACGATGACTTGACCGTTGCGACCCTCAAAGCCGACTTCCTGAAGTTGGTGCAGAAACTTCCCGCTGACCAGCAGGAACGGTTCCTCAAAGACATTGACCAAATGACCCCCGCCCGCTTTGAGAAGGGCATCGCATTCATCCAAAATCAACTCTCTAAAAAATAGACCATGACCCTACTTGAAAAATGCAACGCCGATGTGTTCAAAGCCATCCTTGAAGTAAAGGAACAAAGCCCCGAAATTGGCGAGAAACTTATCGCTTTACTGCGAGAGTATCAGTTTTGGTGGCAGATGCTTGCTGGTGATATGCTTTGGTTTTCTGCCCATCTTCCTCGCGAAATTTGGGACGGCAAAGCCCACACCTTCCAATTTCTCTTTCAATCCCAACAAACCACCGAAATGCTATGAACCACTTAGTCACCATCCCCAAGTCGGACATCTCCAAGCAGGACATCGCCGACATTGCCGCTGGCCTTATCCACCGAATAGAGGAAGGCGAGGTCAACCCCATCGCCGCCCATGTACGCTTGAAGGCAGTCGTCAAAGCCTTGGAGCAAGTCCTCAAATCCACCGAGGACATCGTGCGGGATGAGGCCGAAAAGCACGGCAAGACCTTCTCCGCCTTTGGTTCTGAAATCCAAATCAAGGAGGGTGCGCTCACTCCCGACTACACGCACGACCAGGTGTGGAGTGACTTGCAGGCATCCATGAAGGCGAGAGAAGAACTGCTAAAGATGGCATTCCGCAACGCTGGCAAGGCCACGGTGTACGACGAAGCAACTGGCGAGGTCGTTCCTGTATGTCCCGCAAAAGGGACAAAGCCATCCATTGCAGTAACTTTTAAGACCACTTAACCATGAAAGACGGACAAACAATCGGCCAATGGCTAAAGTGGGATTTTGATGCGAATGGGGTTTTGAAAATTCAAAACAAGGATTTTAGACTTCTCTACCAAGAACTTTCAAATGGATGGTGGGCAAAGACTGAATACGATTTGAATGGCAATGAAATCTACCATGACGACTCAACTGGATTTTGGGTAAAGAGGGAATACAATACTCAAGATAATCAAATCTACTATGAGAATTCGTATGGTACAATCATAGACAACCGCACCCCCGAAATCATTGAACACAACGGCCGCAAGTACAAATTAATCCCCTAACCATGCCCAAACCAAAAGGAAAAGAAATCCAACGAAGGGTCGCCACCATCTACGCCGTGTCGTACCTGTCCTCACGCCCATACAGGGCCGCAGAACTCGCCGAAGTGCTTGGACTGAACCTTCGTACCACCTACCGAATTTTAAGCGATTTACGGGCATCAAATTGGCTCATCAAAGAAAACCTTACCTATTCAATTCAACCTAACCAAACCCCAACCCAAAACCATGAAAACACCTCCAACTGAAAACCGAAGGAATCAAAAAGCCTTTGTCTTCGGAACTGCCCTTTGGTTCATATGCAAAGAGCCAACGCCAGCCAAGCGAATAAGCGCATTGTGTCAAGCGTTTAAAGTTTCAGCCACTCTGCACGATTACTTTGTCGCTGCTGGAGTTATTGAGAAGGTGGCCTACGGCAAATACAAGGCCGTCAATCAAATCAGCCCATCGTTTGAAACTTGCGTTAATTGCTACGATGCACAAACCAAAAAAGTAAACGAATCAAAGGCAAAATCCAAACCAAGCCCCGAACTATTTACCGAAGAGCCTGCAAGTGTCCAAGAGTTGACCATTGAATCTCTTGCCCAGCAGGTATTCAAACTTACCGAAATCATGAATAAATTAGTAAACCAAACCCCAACCCAAAACCCATGAGCGATTACCAACCCCAACCCAACACCTTCACCTTGTTCGCTAACGACAAAGGTGACAACCCCAAGCGTCCCGATTACAGGGGCGAAGTCATCCTCCCCGACGGGACCAAGATGCGGTTGTCCGCATGGTTCAAGGTAGGCAAAAGCGGCAAGCAGTTCCTAAGCGGCAAAGTCGAGCCGATGAACGAATCCCGTCCCGCCAACGCTTTTGAGCCACAGGACAAAGATTTGCCGTTTTAGTGTAACTTTGCCCGAAGATTACATTTGCAATAAAGGCGGTTTGCTGAAGTAGAGGTCAGCAAGTCGTTTAGATAAAAGGGTTCCTCAACTAACCCTGCCCCGACTGCCTCTACCAGTTGGGGCTTTTTTTTACTCATGAAGCAAATATCATGGTTTAAGTTCTGCCCAGCCGATTGGATGATGGGCCGAATATCACGCCAACCCGCCGAGGTGCAGGTGGCCTTCATCCGACTCTGCTGCGTCTATTGGAACGCAGAATGCGAGATGTCAACCGACCACGCCGAACTGGAAGCCGATGGGCATCTTGAACGGTTACTCCAAACCCGCTTGGTAGAATCCAACGGGCCGTCTGTGTTCATCAAGTTCCTTGACATCCAATGGGAGGAAGCCAACCTGCATCGGACCAAGATGTCCCAAGCGGGCAAGCGGAGTGCTGAAAGGAGGTCAGCAAAGGTTGAAGAAAATACAACTAAGGTTGAACCTATGTTGAACCTACCTTCAACCAATGTTGAACCTGTGTTCAATAGAGAAGAGAAGAGGAGAGAAGAGAAGAAGAGAGGAGAAGGTACTTGTGTCCTTTTTGACCAATTTTGGGCCTTGTACCCAAGGAAGACATCCAAGCAGGCCGCATCCAAAGCATTCGCCAAACTCAAGGACGAAGACCAGCAGAAGGCCATTGCAAACATCGGACGGCTCTACTCTCAAACTCCCATCCAGTTCGTACCCCACGCAGCGACCTACATCAACCAAGCCCGCTGGGAGGACCAAGTTATACCCCGCAATGCTACCTTCAACCCACTAAACCAAACCGATGACGAACCCCTACCATCTTACCGCTGAACGCAGGCTCCTGTCCTGCCTCATGGACCAATTTATCAACCGAGCGGTCCTCCTCCTGCAAATTCCAGAGCGACTGTTTACAGGAAACCATGTTCTTGTTTACAGGGCCATTGAAGCCCTCCACCGAGCGGAGCGACCCGTGGACCTGGTAGCCGTTCACAAATACCTCATCGACAACGGTCAAGCCCATGTCATCGCCGATTTCGTGGACATCTTGGACGGCAATACCCTGACCTCCGACTGGAAGGTCTATGCCTCCGACCTCAACGAGGCTTGGAAGCAGCGAGAGGAACAACGCATCATGGACGAACTCGCTCACGACCGTGACATTCCCAAAGCCTTCGCCAGGTACCAATCTATGCAGGCGGTAGAAACCAACGCCTCGGAAACCACGGCCCACGAACTCGCAAAAGCGTTTCTGCTAAACATGAACGAGGTCCGTGAAGGAAGGCGCAAGGACTCCATCTTCCCAACTTACATATCCCCGATGGACCGAATGCTGACTGGATTCAAGCCCACCGAGTTCATTCTCTTGGGCGGCAGGCCCGCAATGGGCAAGACCCTCTTGGCCCTGCAAATCGCCATGAATCAAGCAATGGCCGACATCCCCGTCGTGTTCTTCACGCTGGAAATGTCAGCGGAGCAACTGACCCAGCGGATGCTATCCAACCTCGCAACGATGGACGGGGCGGCATTCCTTAACCCGACCGAGCGAATCAGCACAAAAGATTTTATGGACCTTGGACAAAAAGCGGACCTCCTAAAGTCCAAGCCGCTCTATATCGTGGACTTGCACCAAGCCAACCTTGACCGCATTGAAGGGGAAATAGCGAAACTGAAAACCAAGTACGGAATTTGCGGATTCTACTTGGACTACCTCCAACTTGTAGAACCGACCAAAATAGATAAGGCCAAGCCCAAGATTGAGCAAATGACCAACATCAGCAAGACCCTCAAAGCAATCTGCAAGCGGCAGAAGGTGTTCGGGGTCGTAGTTTCCTCCCTATCCCGTGCAACCGAGGGACGCAGCGATCATCGCCCGATAATGTCCGACCTTCGGGAAACGGGTCAGTTGGAGTTTGACGCAGATAAAATCGGTTTTGTTTACCGCCCCTACGAACACGACAAAAGTCAGCCAGCGGATTTGATGGAGGTCATCGTCCGCAAGAACCGCAATGGCTCGCTTGGAATTGCCGAGGTCCAATGCCACCTTCCCTACACCAAAGCCAACGAATACCCACCCCATTCCCTATGAGCAAGGTAAAAGTTTTAAATCTTTATGCCTGTTTAGGCGGCAATCGGTATAAATGGGACGAGGTTACTGATATTGAGGTTACGGCGGTTGAACTTGACCCCGAAGCAGCAAGATTGTATCAAGAAAGGTTCCAAAGCGATAAGGTTGTGGTTGCTGATGCCCATCAGTATCTGCTTGACCACTTTAATGAATTTGACTTTATTTGGAGTTCGCCGCCTTGTCCAAGCCACTCAAAGGCAAGATTTGCGAGAAAGTCAACAACATCGGCCATATACCCTGACTTTAAACTTTACGAAGAAATAGTATTTCTTGATAATTATTTTGAGGGAAAGTACTGCGTTGAGAATGTGGTCCCATTTTATGAGCCATTGATACCAGGTAAAAAGAGGGGAAGGCACTTGTATTGGACGAATTTTAATTTGCCTGGTGACTTAAATGAAAGGAAGGTTAGTATAATGGAGGGCAAGGATGAGGTCAACCGATGGTGTGAATTTCACGACTTTGATTTCTACCAATACAAAGGAAGCCAAAGGATTGACAAAATGGCCCGCAATCTTGTGGACTATGAGGCAGGCAAAACGATTTTTAGCGTAGCAATGGGCGTAGTAATTAAGTCAAAAGACAACCAACAAAGCCTTTTTTAATATGGAAGAATACAACCTCCAAGCCGCCTGCGTAAAGCTATTTGCAATGCTCCGCCCCAACGAGCAAGGTTTGCTATTCCTGAACCACAACAACCCCCGAAGCCGTTCCAACGGTTACTTCCTTAAAAACATTGGCCTGACCGCTGGAGTTGCAGACATGACCTACCTATCCCCCAAGGGTGCGGTGTTCCTTGAGTTCAAAACCCCAAAGGGCAAGCAATCCCTGTCGCAGAAATGGTGGCAGGGGGTCGTTCAAGAGGCGGGGTACAGGTACGAGGTCATCCGCTCCGTGGAAGATTTCCAACGGGTGTTGGCTGAATGTGGGTAGAGTGTGTATATCTTTGACCCATGCACCGCATACTGCTCCTATTCCTCCTGACCGCCTGCACCAACGACCGCCCGTGGACGGTTATTGAGGTTCGGCCCAAGGGGGATGCCTGCGAGTATGTGCTATCCCGCTCCAACGGCTTCGGGCCGCAGTTAAAAAACATAACCGCACCATGCGGGAAGTATCAACTTTTCCAAACCATAAACCCATGAAACCAACCCCAACCGATTTCCGCCGCTGGCAGATTCACATCCGCAAGGAGTGCGTGAGTTGCTCCCGCCCCGACCGCTCCGAAACCATCAAGGCGTGGTCCGTCAACTGGACCCTGCTCGGAAGAATCCTTCAAGCCAAAAACGCCTAACCCATGCCCTGGATAAGACCCCAAGACCAAATGCCCAAGGAGGGCGAACCTGTGCTGATTACTGACAAGGAAGGAATGCAAATCGTTGCTTGGATTCCGTACGGCCAAGATGTGTGGTGTAGTGAGAACCACACCTGGTTCACTCACGAAGTCAACTACTGGATGCCCATCCCCGAAATAGTTTAAGCCATGACCACCACAAAAGAAAAAGAACTTGCTGCGTATGTAAATTATTTGACCGACAAACTCAAAATTTACAACATCTTTTTTCAGGACTTTGAAGCATGGAAAAAACGGCAATACCCAACCTTTTTTCCCCCACCCCCCAGCAAATGACCCCAGCCCTCATCCACCACCTCGTTGATACCACGGCAGCCATCTTCGGCATAACGCCCGACCAGGTGCGGTCCCCGTCAAGGGAACGGCCCTGCGTTATCGCTCGCAACATCGTGGCCGACATCGCCTACAACGAATACCTGTTCACCTTCATGGCCATCGGGAAGGAACTGAACCGCCACTACTCCACGATAATCATCAACTTGGAATCCTTCCACAACGACTGCAAGGCAAAGCCGCAACTGCGCTACCTACGGAGGCAAGTTTTCAACAATGCGCAGGAGTACTTGCAGACCGCTGAAGGGGCGTACATAACTGATACTCTGCAACTTCCGAGCGGAGAATAGGGCCAAACCGCCTGCCTACCTTGGGGGGGTGCTTAACTGCATCCCCCTTTTTTTTTGCAATCTTTGCGTATGCAGTCAGCAGAACAAACGATACTGGAACTCTACCGCACGGGCGAAATCCGAAAGGCGTGCCTCACGATTACAGGCGGCGACCCGCTTTGGCGTGACTTGGAACAAGAGTGCGTGTTAATCCTATTGGAGAAAGACCCCGCCAAAATCCTGCAAATACAGGCGCAGGGGTATTTCAAGTTCTATGTGGTGCGCCTGCTGCTGAACCTCTACCGAGGCAAGAATAACCAGTTCGCCCAAAAGTATCGCCACCACGACCTGCTGGAGGAACTCAACCCCGATGCCCCCATATCACAGGCCGAGTACGATTCCCTCATGGACGACCTTTGGGCCATCGCCGAGGCCGAGATGGATACCTGGGCCAAGGACGGGGCGTTCCCGTATGACAAGGAACTGCTGAAACTGCACCTGCGAACGGGGAACATGAAGAAACTCTCAAGGGACACGGGCATACCGTATCGCTCAATAATCTACTCAATAGACCAAGCCAAGGCCAAAATCAAGGCCGCCATTCAAGCACATGGACACGCTGATATTTCCCCTGCTGATAAGTAGTTTGACCGCCCTCGCCATTGCGGAGTACCATGTCCTCCCGCAATGGTGGTACCGGACTTGGCTTGCCCGGAACAAGCCGTTCTCCTGCGTCACCTGCCTCACCTTTTGGGTGGCGGTGGCCCTGACCTTGCCTACCTGCGGTTGGGTCCTCGCCCCCGTTTACGGCCTCGCCTCGGCGGGGTTGACCGTTGTAATCCTGCAACTGACGAACCGATGACCCAAGTGGAATACCTCACGGCCCAAAAGCACCGCCACTATTGGGAGCAATATCAGGCCGCCCTGTTTATGCGGTTGTCCCCCGAAGCGGTCCACGACCTGCAGACCATCCTTGTGGCCCACGGACGACCCAACACAAATTGGTGGTGCGCTGACTGCGTAAAATCGGCTCTTTCCTACATTTACCAAGAGGCGGACCAATTCGCCCAAGCCAACCAGCAACAAGTCAGTCATGCCATTACCAACCCCGAATCCCCAAGAGCCGAAGGATGAGTTTATCCAACGCTGCATGGGCGACGCAAAGACCAATTCCGAGTTCCCCGATGCTGGGCAACGAATGGCCGTCTGCGCTCACCTGTACGCCAACGACAAGCGACAGGAGTTCCAAACCTATGCCGACTATGGCGAAGGTGTGCGCAACAACGCCAAGAGGGGCATTGAACTCAACGAAAGAAACGGCAACAAGTGCGCCACGCAGACAGGCAAGGTCCGAGCGCAGCAACTCGCAAATGGTGAAGGGGTATCCCTTGCAACCATCAAGCGGATGCACTCCTACCTATCCCGTGCGGAAACCTACTATGACAACGCTGACAGTACCAGCGACTGCGGCTACATCAGTTACCTGCTTTGGGGCGGCAAAGCGGCCCTTGGGTGGTCAAGAAATAAACTGCGAGAACTTGGCGAACTCAACGAAGGTTGACCCCGAAGCCCAGGTGCAGGCGAGGATGGACTCCCTCATGATGGTCATCACGACCCTATGCGACTGCATTGGGGCCGTGGAGGAATCCAATGCCCCGAACGCTTTTGCGGTCAAGATGAAGATAGTGGACAAGATTGATGAACTTATTGACAAAATAGAGTATTGATGGCTTGGCACGAAAAGTCGTTTGAAACACCTCAAGACCTTTGGGACGCATTCGTCAAATATGCCGAAGAGGTCAAGGCAAACCCACGCCTTAAGACCGTCTTTGTGGGCAAGGATGGTGAGCAAAAACTTGAACCATTGCAGCGTCCTTTGACGATGGAGGGCTTTCAACTATTCCTCTGGGACAAGGGGATAGCCAAGGGTGCAGACCAGTATTTCACGAATCAAGGGGGCAGATACGACGATTATGTGGAGGTCTGTTCACGCATTAAGAAATCCATCCGCAAAGACCAAATTGAGGGGGGCATGGTTGGTCAGTACAACCCCTCCATCACGCAGCGGTTGAACGGTCTTGTAGAAAAGCAGGAAACCAGCATTACCATTGAGCAACCCCTATTCGGTGAGTGATTCCATCGTTGAGAGCGTGGTTCAGCAGTTCCACGACAGGGCTGCAAAGGGCGAGGCCAAGTACGGCACGACCATGGACCGCAACGACCTGACCACGATGCAATGGATTCAGCACTTGCAGGAGGAACTGATGGATGCGGTGGTCTACCTTGAAAAGGTAAAGCAGACGGGTGGAGTTTAAGTACACCACGGCCATCAAGAAAATTCGGGCGATGACCGCTCGGAAGAAGGTGATACAGGGCGGAACAAGTGCATCCAAAACCTTCGGCATCCTTGCGGTCCTGATTGACCATGCGGCTCGTTATCCCAAGTCCGAGATTTCGGTCGTATCCGAATCCGTCCCTCACCTACGACGGGGGGCTATCAAGGATTTTGCGAAGATTATGCAATGGACCCACCGATGGGTTCCTGACAGGTGGAACAAGACGCTCCTGCAGTACAACTTCGCCAATGGGTCCACGATTGAGTTCTTCTCCGCTGATTCGGAAGCCCGCCTCCGAGGGGCAAGGCGGCAAATCCTCTACATCAACGAGGCGAACAATATTGACTTTGATTCCTACTACCAGTTGGCCATTCGTACAAGTCAGGAGATTTACATTGACTTCAACCCAACGCATGAGTTCTGGGCGCATACGGAAGTCCTTCCAGAAACGGATGCGGAGTTCCTCATCCTCACATACCAAGACAACGAGGCTCTTCCCGATACTATTCGCAACGATATTGAGTTAAACCGAACCAAAGCCGAAACGAGTGCCTATTGGGCCAACTGGTGGAAGGTGTACGGCCTCGGTCAGGTAGGAACGCTACAGGGTGCGATATACGGCGATTATACGATGGTTGAGGGTATTGACCCATCCACGATGAAGTTTGTCGCCTACGGGCTTGACTGGGGGTTCAGCAACGACCCCACGGCCTTGGTCGCAGTTTACCGAAGGGGCGACGACTTGTTTGTCCACGAACTGCTCTACCACCGAGGGCTAACCAACTCCGACATCGCCACAAGGCTAAAGGAGTTCGGCATCACCCGTGCTTGGGAGATTGTGGCCGATTCGGCAGAACCGAAGTCCATTGAGGAAATTTACCGCTTGGGGTTCAACATCAAGCCCGCAAGCAAAGGCCCCGATTCGGTGAGGCAGGGCATTGACATCGTTAAGCGATTCAACCTTCATGTGACCAAGGATTCCACCAACCTCATCAAAGAACTCCGCAGTTATACTTGGGCCACGGACAAGGACGGCAAGGACACGGGGGTCCCCATTGACTCCTACAACCACGCCTGCGATGCCCTGCGCTATGTGGCCCTCAACAAATTGGCGGTCAGTAATTCGGGGAAGTACTTGGTGGTGTAACTTTACCCCATGAACATACTCGTAATCTGCATCGGATTTTTCCTTTGGTTCTATGCGGGACTTTCAGTTGGAAGGTCCTACGAAAAATGGAAACATTTAGAGAAATGAACCTTGAATCCCTCCTTGACCTCGCCCTCGCCATCGGTCGGGTCGTGCTGGCCTTGGTGTTTATCGGCTGCATCCTAACCCTCCTACTGACCCAATGAAACTCATCCACTACTACCACATTTACTGCGGCGGCGGCGGCCAATGGCAGTTGATAATGCACCAACACATGATGGCCCTGTGCAACTACGGGCTGATTGAGCAACTGGACGAGATTCGGGTGGGCATCGTCGGTCCTCCGGAGCAGCGGAAGTTGGTCAAGGAAATCTTGGAGAACTCGCTTGTGGCCGCAAAGGTCAAGGTCGTGGTCACCCGAACCAACGCTTGGGAGCAGGCGACGCTTACCGAGATGTACCGAGCAAGCCAAACCGAGGATGCAGCCTACCTCTATGGGCATACCAAAGGCAGTTCCGACCCGTCCCTCATCAACCAACTGTGGTGCAGGTCTATGATATTCTTTAACATCGTCGCTTGGGAGCGGGCCATCGCAGAACTTGAAAAGGCGGATGCGGTCGGAGCCTACTGGCTGACCAAGGAAGAGTTCCCCCAAATTGCTGACCACAACAACCCCGACGGATACCCCTACTTTGCGGGAACCTTTTGGTGGGCGAAGTCCTCTCACATCCGTGAACTCGGAGAACCCGTCCGTGAACACCGCTGGCAAGCCGAGCATTGGATTGGAAAGCGGGAAGGGATGACCGTGTACAACTCCTGCAAGGGATGGCCAGGTCCCGATAAGTTCGTGATAACCTTTTAGCCATGGCCAAAATCCCCGTCATCATCACCAACTTCAATCTCTACACTTGGCCCAAAGCCATGGTCAAGAAACTGATGCGGATGCCTGGGGTCGGACCCATCCTAATCGTGGACAACGATTCAACTTACGGCCCCACGCTGGAATGGTATGAACAACTCAAACTGGAGGCCAACGATGTTGCGGTCATTCGCACAGGAGGCAACTTTGGCCACCTCGTCGCATGGCAGGCCCAAATCCCGCAGCAGTTATTTGACATGGGCTACCCCGACTACATCGTAACGGACCCCGACCTTGACCTTTCGGCCTTACCCGATGACACGCTCCTGCGTATGCGGGAACTTTGGTACGACCTGCCCGAAAAGACCTACATGTACGAGCAGGAGGAAGGTGACCCGTTCAACGGTGTCAAGTTCTCGGTGAAGGACAAAATCGGGCTTGGCATTCGGACGGATGATGTGCCTGCCGATGCTTTGTTCTTCCAGCAGGCCGAAATACGCTACAAGAATCAACCATACTTCCACGACCTGCAACTTGCACCCGTTGACACGACCTTTGCCTTCTACCACCACCAACGATATCAGCGGGTGGTTATTGGAGGGGCAAGGATGGTCGCACCTTACGAGTGCAGGCATCTTCCCTACTACCTGACCGCCGAGGACTTGAATGCGGACTGGGAGTTCAGGCAATACCTGGACAAAGCCAACCACGCCAGCACCGCCAAGAAGATTGCGGACGGCCTCAAAATCTTTTGACCATGCAACGATACTGCAACGCTATCCGAAATGCGGGAATAACTCCAACGACCGTGCTGGAAATCGGTTCACGGGATGGACACGATGCGAAGGCGATTGCAGACCATTTCGGTGCGAGTTCCGTGTGGGTCTGCGAGCCAAACCCAAGCCAAGCGGATTACATCGCTCAAGCCTATCCGAACTTCAACCTGGTCCGCAAGGCAATCTACAAGCATTCGGGCAAGTTGCAGTTCATCCAAATGCAGGGCAGTCCCAACGAGGTGGGCACTTCATCTTTGCTGGACCGTTCCTACGACAACCTCTACGCCAACGCCAACAGGATTGAGGTGGAGGCCATCATGGGTGCGGAACTCCTTGCGATGATTGAAGGCCCGATTGGGGCTTGCAAGGTTGATGTGGAGGGGGCGACCCTTGAAGTCCTGCAAAGCATGGGCGATTCCATCCATCGGGTGCAGACCTTCCACCTTGAATGCGAACACGAAGAAGTTTGGGTCGGCCAAGCACTCTACAACCAAGTCGCAGCGTTTATGATTGCGAAGGGCTACGAGCAGGTGGACTTTGATTTCGTGATGCCTGGACTGCAAAGCGATTCTATTTGGATTAAAACCATCAACCCATGAAACTCCAAGACCTGACCATTGACCAATTCCAACGCATCGCTGCGCTGGAGTTTAGCCCTGTGCTTACGGACTACGACAAGCGTGCAGGGGTCGTGGCGATAGTGGAGGGGGTGGATGTATCACTCGTCCGAGAAATGCCCGCCAAGGGGCTTACAAAGCGTTACAAGACCATCATTGCGGAGTGGAACGAACTGCCTGCCCTTGGATACAAGCGGCGGTTCAAGGCAGGCGGCAAATGGTGGATTCCAACGGTATTCACGGATGAACTGACCGCTGGGCAACTGATTGACCTCATGGACACGGACACCACGGACGAAAAGAAACTCGTCCAAAACCTGCACCGGATAATGGCCACGCTATGCCGGGAGGGTGGGTTCATGGGATGGTTCCCGAAGAAGTACGACGGGGCTTCGCACCAAGAGCGGGCCGAACTTTTCAAATCCCACGCCAAGATTGGAGATGTTTGGGGGGTGGTCAGTTTTTTTTTGTTAAGTTCCGAAAGTTACTTGAAAGTTTTGAGCGACTATTCCAAGCACCTGACGAAGGGGATGCAGGGCCAGTAACCAACCCGCTTGCTGGCTACGGTTGGCTCATGGTCGTGTGGAGAATGGCGAACAAGGATGTACTGAAGTTTGATGCCATCTTTGCGATGAAGGCGGTGGAGTTCCTCAACTATGCGCTGCTCATTCACGATATTCTTGAAGCCGAACGCCAAGAGGCAGAGCGGATGCGGCGCAGGTAGGACACTTTGTTTGCGGGCCTACATTTACCAGCATGGAGTTTGATGTATTCGTAGGCGGGTCAGGCAAGAAACTGACCGATTTCCAAAAGCAAGCGTTGCCCGAATTTGGGGTCAATCTTGCGGAGGGGGCTATTGACAATAAATCCTACGCAATAGTCAAGAAATGGTTGGACGGGGTCATCAAATTGGCCAAGCAGAACCTCGCAAATTCAGGGGCCATTGCAAGCGATTCCCTATCGGCGAGCATTGACTTTGAACCCATCACCCTGACCGACACTTCCTTCGTGGTCGCTATTGTGGCCAACGATTACTGGAAGTTTGTGGACCTCGGTGTCAAGGGTGCGGTCAGCAGCAGCCGTGCGCCCAATAGCCCGTTCCAATACAGGGACAAGCGGCCACCTATCCGACCTATCCAAGAGTGGATTGCCTTCAAAAGCATTCCGCTGGAAGGCAGGGACAAACAGGCGGCCAACCGTTCCTTCGCCATAAACATCGCCAACAAGATTCGGCGGGAAGGCTTACGGGCCACCAACTTTATGAGCAATGCCGTGACCGAAGACATGGTCGCAGTACTTACCGAAAACATCGCCGAAGTCCTCGGCAAATCCATCAGCGTAGCAACCGTCCGATAATATGGCCATATCAGTCCTTTCGGGTTCGCCCCAATCCGCAACCCCTGTCTTCAACAAAATGCTCTTCAAGGTCAGCGGCTCGTTGACGAGTGCGACCAATTATCGCTATGTCTGCGATGTCAAGGACGCAGCAGGCACGACCACGCTTGCACGGCTAAAGTGCGACAAACTGCCCACCACCAATTACGGATTCTTTGATGTCAGCAGGGTGGTGGAAACATTGGTAGCCCCGACCAAGCCAACCTTGGCCCAGGTCGGATTCGCTGACCATGCGGGGTTCTATTCCGGATACAGGCTGACCTTCATGGAGGAATACGGAAGCACGCCTGTGGTGCAAACAGGAACGACGACCAATGTGACGGGGAATGTTGCCTTTGCAGGAAACTTGGAGCAGTTGGAATTGGCCGATTGGAGTGGCGGCACTTACTTCCCTCCTGCCCCCTTGACCGCAAATACAGGCAAATCCCTCACGACCACGCAGGACGGCACAAGCGTTAGCAATGCGATTGCAGTGGTTTACGCTGATTCCTACGGCTACCTATGCTACGGCAAAGGCTCGGCAAACACAACCAACGCCGTAAGGGTCCGATATAGGGACGCAAGTAATGCGGTGACAAGGGAGTTTTTTGTGAGCGAGGGAGCTGCAAGCGGAAGCACTATCGTCCGCTTTGGGTCTGGTCCGATGAACCTCAACGCCTTGACTTCGGCGCAATGCTCCGATGGATTGGCGGGGTCTGCGAGTTTCCCCATCACCGAGGGTGCAGGGTACTCCATTGAGCCGATTGATACGCTCAACACGGGTCTGCCTTATTACCCCGTCTATTATCGCCTCGGCCCTTGTCAGCGGTTTGATTCCGTCCCCGTTCACTTCGTCAACAAGTACGGCGGGATTGACTCCTACACCTTCACGATGAAGAACCGCAAGCGAGCCAATATTGAGCGAGAGGTGTTCGGCTACAACTCCGATGTGTACGCAACCACCACCTACAACAAGGTTTGGGCCGGGTCCTTTGACTATGTCTATGCGCTGAACTCCGATTGGCTGACCGATGCCGAATCCGAGTGGCTGATTGAAATGGTACGGAGCGGGTATGTTTGGCTTGAACTGAACGGTCAACTTGTGGAAGCGGTGGTCAACGCCAACCAGTATCAATTTGTAACCAGACGGAACGACCGCCTCACGCAGTTGCAGATTGAGGTGGCCGTTGCTTACGACAACTCCATCCTATGAGCGTCACCCTAATCGCTTACCCGCTCAACGATAGTAACACCGAGGTCCCCTATGTGCTGGACACGATGGGCGGGACTGACATCGCAGTCACCTATTCCATCGGGGATATTGAGGATGTGACCAAGCAGCGGGGCAGTTTCAGCAAAACCATCACTCTGCCCAACACCCCGACGAATCGGGCCTGCTTTGCCTACGCCTACAACATCCAGTCCTTCGTGGGTGGATTCCAACCCAACAAACGGATTCGTGCCGCTATGTGGGAGGACGGGGTGCAGGTGTTCAGCGGGGTGATGCAACTGCTATCCATGTCCAAAACCAAGGGAACGGTCACCTACGAGGCGGGGTTGTTCACCGACAATGTGTCCCTATTCAAAGCCATTGAGGGGAATATGCTGGTAAACACGGCGGGCGTTACAGGCATGAACCACACACCAACCAGCGGCCATGTGTCGGGTACCTGGACGGCATCGGGTGCGGCATCAAGCGGGTATGTTTACGGGGTCATTGATTCGGCGGGGTTCACGGACATCCTCAACCAAGGAGGCGGTTGGTTCCAAGCCCCGTGGTGGAGGCTCGGTCCGAGCATCTATGTCAAGAAGATGGTGGACTTGATTTTCACCGAGGCAGGGTTTAGGTACTCATCCAACTTCTTCAACTCGTCCCTATTCAGCAAGTTGGTCATCCCTTACGCAGCGGGGACCATGCCGATAAACCTATCTGGGTCCAATATTCTTGCACAAAGCACGGGGAATGTGACCTTTGCAGGAACGGCAAACGCAACCGCTCTATTCCCCAAAGACACGCCTGCCCCGTTCTACGATAATCCAGGGTATTGGGTCGCATCGTCCAGCGTGTTCTCAAATCCATCCGTTCCAACCCGTTGGAATGTGGATGTGACCTTGACGGTCAGCGGCACAACTGCTGGAAGATTCGGGGCGAATATGTCCATCCGAAATATCACGAACTCCACGGACAACGCAGTCATCACAGGGATAAGTTTTGCAACCAATACCCAGTTCACGGTTCGCTTCCAAAATGTAACCATCCCCGCCAACACGACGGCCAATATCGGGTTTGCAGTCACGGCGGGTCCGAACTATTTGACGAGTACTTTCTCCATCCTTTCGGGAGCAACGGTCCAATGGACCTGCCTTGAGAACCCGCAATCACTTGGAGTGCTGGATATGCGGACCGCCCTGCCCGCTGATGTCAAGCAGAGCGACCTCCTGCAGGATTTGCAGAAGATGTTCAACTTGCAATTCATGCCCGATTCGCAGGACCCCAAACTGCTCTACATTGAGCCGTGGAAGGACTTCTATTCGTCGGGCGTGGTGGATTGGTCGCAGAAATCGGACGAGAACGCCGAGCAGAATATCACCAACGGCGACCCCAACGCCTATACCAATGTCATCTTCAAGTACAAGGATATGGACGATTATTTGTCCAAGACCTACAAGCAGTCCTACCCGCTTGCAAGGGAAGGCTACGGAGGCCGAATCTTCAACACCAGTAATTTTTATGGCAAAGGCGATAAGGTCGTTGAAACTCTTTGCGGGACTTTGATACCCGCCTCGTTCAGCACGGATAAAATAGTTGGAAGAACCTGGGACATTGAAGGAACGCTCGCAAGCGGAACGGTCAAAGCCTTGCAGACAGGCTACCGATTGGCGCAGTACAACTTGATTGAGGGGCAGACCGAATGGGCCTACCAGTACGGGGTCAGCGGGAACACAGCTCTATCCGTTGGAATCTTGCGGATGCCCTTCGTATCCCACATTGACAACCCCTACGCTCCATCGGTGGACTTGGCCTTTGGTCAGCCAAGGTTGGTGTACTACAACGCAGTCAACGCAAGCGGTTCGCCGTACGCATACACCAACAACAACCTTTACAACACCTACTGGCTGAACTATATAAACGAAACGGTATCGCAGGAAGCCTTGCAGTTGGAACTCACGATGCTGCTATCAAGCGTGGACATCTACCAACTTGACTTCCGGAAGCCCATCTATTACGGCGGCATCCGTTGGAGGTTGCTTGAGATTAGGGACTACCTGGTAGGACAAATGAAACCGTGCCGAGTGACCCTGCGACGCATCCTCAACCTTGCCGACTTTGCTGCTACCAGTACCGCTGCAATCGCAAACGACCCATCGGGACTATTCAACGGCCCGATTGACCCCGACCCTGTTGACCCAGGGTATGAAGCACCCGTAAACCCCGAACTCCCATCCGAAGGATAAGATATGGCAGATGTAAACAAAGAGATTGCCCTCAAAGTAGTCGCAACCGATGCGACAGGGCCAGCACTTCAATCGCTTGAAGACAAACTCAACGCCGCCAAAAAGCGGATGGTTGAACTCGCTGCGGCGGGCAAGCAAAACACCGAAGAGTTCCAACGCCTGCAAGTTGAGGCGGGTAACTACAAGCGGACCATTGAGGGCGTTGAGCAGTCCGTTGATTCGTTTGCAAAAGGAGGTAGCAAAGCATTCACCTTAATCGTGGAAGCCTCTCAAGCAGTTGCGGCAGGATTTGCGATTGCCCAAGGTGCAGCGGCACTATTCGGTGACGAGAACGAGGACTTGCAGAAGGCAATGGTTCAAGTCCAAGGGGCAATGGCCTTGGTAAATGGTATTCAACAGGTCAACATCCTACTTACCCAAAAATCCGTTATCACGACCGAAGCAGCGGCAGCGGCTCAACGGGTTTACGCCATAGCCGTTGGAACCAGCACGGGAGCATTGAGGGCGTTTCGGATTGCACTCCTTGCAACGGGTATCGGTGCAGCAGTCGTAGCCGTTGGCCTGCTTGTAGCCAAGTGGGACGAATTGACCGCAGCCGTGCGTCGCTACCTCAACCTACCCGACCCAAAGCAACGGGCGATGGAAGAAGCCCAAGCCTTGATGAGGCAGGAGGCTACTTTGGAGAATTATCGGGATGCTTACGAAAAGCACACGAACGACCTCATCGCTAATGATGCTAAGCGCAAAGCAGCGGCAGAAGAAGCCACAAAGAAAAGGCTGGAAAAACTCAAAGAGGAAAACAACGCCATCATCAAGTTTGTTGAAGATTTGAACCTCACCCTCTACGAGATGAGGTTGGATGACCAAGCAGCCCAAGAGCAAGCCATTATTGATGGAATGCGAAAGGAGGGCCAAGCCCGTGCATCAGCGGCGGCAAGGACTATTCAAATTGAAAAAGCCAAAGCCGAAGAAATCAAGCGGATTGAGCAGGCCGTTGCTGACTTTAAGCAGCAGGTCACCTTTGATTCGCTTACCGCTATTAGCCAAACCCTATCTGCATTCGGCAACGAGAATAAAGGCTTGGCCATTGCGGCCTTGGCGATTGAGAAAGGGTCGGCTATCGCCAATGTCATCATAAATCTTCAAAAAGAGATGTCTGCAAATGCGGCAATGGCTTTCGCTAATCCAGCAAACGCTTTGACTGGTGGTGCAACAGGTATCGCACAAACCAAGGCTCTAAACACGATGGCCAAGATTCGTGCAGGCTTACGGATTGCAGCGATTACGGCAGCGGGGATTCAAGCAGGCAAGACCATCATGGGTGGGGGGGAATCAGGCGGTGCGCCTTCACCTGGTGGACCGATGCCGATGGGAGCAGGTGGCGGTGCTGCACCTCCGATTTTCAGCAACCCCAACACGACCGACCTGTCCTCCTTCGGGAACGGCCAAGGCCAAGGGATGCAACCCATGCGGGCCTATGTGGTTGAGCGTGACATCCAGCAGACGACCAGCAGGGTGCGCCGCTTGTCCGAATTTGCAACATTAGGCTAACTGCTACATATCCCCCTATGGAACTTCCCGTGTACCGAATGACGGTTGATGAGGTGGACGAAGGTGTGCAATTCGTCGCCCTCGTTGATATGCCTGCCATTGAAAAACCATTCCAAGCCTTCGCCAAGACCCCGCAAAGATTCGCCGAAACGGGTGAACGCAGGGTGCTGACTGGACCGCTGATGCTTGCCGATACGCCAATCTTCCGCAAGGATGACACTTATGGCGAGTACTATGTCGTTTTTGACAAGGCCACCATCCGCAAAATCGTGCAGAAGTATTTCAAGCAAGGGAATCAGCACAATGTCAATGCCTACCACAACGCCGAACTTGACGGGGTCTTCATGTTTGAATCCTACATCACTGACGCAGAACGGGGCATCCTTCCCCCAAAGGGATACGAGGACACCCCCGACGGGTCTTGGTTCGGGTCCTTCAAAGTAGAGAACGACGAGGTGTGGGAGAACCGTCACGCCTTCAAAGGTTTTTCGGTTGAAGGACTATTCGGAATGAAGAACACAGGCACCGAACTTGAGGTCGCACTCGCTGGCCTCGCAGACGACTTAACCGCTTTTTTGCAACATATCAACCCAACCTACAAATCCCTTTAATCTATGAACCTAAAAGCAGCCATTGATACTCTCCGCACCGAGTTGCGGAAGTTCACAACCCAAAAGCAAGCCTTTGCCGACTACAAGTTGGTAGATGGTACGGTCATCCGTGTGGACGGCGACCTCGTTGCTGGAACTCCTGTCTATGTCATCACCGAAGACGAAACCCTCCCCGCTCCCGATGGTGAGCATGAAGTGGAAGGCGTTGGCGTAGTCAAAACCGAAGGCGGCAAAATCACCGAAGTTGTCGTAGCCGAAGCCCCAGCACCTGCCGAGGAAGTGGCCGTTGCCGCCGAGATAACCCCCGAAGTTGCAGGTGAAGTGGTGAGTGAAATCACCGAAGGCTACCCATTGGTGGACCCTGCGATGGTGGAAGAAATCGTCAAGAAGCACTTGGTGTCCATCATGGAGGAACTCAAAGCCGCCTACACCGAGATGGGCAAGATGAAGGACAAGATGGCCGCCTTTGCCTCGCAGATGGAAACCATGACCGACATCGTAGAGAAGGTTGCCGAACTTCCATCCGAAGCCCCCAAGCCAACCGCCTCCGCCATCGTGGAGCAGCGCAAGGCATCAGCCGCCCAAAACTTTGCGGCCATCGCACAATCAATCCAAACTCTAAAAAACTCCAAATAACCTTAACCCCCTAAAAACAAAACCATGGCATTTTCTTTCGGAAACCTATCAGCCTACACCGAGCAGCAAAGGCTGCCCCTCATCACCAAAGCGGTCTTCGCCGCTCGTTCTGCTGCCCTGTTCACCAAGCAAGTTGGTATCAAGTCAGCCGCCGCCCTTAACCTTATGGATACCGATGCAAACATCGGGTCAGGCACCGTCTGCGGTTGGTCTGCAACAGGCAACACCACATTCAGCCAGCGCAACATCACCGTCGGCGTAATGAAAATCCAAGAGGCTCTTTGCCCTCGTTCCTTGGAGCAGTACTGGATGCAATCACAGTTGACTGCTGGTAGCCAATACGACGGCGTACCTTTTGAGCAGGCATTCTCCGAGCAGAAGGCTCTCCGTATCGCCGAGGCTTTGGAAACCGCCATCTGGCAGGGTAACTCCTACTTCAGCGGTGTCAACCAACTGCTAAACGCTGCATCCGGTTCTACCGTTCTTGCTAACGCTTCCTCTACCACTTGGAATCCAGTATCGGCTTCCGTTGGTATCACCACAAGCAATGTCATCAGCATCTTTGACAAGGTGTACAACGACATCCCACAGGCCATCTTGACCCGCAATGACCTCGTAATCTTCTGCGGATGGAACAACTTCCGTACCTTGATTGGAGCCATGAAGTCGCAGACGGGTGTCATGTATAACCAAGTTGACTTGCAAGGTTTGGCTGATGGTGACATCATCTACCCTGGCACGAATGTCCGCATCGTTGCAGTCCCAGGCTTGACTGGAACCAACCGCATCGTTGCAACCTACCTCGGTAACTTGTTCTATGGTACCGACCTGTTGAGCGACGAGGAGAACTTTGAGTTGTGGTACTCCAAGGACAATGATGAAGTCCGCTTCCAGGCTGCCTTCAAAGCAGGTGTACAATTCGCCTACCCCGACTTGATGGTTGACTTCCGCTTGGCATAAGTGTAAGGGGGGAGGGAAACTTCCCCCCCGCTTTTTTATTCTTGCAACTCCTAAAATAAAAATACACTATGTCCTGCTCCCTAACTACGGGCTACGCCCTCGGATGCCGAGATTCAGTCGGTGGCATCAAAACGATTTATGTACAACCAATCAACGCTACGGGTTCGGTCAACACGAACGGGAGCGGATTGGTAACTGGATTCACTCCTACCTCGGTTTCGGGGTCTTGGTTTGAATACGATTTGACCAAGGCTACCTCTTCAATGACGGAAACGCTGAACGCCAGCACCGAGAACGGAACCTTGTTCTACACTCCCGAAGTCACCTTCACCATCAACAAGTTGCAGACCGCCGTGCGCAATGAACTGCGCCTCTTGGCTCGGAATCGCTTGCTGGTCATCGTCCTTGACAACAACGGACGCTACTGGTTGCTTGGTGCCGCAAATGGCTTGGAGGCATCTGCTGGAACTGCTGGAACAGGTACTGCATTCGGTGACCGTAGTGGCTACGAGATGACGCTGACGGGTATGGAACCCGACCCGATGCTGAACATCGCCGCTGCAACTTTCTCTGCATCTACGACCCAAATCAGCGGTTCGTAAGTATCTTTGACCTGCGGTTCTCATACGCCGCATGGTTTAGTGGTCAGGGGCCATCTCGCAAGGGGTGGCCCTTTTTTTTGTACCTTTGGGCATGAGAATTTGCATCGTTTACAACGCCCATCCGACGGGCTGCTCGTTCTATCGGCTGGAGATGCCGAACGCCTACCTTGGCGACAACTACACCGAGTTTGACTATGTCTGCGTGGACAACATCGCCAATGTCAAGGACGAGGACTTAAAGACCGTTGATATATGGCTTTTTAATCGCCTTTGGTGTCAAGGTACCTTGGACCAAATTCGCAATGTCTACAAGGCTTTGACGGCCTTTGGGGCGAAGGTTATCTTGGACCTTGACGACTACTGGGTGCTGGAGAGCGGGCATATCATGTATCGGCACTATTTGTCCACGAAATTGGATGAGCAGATACGGGAGCATATCCGCTTGGCTGACCATGTGACCACGACCACGGAACACCTGGCCCAAAAGATTCGCCTGCTCAACAAGAAGGTCACCATCCTGCCGAACGAACCCTACGAAGCCTACCAGCAGTACTTGCCCGACACGACTGCCGAACCCGAGCCGCACCTGTTCAAAATCGGCTGGTTTGGTGGGGCGCAACACCAAGAGGACATCGCATTGGTGGAGCATTCGTTCGGACTGTTGGCCCATGACAAATCGTTGGATGGGAGATACAAAATCTACCTTGGCGGGTGGAACGAGAACCCTGTTTATGCTGACTACGAGCGGATGCTATCGTGCCGGGGATTGAACAAGAACTACGGCAGAATCCAAGCCGCTGACATCTATTCCTATGTCGGAGGGTACAACTTCATCAACGCCACCATCGCCCCGCTCCGGGACACAAAGTTTAACCGGCTCAAATCGGAGTTGAAAGTGGTTGAGGCCGGCTGGATGGGCAAGGCTATCATCGCTTCGGAAACCATCCCCTACACCGACATATTGGTCCACGGCCACAACGGTTTGGTCATCCCCTACGGGAAGAAGGATGCTTGGTACAAGGCCGTCCGCAAGTTTGTGAACGAACCCGACTACGCCAAAGCCCTTGCCGTGCAGTTGTCCAAGGATGTCCGTGAGCGGTTTGACATTACCAAGACCGCCGAGCGCAGAGCCGAACTCTACCGAAGTATCGGGCGCAAATTGTGAAATTCGGGCGCAAAGTACATTTAGGGTTAGGATGATATACCTATCCCCCAACACCACCAACACCATCGTCGTCACTTGGACGCAGCGGGCCTCTTCGGGTGACCGCTACATCTTGCGGCTCACCAACATCGCCAAGAACTCCACCACCGACTTCACGCTGCTCAAATCGGCCAACCTTTCCAACTACACCGAACGCTATGACAAATTTTCGCTTACCGTGGGGCAGGTTGAAACAGGCTCGTATCGTTACGAAGTTTACGATACCTCTTCCACGGTTAGCGCAGCCGTTGCGGTGGTTGAAACGGGCTTGGCGTATGTACAGGTAGTATCGCTAACCTTCAACACCTTCGCAAATTCCATCCAGTACAATGTCTATGGCGCAAGTGCTGTGAGCATATTTGATTCCACCTTTGACCAAACATTCCAATGAGCGTACAAACCCGAAGCCAATTGACGGCATCTGCCGCAACTATCACCAACGAAACGACCGCCGCAGCCAATACCGCCGCCCGTGTCGGTGGTTTATTTGACGACCTTGCAGACACCGCCACCTTGGACCGAGAGCGGGGCGTGGCCAACCTTTACCTTGATTCCGATACCAACTTCACACCCACCCAAGGGAGCGCAGTAAAACTGAACTCTACGATGAAGTCGGGATTGCTGACTACCTACAACTTCACACGGACCACAAATTCTATCACCTACACAGGCACGACTAATGCTTCTTTGCGGGTGTCCGTCAGCATGGTGTTGTCGCAGAACAATAACACGCAATTAAAGGTGTATATCGCCAAGAACGGAAACGCCATCAACCAGTCCATGACGGACTTGACAACCACCCACACTAACGGCCATGCGGTGTTCACGGAAACAGTTCTACAAGGTACTGCAAACGATGAATTTACCATCCTAATCAACGCCATTGATTCGGGCGCAGACATTACTATTTCGGCCCTTTCATTTACCGTACACACGCTATGAGCAGTATAAAACAATCGTTCACCCAATGGCTGGGTATTGAGCATAAAGTCCCCGTCATGCTTGAAAACAAGGCGGGCAAATACATCACCTATGGGGCGTTCAACGAATACCCCTACTACCTGTTGGACAACTACCGCCGAAGCAGCAAGCACAACGCCATCGTCAACGGGAAAGTCAACTACATCATTGGCGGTGGATGGAAACCTGGGGACAAGATGACGGTTGAGCAACAAGCCCGCTACGCCAAGTTTTTTGATGGTTTGTCTGAGCATGACGACTTGAACGACATCACCGAAAAACTCGTCCTTGACTTGGAAATATTCAACGGGTTTGCGGTTGCCGTCACTTGGAACAAGATGGGAACCATCGCCAAGATGGAGCACATCCCCTTTGAAAAGATTCGTGTGGACAAGGACGAGCGGATGTTTCAGGTGGCAGATTGGTACAACGACGACATGGTCCAACTTTACCCCAAGATTGGCGATGTCGAAAAGATTCCCGCCTTTGATGCTGACAACCGCATCGGCAAGCAGTTGTTCTATTACAGGGTCTATGCTGCAGGCGTGAAGTCCTACCCCCTCCCCGAATACATGGGAGGGCTTGCATATATCGAAGCGGACTGTCAAATAGCCAACTTCCACAACAATAACCTCCGCAATAACTTTTGGGGCGGGTATTTAATCAACTTCAACAACGGCATCCCGACACCCGAAGAGCAGGGCGATATTGAGCGTCAAATCAAGCGCAAGTTCAGCGGGACCGATAACGCAGGTCGCTTTGTGGTGACCTTCAATGACGATGTGTCCAAGGCTCCCACCTTGGAACCGCTGACTCCATCGGATATGGACAAGCAGTTTGAAATTTTGAACAAGACCGTGCAGCAGGAAATCTTTATCTCGCACCGTGTCGTGAACCCAATGCTATTCGGCGTTAAGACCGAAGGCCAACTGGGAGGCAGGCAGGAACTGGTGGAGGCGTACGAGTTATTTAAGGCTACCTATGTGAACGACCGAGTTCGCAAGGTGGAGCGGATGATTAACTACTTGGGTAGTTTCAACGGCGTGGAGGGTATGGAACTTATCCCCGTAGAACCCATCACCGAGCGACTATCCGAAGCAGCCCTGCTGCAAATAATGACCCCGGAGGAATTACGGGAAAAAGCCGGCTTGCCGGCATTGGAAAAGCAACCCGCCGATGTGGTTGGACCCAATCCCCAGCCCGACGAGCAACCGCAAACACCTGCACAACTAAGCAACGACAACATCAAGAAACTATCGGGCAGGGAGTACCAGAACTTGATGCGTATCGTCCGCCATTATGCCCAAGAGAAAATCACCTTGGAGATGGCCCGCACGATGTTGTCCGCTGGATTCGGGTTGACCCCCGAAGAAGTGAACACGCTATTGGGTGTGCAAGAGCAGGCGTTTTCCGAGCCTACATGGGGCGAAGAAGACACCGAGGACTACGGATGGGGCGACGAGGAGTTCAAGGTACTGGAGGTCGTTGCAAGCAAGTTTGGAAGCAACGCAGATGACTATGTGGTGATGCATTCCAAGCCAATGCGGTTTGATGCCGATATAGACGACCAAGTGCGACAAGCGTTTGCGGAACTTGGGGAGGAAGAGAAAGAACTAGACGAGAAAATTGAAGCCTACCGCAAGAAGAACCGAGATGCATCCGTGGAAGAAATGGCCAAGGAGTTTGGAGTAAGCAAGGCCAAGGTCGCCAAGCGGGTGGCTTACCTAATCAACAAGGACCGCTACCCCATCGCCCGTGCCGTGGACCAAATCGCCAAGGAAGGTGCAAAGCCAACCGATGAGCCCGTGCTTGAAGTCCGCTACAAATACGCATGGGCGGCAGGTTTCAGCAACAAAGACAAACGCACGAGCCGTGAGTTCTGCAAGGTCATGTTGGACCTCGCTGACCAAGGCAAGGTGTACACACGGGATGACATCAACGGCATTTCCAATATCATGGGATATAGCGTTTGGAATCGCAGAGGCGGTTGGTACCATACCGCCAGCGGAGTGAATCGCCCCCAATGCCGCCATGTATGGGAGCAGCAACTCGTCATCCGCAAGGGCAATAAAATCACGAAAGCATGAAGGCACTATTCATAAGCGAGCAGACGCTCTTGGACAACTCGGTCATAAACGAGAATGTTTCCTTTACGCAAATTCGGCCCACCATCGTCAAGGTGCAGGAGATGCGGATTCAGCCCATCGTTGGGTCTGCTTTGTACAACGAAATGGTCGGGCAGGTGGTCAGCGGCACGACTACGGCCTTGAACACGACGCTCTTGGAGGATTACATCCAACCCGCCATGGTGCAATGGCTCTACTACGAGTTACCAATGGTCCTTGCGTTTAAGTACATGAACAAGGGAATGGTCCGCCGTACCAGCGAGGAATCGTCGCAGATGAGCATGGACGAGATTACCCGCCTCACCGACAAAGTGAAGAATGATGCCGAGTGGTATTCGGAACGCATTACCAGGTACTTGATGGAGAACCGCACCGACTACCCGCTCTTCAACTCTCCGCCATCGGCTTTGGATACCATTTATCCCAACGGTACGAACTACAACACAGGCATGGCTTTGGATGCAAGAACCCTGCGCCGTGGTGCTGGCTTGGACCGCCCTTGGCCTTATGGATATGACCCCTACTGCAACAACTGCTAACTATGGGCGCACACGCAAAAAACATTTTGAAACTACAAGCCTATGTCTTGGATAAAAATCAAGCAAGCACTCCTTGCGCTTGCAAATGCCCATCCCCAGGTAAACTCCTTCGGGACGGGCGACCCTCTTGCAATAGGGACCGACAACACGATAAATCTTCGCACCCCAAGCCGTGAGCGCATCGTCTATCCGCTCGTCTTTGCGGATGTTCAGTCAGCAAGCACGGATTTGGGTACTCTCAACCTTACTGTGGGTGTCTATTTTAGCGACCGAGTGGAATCCATTGCCACGATGGGTGGCGTGGTTTCGGGCAGTCCGACGCTGGGCTGGCAAGACAACGAAGACGAGGTTTTGAGTGACCAACTGCAAATCGCACAGGACTTCATTTCAAGCCTTACAAACGACCCGACGCAAGAGTGGACGCTAAGTACCTCCGTGTCGCTTACGAGGTTTGTAGAGAGCCGTGACGACCGCACGGCGGGATGGGTGGCTACGATGTCGTTCCAAATTCCATACTCTCACTCTGTTTGTGAAATTCCGACCTAACCTACATTTACCCTAAACACCCCAAGCAATGCCTACTCCTATCTTACAACAAATGCTCGGCCAGGGCGGTTCCATGCGATTCGTGGACGCTGCGGTATCGGGCCAAAACTTTGACTTCATCGTGGTGAATACCGCCGCTACCTTCACGACCCTCACGGGTTCGGGAGGCGAAGACCTGCTTACCGCCTACGCTTTGAGCGGCAAGTCCGTGTCCGCTGGCATCGTCATCAGCGGAAGAAACGGCGGCAAGATTACGGCCGTAACTCCAAGCGTCGGAAGCGTCATCGGTTATACATTCCTGTAAGCAATGCTGATAGGATACGGTTACGGCTATCCATTAAGCACCCTGCAAGGAGGTGGCTTATCGGCTGCGGCTTGGGCTGCCTTCAACACCCGTGCTGATGCGGACGGCGCAGCCACGGCAGAGGCCGCCGTCAGCGGATGCCTGTTCGGAAGATTTGCTACGATTTACAACTTCTAACAATGCCGACACCTTCCCTCCTGATAGTTCCCGCTCGTTTCAAGTCGGGCAAGTTGTATTCCCAAATCCCAACCAGCGGAGCAGGTGACTTCACGGTGACCCGTGCGACTTCGGCAACTCGTGTAAATGCGAGTGGCTTGATTGAATCGGTGGCTTCGGGGATACCGAGGTTGGACTACTTGGCCAGCGGTGGAACGGTTGGATGTCCTGCGCTACTTGTTGAACCAAGTGGGAGTAATTTGGCGTTTAATTCTCAAACTTGGGCAAGCGGAAATAATTGGGGATTAAGTAATGTTACGATAGCAACTGCAACCAGCGAAACAACTGCACCCGATGGGACTTCAACGGCAAATGCTTTAAGCCCGACGAGTGGAAATGTTGTTCATGTCACTGTTTCCAATTCTTCAACTCAAATCGCTTACACAAGCGGCACCATTTACACCCAGTCAGCCTTTTTCAAACAAGGCACAGGTGTAGCAGGGAGATATGTGCAGTTGACTTTTAATGCGACAGCGTTCACGCAAGCAGGGTATGCTAACTTTGACTTACAGGATGGCGTGGCATTTACACCATCAGGCACAACCGCAGACGCTAATCGGGCATCAAGAATTGAAAACTATGGTAATGGATGGTATCGGTGTCGTTTCAGTGCTACTTGTAACGCAAGCGGGAACGCAAATGGGTTAAATGCCGTTTTTATCACCGCAAGCGGAGATGTCCGTCGTCCTTCTTTTTCGGGCACAGTCACAGATGTACTCTACGGCTGGGGCGCACAACTTGAAACAGGCTCGTTCGCAACTTCCTACATCCCCACCACCACAGCGGCAGTCACACGCAACGCAGATGTGGTAGCGGTCAGCGGAACGGCGAGCGGGAGTATCGGGCAGACGGAGGGTACGATTTATGCGGAGGTGGACATCAAAAATTTTACAAATGGAACAAGAATTTTAGCGATAAGCGATGGAACGCAAGCCAATAGGATAGCCATATTATTTAATACAACGAACAGGATTCGTCTTTTAGCAACAGTTACAAGTGCAACTCAAGCCGATATAAATACCGCAACAAATCAGCCTGCTGGCATTTACAAAATAGCGGTTGCGTACGCTACAAACGATTATGTTTTATATGTTAATGGAGTGCAGATTGGAACGGATACAACCGCTTTGGTTCCCGCTTGTTCGTCAATTTTTCTTGGCACGCTTGAAACTGGAAGCGGCCTATCATCTCTCAACGACCGCATCCGTGCCGCCGCCCTATACAACACCCGCCTGACCAACGACCAACTCGCAGCCTTAACAAGTCCGTAATGGCTACATTCCGCAAATACGAGTTTGCCGTTTACGCTGACTTCCGAACCATTTATGATGCAGAAGCCTCGCAAAA
>Ga0208147_1000115_pt1 | contig 31746 bp, 46 predicted proteins | sample DEB3_08_DNA_FD_184520 | JGI IMG/M metagenome (GOLD analysis project Ga0208147, IMG submission 184520) | Aqueous microbial communities from the Delaware River and Bay under freshwater to marine salinity gradient to study organic matter... | ecosystem: Environmental > Aquatic > Marine > Coastal ... | reverse complement strand
TACAACGATACGAACTTTGTAATCACAGAGTCAAGCGGTGCTATCTACACAAAAGACAATTTCAAGTTCATTTGTGAAGTAAAGCAAAACACTACTTCACTAGCGAAACTCAAAGCACCTATCTACTACAACTCTACAAACAAAGGTGTCTTCAACATCTCGCGCATTCTAGAGAACTACGTCACATACGACTTCAACGTCAACGACACTCTCGCTAGTGGTTGCACAAATAGCGCGATGTCATACAAAGTAGAGTTCGGCTACGAGTACTCAACTAGCGCGACAGGTTCTATCACAGAGTACACGAACTTAACAAGCGCAACGGGTAACGTGTGGAACGCTTCACTCAATGCGATTGACTTAGTCAACTACAATGGTCAATACACAATGGATGGCGACGGCAAGTTCTTGACTCCGATTCGCTCGAAGATAATTCATCGCACACAAAAAGACTTTCTCTACGCTATTCGCAACACAGCGACAAGCGCTCTCATCACATACTCAAACGCATCTACTCAGACGTTGACACTACCTAGCGCAACGATTGTGCGCATTCCTAGCGGTTCTCAGTTGTCAATTCCTAGCGGTGCAACATACTACGACATCGTTCTCAAAAATGGTGGCACAACATTGAGCGAGACTTATCGTGTCAACTTGATTGACGAGTGTTCAAAATACGAGACGACTGACTTGTTCTTCTTGAACTCTCTAGGTGGCTTTGACTCGTTCAGATTCAATCGCGTTCGTCGTGACACATACGACACACAACGCAAGACGTACAAAGCAAACCCTTACACGCTAGGTGCGACATATGCTTATCAAACATCTTCTTTCAACTCTAGAACGTACGACACAATCACAAGTCATCGTGTGAAGATGTTCTCGAATTGGATTACAGAAGCACAAAGCGAATGGCTCAAAGACTTGATTGACTCACCTATCGTCTACGCTTATGATGGAACTACGCTCGTAGCAGTAAACATCGAGACAGCAAACTATGAAGTCAAGAAGCACGTTCAAGACAAAGTCTTCAATCTAGAACTAGACATCGTATATTCGTTCGATAGTAAGAGACAAAGACAATGATAGAAATTTATGTATCAATTCCTGCTTCGTTGCTTGAAGTAATTGAAGCAAACTACGAGAGTCGTGTTCTCAGCGCAGTCGAAGAAGGTGAAGAGTGTCGTATCAATAAAGAAATCGCTCTAGGTGGGTCGTGGGTCAATCGTAAACTAGACACATACAACAACATCTCAACGCTTATCACGCGCTCTATTGCTGACATAAGAGAGCCTCAATCGCGTTCTAGTGAATGGTCAAAGACAATTGAACTTCCCGGCTCAAAGAATAACAACATAATTTTCTCGCACTTATTCGAAGTAGAGCAAAACATCTCTTCGAGTGTGCAGTTCACGCCTGATTTCAACCCTAATCTCAAAGCGAATGTCATCTTGTATAGTGATGGTGTTGAGCAATTGCGTGGGTTCTTGCGTCTATTGTCTATCAAAGTAGACGACTCAACGCACATCGTCTACGAAGTTACACTTCACGGTCAAACTGCTGACTTGTTCACGACTCTAAGTGAGCGCAAATTGAACGCACTAGATTTCAGCGAGTACAATCACACGCTCTCTAGTGGCAACGTCATTGATTCGTGGGCGACTCAAATCTACAAGAATAACGCTACTCAAGCGTTTGCATATGGTGAAGGCTATATGTACGCAATGATTGACAAAGGTCATCCTCGCAACATTACACTTTGGGAGACAAACGAGTTCACGCCTTGCTTGTACGCAAAGACTATCGTCGACAAGATGTTCTCAAATACATCGTACACTTACACGAACGACTCGTTCTTCAATAGCGATAGATTTAAGAGATTAGTCATCCCACCGCCATCGTCTTTGACTATTGATAGTGCAACGCTAGAAGCACGTCGTTTCAAAGCATCTAGAATCACATCGTCGCAATCACTAGACTTGTTGTCGACTTTGATTTTTCAGAACGATTCAACAGCAGGTAACTACGACAACGGAAACAATTACAACCCAACGACAGGACAATACACCGCACCTGTTGGAGGCAACTACGTTTTCGATGTATCACTCGACATCAACTACAACTCGACAGGTTATATGCCTGTGTATCAAGAAGACATATGGCTCGTCTTTGGTCTGTATGTCAATGGTGTCAAGCGTACGACTGCAACGGTGACGGTAGATTTTGGCTCACCTGCTTTCAACATAGACTTGTACTTCTCGCCTAGCACTTTGCTCAATGGCGACGTAGTAGAAATCAAACTCGTTCAAGTATACGACAACGCAAACGCATACAACTTGTCAAATAGTCAGTTCTCTTTATTTATTGGCATAGGTTCAAACATTGAGAACAATTTGACTGCGTTCACTTACGGCTATGGCGAGACGGTAGACTTTGGTGTTTTCTTAAACAGCGAAGTCAAACAAAGCGACTTATTGCTATCGTTTGTCAAGATGTTCAATTTGTACATCGAAGCAGATAGAGACAATCCTAAAGAGTTGAGAATTGTTCCGAGAGATGAGTTCTACAATGGCTCTCAAGTCAATTGGACACAAAAACTTGACTACTCTCAAAGCGTCGAGATTGTGCCTATGGGTGAACTAGAAGCAAACCCTTACAAGTTCTCGTACAAAGAAGGCAAAGACGAAGCAAACGTCTTGTATCAAGAATCGTATCAAACAACATACGGCTCTCGCACATATCAAGTCGAGAATCAGTTCGTCAAAGAAGAGAAGAAGATTGAAGTCGTTTTCTCACCTACTCAAATACGCTCTTACAACTCACAAAAGAACTTCGTGTTGTCGTATGTACCAAACGCTCAAGATGGTGACTTGAGAGTGATGTACTACTCAGGTCTAGCAAGTGGTGTCAATTGGTTCTTATACGCTCAATACGCAGGTGTAGGATTCACTCGCTCAAATCGCTTCTCATTGCCTATAACTACGCATCTTGACTCTATCACAAATCCTACGTTTGACATCAATTTTGGGATGCCTCGTGAGATAGGTCTCGGCGCAGGTTACAAATACACAAACGCGAATCTTGTCAATACATACTACTATCGCTTCTTGACTGAAATCACGTCAAAGAACTCAAAGATATTGAGAGCGTATTTTCGCATCACTACAAAAGACTATTTGAACTTGAGTTTTGCAGACGCATACTTTTTCGAAGGTCAGTATTGGCGATTGAACAAGATAGAAGACTACGACCCAAATGGTGACTCTGTGTACTTATGCGAGTTCTTACTTGCGCAGTTCATACAACCCGCTACGATTACACAAAAGACAATCGGTGCAGGTACAGGTCAAGGTCAACAAGGCGAGACATACGGTGACATCTATCCCGGTGGAAACATACCAATCAAACCCGGCATCAAGGGCGTCTCAGTAGGTGGTACAAGTGGCGGTTCAGGTGTATTCGTAGGCGATGGAATAGTACAATCGTCAAACAACGACAACTCGAGCGTTTTCTCTTCTATCAATACATCAGTTCTAGAAGGTGCAAACAACTCGACTGCTATCGTGTGCAACGACTTTGCGATGACAAAGCCTAATACTTTGTACATTGGTAACTACGAAATGTATCCAAACTTCTTGAGTGGTGGCGCAGTTCGCACAGAGTCTACAAACTACAACGTCACGAAAGACGATTGGTTGATTCTTTGCGATTCAAGTGTAGCGGGTTTCACGGTAACTCTTCCTGACCCAACGGGATTGAGCGGTAAGCATTGGGTATTCTTGAAAACAAACTCGAATCACTCAATCACAATCGACACAGCAACAACCGCGCTCATCAATGGCTCAACAGACGAATCAATCAACAACAACTACGAAAAAAAATGGATTGTGTGTGATGGTTCAAATTTTTACGTAATAGGTAACGGATAAAAAATGGCTATAAAATCAACGGTAGAACTCGAAGTCAAATCGAATCTTAAAGGCTTCAAAGGCGAGATTCGTCAAGCAACAATCGAAGCACAAGAAGCAGTACGAACATTCGGAGAGTTTTCTCCACAAGCAGTCGAAGCAGAGAAGAAACTTGCTCAACTTCGCGACAGAATGGAAGACTTTAATGACCGAGTCTCTGCTGTCAATCCCGATAAGTTCGCGCAAGTACAAACAATCGTACAAGGTGTCGCTCGTGGATTTCAAGCCGCGCAAGGTGCAATGGCTCTATTTGGCAACGAGAGTGAAGACTTGCAAAAGACGATGGTCAAATTGCAAGGCGCGATGGCACTTGCTGACGGTCTCGAAGGTCTTGGCAAAATACAACAGCAATTCACAGCGATTGCAAAGAACATCAAAGGTGGTGTCGCTCAAGCGTTTCAAGCGTTTGGTCGTATGTCTCTTCTCACGTTCGGTGCGTTGGGTATTGCTATCACTCTAATCATATCGAACTTTGACAAAATCAAGAGCGCGATTCTTGGATTGATTCCCGGCTTAAAGACGTTTGCATCTTTCATCGGCAATCTAGTACAACGCTTTACAGACTTTGTAGGTATCACTAGCGCAAGTGAACGCGCACTTGAGAAGTACAACAAAGCGACTGAGAAAAACAACGCGCAACTAGATAGAGAGATTGCACTACTTAAAGCGAGAGGTGATGAAATTGGGGCATTCAACAAGCAACGTCAAAAACTAGACAACGAACTTGCTCAAGCGCGTAAGAATTACGGCAAGAACAACGAGAAAGAATGGGGCAAAATCATACTTGACACAAAGAACGCTCTTGCTATTCTCGCAGAAGACGAGAAAAAGTACAATGAAGAAAGAACGAAAGAAGCAAACGAGAAAGCGAAAGAGCGTCGTGATGCAGTTCGTACATTGAATCAAGAGTTGAGAATGCTTCAAGCAGACGAAGCAGACAAAGACATTCTAGGTCTCAAACAATGGTACGCAAACTCACGAAAGCAATACGCTGACAATCAAGAAGCACTTCTAATTCTAGAGAATATCTACAACTACAAGCGTCAAGAATTACGTGACAAAGAGTTGAAAGACGTTCAAAAGGGCATCACAAAACAAGTAGACGCTGTCAAGTTTGGTGAAGAAACAAAAGTCAAACTTGCAGAGCAAACATATCGTCGACAATACACAGACGCTGAGAAGTTCAAATTGTTTGTTCAAGTAAACAACACAGAACTTTTGACACTTGCACAAAACTTCTTTGATGTCAGCGCAGAACTCGCAGAGAGTTTCGCACGTAAAGACGAAGAGTCACAGAAGAAAGCATTCAACTTCTCAAAAGCGTTGAAGATTGCGTCGACTATTATGTCAACTATCGAGGGTGTACAAAACGCGTTCAAGACTGCGCAAGACTCACCTATCACGGCTGTTGTACCTGCATATCCTTTCATACAAGCAGGTCTCGCAGGTGCGTTCGGTGTTGCACAAGTAGCAAAACTAAAAGCAACAAAGTTCAGTACACAACAACCTAGTCAACAAAGTGGAGGTGGTGTGCCACAAATGAGCGCACCTCAAACAAGTTCTTCACTACTTCAACAAGGTGGCAACGAACAACTCACTCAACAACAACGAGTGTACGTTCTAGAAGGCGACATCACTCGCACTCAACAACGAGTATCGAACAACAAAAAAGTATCTATTGTCAAATAAACGCTATTTAAGACTATGAATCTACCTATCTACCGACTAGACATCAACGAGTTTGACGACGAAACAGGCATTGACTTCGTGTCACTTGTTGAAGCACCTGCAGTCGAGAGAGACTTTCAAGCCTTCAATCAAGAGTTTGTAGAACCACAAGCAAACGAGAGCGAAGAAGAGTTTGTTGCGCGTTGTATACCTGTAATGATAAATGAGGGCAAAGACAACGAACAAGCAGTCGCAATCTGCTACGCTATGTATCAAGACAAGCAAACATTCTTTGAAGACTATCCACAAGGCGCAATTGACAACGCACAACGTGGCATAGACTTAAACGAGAAAGTCGACAACAGGTGCGCAACTCTAGTGGGCAAAGCAAGAGCGAATCAACTTATCAAGCGCGAGAACTTGTCACTTGAAACTATCAAGCGCACATATTCCTACTTGTCTAGAGCGAAAACATACTACAACGCAAATGACACAGAAGCGTGTGGTACTATCTCTTATTTGCTTTGGGGTGGTGACGAGATGCTACGCTATTGCGAGAAAGTTCTAGACTTGAAGAGCGAGAAGTTCTCGATTCAAGACGAAGAGAAACGCATTGTGAGTGGTGTTGCTATGATTGCAGATATGCCAATCTATCGTCGTGACGCTATTCGTGGTGAGTACTACGTTGTATTCGACAAAGAGTCTATCTTCAAGATTGCTAAAAAGTGGGCGCGTTCAAACAAGTACGACAGCGTCAACGCACATCACAAAACACCAATCGAAGAAGGTGTGTCGTTGTTCGAATCATTCATTGTAGATAGAGAGAGAGGTGTGATGCCTCCAAAAGGCTATGATGACGTAGCAGACGGCTCGTGGTTTGTGTCTTACTTGATAGACAACGACGATGTGTGGGCAAAAGTCAAAGCAGGTGAGTTCAAAGGTTTCTCTGTCGAAGGAGTGTTTGATTTCGTGAGCGAACTAGACGAAGAACTACAAGTCATCGAGCAACTCAAGCGCATCTTATCTCAATGGGATGGTCAATAAAATTGCAACACTAAACAACAAAATATATTTTACTATGATGAACGCAAAAGAAACTTTGAAGCAAGTCCGCACATTGTTGGGATTTGAAGAAGAAAAAAGTATCTCTTTCGAGACAGCAATGTTGAAAGATGGTACAATCGTAAAATGGGAAGGTGAGTTGTCAGTAGGTACTATCGTAATGGTAGAAACTGCTGAAGGCGATATTCCTGCACCTAACGCAACCCACGAACTAGAAGACGGAACTCTTGTCACTACTCTTGATGGAATTGTGACAGAAATCGTGAAGCCTGAAATGGAAGCACCTGAAGTCGAAATCTCAGTTGAAGCAAAAGAAGAGTTCGCAACCGTATCTCACTTCAACGAAGTAGTAGAAAGTCTTGAGTCTAAGATTGCTCAATTGACTGCTTCTATCGAGTCTCTAGTTGCTGAGCGTGTTTCTCACAAAGAAGCAATGTCTAAGGTTGTAGAATTGGTTGAGAAAGTAATTGACTTGCCAAGCGACGAGCCTACTAAGAAGCCTCACGCCCCTAGCAAGACTGAGTCTCAATTCGAGAACTTGAAAAAATTTGCAAACGCATTGAAAAAATAAACAAATAAAAAAAACAAAAAAATACTATGTCATTCGTTGTATCTTCCCTCAGCAACTACACCAACGAGCAGTCAACTGACTTGTTGGTAAAAGCGTTGTTCGGTTCAAAAACCGCTTCAACTTTGCAAACTGCCGGTCAAGTACAAGTAGGTGTGAAATCATCTGCTTCTTTGAACTTGTTGGCTTCTACCGTTTTCTTCCAAGCCGACGGCTGTGGTTACAATCCAAGTGGTGCTACTACTTTCACTCAGAGAAACATCACCGTAGGTGCTGTTAAAGTTGAAGAGACTTTGTGTCCTAAGACTCTTGAAGCAAAGTGGATGCAGACTCAAATTATGGCGGGTTCTCCTACAATGATTCCTTTCGAAGAGCAAATCGGTAGCGAGAAATCTGCTGTCATCGCTGAAAACATTGAAATCGCAATGTGGCAAGGTGATACTACTAGCGGTAACCCTAACTTGAACCGCTTCGATGGTTTCAACAAAATCATCTCAGGTGCTTCTCCAACTTTGGCGAACGCTTCACCTACTACTTTCACTTCAATCACTAGCGCAAACATCGACGACATTCTTGACCAAGTTTACGCTAACATCCCCGCTCGTGTTGCTACCAAGTCTGATTTGGTTTGCTTCATCGGTGTTGATGCTTTCAAATTGATGTTGGTTAACTTGAAGAACGCTAACTTGTTCCACTACGCTGTTGAAGCAAGTGAAGCAATGGAAATGATTTACCCCGGCACAAATATGAAGTTGATTGCTGTTGGTGGATTGAGCGGTACAAACAAAATCGTTGCAGGTTCTTTGAGCAACTTCTTCGTAGGTACTGACTTAGCAAACGAAGAAGAGTCATACAAATTGTGGTACTCTGAGGACAACGACGAAGTTCGTTTCCGTACTACTTTCAAGTATGGTGTTCAAGTTGCTTACCCTAGCGAAGTTGTATATTTCACCCTCTAATCATTCATAAACAATGGCTTGTCTTCTCACTCAAGGTTTCACTCTAGATTGCAAAGATGCAATCGGAGGTATTAAAAGCATCCACTTAATCTCGTGGACTGCTTCAAAGTTCACTATTGCGAGTGGCGAAGTTACTGCAACCACCGTCGTAAGTGGTGACGTTTATGACTACGAATTGCCTAAAGGTACAGGCTCAATGACTAACACTACAAACGTGAGCGTTGAGAATGGTACTACTTTCAACCAATGTGACGTAGCATTCAAATTGCGTCGCTTGTCTACTAGCAAAAGAAACGAGATGAAACTTCTCGCACAAGGTCGCACATACACTATCGTACGTGATAACAACGACGCTTATTGGTTAGTAGGTAACGAATACGGATGCGATGTGACTGCAATGGTTGCGAACAGCGGTACTGCTATGGGCGATTCAAATGGTTACGAAGTGACTTTGTCAGCAATCGAAGCAGAAGCACCTTACAAATTACAATCTAGCGTAGTGACTGCGTTAGGGATTTAATGTATATTTGTAGTTGTTCTTGATTTCATATTAGTTTTCAGAATTGGGTGGGCGTTTGCTCACCCTTTTTTGTTACATAGTTTTCTCGTTGCTATTCATTTGTGATGCTAGTAATTGAAAAAGGTCAAACAAAGTATTGGTACTTGACGTTGTCGGAGAAGACAACGATTGCGAACCCTACGTACTTATTTTCGATTCATCACAGATTGACAGACACAATCACGAATTTCATTCTTCTAGACGTAAGCATTCACAAAGAACGCTACAATGAATTTCTAATTGACGAGAGTGACATCAACGCTTACACAGGAGAATACGAGTACAAAGTGTACGCACAAACAAGCCCTACGAACACAAACCCCAATTTGAGCGATGAACTCGTAGAGCAAGGCATTCTTAAAGTGAACGAACAAGCAATTCTAGAAGTGTTTTATGAACCAACATAACGTAGTACAAGTCAACAAAACGTATGTACCTACACTCACTTCGCATCAAAACAACTTAGAACTAAATAGCGAGACATATGACCCATCACTTGACTCAAAGCAATACAACGTACCTAGAGAGGGATACTACAATTATCTACCAATCTACTACGCGTATATAAAAAGAGTCATATACTATGAAAGTGCTATTTGTTTACAAGAAAGACTATATAATTTAAGCAAAGAAATATGAGCAATTCAACAAGCATTATGGCAGGCGGTGATGGTTTCAAATACCATTCAGCATCAACCGTGACAAGCGTAGCATATAGCGCACTTGTCGTACAAGAAGACACTATCTTCACTTCATTCTCAGTCGATGGTACAAACGTACTTTCTACTCGTGGTTTGAGTTCTGTGACTCTTCAACAAGGTGCGTATCTTCCTGCAGGTGGTGCGTCTAAAATCACAGGATTTGTCATCTCTCAAGGTTCTGTAATCGGATACTAAACATATGATAGGCGTAGGAATTGGCACACGAAGCCGTCTATACAAAGGTCAAGCGTGGGACATCGTTCGCGATTACAAGTCACGTGTCACTCTAGATGGTGGCTACTATGAAGGTATCTCTTGTCTATTGCGTAAATTAAACAACTTATGAGCAACTTATTAAGTCAAGCATCGCTTGTAATGATACCAAGCGGATACAAAGAGGATGTTGTATATTCTCAAATTCCCACAAGTGGTGCGGGAGATTTATCCTTCACCCGTGCATCTAACGGCACACGCATAAATAGTGCGGGATTGGTGGAGGTTTGCCCGTGGAATTTGGCGCAGTATAGCGAAGATTTAAGCAATGCGGTTTGGACAAAGTTAGCGGCAACAATAACCACAAATGCAACAACCGCACCGAACGGAACAACGACTGCGGATAAATTAATTGAAGACACAACAAATAACTTACATAGAGTTGGGCAAGGCGGTATTACAATAGAAACTAATCAGGTTTACACTTTTAGTTTTTATGCCAAAGCAGGTGAGCGAAACGAATTAGAACTACAAAGAATTAATACATCTGGAACAGTTTTTAATAGTATTAGTAGCACTACCGTAAATTTAGCACTTGGAACAATTATCGTTGGCTCAAATGTCACCAATTCAAGCATACAAAGCGTTGGGGATGGATGGTATAAAATATCAGTTAGTTTGACCGCAATAGCATCTGGCAGTGGTGGATTAAATATTGGATTAGTAAAAGATGGTAATCTTTCATACTTAGGTAATGGAACAAGTGGCGCATATATTTGGGGATTTCAAGTCAACATTGGAAGCACCGCTAAACCCTATTTCCCAACAACCGACCGATTAAATGTACCACGCCTAACCTACCAAAATGGCGGGGGCGGGTGTCCCAGTTTGTTGTTGGAGAAACAGAGTACAAATTTGGTTACTTATTCGGAGGATTTTACGCAAACGCCTTGGACTAAAGGAGATGTTACAATAATATCTAATAACACTATTTCACCTGACGGGACACAAAATGCAGACAAATTTATATTGGATGCAACAAATTCGGGTCACATTATATATCAATCAATTCCTAACCAAAATTCTGGTTATTACACTGTTTCTTGTTATGTAAAATATGGAAATGTTAGATATTTTTCAACCCGTTCACAAACTGGGGGGGTTGTTTCAGCAACACAATTTTACGATTTACAAAATGGAGTTGTTGTGGGCGGTTCGTCTGATGCAAATATAACAAGTGTTGGAAATGGTTGGTATCAAATTACATTGAAATGTTTATCATCAAATTCTACTGATGTTCAATACATAGTTCATTGTTTTACAACATCAAGCACAAGTGAAACTTGCACAAGCGACGGGTCTTTGTATGGTTATATATGGGGCGCACAAGCGGAAGCGTCATCATACCCCACATCCTACATCCCAACAACCACATCAAGTGCCACAAGGGTGGCGGATACAGGCACAACGAGTTTGAGTAGTTCAATCGTTAACGCGTCCGAGGGTGTGTTGTTTTTGGATTACCAACCATTGAATGTTGTTGATGCGTATCCCGTTGATTTTCAATTACAATACAACGGAAGCAACGCAGTAAATGGCGTAACTATTTACCATGATGGTAGCACCCCAGCAGTTACAGTTAGGAGTGGAGGAACAACTATTTTCTCCGCATTTTTAACCGCAACAACCGCAGGAACAAGAAACAAAATTGCCCTTGCATACAAAGGAAGCGATTATGCAGTTTATCAAAACGGTGTACAAAAAGCAACCCAATCGAGCGGAGTAGCCCCCGCAGCCCTTAACGAATTGCGTTTAAGTGATGGAAATCGTAATTTTAGCATCAATGAAGCCCTTGTTTTCCCAACCCGCCTAACAAACGCAGAACTTGCCTCACTAACAACAATTTAAGCAATGACAAAAATTTTCAACAAGTACGAATTTACCCCAACCGAATGGGCAACCCTTCGCAAATTAATAGAACAAACCACAACCAACCCCGAGGGGGGCGAAACAACTTCTTTTGTAGATTGTGCGGTTGTAGAGTTGGGATTTTTGCCAATTACACCCGCCGTTTATGACGGGATGGAGGTTGTAACCCCCGCAGTCCTTTCCGATAAATGGGCGGTTGACATTTTGTTTTACACCGAACCACCCGCAGAGTTCACCCCGTTTGAGGTGTGGCCACCGCCAATGGGGATACACACTTTTAGCGGTGATGATTCACTTTATTTGAAGGGGTATTGTGAGAAATTCCCCGATTCACCATATTGTGTAATCCCTGAGCCTATCAAATGATGAGACACTTTGAAAACGATACAATCGCGAACATCGCAACAGGTATTTCTTGCTCGTCTGCTGTTTTGCATTTTGCGACTACTTGGCAACCTTTGTTTTCGCTTCTGTTGGCTATTGTTGGTATTGTATCGGGATTGTTTGCGATTCGTTACTACGCTAAAAAAATAGACAAACTCGATGGCAAAGGTTAAGTCAGAGTCGTCATTCAGAGCGAAGCCCAAGAATAAACTTCGTCGACACACTAAACACGCAAACAAACACAAAAGCGCAAAGCCGTACAAAGGTCAAGGCAAATGATTGATAGAATCTTCAAGAATTGGAAAACAACTAGTCTAGGCATAGGCGTAATTGTAGCGTCATTTGTACTAGTGTATCTTGAGAAAGCGACATTGAGTGAAGTGAGCGTCTTCTTAGGTGGTGGTTTTATGATGCTATTTATCAAAGACAAAAAAGAATAACCGCTATTTACTAGTAATGAACTTCGAAAGACTTCAATTTCACGAGAATAAACTACCGACATTCAAAGAGAATAAGTCGAAAGACATCTACAACTTTGGTGACGACAACTTGTATCCTGATTTACTCGTTGACTTGTTCTCTAAATCGCCTAAACACAACGCGATTGTGTCAGCGAAAGCGTCATATGTATCAGGTGTAGGTACTGCAATCGTAGCACAGAACACACAAGACATCGCAAAAGCAGAGTCAAAACTTAAGTCAATAAACACATACGAGTCATTCGAAGAAGTCAAGCAGAAAATCGCTTACGACTTAGAGTTGTTCAATGGCTTTGCTGTCGAAGTTATTTGGAATCGTGCAAAGACTCAAATCGCTGAGTTGTATCACATACCATTCAAGAATGTTCGAGTAGGTCTAGACGATTGCTACTACTACTCTGAAGATTGGGCGAATCGTCGTGAAGAGATTGTACACTACAACCCATTCAACGAGAACACTCGTGAGTCAAAGCAGTTGTTCTACTACAAGATGTACAGACCGGGTCAAGGTATCTATCCACTACCTGACTACGTAGGTGCGTTGAAGTACATTGAGATTGACACAGAAGTATCAAATTGGCACTTGAACTCTATTAAGAATGGTTTCTCTGCTCAAACATTGATACAAATGTTCAAAGGTTTGCCAACGCCTGAAGAAGCGAGAAAAGCAAAGCGTAGATTCAAAGACTCTTATCAAGGTACAGACAACGCAGGTGGATTGATTTTGATGTACAACGACCCAAATGAAAGAGAGTCGATTGTATCGAACATTCAACCAAGCGATTTTGACAAGCAGTTTGACATCTTAAACAAAACGGTACAACAAGAAATCTTCGTAGGTCACAAAGTCAACTCACCGATGTTGTTTGGTGTACGTGTAGAAGGTCAACTCGGTGGTCGTTCTGAAATGATTGAAGCATACGAGATGTTTCAACAAGCGTACGTAGAACCTCGTCAACAGAAAATGGATGAGCAATTGACTTATTTGTTCTCTTTCATTTCGCCTGTAAAACTTGAGACTATCAACAAACCACCTCTAGGTCTTGACTACTTAGATTTGTACACTAGAAACTTGATTTCGAATGAAGAAGCACGCAAAGAGTTGGGCTTGCCTGAACTATCACAAGTGAAGATTCAATCAAACTTGAACGACGCAATCAATTCTTTGTCGCCTTTAGTAGCGAACAACGTATTGTCAAATATGACAATCAACGAGAAGCGTCAACTTGCAGGTCTTACACCTATCGCAGGAGGCGACGCTCTACCAACTGCATCACCTGTCGCTCTATCAAAATCGAATCCTTTTGGATGGGATGACGAGCGTGACTTAAAAGTGTTCGCTCAATTTGGTGAAGAAGCGAGCAAGTTTGAAGAAGTCAAAATGACTTTTGCTAGTGACATCGAGAAAGCAGTCTTGAACACAATCAAAGAAAACAAGGGAATCACTATCGGTGAAGTTGTCAACATCATTGACGCAGACTTGTTGAAAGTGTCTCAAGCAATAGACAACTTGAATAAGACGGGAATGATTCAACCTGCTGAAGGTGGATTGACAATCACAGAAGATGGTTTGAAAGAAATCGCAGACATCGAGACAGAGATTCTAGTACGTTACAAATACGAGAAAGCACCAAACACAGAAGGTGGTGATTTGATACCTACGTCTCGTGATTTTTGTCGCGCTCTCATAGGATTAGATAGATTGTACTCTCGTGAAGACATCAACGCGATGAATGCAATTGTCAAGCACGACGTATGGAAGCGTCGCGGTGGATGGTACACAATCCCCGATTCATCACCTGCTGTGCATAGACCATCTTGTCGTCACATTTGGGCATCTAAAGTAGTAAGAAGAAGAAAATGACAAACTTTGTATACTTCGTTTCGACCACATATTTGAAGGACAACACTCCTATCAATGAGAACGTAGACGACAAACTCTTAAAGAACGCGATAAAAGAGAGTCAAGAAATCTACATTCGTGACATCATTGGTAGTGGCTTATATAACGAGTTGCAATCTCAAGCGTTTGCAGGTACACTCACAAACTTAAATACAACGCTTCTAGACTCTTATATTGCACCTTGCTTGAAGTACTATACTTTGTGCGAAGCGATGCTTCCTATGACGTTCAAATTGATGAATAAGAGCGTAGCAAGTAGAGAGAGTGACAACGCTAGAGCAATAAGTGTAGATGAGTTGACACTTTTAGAGAATCGCTATCGTGACAAAGCAGAATACTACGCGAATCGTTTGAGAGATTACTTGCGAGAATATACAAACGACTACCCATTGTTTTTGAATCCCGGTTCTACGTTTGATACTATTCGACCTTCAAGCACTACATTTGTAGGCGGTATCTATTTACCTACTGACTATGACGATTGTTTTTGGAACTATGACTTCCCGTCCGACGAGAGATAATAAGTGGCAAAAGAACAACGAAGCCAAACTCATCAAATTCTTAAAGAATGACCCTAAATCAAATCATAGCAAAAATCAGAACTCAAGTCGAAAGCCATAAGATGGTCGGCAAGTTCTCTGTCGGTGCTGAGTACAATCTTGCAGTCGACGAGGTCAAGTTCTACCCTCTCGTGTGGTTAGTTCCTGACGGCTTTGATATGGCTACTCGTGATGGTCGCTACGTGAACTATCGCTTCGCGTTGCTAGTTTTTGATAGAGTATTCGAGAGCGAGTCGAATACGATAGAAGTTTTAAGCGATACCGCTCAAATTATTATTGATATAATGGCTTTGATTGACTATCACTACAACAACGATGAAGACTTTCAGTTGATAGTGAGTAGCACAGCAGAGCCTTTCTATGACGCAAAAACAGACATTGTCGCAGGTTATGGCATCCAATTCCAAATTTCTACTCCTTACTTGGCTGATAGTTGCGTTGTACCTGTGTAGCGTCGTGTATGCGTTCTTCACTTTCAAACCAATTGAGAGAGAACCGCTGTACATTGAGACTATTTCGTACTACGAAGACACTATCGAAAAAGTACGATTTAAGAAACAACTTCTTCGCGATTCTATTTACTTGTATGACACGATGTATGTTGATACTTTCGCTCGTACTAGTGATGGACTTAAACGCGCAATCGATTTACATAGACACATCGACTCTCTCACAAGCGAATCACTATCTCGTTGAGGGTGCAAAAGCAAGACGCAAAGTTCTTGCATATCAAAAGTTGATTTTGCTAGATTCTATCGAAATCGCACAAATCGACTCTATTCGAACAATTCAATCACGAACAATACAATCTAAGCAAATCGAAATTGATGCGCTTAGAACGCACGAGAAGACGCTTAAATCGCAAGTCATAGTCTTCTCTATTGTCGCTTTTGTTCTTGGTATACTAATATGAAAAAAAATAACGTAGTACGCATCGAAAAAAATTGGGAAGAAACGAAAGTACTTCTTATCTCTGACTTGCATTGGGACAATCCTAAATGTGACAGAACGCTACTCAAGAAGCATCTTGACGAAGCACTTGCCGGGAATCACGACATTCTCATCAATGGCGATTTGTTTTGCTTGATGCAAGGTGCGTACGACCCTCGTAAATCGAAGAGCGATATTCGTGAAGAACACAACGTCGCAAACTACTTTGACGCTATTGTGAACACAGCAGTTGAATGGTTCTCACCTTACGCACATCTTATCAAGTTTGTAGGCTATGGCAATCACGAGACATCAATCTTGAAGCGTCAAGAGACTGACATCATTGAGCGATTTGTGACTTTGCTTAACTACAAGTGTGAGTCAAATGTTCAAGTTGGTGGCTATGGTGGATGGGTTCGCTACAATTTTGACGATGGCTCAAGTCATCATTCATTCAAAATAAAATATATGCACGGATTCGGGGGCGGAGGTGCAGTAACACGTGGAACAATCCAACACAATAGAATGAGTGTCAACGTCGAAGGTGCTGACGCAATTTGGATGGGTCACGTTCACGAAGACTACGAGTTGACTTACACCGTCGAGCAATTGACGCATCAAGACACCGTCATCTTGCGCGATATTCTAATGATTCGTACAAGTGCGTACAAAGAAGAGTACGGAGACGGCTCAAAAGGATGGCACATCGAACGAGGTGCATCTCCAAAGCCTATCGGTGGTCGTTGGTTGATTATGAAACCCTATCGCAATGAGAAGATGATGAGAAAGATTCACGCTTACACACACAAAACGCTATGATTGTAGATGTCTTAATTGTACACGAAGAGAGAAACGACCAAGCGTTTCTAGAAATTGGTGTAGATGCTGAGTTGATAGAGTATCTTGAAGAAGGTCTCGTTGACTTGCGTCAAGTTGTAGCGATAAGCGCGTATCACGAACACACTCAAATCTTCTTAAATGGTGGTCACTCATTGATAATTGACGAAGACTTCTATACTTTTGCGACACGATGGAAAAAGATGCGATAAACCCTAATCACTACAAGACAGGCGACGTAGAAGCAATCGAAGCAATCAAAGCGTCTATGACACAAGAAGCGTTTTACGGCTATCTCAAAGGCAACGTGTTGAAATATGTTTGGAGATTTGAGAAAAAGAATCGTCTTGAAGACTTAAAGAAAGCAAATTGGTACTTAACTAGACTCATAAATGAATATCAAGCAAACACAATTCAAGGGTTATAACAAAGAAGAATCGACGAAGAAGCAAATCTATCTTCATCACACAGCAGGAGGCGCAGACGCTCTCTCAACTTTTAAGTTTTGGGATGCAGATGCAGTCAACGTCGCGACTTGTGTTGCTGTCTCTCGCTCAGGTGAAATCGTACAAGGCTTCGACTCTAAGTTTTGGGCGTATCACTTAGGCTTGAAGTCATCGCATTTCTTGGGTCTACCATACACGAATCTAGACAAGAACTCAATCGGTATCGAGATTTGCAATTGGGGCTATTTAACACAAAAAGGCTCTAAGTTTTACAACTACGTAAACAAAGAAGTTAAAGATGTGTGCAAACTAGACACACCTTACAAAGGTTATACGTACTTTGAGAACTACACAAAAGAACAAATCGCTAGTGTTAAAGAGTTGCTTTTGCTATGGCGTGACAAATACGCTATTGATTTAACGTACAACGAAGACATTTGGCAAGTCACAAAGCGCGCATTGAGTGGCAAGAATGGAGTGTTCACACACAACTCAGTACGCAAAGACAAGATAGATGTCTACCCACATCCACTATTGATAGAAATGTTGAATGACTTTTGATGAATTTTTGAACGGCTTAGGCGAACGAGCAGACTCTTTCGTCACAAAAGGAGACAGCGAGTTGAATCAAATCATCGCGAACTTTTGGAATGGTGTCACAAAGCAACTAGAAGAGCAACTTGACAAACCTAAGCGTCGAGGCAAATTCACATACGATTCAAACGCAAGTGGTCGATTGCGTCAATCTATCAAACCACTAGAAACAACGAGAACACCTACGTCGTTGACAATGCGTCTAGGAATGGAAGACTACGCTGAGTATGTCGATGCAGGTCGTCGTCGTGGCAAACGCCCACCTGTACAAGCGATAGAACAATGGCTCATTGACAAAGGTATTCAAACGCGAACAGCAAAAGGTCAAGACCCTATCACAGCGCGTCGCAACAAAGCACAAGCAATCGCAAACGCGATAGGTCGACGAGGCATCAAACCTACAAAATTCATACGCAACGTATGGAATCAACAACTTCTAGACGGCATCTCGACAGAACTTGCTACGAAACTAGGCAACAGAATCTTCTCAGTAGACATCAAATAATTTTTCTATTTTGTTTGCATAGTGAAAAAATTGTTGTACTTTTGTGATGTATGACAAACATAGAAAAGATTCAAGAAGAACTAAAACACAAGCACTATCACGGTCTTCAAAAGACTATTCACGAGAGAACAGGTCTCTCACTTCCTACAATTCGTAAGTACTTGAAAGGTGACGTGTATCACCCAACAGCGGTCAAAGTATTCAAGACAGCAAAAGAAATCATTGAACAAATCGAAAACTAATATGAACAAATCTGAATCAATCAAGAACATTGGACTCGCTCTGTGCAAGTTTCAAGCAACAATCGGCAAAGTGTCGAAAGAAGCAAACAACCCATTCTTCAAGTCGAAGTACGCATCACTAGCGAACATCTTAGACACTATTCAAAAACCTCTCAGCGATTGCGGTCTTGCGTTTGCGCAACTACCTGACGACGACGCGTTGACTACTATCTTAATTCACAGCGAGAGCGGTGAGTGGATTGAAGCATCGTACAAGATGCCTGTCGCAAAACAGAACGACCCTCAAGCGATGGGTTCTGCTATCACGTACGCTCGTCGCTACGCTCTAGGTGCAATCTTAGGACTCAACATCGACGACGATGACGACGGTGAGAAAGCAATGGGTCGCGCACCACAAAAAGAAACGCTCACTCCTAAACACGCTAATTGGGCAAAAGCAGTAGAACACATCACTCGTGGTGGTAAAATTAGCGACATCACAAACAAGTATCACTTGAACGAAGTAGACTACAAATTGTTGTCGACTGCAAAATGAATGTTTGAGAATGGTTACGACTACGCAAAGTGAAGAGCAATGGCAAGAATTGCGTCGCTCTAGATTTACTGCTTCACAGATTCACAAGTTGATGGGTACTCCGAGAAACAAATCGGAGTACTTGAGTGAGACTGCAAAGACATTCGTCTATGAAAAAGGCGCAGAGATACTGACAGGCATAAGACCTGAAATCTATGGTCGCGCTCTTGAATGGGGCAAAGAACACGAACGTCAAGCGTATGAAGCGTTTGACCCTTTCAACACACTAGCAACATACTACGGAGGTGAGACATTCGTCTTCGTAGAATATGGCGACTTTGGTGGGTATTCTCCCGATGCGCTAGGTGATGACTTTATCGTTGAGATAAAATGTCCTTTTAATAGCGGTGTTCATCTTCGCAACTTCTCAATCAAAACAAACGAAGACTTGAAGTCGCTTCATAGCGAGTACTACTGGCAAATGCAAATGGGTATGATTGCTAGTGCTTGTGAGAATGCGTTCTTTGTTTCTTACGACCCTAGATTTGAAGACTCACACAAGTTGCACGTAGTAAATATAACACTTGACGACGTGAAAGACTTGATTGATGAGAAATTGTACTACGCAGGTCATATGCTTAAGAATGTCATAGAATTGTCATAAAACAAAACAAATAGAAAAAAAGTTTTCAAAGTACTTGCATATATGTTTTGTGATATTATCTTTGCTACATCAAATAACACAAACAATATGAAAAACACACAGAAAACAATGAGCGAATTTTTAGACATGGATGGTGGCATCGCTTTTAACATGGCTATTTACAACCGATTTTCAAGTATTGACGATTCTTGTTATACTGAAATTTGCGGGAGTTTTATTGATGGAGTTTACCAATGGGCTGACCATAACATTTACAATGTAATCCAGAGCGAGAATGCTAAATACATTGGGTACACTATTGCTTTTAATGACAACTGTGGCTATGGTCAAGTTTTGAGAAGAGTTTACATTGAAAAATGGGTTATGAACATAATGCCAAAGAATTGGAAACACGCTAAATCCTTGTTCAATAAGTTTCTAAAAGAAGACGTAAAGTTCAACCAAGCACAGAGAGAAAATTCACTAACGGGGGCTTAATCGCCCCCACTATTTATACAACTATGGCACTAGACATCATATACCCAATCCTATTGACTCCTATCACTATTGCGGTGATGTATGCGAGTCACGTGTTGACAAAGAAGTCGAAGAAAGAAATTCAAGAAGCGACTCCTTATCAGTTTGAAAAAGACGAAATGATTGAAGGCTTCAACGAAGCGATTCAACATCAGCGTCAAGAGTTGTATCGTATGTATAAAGGAAACGCAAAATGACAAGAATCGTACAAGCAGTCGTAAACAACGAACTAGAGTTTCGTGTCTACGAGAATCAAGAAGTAGTTGCTCGTTTTACTAAACAGCATCACGCTCAACAATTTGTCAATCGTCTAAACAAAACAGCGTACGTGTTAGTCAACGAAGACAACGACATCATTTGCGCGTTTGATAGCGAACCGACAATCGAAGAAGTAAAAGACCAACTAGAAGCATCGTATTCAATGAACTTGAGTTTGAGCAACTTTACAAATGGCTCATTCTATACACACTACGAAGTCTATGGTGACAACTTTCACGAAATTATCACAATCTTCAAAACGCAACTACTATGACACAATTTCAATTTTGCGTATGGCTAGGATTCATTGTACTCTCTTTTGTTCTAGGCTTTTATTGTGGTAAATATGACGAGCAGGATTGAGCAGTTCGAGCAAATGTATATGGACATCGCTCACATAGTTTCTCAACTATCTAGGTGCAATCGGAAAAAAGTGGGCGCAATCATAGTCAAAGATGGAAACATTGTCTCATTTGGATACAATGGCACACCAACAGGATTTTGCAACGAGTGTGAAGAGAACGATGTCACAAAAGACGAAGTCATTCACGCTGAGATGAATGCAATCTTGAAAGCAGGTACAAAGACGCAAGGTGCAACGATGTACGTCACGATGTCGCCTTGTATTGAGTGCGCTAAAATAATCAAACAGAGTGGCTTAAAATGCGTCATATACGATGAATTGTATCGAGACACTCAATCACTACAAAAATTAAAAATCAATTACAGACAAATATGAAAAAAGAATCTCAAATCAAAAAGGTAAAAAGTCACTTGTTGAGTGGCAAATCTATCACACCAATTGACGCGCTCAATTTGTATGGCTCGTTTCGACTCGCCGCGCTGATTCACGTACTACGTCACAAAGAAGGACTAGACATCGTGTGTGATGAGACAGAAGGATTCGGCAGATATTCGATTGAAACAAAAGGATAGTTTGCTATTTACTTACAAAGTACTATTTTTGTAAGGTATTAGAGTTGTGTGCGAGACAACTATCACAAGACATTTGCCCTCGGCAAGTATCGAACTCGCACTTCGGTACTCGCTTGAGGGCTTTTTTAATCTATGGCAACTGAAAAAAAATCATTTCTATTGTATTGTGACATAATACACACAATAGAGCAACTAACAGACGAACAAGCAGGTCACTTGTTCAAGCACATACTACAATATGTGAACGACAAAGACCCACAAACTGACAACGTCATCACAAAGATTGCGTTTGAACCTATTAAGCAATCATTGAAGCGTGACTTGCAAAAGTACGAAGACATACGAAAGCGTAATTCAGACAACGCTCGTAAGCGATGGGATGCGACCGCATACGACCGCATACGAAAAGATACGAAAAATGCCGATAGTGATAGTGTAAGTGATAGTGATAGTGTAAGAGATAAAAAAGTATTTACTAAACCAACTCTAGACGAGTTGAGAGATTATATGGATTCAATAGGAATGAATGACGTATCAAACAAATTTTTTGACTTCTATGAATCAAAGGGTTGGATGATAGGCAAAAACAAGATGAAAGATTGGAAGTCAGCAGTTCGAACTTGGAAACCAAATAATTTGAAAGTGTCAACAAATCAACATAAACTTGCAACACTATGAATCTAGAACAAATGATACTATCAAACTTGCTGTTCTACAATGATGCAAGACACTTCTTACCACAAATCAACAAGAATTGGTTCACACAAGACTTCTCACGTCGCATCGTAGATGTGATGACACAATTGTACTACGACAATCAACCTGTCGACTTAGTGACGCTCTCAAAGCATTTCACAAAAAAAGAAGTTTTTGAGATTATTAAGATACAACAAGAAGCAAGTGGGTTGACAAACATCAAAACACATCTTCAAACATTAGAATATAACTACATCAAAACAACTCTCATAGATAGATTGTCACACTTGAACTTGACAAAAGAACTTGATGAGATGGTCAAAGACTTGCAGTCGATTCTTGACGAGACTACATTCTCGACACACAAAGAACCTGACTCGATAGTAAAAGTCACAAACAAAGTAGTTGACCAAATAGTTGAGAATAGTCTCAAAGGTGGTGCGCTAACAGGCAAACAAACAGGATGGCGATACTTAGACAAGTACATCGGTGGTTACAACGAAGGCGATTTGATAGTCGTAGCAGGTAGACCGGGAATGGGTAAGACTGCAATCGCTCTCACGCTCACAAAAGACTTCGCGAAATACAACTACAAAGCACTCTTCTTGTCGCTTGAGATGTCAAACGAACAACTTGCAAAGCGATACTTGTCTTTGATAGGCAACATTGAAAATTGGAAGATTCGCAATGGTCGTCTAGAACAAATCGAAATAGACAAAGTCATCAACACAGCAAACAATCAATCAATCGAGTTCTTCATAGACGATGACGTTGATACATCAATCGCACAAATTAAAGCAAAGGCGAAGTTGCACAAGTCTCGCAAAGGTCTTGACTTACTTGTCATCGACTACATACAACTAATCAAAGGAACAAAAGCAAATCGTGAGCAAGAGATAGCAGAAATCTCACGAGGTTTGAAACTACTTGCAAAAGAATTGAAAATCACGGTCATTGTACTTGCTCAGTTGTCACGTAAAAGCGAAGAGAGAGCAGACAAAAGACCTATGTTGTCAGACTTGAGAGAGTCAGGTGCGATAGAACAAGACGCAGATATTGTGATGTTCCCTTTTAGACCTGCATACTATGACACAGAGAAGCCCGACGTTGAAGAAGCGGAGTTGATTATCGCAAAGAATAGAAACGGTGAGTGTTGTACGATACCTACAACTTTTGAAGGCAAACTAACAGAATACAAAGAACGCATATGAAGACAATAAAACTTGAGAACAACATTCTTGAAGACGAATACACACGATATGTGTGTGAATCGTTTGACATTCAAGATTCAACAAAGACAAGCGTAGAAATACCGGTCAATTTTAGCGAATGTAGAAACTTCGATTGGAACATTGGTGTCATCTACGGAGGTAGTGGTACAGGTAAATCAACTCTATTGAAGCATTTTGGCGCGATTAGAGAGATTCAATTCGATGAATCTAAGTCTCTTATATCTAATTTCGATTGGTTGCAACCTAGCGACGCGTGTTTGCTTTTGTCATCTATGGGCTTGTCTAGTGTACCAACTTGGTTGAGACCATATCGTACGCTATCGAATGGTGAACAATATCGCGCACAACTAGCGTATCTTGTTGGTAGTGCAAAAGAAGAAGAAGTTGTACTTGTAGACGAGTACACAAGCGTAGTAGATAGAGACGTAGCAAAAGCGATGTCTTATGCTCTTCAAAAATTCATTCGTAAGAACAATAAGAAAATCATTCTAGCAAGTTGTCACTTTGATATTATGGAGTGGTTGCTTCCCGATTGGACTTATTCACCATTGAAGGGGCGTGTCGAGAGACACGACTATCTTCGGCAATCAAGACCATCAATTGAGTTTTCGGTATTTCGATGCAGATATGAAACTTGGCGTATATTCAAACACCATCACTATTTGACACAAGACTTGAACAAAGCGGCGAAGTGCTTTTGTTTGACGTGGAATGACAAACCAACGGCATTCATTGCGATTCTACCTTTGCCTAGTGGTACAATTCAAAATGCGTTTCGTGTGAGTAGATTGGTTGTGTTGCCCGATTATCAAGGTCTAGGGTTTGGAATCAAACTACTCAACTATTTTGGTTCGTTGTACAAAAACATTGGTAAGACGTTGTACATTAAAACAAGCAACCCGTCTCTATTTATGGGAATGCAACGCAATCAAACAAATTGGCATCTCGTTTTAGAAAATAACAACATCGAAGCAATCAAGAAGATAAACGAAAAACTAACCGCAGATGGCAAAGACAATGGTCTAAAACTACGCAAAGAATCAATCACAAAATCTTACAAATACATTGGAGAACAAACAAACATCGACACAAAGATTGTCGAGTTTAGTGCTGACGCTTACAAAGATTATTCACAAAGACAAATATCATTATTCTAATATGAACCACTATCAAGACTTACACAACGCAAAGCAAGAAAATCGTCGTCTTAGACTATTAATCATTGAACAGAAGAATCAATACGAGAAAATCGTCAACGACTTGAGACGTGAAATCTTACGACCAAAGATTGACATAACACAAACTAGCGCACAATGGGCAGATGTAATGCGCGCAGTATGTCAAATCTACAACATCACACCTGATGACATCTACTCAAAGAACAGAACGCAACACATACTCTATGCTAGACACACATTCAATCACATATGTAGACGCACATTGAGAATGTCTCTTGAGTCAATAGGTAGAATCATTAATCGAGACCATTCTACTATTATACACAGCGTACGACAAACAAATGACTTGATTGAATATGACAGACAATTCTCCAAAACCTATCAACAGACTCACGAACTATTGGATTCTTATCGCGACGAAGAGTCTTCAATCGTCGATACACATATTGAAAGAAGAGAGCGATGTGTTGCGCACGAAGAAGCGATATGAGAAAGACGGCTATTTTGTAACGATTGAGAAAAAATAATTTGTAATTACAAATAATCTTTCTATTTTTGCATCGTTGAAGAAGACGCAAATCATCGAAAACTTAACAACTCAAAAGTGGGTCTTCGATACGTGTCTTCGCATCTCAAAGAATAAAGAACTAGCAAGAGAACTCTATCAATACTTTTTTCTACTACTACTCGAAAAAGATGACGCATATGTTGAGAAACTACACAACGACGGCTACTTACAATGGTGGGCAATCAAAGTACTTCACACAGCCATCAACGGCAATCGTCACCCATTTCAACAGAATCGCATCTACGACAGCGTTGACGTGTATGAGTGTAACTTACAAAGCGACGACAAAGACCATCTAGTAGAAGAAGAAGACTATGAGCAAGAGCGAAGCAAGATACGAGCGTACGACTTTATCATTGAGAGTTCTCATTGGTATGAGCGTGAACTATTTAAGATGTGGCTTGATGGCAACTCCGCGCGTTCACTACATCGCAAGACAGGTATCAGCGTTCGTGAGATACTTCGCGTCGTTAAATTAATGAAACAACTAGTACAAGAACAATATGAAAAAACAAACCCCAATGAAATTCGTTGATAGATTTATGACAAATCTCGCGAAACTACACGAAGAAGCAGGTGACACTTTTAGAGCGCAAGAAGTGAAAAGACTTCACGAGCAATTTGCAGGACTCATTGAACAAGAAGAAGAACTCTTGAAGAAAGCGTTTGTAGACGGCTACGAGACAGAACTGAACGCTCACTCTACAAAGTCAAACATTTTAGCACAACTTTACATAAAAGAAAACTACGTATGACACATCTTGAAATCTTAGGTATCGCATCTTTCAGCGTGATACTCGTCAACTTTGGCAAACCTGCTGACATCATTAAGACTTATTTGTATGGTCGCAATCCTTTCAATTGGAAACGATTGAAGCCTCTCGACTGCGCATTTTGTATGTCCTTTTGGATTGGTCTAGGTTATTTTACATATCACTACGGATTGACAGGCGTTCTTTATGCGTCAATTTCGACTATTATTGTAGCACTATTAGAAACAAAAATATGAACTTTGAAGACATCGAGTTTGTTGTATCGCTTGAGCCAAAATACAACGCTTACAAAAAGACACAAGTGTTGTCATTAAACCCTGAAGAAGCACATCGCTTGAGAACAATCTATCAATCATTGTATGGTCGTTCAATGCCATCTTGTTCTACTTGCTTTGTAGAGAGTTATTTCTCGCTGTTGATTTTCTGTCAGCAGAAACTTAACTCAATCAAAGAACAAGCAGAATGGCGTGAGAAACAACAAGCAATCGAGAGAGCGACTATCGCAGACGATGAGCAACCGAAGCGTAGAAGAAAGAAGACAAATGAAGACACCGATAGAAAAACTATTTGACTATCTTAGAGCGATGTATCCTCAAGCAATGCCTCACACAGCAGAGCAAGAGCGACTACTAGTCGATGAGAAGATACATCTTCAAGAAGCATACAACGCAGGATTCTGGTACGCAAAGAAAATGTATGAAAGCAATACTTGAGTTCAATCTACCTGAAGAAGAAGAGCAATTTGAAGACGCTTGTAATGGTTCAAAGTGGTCACACGCTATGTGGACTCTCGACCAATATCTAAGAACAAAAGTCAAGTACGCTAGTGATGACGCTCACGAAGAAGCAATCAACGCTTTTGAAGAAGCAAGAGAAGAACTACGTCGCATACTAAACGAAGAGAATCTTGAAATGAGATGAAGAAACACACGATGACATACTTGAATCATTTTGGCTACGACATAAGCGACTTCATACCTTGCGAAGTTTGCGAGAGAACTGCTGTCGACATTCACCACATCGAAGCACGTGGAATGGGTGGCTCAAACACAAAAGATGTCATCACAAATCTTCAAGCGTTGTGCAGAGAATGTCACACGAAATTCGGAGACCAAAAACAATACAAAGACTTTCTCAAAGAGAAGCATCGAATCGCTTTGAGCAAGTGTCAGAAATAAAGAACAAATAGAGAATACTATGGCACACGAGAACTCAATGAAAAACTTGAAGCCCTTTCAAAAAGGAGTAGTCACAAACCCGAACGGAAGACCAAAGAAACTAGTCACCCAACTCAAAGGGCTAGGCTATTCAAAAGACGACATCAATCAAACTTTGATGAATATGGTAGCGATGTCTCGTGAAGAACTCACAGAGATAGACAAAGGAAACGACTACACTATTCTAGAACGCATCGTAGCAGGTGCGTTGCTCAAATCACACGACAAGAACTCACTCTTCTCACTAGAGACGTTGCTTACTAGAGTACACGGCAAACCAAAAGAAGAAGTAGAGACAACAATCAAAACAGAAGAACCTATCAAAATAACACTTAAACTAGACTAAATGACAACTTACATCGGAAACGGATGGGAGAACGAGTACGGAATCAATCTCTCAATCAACATCAAGAAACTTAACGACGCTATCTCTAGCGGTGAACTTATCGTCAATCAATACGGTGACGTTCGAATCAACTGCAAGAAGATGAAAGCACCTCACGAGAAATCAAGAGCGACTCACGCTGTAAGTGTTCCACAACCCAAGAAGACTGAAGACTTACCATTCTAATGAAAAAGACTTGGAGAGGTTCTGACGTGTTACCACCACACGACGAAGACTTGAAACTTGTAATCAACCAAAGCGACGAAGTAACTCTTGCGCGTTATATGGACGATATGTGGATTGATGAATACACAAATCGCTTGATTCACGTACGCTATTGGATGCCAATTCCTATCCCACCAAACGAATGAAATTATACACGGAAGAAGAAATTAAAAGATTATTAAAAGAACGAATAATCTTTGATGACGATGATTTGGAAGAACTAACTCCCATAGAACTACCAAGTGATTCATTATGTATAAATTGTGACGAATCAAAATCTACACATAACGTATGTATAGATTGTATGATTAAAATTGGTAAGGAGAACATCGAACTACCAAGTGATGAGGAGATACACAATGAATGTCAAATCGGTGGTATGGATACAAATCAACAATTGTGTTTTCAATTAGGCGCAAAATGGATGCGTGATAAAATACAAGAACTAAAAAAACTATGAGAATACTTGCACTAGCAGACGGAATGAATGGCGTTGTGTATCACAGGATATACACGCCATTAATGCGTCTACAACTCGACAACTACGCTACTATCGACATCGCTCAAGATAGCGATACAATGATGAATCTCGTTGACTTTAAGAACTACGACCTTGTTGTGTTCAATCGTTGGCTCGGAAAGCATCACTACGACATCTTGAAGAAGATAGCACAAGCGAAGACAAAGTACATCGTAGACGTTGACGACTATTGGGTGTTACCTAAGTTCAATCCCGCTTATTGGGCGTATCGCAACGGAATAAAGAACGCAATCAAAGACGCTCTTCACTACGCTGATGGTGTCACTTGCACAACTCGTCAACTACTAGAACAAGTCAAGCAATACAACAAGAATGCAATCGTATTGCCAAACTGCTTAGACTACGAACACGAGCAATGGCGACACTCACGTCTAGACAACGAGAAATTCAAAGTAGGTTGGGTCGGTGGCATCACACATCACGAAGACTTAAAACTCATCGTCGATGACATCACTCGTCTAGGCAACGAAGGCTTGATTGACTTCTACTTGTGCGGTTACACACCTAGCGACATATGGGATTCAATCTGCTCAATGTTCAAAGGCGATTGGTTTCACGTCGTTCGAGGCACTAGCGCAAACGCTTACGGTGAAGTCTACAAACACTTTGACGTAGCAATCGCACCTCTACAAACGACAAAGTTTAATTCTTGCAAGAGCGAGTTGAAGATTCTCGAAGCGAGTGCGTACGATTTGCCTATCGTAGTAAGCGCGTGTGAACCATATCTCAATCACATCGACAATGGTGGTGTCATCTTCTCAAAGAACGACGAGTGGTACGACTCAATCAAACAAGCACTCTCAAACGCTTCTCACTTAGGTTCTAGCAACGCTCACTATTGCAAGAAGTTTCACGACATCAAACTTTGGAACATCGAACGTCTTAAGTTCTACGAAAGAGTATGCAAATAGAGTACGTGAGACCGCGATTGACTTCTTATCAAAAGAACATTCTTGACTCAAAAGCAAGGTACACAATCACGTCAGCAAGTACTAAAACAGGCAAGACAGCATCACACATCATTTGGCTCTTTGAACAAGCACTCAAGTTGCGCGATGGTCAGAGTGTGTGGTGGGTTGCACCTGTATACCAACAAGCAGAAATCGCGTATCGTCGTATGAAGACGCAAGTCACAGACAAGAACTTCTTCTTGACAAACGAGTCGAAGTTGTTGTTGACTTTGCCAACAGGTGCGAGAATAGAGTTCAAGAGCGCAGAGAAGCCCGACAACTTGTATGGTGACGACGTATACGCTTGTGTCTTTGACGAGGCATCACGAGCAAGAGAAGAGTCGTGGTTCGCTTTACGTTCTACACTCACAGCAACTCAAGGCAAATGCAAGTTGATAGGAAACGTCAAAGGGAAAAAGAATTGGTTCTACAAACTAGGCGAACGAGCAAAGCAAGGAGAACACGACTACGAATACTTTAAGATTACAGCATACGACGCAGTCAACGAGGGTATCTTACAACTCGATGAAGTAGAGCAAGCAAAGAGAGACTTACCAAAACACGTGTTCGATGAGTTGTATCTTGCTGAGCCTGCTGACGACAAATCCAATCCCTTTGGTATTGACTCAATTCGAGCGTGTTATAAACGCACTACGAACGCACAGGTCGTCGCATATGGTATCGACTTAGCAAAGTATACAGACTATACGGTGATAGTCGGTCTAGACGCTTCTAATTGCGTAGCGTATTGTGAACGCTTTCAAGCAGATTGGGGGCAAACTCAACAACGAATCATACAACTAGTACAAAACACACCCGCTTTCATCGACTCAACAGGCGTAGGAGACCCTGTCGTCGAGCAAATACAACGAGCGTGTTCTCGCGCTCAAGGCTTTAAGTTCACATCACAATCAAAACAACAACTCATCGAGGGTCTAGTTCTTGCAGTACAACGTACAGAAATACGTTTCCCTGAAGACCCAATAGGATACGAGATGGAATCTTTCGAATACGAATACACAAGAACAGGTGTGAGATACTCTGCACCTAGTGGACTACACGACGACTGCGTTTGCTCTCTTGCTCTTGCTTTAGATTGCAAGTCAAAGAACAAACCCGGTCTTTTTTATTTTGCATAGAATGAATTGGAAAAATATAACAATCGAACAACTACAAGAACTCGCTTCTATCAATCACTTTGAAGGCGTAGAGAGACGCATACATCAAATCGCTATCGTCAATCGTATAGACATAGACGAAGTCGAAGAGATGTCTCTTGAGCAGATACTCAAAGAAGTAGAGAAGTTGTCGTTCTTAAATGAACTACCTAGCGACAAACCTATGTTCGCTTTCAAGCATTTCAACAAACGCTATCGTCTTATCACGAACGCGCAAGAGATGAACGCTCATCACTTTATTGAGTTACAGCAAATCAAAGCAGACGACATCATTGAGAACTTACACAAGATTCTAGCGATGCTATCGTACGAAGTCGACATCTTTGGTCATCGCGTGAAAATCTCAAAAGGTCAAGTCGCACAGAACTTCGAACAACGATGCGAAGACTTTAAGACTTTGAGTTGCTCGTTCGCTTATTCGTACGCATCTTTTTTCTTGGCACTCTATCCAATGTTGTTGACCGCTACCCTCGACTATTTGAAGCAGGAGATGAGCAACTTGACAAAGTAGAGGTAAGTCCTTTCTCGTGGCTAGAACTCATCGACAAGATGGCAAATCGTGACAGAACAAAATGGGATTTCTTTCTAGAGATGTCATTGATTGAGTTCTTCAACGCTATCGCATACTACAAAGCACAAACGCAAGAGCGCAACAAACGACTAGAGCAAAGCGCAAACAAAGGATTCCAACCTTATGTCATCGCTGTTCTCAATGAGATGCTGTGACAAATAGTATAACTTGTCATAAAACGTACTAAACTATATGCTTTTGCGTATTTTATGACACGTTAAAGTTAAAAAATCTCATCACGTCATCAACTTATAAGTTGATTTGATTGTCATCGTATTGTCACAAAACAAAAGAAAGTGAAAAATAATTTGCGAAATGTGTTGCATATGTCACAAGAAGTAGTAGATTTGCTATATGAAAACGACACAAGATATGAAAAACAACAAATTCAACATTGGACAAAGCGTAACCTACAAAGTTTGCAATTCAATCTATCAAGGTACTATTGTAAAAATTAACAATGATAAATTGATAGTTATTGATTGTGCAGACGGTATGATTTTATTCAACGCAGGATGCTCAGTTGGAGATGAAATTTCAAAAAGTCAAATAATTTCTTACAATTAATCAAACAAGGGGGTATAACAACCCCCACTATTTTAATAAGACTCACAAGGTCTCTCTTTTCATTTTGAGACGAGAGTGTTGCTTCGCTATTTTAAGAAGTGGCACTCTCAATCACACAACAACCAAACGCAAACGCACCCGCGTACAACGATACGAACTTTGTAATCACAGAGTCAAGCGGTGCTATCTACACAAAAGACAATTTCAAGTTCATTTGTGAAGTAAAGCAAAACACTACTTCACTAGCGAAACTCAAAGCACCTATCTACT
>Ga0208147_1000112_pt1 | contig 31832 bp, 50 predicted proteins | sample DEB3_08_DNA_FD_184520 | JGI IMG/M metagenome (GOLD analysis project Ga0208147, IMG submission 184520) | Aqueous microbial communities from the Delaware River and Bay under freshwater to marine salinity gradient to study organic matter... | ecosystem: Environmental > Aquatic > Marine > Coastal ... | reverse complement strand
GGTAAACGCGTTGCGAACGCAGCACGAGAGCGTAAACACTAGCCAAATTGGGAAACACACCGCCATCGCTGTAGTTTGCTGTAGGGCGAATGTTTCCGTGGTTTGTCTGAACTGACCCAGCATGACTCAAGCGGACTATTGCCGATACTCTGGGCTGTCGCGTGGGCAGGTCTCCAAGCTTGTTGCCCGAGGGATGCCATTGACCACGCCCGAGGCGGCGGATTCTTGGCGCGGTTCAAGTGCTAAAAAGCGTCCTCCGTCTGCGACAAACACTTCCGGACCATTTCGTCCTCCTGAAGCTACCGAGCCAGATCACGTTTCCGCTGCTGATGATAGTCCTCAAGGCGCGTATGTAAGACAAAAGACCATCGAACGCGCCGCTTATGCACTTGCCGCCAGAGCCTTAAAGAACGGTCAACCTGACAGCGGAAGGCTTGTTTCAATCCATGCACAAGCTGCGCGTAATCTCACGCAAGCTCGGGAAGAAGTGCTTGGACTGCTAGAACGCGAACGCCAGTTGGTTTCAGGTGATTGGGTTCGCAAGGTAATGTCTGAACATGACGGAGCCGTAGCTACGCTCATTAAAGCCATGCCAAAGCAACTAGCGGGTCGTATTGCTCCGCATGATCCAGAACACGCTGAACGTGAACTTGACCGTTGGGTCCAAGAAGTCTGCCTTTCAACGCTTCACTCAACCAACCCTTGGAAATGACAAAAACCAATCAAACCAAACTGGAATACCTTGCCGTTGTAGACTTAATCCCATACGCAAGAAACTCGCGCACTCATTCAGAGGAACAGGTTTCACAGATTGCGGGAAGCATACGCGAGTTCGGATTTACCAATCCAGTACTAATCGACAAAGACGGGACCATCGTTGCAGGTCACGGTCGTGTCATGGCGGCTCGTAAGCTGGAAATGGACAAGGTTCCATGCATTCGTCTTGGTCACCTTACTCCAGCCCAAATCCGAGCTTACGTCATTGCGGACAACAAACTCGCACTGAACGCTGGTTGGGACGAACAGATGCTTAAGTCCGAAATTGAATCCATCAGGGAAGATGGGATTGATCTTGGTCTAACCGGATTTTCGGATGCAGAAATTGCCTCCTTATTTTTGGAGATTCAAACCGGAGAAACCGATCCCGAAAAAGAGTGGGACGGAATGCCAGAATACGAAGCCGAGGAACCATGCTACCGCAAGATCGTTGTAAACTTTGATACGGAGGAAGACGTAGCTAGGTTCTTTGCCGCTATCAGACAGTCGTTCACTCAAAAGACAAAGTCGATTTGGTTCCCAGAAAAGGAACGTCGCAGTCTAAAAGATCAAGAATGGGCAGCGGATAACGCTGAAATCCTAAACGAATGATTCCAAAACGGTTTATACGAATCGGTTGGGATAACAAACCGATGCCACCAGTATTTGAAAAATGGTGGCTTGAGTTTAAAGCACTGCATCCAACTTGGCAGTTCGTTACACTTTACGACAAAGATTGTTTAGAGTTGCTCCCGACCGCGTTCAAGAACATTTGGCTAAACGCTTCTTGTTACGCAGCGCGTTCTGACATAACACGGTATGTTGCTGTCTGGAAATTGGGCGGCATTTATGTAGACACAGACGTAATGCCGCTAAAACCAATGGATTGTCTGCTTGATGATCCTAGGCCATTTGCTGGTAAAAGATCGTCAACGTCATTTGAATCTGCAATTTTCGGAAGCCCTTCAAATCATCCAGCAATGACTGATTTGATAAAAGCACTTCCAAAATGGTATTTTGCACATCAAGGGAGGGCGGCTTCTGTGCAAACTGGTCCTGCATTCTTCTCGTCAGTATTATTTGGAAGGGAAGATGTGCGACATCTCCCCACAAAGACATTCTATCCATACAACGGATTTATGGCTCCAAAGCGAAATCAAAAAATTGGGATCTTTAGTGATAAGTCGCAATTTCCTCCTGAGATGCTTTGTGCCCATTTTTCCAACAATAGTTGGGGAGGAAAACCTAAGAAGAAATGAAGCCGCAGTTTCCTTTGTACATCCCCAGCAAGGGAAGGCACGAATACATGATTACGTCCAAAGCCCTCACGGCAATGGGCGTTCAGCACAATATCGTCGTAGAACCCCAGGAAGTTGCTCTATACAAAGCTGCGGTTCAGAAAATGGGATTGTTAACCAACGTGATTGAGTTGGACATGTCATACAAAGGAAAATACCAACTTTGCGACGCTCATGGTTTAAGCAAAAGCACTGGATCTGGACCTGCTCGTAATTTTATTTGGGACCATTCTGTGTCTCAAGGACACAAGTGGCATTGGATCATGGACGATAACATTAAGGCATTTTATCGCATGACCAAAAATGTACGCATAGAAACCACATCGCCTTCTATTTGGAAAGCAATGGAAGACTTTGTGTTACGCTATACAAACGTTGCGATGGCTGGACCAAACTATGCAATGTTTGCGTTTGGTGCGTCTGCAATACCTGCGTTCATTACAAATACGCGCATTTATTCCTGTAATTTAATACGCAACGATGTTCCGTTTAGATGGAGAGGAAGATACAATGAAGACACCATTATGTCGCTGGATATGCTAAAAGCGGGATGGTGTACAATTCAGTTCAATGCGTTTTTGCAGGGCAAACTTCGCACGCAAACAATCAAGGGCGGAAATACAGACGAACTTTACAAGCATGGCACAATGGACAAATCACAAATGCTTGTGCGTGAACATCCAGATGTTGCAGAGGTAAAGTTTAAATTCGGTCGCTGGCACCATCACGTTGACTATACTCCGTTCAAGAAACACAAGTTGATACGGAAGCCAGATCTGGTTGTTCAAAAGCAAAACAACGAGTACGGAATGTGTTTGAAACGCAGACGCAAATGACGCTTTCCGATCTACAGCTTTCGTTGCTTGAATTGCGTCGCGGTCTTTACCGGCCAACACCCAAGCAAACAGTCGTTGAATGGGCAGAGGCAAACCTAAAGTTGACTCAACGCCAGACCGAGCATCCCGGTCCATATTCTACTTCGGTCCGTCCGTATGTGCGTGAACCACTGGAGGCATGGAAAGATCCTGGCGTATCGGAACTTACACTTTGTTGGGGATCGCAAACCAGCAAAACGACCACGCTCATGGCCGGTCTCGCTTGGCTAATCGACAACGAGCCATCACCCGCTTTGTGGCTGATGCCGACCGAAAGTCTTGCCCGATCGTTTTCTAAATCTCGTTGGCTTCCGTTTCTTGAGGATAGCCCTACGATGGTTGCCCACTTTCCGTTGGACAAAGACAAGCTCACCAATCTGGAACAGCACTTTGACAAATCGACGCTGACATTCATCGGATCAAATAGCCCCGCAAATCTGTCTTCCCGTCCGGTGCGAGTTCTCGTTGGAGACGAGATCGACAAGTTTGCGGATGCAACTTCTAAAGAAGCCGACGCTTTGGATTTAGCAGAACAGCGACTCAAAGCGTTTTCTAGTTCAAAGGCGTTCTTCACATCTACACCGACAACTACGGAAAACCGTATTTGGCAAAGATACCTGCGCGGAGACCAGCGTCGTTACTACATACCCTGCCCACACTGCCGCGAGTTGATTCGGCTTGAATGGCGACAAATCAAATGGGACGGAGTCAAAACCGAAGACGGCAAATACGACTGGGCTGCGGTTCGCTCGTCTGCTTTTTACGAATGCCAGCTTTGTAAGGGAAAGATTTCGGACGCACAAAAGGTAGCTGCCTTGCGTCACGGTAAATGGATCGCAGAAAATCCGAATGCGTTACCGTCCATTCGTTCGTATCACCTGTCTTCGCTTTACAGCCCAGACCGCAAATGTACTTGGGGGCATTTGGCTGTAGCGTTCTTGGAAGCCAAGCAGTCGATGATGGGACTGCAGGGATTTATCAACGGAATGTTAGCCGAGCCTTGGGAAAACCAAGACGGCACCGTGGATCGCGTTGAAGTAATCTCGGATGCTCCACTAAACGAGGCTAGGAGATACCTCACGGCAGATGTTCAAGCTGCGGCTCCGTATTTCTGGTGGGTCTGCCGCGAATGGCAGGGAGGCAATAGCCGCCTAGTGGCCGCAGGTCACGCTGACGATTTCGCTGCACTTCGCCGCATCCAAGTAGAACTTGGCGTTCACGACATGGACGTAGGCATTGACTCCGGTTTTGATACGCAAACTGTTTACGATGCTTGTGCGGGATTCTCAAATACCTCGGTAAATCCAGTTTCGTATCCCTGCGGACTGCGTTATCCGCCCGAAGGCGGGTTGCGTAAGCCAATGCTAATCGGTTGGACACCCATGAAGGGACGCGAAACCGGAGCAAGGTTTACGACCCGTTCTGGTTCAATTCATCCATTTGGCGTTTCTACTTCAACGTCCATGCGGACTGATGTCGTACAGCCGTTGCTCGTTTTCGACTCCGAACACCTCCGCGATATCCTTTCACGCTTGCGACAATCGTCCGAGGCAGGGTCTTGGGCCGTTTGCTCTCTGCCCATCAAACTGCAAGCCGAGGGAGCCTATTGCGTCGATCCTGATCAATACTGGAAGCATCTGGACTCTCACGTTCTAAAGCCAACAGCTAACCGAGCAGGACGAATCAAACACGTTTGGCACAAGCGCAACCATCGCTGGCCTGACCATCTGCACGATTGCGAAATCATGCAGTTGGCTATGGCAATGTTGTGGGGCGATTTGCGTTCGGCTCAAATCACGCCAGAAACAAACGCTTGACGGATTTGCAAATGCAACGACGATCCGCGTCGTGCATACCTATACGGTTGCAACCAAACGTTCCTATCTTCGTGTCACATACGCGAATCGCGGAGCGTTGACTTTGCTTGAGGCTCTCACAGCCAAGCTTTCGTCTATTGCTGGTACGCTAGAAAGCGGAAATCTCGTACGCACAACCTCAAGTGCAGAGGTTTCGGTAGAGTTTGCCGAACCCGGGAAAGGCTCCGCTAGTCCCGGCGATATGTTGGAAATGTGGGAATCGCTGTTAAGTGACTACGACTATGCAGTCACTTTGTTGGCAGGAGACGGAATCACATCGCCAAGTGATTCACAGATTTACGATAGGATGTTGAACTACGTACTGATCTCAACCAATCGCTACTTTGGCGACTTCACTCAAATGCGTCGTGAAGCCACGACCCGCATGACCTAATGGGCATCCTCGCCAATCTTCGTAACTTCTTCGCAGGTTCTCCCACGGCTAAATACGAGGGAGCCGGTAATTCGCTTCGTCGCAGTTATCTCGACACCTCGTATACGTCCGTTCGGTTTGATGTTACGTCGTCAACGCGCCAGCAGATTGTTCGCAAATCGCGTTACTTCGAACAGAACAACGCCGTGATGAATAGATGCGGCGATTTGTTTGAGTCGTACACAGTCGGTGCAAACTTCAGCGTTCAACCTGCTTCGTCCGATCCGATCTGGAACCTCAAAGCCAAAAAGGCATTTGATATCTGGTGCCGGTATCCCGACATCAGTTCGCGTCAATCGTTTGGAACCTTGATGAGTCAAGCCGCTCGGGCTTGGTTCTTTGACGGTGAATCCTTCATCCTGCTGACCAAGGGTGAATCTGGTCGTCCTAGGTTGCAGTTGCTGGAGGCACAATCCATTGCGACTCCCGGCGATCTTCAAAACGATGCCACCGTTTTTGACGGGATTCGATTTGATCCCCGCACTGGCAGGGCAATTTCGTTTTTCATTGGTTCAGAAAAAACGCAGGGCAATCTAGTCGATGTTCGCGCAATTTCCTCTGACTCGGTTATCCATATTTTCGAGCCGAATAGACCAGGACAGTTGCGTGGGCTTCCGTTCGTTTCATGCGTCATCAACGACCTGCACGATCTCGACGATCTCCAAAAGTTGGAGATGGAAGCCTGTAAGTTGGGCGCATCGGTTGCACAGATTGTAAAGACAACCGGCGGCGAGGTTCAGGCTTCAACCCTACGCGCTGGTTTGTCGCCTAGTTCTCAGGTCACCGCCGAGACCTACTACGAGCAGATATTCGGCAGTGCCATCAAAGTGCTGAAGCACGGAGATGATTTTCAGCAGTTTGCCACCGAACGTCCCGGCGTAAATATGCGGGAATACTGGCGGCAGTTGACTGAAAAAGTCTGCGCCGGTATCGGTATTCCATACGTTCTTGTGTTTCCTGAATCCATGCAGGGAACCGTTTACCGTGGTGCGCTGGATATGTCTGCGGTTTGGTTCCGCAGTCGTCATCAAGTCATGGCTTCCGCTGCTCGGCGCATTTACGAGTACGTCATGGAGTGGTCGATCAAAAACGATGCGACTCTCAACGATGCTCCGAGCGATTGGTACGAAGTTGCCATTACGGCTCCCCGCGCTCCAAATGTTGACGTTGGGCGCAATTCCGCTGCTCAACTTGCCGAGCTTGAGGCTGGCGTAATTACCTACGATGAAGTTTACGGTGCGCGTGGTTTAGATTGGAGATCGTCATTAGAAGCTAAAGCGCAACAGGCTTTGTTTATTCGTCAGTTGGCAGAAAAATATTCTCTGGATGTTTCTGAGGTTTCGACTATTCAGAGGGATCGTCCTGAACGAATTGCTACTGAACCTACTGAACCTAAACCGTTTATACCAGAAACAAACGACGTTTCCCCACCAGTTGCCCCGCCTTCCGATCAGGCAAGTACAAATGATCTTGTTGAAAATGGTATTGAAGCCGTAGCCAAAAAGCCTCGTAAATCACGCAACAAGAAGACGGAATGAACCTGCAAAAGAAAACCGATTGGCTTTACTACGCTCCCGCAAATGCGGCGAACGAACAGGCGACTGTCCAAATTTTCGATCAAATTGGAGAAGATTGGTTCGGAGGTTCTGGTCTTTCCGCGAAGCAGTTTGCCGATGTTCTTCAGGAGATTGGCAATGGTCCGTTGCTTGTTGAAATCAACTCTCCCGGCGGCAACGTCTGGGATGGTTTGTCCATCTACAACCAACTGCGCGGACGGAATGCCCCGGTAACCACTCGCGTCGTTGGCATTGCCGCTTCCATCGCTTCAATCATTGCCCTCGCTGGCGACAAGGTTGAAATGGCCGATGCCGCACTGATGATGATTCACGATCCCAGCGGCATGACTGCTGGCACCGCTGAAGATATGCGGAAAATGGCCGATGCACTCGACCAGCACGCGCAAGTTTTGGTTGGGGTTTACGCCAAGAAAACCGGTCGTTCTCCAGAAGCCATTCGTGCCGCGATGAAAGCAGAAACTTGGTTTACGACCGCAGAGGCTATGGCTTTCGGGCTGGTTGATGTTCCGGTCAAGCAGTTGGCTTTAGCTGCAAAATGGCATCCCCGCGCCGTTACAAAGACCGCTCCTGAGACGGTCAAAAATAATCTTCGGAAAGGTCTTCAGCAGTACGAAGAAGGATTGGCTGGCGATGGTCTTGAGAAACAGACCGTGTATGAAGCCGAAGCCCTCGTTGCTGGTGAAGCTCCAAGCCCTCAAAAGATCCGCAAAGCAAATGCTTGGTGGGGACGCAACGAGCGTTTTCTTGAAGCGGAGCCAAACACCCCGGCTGATGTTGCGGCTAACCTCTGGGGAGGTGCCGCTGGCCGCGATTGGTTCCGAGCACTTTACGCGCAACTCGAAACCGATGCGCAGGATTCCGAGGGTGATACCTCGACCGAAAAACTTTCGACCGACAGCAAATCCGCTGACGGCGATAATGGCGTGACCAACACGCTGCAACCAACACAACCTAATACCGACACAAACATGTCTGACACTAATACTGTGGCGGCTGCGGCTCCTGCTGCGTCCGTCGACCTCGCTTCCGTTCTCGCCAAGTTGGCGACGATTGAGGCGGCCATGAAAGCCCCTGCCCCTGCCCCTGCTCCCGAGCCGGTGCGTCCCGTCATCGAAAACCTCGGCAATCCTCTGCTGGAGAAGCACAAGGGTCTCCGCGCTGGTGCCGAACGTCGTGCGTTCCTGATTGAGAACCACAGCGAACTCCTCCGCCAGAACCGCCTGATCGCTCCTCAGAACGCTAATACGTTTGCCGCCGGTCTGGTGGTGGACTATCTGGCCGATGCGGTCATCACTGAGATGGGGACCAAGCTGGCAATGGTTGGCAATTTCACTCGCTCCGTTGGTCTCGACAATTTGCGACCGAGGGCGACCGTGCAGGTTAAGAAGTTTGTGCAGAGCGGTGCCGACGCGACCGTTGATAATGCCACCAACTTTGAGACTTCGAACAACAGCGAGTTGGCCGCTACTTCTGTCACGGTTAACCAGATTTCCAAGCTGTTTACTGTCACTCAGCAGGAACTGAATCAGGGGTTTGCTTTGGCTGACCTTGCTGCTGGTTCTGCTGATGTGTTCGCTCTTGGTATTTCCAAGAAGATTACTGCGGTGATGACTGCGGCTAATTACGGTGCTGGCACGACCATTGGTGCTGCTGCCAATTTCGACACTAGCGATCTCCCGGCGATCTTGGCTCTCGCTAAGAACTACCGCCAGAAGTTGCTTTTGTTGGATGGTGGTCATCTGGCCCGTCTCCAGTTCTCGGCGGCTGCGAACACCTTCCCTGATGCTCGTTTTGGTCCTCTGAACAACGGGTTCTTTGGCTTCAATAACATTCTGGAGCAGAACGACTGGACCGGAGCTATTGCCAATACTGCCGGCTTCGTTTGCGGTCAGGACGCTATCGCCATCGCCTCTGGTCTGCCGGTTGGCATGATTGCTGGCGAGTTCGTTGAGCAGCGCACCGTGGAGTCTCAGAACGGCCTCTCTGTCCTGCTGTCGGTCTGGTACAGCCGCTCTACTCGCGCTCACATGGCCTCGTACGACATCATGTTTGGTGCCGCCGCTGGCGATAAGACTCAGGCCGAGGTCCTCATCACCGCCTAATCCATAAGGATATGCGTATTGCTACCACTGTTGCGGTGGACAAGAGCGGCAAAACCAAGCTCGTTTCTGGTCCCGATGTTGATGCGTCTCTCCAGCGTGCCAACTTCAACACCGCTTCTGTTCCCGAAGGAGGCAAACTGATCTTGTTCATCCAAGGCAGTCTGGCACCGAAGATTCGTAAAGGTTAAACACAAGCGAGGGGGGATGGCTGACACAGGGTTGGTTATCCCCCCTCAAACCAGATTTACAAAATGTCCGCTTACCAATCAGACGTAGCAACGCAGGATTCCATGGGGCATCAAGGGTTTACCTTAGTCACCGGAACCTCTGCTAATACCGCTGGGTATGTTGCGATCCAGACCATCACCGCAACCGTGATTTCTGCCATTGCTGGAACTGGAGTGACCGGCACTTGGTCTGGGACTACGATTCCTGCTGGCATCACCATCGTTGGCAAGATTTCGTCATTCACTCTGACTAGCGGTGCAGTTATCGCCTACTTCGCCCGAGCCACGACCTGATGACCCTCGCGCTGTCATTGCAGCTTTCTACGTCGGATGATGCCATTGAGGTGGCTTATCCTGCGATGGATCGTTGGCTGATGCAGGAGGACGGCAACTCGTTCGTTCTCCAAGAGGACAATTCCAAGATCATTTTCTCACTCTCCACCGACTAATTCCTGACCTATGGCCGACTCTAAGATTACAGCCCTGACTAGCATCGGAGCTTCTACCGATCCCGCGAACGATCCGCTTGTGTTGGTGGACGTTTCCGATACGTCAATGGCCGCGACCGGAACAACCAAGAAGGTCACGCTCAATCAACTGCTTGGTGCAAGCGGCACCGCCACCCTCGCCTCCGCCACGATCAGCGGCGATCTGACGGTGGACACCAGCACCCTGAAGGTGGATTCGGCGAACAATCGGGTGGGTATTGGGACGGCGACGCCAGACAATCAGTTGTCTGTTCGAGCAGCTTCGATTGCAACCATTGATGTCAGAGGCGGAGTTGGTGGCGCAGGTGCGCTTCTGATTTCTGGCAATGGAACCACACTTGGCACAACTAGCTTTGATTTAATTCAAAACAGTGCTGGAGCGTTTGTTTATCAAAGAGATGCGCTTCCGTTGTTTTTATATGTCAATGGTTCCGAGCGGTATGCGATATCGTCTACCGGCGTAGCCACTTGGTCGAACGTCGGCGGAGTCGCTGGCACCGCCATGACCCTGAACTCCACGGGGCTGGGCGTGGGTGGGAGTCCGTTGGCATCGCATCTGATTTATTCTCAAGGACCCGTTGCGATTGCTGGAACTGCTAGTGGAGCAAGAACGTCTTACATATCAAACGCTAATGCTTGTTCCATCTACTACACCGATGGCGGAGCAACGTATCCGTTCGACAACTTCGGAAACCTGATCATCCAGCCGAGAACAAGTGCTGCGCGAAGCGTTATCATTGCCACTGGTTCAACGACTCCGGTCGAGCGGCTCATTGTTGATCCGACCGGCAACGTCGGAGTGGGGGTTACGCCGAGTGCGTGGAATAGCTCGTACAAAGCGATTGAGTTTGGATCTGGAAATGCGCTGATGTCGAGTTCTTCTGGGTATGGACAAGCGTTTTACCTTAACAACGCAGTCTATAACACTTCTGGGAATTACGTCTACAAGAACACGCAAGCCGCAGGGATGTATCAGCAGAATCAGGGAGCACATCAGTGGTACAACGCCCCCAGCGGCACTGCTGGCAATGCCATCACCTTCACCCAAGCGATGACGCTCGATGCGTCGGGCAATTTGCTGGTGGGTGATACATCATCTCCTCTTGCAAGCAGGCTTTCGCTGTTCACGACCTTTGCCCAGCCAGATGGAATTGTAATTCGCAACACTGGTGCAACTGCTGGACTGTATTGGAGGTTTGGTGCTGTCAACACATCCAATACGCTGTTTGTGATGAACGCCAGCAATGTTGGCGTCACTATGGCTGACGGAGCAAGTGCTTGGTCTGCTACTTCTGACGAGCGTTTGAAAGACATCATTGAGCCGATCAAAAATGCGGTTTCTAAGGTTGGTTCTCTGCGCTCTGTGATTGGCAAATACAAGTCCGATGCGGATGGAATCCGTCGATCATTCCTGATTGCTCAGGATGTGAAGTCCGTGCTTCCTGAAGCTGTTGATTCAACGGATAGCGAATCCCTGGGGCTTCGTTACACCGAAGTCATCCCCCTGCTAGTTGCTGCCATCAAGGAACTCACCGCCCGTATCGAAGCTCTGGAAGCCTAATATCCCATGATTACCATCTCTTGGATCATCGAACGCCTTCTCGTTAAGCCGACCGAAGGCAGTCTTACCGATGTCGTCATCACCGCCGACTGGCGTTGCAATGGAACCGACGGACAGTACAGCGGCACCTGCTACGGCAGCGCGTCGTTCGCTCCGCCGACCGGTTCGTTCACGCCGTATCCTGATCTGACCGAAGCGCAAGTCCTCGGATGGTGCTATGCCAATGGCGTCGATCAGAGCGCGATTGAGGCGAACGTGACGCAGCAGATCAACGACCAGATCAATCCTCCGATCACCACTCCTCCGCTGCCGTGGGGCGATGGCGTTGTCGATGGCACCACCATCCAGGCTCCGGTGATCGCTCCTCCCGCTCCTGACTTGAGCGAGCCGACTGCTCCGGTTATTGTTCCCGCCGAATGATTAACATCGAACTGACTCAGGAGGAGATTCAGCAACTGCTGCAACTGATCGACATCAGCGTCAAGGCTGGTGGCCTACAGAACGCCAAGGTTGCTCTGCCTATCGTGGACAAGATCCTCGCTGCCGCTAACACGCCCAAAGAATGAAAAACTGGAAGACAACCCTCGGTGGAGTGGCCGTGCTGCTCGCTGCTCTTAGCGTTGCAATCAAGCAAGTGATCGCTGGGGATATCTCTGGTGCCATCACTGCTGGAGTTGCTGGTGCGGGAGCAATGTTCACCGCGCTCAAGGCTCAAGACGCTGCTCCCACTGACAAGCCATGAAAGACCTGCTGCGAGATCTTGGGATTAACCTCGGGTTGCTCGTCGCTGGATTTGCTGGCTCGCTAGTGTTGGTCAAGCAAGATGGACACAAGAGTTGGTTCTCTACGATTATGAGCCTGATCGCTGGAACTCTGTCGGCCAACTATCTTACGCCACTTGCCATCACTGCCTTTGGTTTGCAGAACTCCAGCAGCCAATACGCGGTGGCATTCATGCTTGGTTTCCTTGGTTTGCGCGGTGTGGAATACATCCTCGACAAGCTGGGTATCGGCCCAAAATGAATGCGCTAGAGATCACAAACCGAGTTGCTTGTGGTGTCCTTACCGCTGGTGTCTCTGCGTTTATGGTCTTGATCTACCGCTCGTCAGGTGTGGTGAACAAGTGGCCTAGAGTTGGAAGCCTGACACTCAAAGCCTCTCTGGTCTCGGTAGCTGCTGGTTCACTCTTCAACTGCCTCTCTGACTACTCGCCCAAGGTTTCCGAGGTGATCTTAAACTCTGGCCTTGCTGGGATGTTTGTCTGGGCGGTTGTCTTTCATTCTGCGTTGATCCGTAGCCATGAATTGGATCGAACAAATTCTGACCGCATTGATGAAGTTCTTCGCCGGTCAACTGAAGACTGACAAGACCAGTGAAGACGCACAGAAACAACCTGACCTCAAGCGTGATCTCTTGGCTCGTATTGATGACCATGAGCGGTTGCGCTAGTCGAGTGATCTATGTGCCTCACGGTGAGCCTGTACGCCTCGCTGAGAGCGTTAAATCTAAAGTCTGGGTCAAAGATGCTTCTGGCAAAGTTGTGCGCTCTCAGAACAGAATAACGCTCTCGGAAGGCTGGTACGCTTTGCCCAAGGAATAACCATGTCCCAACAAGTCATCAACACGGGTACGACCGCCAACGACAACACCGGAGACACGCTCCGCGCTAGTTGGCAGAAGGCCAACGACAACTTTACGGAGATCTATGCCGCGCTACCGATGCTGGCTCCTGAGGCGTGGGTTCCTACGCTGACTGACTCTGGTGGTGGCCGCACGTTCTCGACGACGGTTAACACGGCTCGCCATACGTCCATTGGCTTTGTCTCCACGTTCACCGCTGACATCACCATCAACTCGGTGAGCGGTGCAGCGACCGGAAATCTTCGATTGAGCCTTCCCGATCCTGCGACTTATGACGCTGCTGTGTCGATCTGGTTGGACAACGCGACGACTCAAGCCAAGACCGCTGTGATTGGTAAGGTTGTTGGCGGGACTTCTTACTGTGAGTTGAGCGTGTACGATACCGGAGACATTTCCAGTCTTGCTGGTCCCCTTCAAGCCACTTCCCGAATCTTGGTTTCTGGCGTCTACTTCACGGCGTGAACCTGATTGCCACCAGTCTCCAGTTGGGCATGACCGTCCTTCAGGGGGCATTGGGCAATCCTGCGTTCATCTGGCAAGGTCAGCTTGTGCGATGTTTGCCAACCTCAATCACGGACGCAAATGCCGTTATCTCTGGTGGTTTCCAAGACAATCTCGCTGCTCGTCTACTGGTCAAACTTGACGATTGGCGTTTGGCGGATTCAACGCTTGTCACGGTTGACGCTACCGTCTGGTCTGCTGATGTCGGTTCCACCGCAGACAAACTCCAGTTAGAAAGTGGCAGTTTACTACTGCAGGAAAATACCGACCGATTGTTGCTGACGTTTGGCAAGATGATGCCGGTCGTCGGTCGCACGTTGACCTATGATGGCAGGGTGCTTCGTATTGTTTCCGCTAAACGTGACGCGAGTGGAGGTTTCTACGTTCTGGAACTTTCAGCCAAGACGAGATGAATGCTGTCGTTTCAGTTGATACGAGAAACTTCGAAATAGCTTTCAGGCTGTATCTGGCGCATTCGTCGCGCACGCTTCCAAAGGCGATTAACGCACGGATGTTTTTTGTTTTATTGCGTACTTATCTGATTTTGGGGCCGAAAGAACCTGCTGCCGTTCGCAAACGATATGCGGAAAGTTTGATGCAAATGGTACGAGCAAAGGGTGGAAAGCAACGAGAAGTTCAAAAGATTTACGCAATCATCAACTCAAAACGCCACCCCGGACTTTACGGCAAAGAAATGTCGGAAGCTGTTAGAAAGTTGAGGGCAAGAACTCTTGGCGGCGTTGGATACCTCAAATCTGTTATCGTCAGAGGAATCCGCAAGTTTCAGGGTTTCAGGCAATTTGGAACCAAGCGCGTCAAAAGCGGTAAATATGGCGGCGCAAACAAGGCTGCTATTTCGTTAGCCGCACAATACGACCACAAACTTCAATCAGTTGCAATTTATCGACGCAGCAATCCCAAAGCGATTGCAAATAAAGCGGTCGACGGATTCATGCCGATGGCTAAGTGTCAGGTTCAAGCCGAGGGACCTCCGCGCATTGGATCAAACGGTCAGCGTATTCTAAACAAAGCAGTCATTGAGGCATTGCAGGACGAACAGGTTGAAATGGTAAACTATCTGCGTGCAAAGTTAGGCGAGGCAGCCGATCAACTTTTAGCGAATCGTGGGTTTAAAGTCGTAGAATGAACGCCGTTGCATTACGAACTGAACGCGCCGTGGTAGACTGGCTGATCGGCATTGACTGGTCAGCCTCTCCCATCGGTGCGCCAGCTTGTCTGACGAGCTACGGTCGCGGAGCATTTGAAGATCCAGATGTCGAGGATGTCATGCCGCAATTTCCTCGGCTCATCGTTGCTGTTTCAAATGCAGTGCCAGTCACCCCGTTCGACACAACCTGCGAAATGGAAGTTAGGGTCGAACTTCAGCTTTCGGCTGACGACACAAATGAGTCGTCCATGCTTGGCATCACAAACGTCCTAGATGCCGCATTACAGGATCTTTTCCTCGACGGTGGTGCAGACATATTGACTGTCGGTGAAACGCATCAGGACGGGCCGTTTACGGCTTATTTCGCAACCCCTAGCGATTTCGGGTCGACTGACGTTTCAGAACGATCCAGAGTTTTTCAACGGACGTTTACATTATTTGCGTCCGCAACTTAAACCAAACCCAAACATCACATGGCTACAAGTAAAGGCAGCGTACTAGTTTACGGAGCGCACGGCGACATAACGCTTTACACGACCGCAGGAGCGGCACTGACCACTGGCGCAATTACGACTATTGAGAGCTACGACATCACCCATGAGGGCGACGTTGAGCAAATCAAGAATGGTGCTGGAGTTGTGGTTGCTCAAGTTTCTGAGAACGAGCGGCTTTCAATGTCCATCACGTTCATTCCGTCGGCTGCTGCTGGCGGTACCGGAGACGCTCAGTCTAAATTGGCCGCTTCTTTGCCAGCGATTAATGGATGGGCGACTATTGCTAATGCCAAAGCCATTACCTTTGGTGGAGCAACTGGAACCATCAATGGAGATTGGGTGTACGCTGGAGGCGGTTCCGTTAAGTTTACCAATTCTGGAAAGGTGATGATTACGCTGCCGCTCACCAAGTACATTGGAACTGGTGCTATGGCTGGCAACGCGACTGTCACGACGCTCGCGTGAGTCAACTCTGCAAGATCCTAGCGGAGACCGGCCCAGAACCTCCAGAGGTGCTCGGGTTGCGGCTCGTTCCGTATACCGTTGGGCACGCTCTTGTGCTGCAACGGCTCGGTTCTCCTTACGTCATGGGCGGCATGATTAGCCCAGCGGATCTTGCGGAAGCCGTGTTGGTTTGTTCCCAACCGCCATTGCAATCGGTGCGGACAATTAAATCCAAATGGAAATCTGTTTTGCTCTGGGTTTGGTCGAAGCGGATTTCCCAACTTAATTTGGTCAAAGAGTCCGATCGGTTTTCTCTTTGGTTGAAGGAACAATCTAACGCTCCAGAAGTGCTAATGGAGGCCGGTAAATCACGAAAACGGCCAGCAATGCCTTGGCCCGAACGTGTGCTTGTTGGATGCATCAACGTCGGCCTAAATGCTGACGATGTAATCCACTTGCCAATAGGTGACGCTGAACGATTGATCCTTGCCCACGCTGAACTGCATGGGCAGGTCGATCTTTGGGACAGCCAAAGCGAAGCAATCTGGCAAGCCATGAACGCCAACTGACATGAACATCTTAGGCATTCTTGTTAAGCTGGGAATGGATGCTACCGCTTTGAAACTTGGATTCAAAGAGGCGACCAGCATAGCAACCAAGTTTGGCGATAATCTGAAATCGGCTATCGGAAGCAAACTTACACAAGCGTTGTCGGTTGCTGCACTCACCGGATTTGCCAAGCATTTGATGTCGGTAGCTGACGAGATCAAGAACCTCGCCGAACAGATGAATCTGACAACAGATCAGGTTCAACGACTTCAAATATTGTCGGCAGAAACTGGCATCTCGTTTGAAAAACTATCGTCTGTAATCAAGAAGTTTGAGGAAGCCAGATTGGAAGCTACTTCTGGAGACCAAAAGGCCATAGATACTTTCAAGAAGTTAGGTTTGTCTCTTGATGATTTGAATGATGTTCAAATGCAGGGGATTGATGGAGCAATCAAGGCAGCAATAGCTCACAAGAACTCTGGTAAATCCGCTGAAACGACTGCAGCAATGTATCAGTTGTATGGTACAAAATTGACTGCTGCGGCTACTGCTCTTGCAGACTACAAATCGACTGAAGGAAGAGAACTGATTTCCGAAGACACGATTAAAACATTAGCATCCGCAAATAGTGTTCTTGACGAACAATGGAGAATTCTAAAGGCATTGGCTTCTAAGCCATTGGCTGATGGATTGAAGATTACTGCTGACACCATTAAATATCTTGGAGACGAAAGTACGGCTCTTTCAAAAGCGTTTCCAAAGGTTACTCCTAGCCAGATTGGAATGACGATGCTTGGTAATCTGCCCGGTGCTGCTGCAGGGATTGCTGTAGCCGCTGGGAACAAGCCGATACCGCCAGCGGGACCATCGCCAGTTTTGCCTCCTCCAATCGGTCAACCAGAATACGAAAGGATTAAGGGTGCAGCATTTACTCTCGGTGGAGCGCAGTCTGATTTAGCAAGAATAGGCGGGTTTACTGGATTTCAATCGGCACAAGACACTGCTATTAGACAAGCCATTGAACAGACGTTGCAGTTGAAACAAATCGTGAAGAATACCGGAAAAACGGCTGACCGTATTTCTCAGGAGTAATATGGCAACGATCAAGACAGACATAATTGTTCCAGTTTCAACTGGATACATCGAAGTCTCTCGCCAATACAATAACGGGGATGGCACTGGTCGATACATCACTTACAAGTATCGTGGGAGCAAAGATGCTCTCCGCGCTGCTTCTGTTAATTGGGTCGCTGCTGGTGGAAAATATCAAATCAACGAGGACGGTCCGTATTCTGAAGCGACTGTCACGTTTGCAGGTAGTCAGATTGACCCTAATGATCCGCTCGCACCAGTCGATACTTTTCAGGAAGAACCAACGACCCGTTTCGAGTTTCGCACCGAGTATATTGATGCATCGCTCTTTGCGCTTCCTTACGTCAGGGCTGAAGCTAAGCGATTCGTCACGACATTCGGATCTGGAGCAACTGAGGCTGATTACTTCTCTGCCATCAAGCTTGCTGGTGAAGACCCAAAAAACAACAAGCTGACGTTTTTGGAGTCTCAGTTCCCGCTTGCGAGCCAGTTGGTTATTCGACTTGCAAGGGGTCAAGACAGCTTCCAAACGAGCCGAGTGTCTCTGACTCGCGTCTCCTCGTTCTCCGCTCGTAATGGACTTCCTGCAACGCCGCCGATTATTTCTTCAGTCTACAGCGGAGAGGTTCTTGCAGACAGAAACAGTTTTCCTGCTTCGGTAAGGACCATGATGCCAAAACCTCCATTTGATCCGAATTTGACCCCTGATGGAACGGCTTGGAGTTGGCTTAAAACAAACGATTCAACTTCACTGATTATCAAGACAAACCAAGTTGAACGAAATGAGACTTGGACATTTGCTGCTTGGGACCTTTTTGCGTATCCTTACAACCCACCAACCTAATAACACACCATGGCTGACGAAATTCAAATGACGGCTCGACTGTATGCCTCGAAAAACGGGGCCTACCTTCCGAGCGTAACCTACACCAAGTCTGCGACGATGGTTGGAACCGACATGGGTTCCCAGACCCAATCCATCGGTACTGGTGCATCCGAAACGCTAGACGTTCCCGTTGACGTTACGAGTCCGTATAAAGTGTTGATCTCAAACCTCGACAACACCAACTACGTCGAGCTTTCCTTTACGTCTGGCTTTGCTGCAGGTGCTGGAACAATGCGGCTTCCTGCTGGTGAGACGATGTTGATTCCGTATATCAATACAAATCTGTATCTAATCGCCAACACTTCAGCCGTCACGATTCAAGCGACGTTCTGCGAGATCTAACCAACACCAGCCATGGCAAACGAAATCGAAATGGCTGCTCGCTTGTACGCTTCAAAAGGCGGGGCAAGCATCAACTCGCAAACATGGACGGCAGTCGCAAACATGACTGGTCGAGACATGGGGCAGCAAACCCAAGATGTTGGTAGTAGCTGGGAGTCACTCGACACACCTACCGACCTTACGCTGCCGTACAAATTGCTGCTGGTAAATCTAGACCCGCAGGAAGGTATTCAAATGCGTTTTCGTGATGCGACGACTTATCCAAACTACGTTACACCAATTTTGATACCCGCCGGCCAGTTCATTTTGCTTCCGCAAATTATTAGCGGAGTCGAAGTTCAAGTTGCTTCTACATCTGGCACAATCAAAATCATGTCGCAGTACTGCGAAATCTAATGGCCGTCACACTTCCAGCAAAGGTTGCGGAGCGTGGTCTTAAAACGGAACACGCTCGGGCTATCAATCAACTAATTGATGTGGTTCGTAAAATCCAGCTTGTAGCCGGTCCAGATCAAGCCATTGAGCAGACGCCAAATGGAACTGTGTTAAAGATTAAGCAGCCTATTGGAAAGACTGTTGTCGAAACTTCTGAAGAATCTTGGTTTTATTGATGTATGCCGTTTGCGTTGGATAAGCGTGACAAAATGTTCAACGCTAGCAACCTGAATGGGTTGTACTCTCGTTTCGACAAAAAGTGTTTTTTGGCTCTCAATGGTTTAAGCCCACTATTCGGCAGCATATCATCAGGAAATTACGGGCTGAATGTTCCTTATGGTGTAATTTATCAGTACAGAAGAGATCCGGCTACTTGCAGAAGACTTGCCGGCCCAGACGCTTATCTTGAAAATTACGATCAGGGCAACGCTTACATTGAGCTTTCAAAATTAGAAAGCAAATTTCTAGATGTTAATGGAGGGCAGGTCTATGTAGACAGATATCTTCCATCTGGCGCAGGTGTAAATGTTGACATCAAACAAATTCACTTTTCGTTTGAACTTCTAAAACGAGAGATCGACGGAAAACAATATGATGTGCATTTAGGATGGGACCCGCCCAATACCGCGCAAACATCATTGGTTAACGGCAGCTTGGGGATGTCGCCAAGATTTCCGCCATCTAGAATACACAAACACGAAACGGCGGTTGCTGATATCTACATTGAAGGATTCTCTGATTTCCTAATCAAAAATACGTATCAACGATACGATTGCTACAGAATACACAACTGCAACGCTTCGACTTTGTATGTCGATTTGCAGATTCCAGATGGTTCATCTGTCACAATTTCGATTGAGCCATCATCTTGCAAATCGTTTAGAAGAAATGTCGATGGTAAATGGATAACTTCTTGGCCAGACGGAACTGCATGCAGGTATTTCTTCCCATATGTATCGCGTGACGTTCCTTATTTTTCTGGTGGGCCTCCTTCATCAATAGCTGGATCGTTCATGGCAATAGAACGCTCCGCTTCAGCAAATAACATTGCCAATCCATTTATTATTTTTACATGGCAGAACGCTCTGTACGCACAACTTGATCCAGACCGCCGTTTTGACATTCTCAAAACATATCCGAAATCATACGCTGATCCAGTAATCGACAGCAATTTCATAGGAGATTGCGTATTTACTTGGGGAAGAGCAAAGGTTGTAGAGTCGATTGGATCTATTGTAACCAATTCCTATTTCAAGGCTTTTGATGGCGTGGAAGATTTTTTGGGTGATCTCGACGACATAGGTCTAGACGTATCACAATCGCACGGTGAATTGTTGCTAACGCCTAAAAATCCAAGTGCCACAATCACAATCTATCCGGTAGATTGTAACGTATTTATTGGTGGAACATCAAATTTGTACTGGTCAATTCCTCCAGCAGGTTTGTCTGTCAGCACATTTTATCCTGCTACATATCAAACCGAAAACCACAATTCAACTATTGGATGGATTCCAACAAATGTTCCAGATTGGTTTGAATCCATCGCAACCCTCAGGAAACGAATAGCGGTCGAGGAAGGTTACTATACATCGATAGAAGATTTCGAATCTGTATCAGATGCTGTTATTTCTAAATTTACAATGACCCCGTTGGGTCTTTGCTGTTCCGCTGTAAGTGGATTGCAAATACAAGCTTGGAACAATTTGGCATTCGACGAAATTGCAGGATACGAGTACAGAGCTTTTGTTGGAGATTTGTTCATTAAATACAGAATGGCTGGTGATGGTCCGCCTTCTTTGTCGACAACCAAATATGTGTCGAGTGTCAGAACCTATTTGTTTCACGTTTTGTCATCTTCGGTATATTACGAAAAAACTCTTCCGGTTTTAACTAGCAGCGGTATCAATGCGGCATTTGTTCCACCAAATGGACCATGGGGTTTTGCGTCCTCGGTATACGACGCGGAGCTTTCTAGAATATTGTCCGTATCGACGGGTGGTGCCGATTTCTGGATCAATAAATGGGGTGCATATAGTGGCAAAGACGCCAAAGTTAGAATTTTGGGGCAACCTGACAAAACGCTTCAGACTCAAATTCAAACAACCACAGCAATACCTCCATTAGTCAGAGACGATGTTTTTAGGTCTTTAGACGATCCGCAAATGGCTGGGATTGCTGGCACCGTTACGCTTGGGAATGACTATAACATTGCTCAAATCAATTACAAAGAAACCGGACAGTATTTTAATCTTCCATACGTTCCGTCTCTTGTGACTCAAGATGGTGGAACGGGTCCAATATTTCACAAGATTCCAAAATCTGCTTGGCTTTGGAATCTGATTGAATGGGCGGTTGATGCTTGGACTAAAGCCATACCAATGTGTATGGGAAATGAGAATGTTCCGTTGATTGGCGGAATTCCATTAAAAAATCTTGTTGATACCTACAACACGGGTTCATCGGATACGAGCGGCAGGAGAGCTTTTTCCTTAACTGAAGCTCAATACGATCAGCTTCTGACGAACGGTATTCCAGCCTATAGGCAAGCACTTCCACCTCCCTTTCCTGCTGGTACATATGATTATTGGGTGGCTGCAGAGGATCTTGCTGCATATTGTAAATCCTATGGTTTCAACTCATACAATTTTGATACCGTCGACGATCTGCTGACTCCAACGCGTCGATTTGAGGAACGGTCCTATTCGGCCAGCGAGACGGTTCAAGTTGCAAGTTACGTCGATTCCGTGAGCTTTGGTCCGGGGGTTTCCAAGCAACTCTACGGATCAATCAGATATGTCGATCTCAAGTGATTCCTTGGACAACGACGATCACATACGTCGATTTCTCGCGAAACCTTAGACAATGATGGGTTCGCAATAAAAAAAACGATTTTGGTTGCTTCAACCTGTCGTTGGGTTAAGAGTTGCTCGTCGATGAAATGCCCAGCCTGTCAGCATGAGTTTAGTGCGAGTCCCTCCCAGATGGGCAGGGAGCTAGGCAAGGTGACTTCACCGGCAAAAGCCAATGCGTCACGAATCAACGGACGCAAAGGCGGAAGACCAAGAAAGTATGACGAAAGAACTAATCCCGCAGACCAAGCAGTCCGCGCTGTCCGTAATGGCCCAAAAGTTCCACGTGGAACCAACCAAGTTGCTCGACACGCTGCGGGCGACATTGATGCCCAAGGCGAGCAATGAAGAGTTGCTTGCGTTTGTCGTCACGGCCAATCAGTACGATTTAAATCCGTTCACCAAGGAAATCTATGCATTTCCGGGTAGAAACGGAGGCATCACGCAGGTCGTTAGCGTCGATGGTTGGATAAAACTTATGAATCGGCATCCGTCGTTTGACGGCATCACGTTTCACACCGAGGACAAAGATTCAAAACCGTTCTCGGTCACAGCGACGATCTACCTCAAAGATCGCACGCGACCGGTTGAGGTGACAGAATACTTCTCCGAATGCAGTCGCAACACCGAGCCGTGGAAGGTCAATCCGCGCCGTATGTTGCGGCACAAGGCACTGATTCAGTGCGCTCGTATTGCATTCGGATTCAGCGGCATTGCTGACGAAGATGAATCCATCTTGCCACAGGTGCAGGTCAACGTCACCCCGACTAAACCCATCTTTCGTAAGGTAGAGCCGTTGCAGGTTGAGGTTCCTCCGGTTGAACCTGCCGCATTGCCTTCCATCGAAACCACCACCACGGCACCGGAGGCGACCAATGAGTGACGAACGTCTTGGTCTGCCTAGTGCCTCTGCATCAGGCAGGTATGCACTTTGTCCCGGTAGCTGGCGCATGGAACAACAGGCACCAGAAGAACCGGCCAGCGAAGATGCCAATATCGGCACTCGGATTCATGCAGTGCTGGCTCACGAACACGTTCCGAATCTGACCGAGGAAGAACAATCAATCGTCGACCAGATTCGTGCGCACGAAACCAATCTGCTGGCCGCAACTTTTAAGCGGGACTTACAGGTTGCTGACTTCCGCGAACAACGTCTCTGGTGGCTAGATTCGTCTGGCAACAAGCGATGGTCCGGTAAGCCCGATGTGGTCTACTGCCAAGGCGATGTTGCCCTGATTATCGACTACAAGACGGGACGCAATGCTGTCGAGTCTGCTGCCGAGAATCAGCAGTTGCGCTGTTTGGTTGCGCTGGTCGACCAGACTTGGCGGTCAGCGTTCAAGACCATCTGGGTTGCGATCATCCAGCCGTTTACGGGCGCACCGAGCGTTGCGCTTTACGAAACTGCGGACATTGCTGCTGCTGTAGCCGAAAGTGTCTGCATCATGGGAAGCATCCTAGAAGCCGATTCTAGGCGCGTTCCATCTGCGGCTGCGTGTCGCTATTGCCGAGGCAAAACGATTTGCCCAGAGGCCCGTTCCGCTGCATTGGCTGGCCCTCTTGAGGTAATGCCGCCAGACATCACGCCGAGTCAGCTTGCGTTTGCGTTGAACAGTCAGACGCTCGGTGACTTTCTGCTAAAGGCTGCACAAGCCGAAGCTGTCATCGACGCTTGTCGGGCTGAAGCGAGGCGACGCATTGCGGTCGGCAACGAGGTGCCGGGATGGAAGTTAGCAGACGGCGCAAAACGCGAGTCTATTTCGCAAACTCAAATGGTTGCGGAACGCTTCCTCGCATTTGGCACCTACGATCAACTGCTGCCAGCCATTACATTTACCAAGACCAAGCTGCGTGAGAGCGTTCAGGCGGCGACTGGTTTGAAGGGTAAAGCGTTAGACCAGAGCATGGCTGACCTGCTGAAAGACTGCACAGAAACCAAGATCGGAGAACCCAAACTGATTCGCGCCTAATGAGTAGCCAACATCCAATGCAGTGCGTGACTTACTTCATGCAGACGTTCGGGCAGTACGTCCCGATTGAACCCAAGATGCCAGATCCGCAGACGCAAAACTTGCGGTATCGGTTGATCGACGAGGAATGCCAGGAGTTACGCGACGCAACCGATATGGTCGAGTATCTCGACGCTGTAGGTGACTTGCTCTATGTCGTTTATGGTGCAGCCATTGCGGCTGGATTAAACCCGCATCACATCGACCAAGCGTTCATCGAAATCCACCGCAGCAACCTAAGCAAGTTGTGGAGCGAAGACGAACTCTCAAACCTTCCCGGCGATTGCTGCACCGTGAACGTGGGAGATGGCAGGTACATCGTTCGTAGAAATGACGGCAAGGTTATCAAGTCGCCGTCGTATTCCCCTGCGAACCTTAAGAAAATCCTCCAATGAGATGCCTCTGGGCGCACGGTTTCGGTCGTCTGTTCTGCGACGCTGAAGTCATTTGTGACGAGCGCGGGAAAACCTTCCTGCTCGCTACGATTGAGTTTGAGGAGCGTCAGTTGCACAACGGCAAACCGTATTCACAACGGATCATCTTCCGTTCGTTCAACATTGAGGACATTGAAGCCGTGGGCTCCCTCAAGGAAGGCACCTTCATTAGGTTTGATGGAGAAACGGATGCCGTATCCGAAAAATCCGCAACAGGTTGGTGGTACGCCAATCCGCGAGTAACAGGCAGAGTTCTTGAAATCTGCACCAATGATACTGGCGTTCCACGTTAACGGAATCCCGAAGGCTCAACCTCGGGTCAAGGCTTACCGACGGGGTAACTTTGTCGGTGTCTTTGACCCGGGGTCAGCCAACGAATGGAAGGCTCGCGTTGCCATAGCCGCACGCGACTATGCTCCTCCGCAGCAGTTGCAGGGTCCGTTAATGTTGGAAATGAAGTTCTTGATGCCGCGACCGAAGGCTCATTATCGGTCGAATGGCGAGTTGCGCGACGATCCGCCCTCGCATCATATCTCCAAGCCAGACCTAGACAATCTGGCAAAGGCAGTCATGGATGCGATCTCGGATCTCGGCACCATCTGGCGAGACGACAGCCAAGTCGCCGAGGTGCGTATGTCGAAAGTTTACACCGGATGTGGCGGTGGTTGTACCATCGTCATCAAGCCGCTTCTTTAGGTTTCGGGCATGGTGCGCAGGGAGAACCTGCGACTTGGTTTAGGATCATGGGACCAAGATGAAACACCCGAAACCCCTAGCAAACCTAGGGTTTTAACGACCCAAAACTTTTCTGAAGAAAGTTGTTGCTTTCAACCCGACGTTGGGTTTTAATGTCTCCATCGAAAGAGCAATGAAGCTCCTCGAAATCAAAAACCGAACGAATGAAAAACAAGCCATCTAACCTGAAAGAAATCCTCGCAACCGCTGCTCCCCTATTCAACGACAAGGCGGTGGTCTCAGTCATCATCGAAGCCGCTTTCGGAACTGTTGAGGTCTACCGATGTGGGGCAATTTTTCAGGTCGAAACTGAGGACTGAAACTTTCTGAACAAAGTTCTTTCCAAGATCCGAACGATAGGTTTAAATCTTTTCAAGCAGCAAATGCTGCGAATCAAAAACTAAAAATCAAAATACCATGGCACACGAAATCAACATCACCAACGGCAAGGCTTCCATCGCTCTTGCCCAACAGTCAGCTTGGCACCGCCTCGGTCAGGTGCTTCCTGAATCATTCACCGCCGAGACCGCGCTCCGCGAGGCAAACATGGACTGGACCGTGAGTCTCCAGCAGATGTTCCTAGCGAATGGCACTCAGGTGCCTAACAAGCGAGCGGTTATCCGCGACGACACCAGCGACATTCTCGGTGTGGTTGGCAATAAATACACTCCGCTGCAAAACCGGTCGGCGTTCGGGTTCTTTGATGCGGTGTTTGGCGAGGACAAGGCTCGGTACGAATCTGCTGGGGTGCTGGGTGACGGTCAGCGGGTCTGGATGCTCGCCCGATTGCCCGAATCGTTCGATGTACTCCCCGGTGATGCGGTCGGGCAATATCTGCTCCTGACCAATAGCCATGATGGTTCGGCTCCGGTGACCGGGATCTTTACTCCGATCCGAGTGGTTTGCGCTAACACATTGGGGCAAGCACTGCGGTCTGCTGACGATAGCGAGACCATCAGGGTCTACCATACGGTCAACGCCGAGGCTCGCCTCAAGCTGGCTGGTGAACTGCTCGGCAAGGCGGGGGTATTCTTCAACGAAGCTAAAGCCAAGTTCAGCTACCTCTCCACCATTCAGGTTGGCTCCCGCGACCTGACCAAATACCTGACGGCGGTGGTCAGCAATCACGAATCGGTCAAATACGACGATCTTTCGACTCGCTCCAAGAACGTGGTCGACGAGATCCGCAATCTGCACGACGGCGGTCTCGGTAGCGAGATTCGCGGTGTGCGCGGTACGCTCTGGGGTGCATACAACGCCGTTACCGAATACGTCGACCATCGTCGAACCCAAGACAACATCGAATACATGGCGGTCGGCAGCGGTGCGCGACTCAAATCCCGCGCACTTGCTCTTGCTTCCTCTTTCCAGACCATCTTGAATTGATCCACAACCGGGGGTGCGCATCGGCCAAACGCACGAAACTATTGAACAGAACTATGAGCCATACCTACTACGAGATCGCTTCCAACTGGAACCTTTGGGCCAAATACATTGGTATTTGCGGCGACGAATGGGTCGAAACCACGGTCAGTGAACGCATCGGTTACCTCTGGAACCATTTCGGTCCCGAGAAGGGAGGTGCGCTGTGAGCCTCGACATCTTGATCGCCGCCTTAATTGCGGTCGAAAGCAACGGATGCGATACGGCAATCGGTGATGGTGGGCGAGCCATTGGTCCCCTGCAGATTCACAAGAGCGTCGTACAAGACGTTAATCGCCTGACTGGCGCATCGTATCAGTGGAACCGAATGACCAATCGGGCCGAAGCCATCAGCGTCTGCAAGGCGTATCTAACGCACTACGGCAATGGCAAATCAACCGAGGCCAAAGCACGAATCTGGAACGGTGGTCCCAATGGCGACCATAAGTCAGCTACTTTGCAGTACTGGAGTAAGGTGACGAAACAATTAAACAAAGAGGTGAAGCCGTGAAAAGCTCAACACGAACGCTAATAAACGCACTCCGCATATTAGACTCAGAAATCCAATCGGAAGATGGAGTCGCTAATGCCGTGGTTGCCGAAGCAGCAACTCGACTTGAGGAACAACTGGATCATATCCAACGCTGGCACGACATTCTGACACCGCTGATGCCGAGCGACTTAAAGTCATGGCATGAGAACAGTCCGAGCGAATGGCCTCAGGTGACTGCCTGGGTGATCACATCGCAGCGCGAGCGCATTCACCAACTCGAAACCGAGAACGACGCTCTCCGCGCCGATCTGCTGCTGTGGGAGAATGGAGGGCCGTTGCCGTGAAGTATCCAAGTTACTGCTGCCAGAAATGCGGAGAACTGATCGGTTGGATCGGGAGATTCATGTTTCCGTTTTTGCACAAATGCAGAAAGAAGGAGGTGAAGTCGTGAGTACATCAACCGAAACACTGATCGCAGCCATGCACATATTGGCAACAGAAATCCAATCCGACGATGGCGTGGCCAACGCGGCAGTCGCTGAAGCAGCACAGCGACTGGAGGAGCAGCAAGAGCGCATCAAGCGGATGGAGGAGGTTGGCGACAAACTCTACTCAGCAATCTACTGCGGATGTCTCATGGATGGTCCGTGCAAAGCCTGCTCAGATGCCGCTGATATGTGGGACGAAATCAAGGAGGCCAAGCCGTGAGAATCGAATTTGAACCCGGCGATCAAATGGACGACTGCGACATTATCTGTCCGCATTGCGGCCATAGCTATCAAGCAGATCCATGTGACGGCGATGCCAACGAAGACCCTTCGGACCGTGAATGCGAAAAATGCGGAAAAGTGTTCATTCTCTACGCATCTTTCAGTGTCACCTACCACACTGAAGCCAAGGAGGCCAAGCCATGAGCGATGTGGAAGACATCAAAAGTGATCATCAACCAACACCAAATGGAATGGTGCGTGCGTCATACGCACAACAACTCGAACGCGAACTCAACGCGGCCAATGAGCGAATCTCAAAGCTCAACGACTACATTGCCGCGCTTGAGACAGCAGGTGACTTGATGGCTAACGAACTAAGCTATGGATATGACGTTGATATGTGGAACAAAGCCAGAGGGGAGGCCAAGCCGTGAAACACCCATCCAAAACACCGCGCACTGATCGGCAGCCTTACGTCACGTCGGCCTTTCAGCAGTACGTCAAAGTCGGTTTCGCCCGTCAGCTAGAGCGGCAACTAGCCGGTGCTAACAAGAGGATCAAGGAACTGGAGGCTAAAGCGGATGAGCTTAACGACCTGAAGAAATGGATGGTGGGAAGATGACAACGCGACCAATCAAATGGGTCCACGGACCAAAAGACGAACCGATCTTTAGCGAGACATCGACCGATATCGAAATCGTTGATGAAGCCGGTGGTGAGTTTGTCGAGGTACAGCAGCATCACGATGGATATGGAAAAATCGGTATCACCCCAGAGGAGTGGCCCACACTACGCAAAGCAATCGACAACGCAGTCAAACAATGCCGACCATGAGCAAACTCGAAAAAGCGTTTTGGGCTTTCCATTATCGAAACCCACACATTTACGCCAATCTTGTAGATTTGTCCCGACAATGGCGACGCAAGCGACCCACAAGTCGTCTCGGTATCGCCGCTCTGTTTGAACGTCTCCGCTGGGATATTATGGTCCAGACCGATGGGGCAGAGTTCAAACTGAACAACGGTCTACGAGCCTTCTACGCTCGCTGGATAATGTACAACAATCACGATTTGCAGGGTCTGTTTCAGATAAATAAACAACGAGAAGTATTCAGTTACCAACCAATGTCGATTGAAACCTTGATGGAAGAAACCGAAACCGAATGAACATATTAAAACGACTAGGGCTGACTGCCGAAAGCGTCGCCAAAATGTTGGGTGTTAAGCCCAAGACTGTCACCGAAATCACGCCAAAGAAGAGGCTTGGAAGACCAAAAGGACGCACGATACCGGACGAGATCGTTAAAGCTGTCCGCGCTGAACACCACACTATGACACTGGAGGAGATATGCAAAAAGTACGGTGTCTCGATGTATTGGGCTTGGTCCATACGAAACTATAAGTCACGCTTACCAGATGCGGTTCGTAAATGTCATAAACCCAAACGTGCAAGTCGTTCTGCTGCATGAAGGCGAGTTGCGCATCGGTGAGAGTGTCTGGGCGGCGGTCGTCTATCAGCGAGGCGACAAAGTTTACATCCGCAAAAAGGCAGAGTTCCTTGCCAAGTTCCGTATCGCCGATTGATCGGGAATACTGGGCGGTAGCTATGGTGCTGCACCTGCCCTGTGTCGGCACAGAGATTGGTGCGGCTTGCCCATCGGCCTGTTTTACCAATCGGCAACTCGCAACGATCTACCGATCCGCCGTCTTTAGCTTCCGGTCGTTGCTGGAAATCGAAGACGAACTCGGCGACCTTGACCGATTCGGACCTACTCTGCGGAGGTTGCGATGGTGCTGGAAAATTGTGGGCAGATATCCGAACCACAATTTGTTGCACGACACGCTGGAAACCCTCGCAACGATCCAGCGTATTTACAGAACCAAACATCCCCTGAAACCTCCAGCCAGCAGGGCGAAAATGGCGTTGCCTTTACCAAGGTCACGAAGATGATTGTTACGCTGCGGATGCAGCACGGGATTCGCACCCCGCCAAACACATGACAACCCAGAGAACCCAGTCCAGCTATCGTCGGAGGGCTTCATGGAACTTCCTCAGTTCCAGATGTGTGCCTGTGCGAACCGGCGATGGTTGGACTGGGGTTTCACTTCAACATGACAGACTCAAATCAAAAGCGTAAAGCCCCAGCGTTTATGTTCTACGCAGACGATTTCCTTGCGGGAACGTCTGAAATGACACCGGAAGAAGTTGGTATCTACATCAGGTTACTATGCCACCAATGGACCAAAGGTGGCATTCCAAATGACGAAGAACGGGCTGCTAGAATAGCTGGGGTGCCTATAACGACCCCAATAGGGTCGCCATCGCTCCGCTATGTCCTGACCAAGTTCACTCAATCAGACGATGGCCTTTTGCGGAACAAGCGTTTAGAGGAAGTGCGGCAAAACCAATTAGCCAATCGCCTGAAACAGGCAGAATCTGGCAGAATCGGTGCAGCGCGACGCTGGAACAATGGCAACCCTAATGGCAACCCTAATGGGGTACCCATAGCGACCCCAATGGCGAACGGATGGCGAAACGATAGCTTTCCATCTCCTATTCCTACTCCTAATCCAGTAGACAATAACTATTCTCTAAATAGAGGATTCGTAGAACCGACTCGCGACGAGGTGGCCCTGCAAGCCGCAAAGATTGGTATGGCAGAAACTGAGGTCGACAAGTTTCTAGCATACTACGGGTCGAATGGTTGGCGAGTCGGCAAGAACCGCATGAAGTCATGGCCCCATGCCCTCGCTGGATGGGCGGCAAGATCCCGCGAACGTGTGGTCACTAACGGCCAAAGCAGACTATTTGGCACCAACACCCCTGACGACTCGCCGTTCTGACCATGAACGATCTTCCCGATTCTATCGACGCTACCTGCCGAACGTGCAGCAAATCGTTCGCTGCTGCCATATGCCGTAGTCCATTCGACCCAACCAAAGTTCTTGCCACTCAAAGGCACTGCGATCCGTGTTTGCGCCAAATCGAAACCAAGACCGCAGAAGCAAATGCCCTTTCCCGCGCACAGGAGGCTCGTAGGCGCATCTTTAATGCTTGGGAGGGTATTTGCCCCATAGAGTTCCGAAACGAGCTAGAAGGCGGCTTCCACGACGAGCAACGATTCTTTGCCGATCAACCCGCTGCAAAACAGGTCACCGAACACCCATACTCGGGCAAGGGTCTAATCCTTCGCGGACAGACCGATGCCGGGAAGACCAGAGCCATGTGGTGCCTCATGCGTCGCTATTGGGCCGAGGTGCCTAGGTTGCGGCTGATTGCCCTATCGGCTGGTCAGTTTGACCGCGAGGCACGCGATGCGGCTGGTACGTTCACCTTGACCGCATGGTTCGACCGTCTTGCCAGAGCCGATGCGCTGTTCATCGACGATATTGGCAAGGGCAAATGGACACCAGCAACCTCTGGTCAGTTCTGGGAGTTGGTCGATGATCGCTGCAAACACCATCGACCCATTTACCTGACCACCAACCTTAACGGAGAAACGCTCGTCACATCGCTCGGGCTTGAACGTGACATCGCCGAACCCTTGCTCCGACGACTCCGTCAATACTGCGACGTGATCGTTTTGAAAAAGTCGTAGAATCATCTTGTTTCCATCATGTTTCCGTGGCAACATGGTGGGGTAGAAAGGAAATGCACAAATGATCGTAGCCAAGATTGACGTATCCAAGATCAACAAAGACTACCTCTACCAAGGTAAGACGACCAAGTATCTCGACATTGCATTGGTTCCGAATAAGAACGGACGCAACACCTATGGCAATGACGGTATGGTCACACAAAGCATACCCAAGGCAGCACGCGAGGCTGGTAAACGTGGTCCCATTATTGGGAACTATAACGACCTAGACTATAAAGAGCCAACACACAATCAGCCCAAGCCCGTATCCGAGAACGATCCCCTCGGACCTGAAGACGACGTACCGTTTTGATTTGATATGGCACGCAATCATTATCTGTGCAAACGACCCGCTCCCGGTGAGATAAAGCAGGAGCCTGAAGCCACCGGGGTACAGCACATGAACGTGCTGACCCACGCTGCTGAATTGGTAGAGTATGGCCTGAAGACCGGTCTGCTGCGTAAGCCCGGATATGGTTTGCCCAAGCCACCAGCACATAATGCCAAAGAGGTAGACGAGTATCCCTGTGTACGCGCATGGAGTCTACGCTTACAGGGTTGGACACACGCTGAGATATCCAAAGAAATCAAGTGCAGCACAGCCAAGCTGAAAGATGTTCTTGATCGCGGACAAATACTTTATGATGGTATGTTCAAGCGTCCATCTACTAATGTTATTGCTAAATCACTAGCAGAAACTAATACAAATACAAAAGTTACAAAGAAAAGTAACAACAATATCGGTACAACTTACGCTAATAAGGATGAATGTCGTAAGAAATCTATTGATAAGGCTCCTTATTCAGGTAAACGCGTTG
>Ga0208147_1000110_pt1 | contig 31977 bp, 24 predicted proteins | sample DEB3_08_DNA_FD_184520 | JGI IMG/M metagenome (GOLD analysis project Ga0208147, IMG submission 184520) | Aqueous microbial communities from the Delaware River and Bay under freshwater to marine salinity gradient to study organic matter... | ecosystem: Environmental > Aquatic > Marine > Coastal ... | reverse complement strand
GGCATCCGCTGGTGGTGGATCTGGCGTGTTTGCTGTCGGAGGCGGTGGAGCTGCTGGCACTTCCGGAGCTGTTCCGACTGCTGGATCTGCTGGAACTGACGGAAACAGCTATCGCGGCGGCAGTGGTGGTGGCGGTGGCGGGTCAACCGTGGCGGCATCTACAGCAGGTCAACCCGGTGGCGCTGGTGGTCGCGGTGGTGGTGGTGGTGGCGGTGGTGGATGCGGAATGAACCCTGGCCTTGGTGGAAACGGTGGCGCTGGTGGATTGGGGTATGCAATTGTCATGTGCTGGTAACTGAAATCGACATGTCAAAAATCTACATACACGACAACCAAACAAATCAGAGGATTGTTTTCTTCTGCCCCGCTTGTCGCATTCAACATTACGTGCAAGTGCTTGTGAAGCAGGGTGGTTCTGGGGCTGTTTGGGACTGGAACGGATCAGATGAGGAGCCGTCATTTACGCAGCCAATAAGTCTTACGATTGATAACCTGACAGGATCTCAACCGTATATTTGCAAATCCACAATCACCGATGGGCAGATTAAATTCGCGCAAGAAAGCACACATGAAATGGCTGGCCAAACAAGCCCGCTTCCTGATTTTTAACAATACTCCATGAAATTTATTACAGCATTCGCCGCAACTATCGCGTCGGTGTCGGCGGCTCAATTCACTTGGGATATTGTCACGGACCAATCCGTGATTGGGTACAAGGCATACTACGGGCTCTCAACAAACGTCATGTCCACTGTCGCAATCCAAGGAAGGACAAATGTTCTGGTTGACTTGAAGACAATGCTAAAGGGCACAAACTACGTGTACGTTACATCGGTTAATGACTCTGGTTTGGAAAGCCTTCCAAGCAACATTGTTGTTTACAACAATTCAACGCCTCCTGCCCCTCAAAATCTCGTCAGACAGGTCATTATTACAGTCAACATTCCATGAGCCTAATCTCTACTCAAATTGCTCCAGTTGGGGCTATTGGCGGATTAACAATCCGAGTCTATCCATTCACAGTTCTTACTTCAACCGGGCTTGTGTCGTGCGGCGGGGGTGACGTTTCTGTTACGAACAACACGGTCGGGTATATCATCGCCGACAAGACTACTGGGATTCCCGCGTACACAACTTCCGCTGGAACCGCGAACAAGATTTATCTAGCTAGGGTTGGCGCTACTGCTGGAACTGCTTCAGTCATCACATACATCGACAATGCTCCATATGACGCGGATGGCGGCGGCGGATCTGGCTCTGGAACCAAGCCTGCAACCGATGTCGCCTACAATTCATCCATCACTCCGGACATCAACTCGTATGGAATTTTCAATGTTGGAACGCTGACTGGGAATATCACAATCAACGCGCCAACTGGAACCCCATCAGACGGTCAAACCGCCACATTCAGGTTTACGCAAAACGGAACAGGCGGATGGACATACACTTGGAACTCTGCTTTCGCATTTGGAACGGATGTGGTTGCTGCCGATTTGCCAACGACTGCAAGCGCATCATTCGAGGTTTTGTTCAGGTACAATACTGCTTCCACAAAATGGCGGTGCGTTGGATTGATTCGAGGATTCTAATCTATGGCTACAGGAGACATTCTTGCGGTGCGCGTGCTTTCAGATGGTTATCACGCCGAGATTGACATTGAAAATCTTGCCGTTGGAGGAACTTACGCTTTTGGCCTTGGAGCAAACAACGACCCGAACACAGGCACTCCAAAGGTTGTTTTCAATGTTGTCAGCCTTGGATATGACGATTCAGGGGCTTCCACAACGGTGTCAAGGATGGTTTACGGGGTAAATTCTCAAAGGAAAGCATATCCAAATAACGCCTCTCTTGAGGAGGCTGTTGTAAGCACAACTTTGACTGTCCAAATACTCTTGTCTGATTACATTTTCCAGAAAGACAATGTTGGTGGTGGAAACTCAGGAACAGCGGTGACGTGTAACATTCTTTCTGGGTTCTACACAAAAACAGCGGTTCCAAACAACGCATCGTCTGGAATTGTTGTTACAAACAATTCAACTGTAGCGTACCCGAAGGTTGTCGCCAATTGGTCATGGCCTGGATACCAGTTGTATCAAGGGTCCACAGGAACAAACAGATGCGTCGCTTTTCACGCATACGGTCGATATGGAAGGCCGGTTCGTGTTGTAAAGTTTACAACTACAGACGGGACCGTAACGGACACTCAATACATCAAAGAGATGTCCATAGACAAGTCGATTGGTGATGCCGTGTATGTTCCTGAATACATCTGCACGTTCAATAACACCCAATTCACCCAAAGCGCCGCGCTGACGTGCAACTTTGTAGCTTATCCTTGGATTGGCGACTCTGGATCAATCTTGGACACATCTGTGGGAACCGCAGACCCGACTCCTTTGTACGGCCCGAAAACTGGGATTTGCGACAAGAACTCAACTTACGGAACCACTGTTGCATACGTCGATTCGACAAGTGGAAATAACGCAACAGGAGTTGCAACTGACATATCAAACGATTCAGCGGCTTCGGCGTCTCCATTTCTTAATATCGGAGCTGCTGCGGTTGCAATTTCTGCGTACAACAACTCAAATCGTTCAAGGAACGACTGTGGTGGTGGTATTATTTATTTGAAAGCCGGTTCACATGCGTTTGCCGGATCTTCTACTGCTGCAATTGGTGTTACTCCTGCTGTTTGGTGTACCATAAAACCAGCATCTGGAGTGTCTAGGTCCAGCGCGATTATAGCATCTAACGCCAGCTCCACAGATTTATCTGACAGGGTTAAGTTGCAGGGTGTAACAATCACTACGGCTACGGTAAACACTTTCTCAGGATGCCTCGCGCTATGGTTTGACCAGTGTGAATTCAACACATCGAATGTTGGGCTTGCGAACAGCTCCGGTGGAAATGTGTGGGCCACAAGAAATCTAGTCACTGCGCTTGGTCAAGGGTTCAGGCCGAACTCAACCGTGAATAATCCATGGGGTCTTGTTCGCGGTAATAACATGCCTGGGTTTTCTGGTACAATCCTGTGTTACACGACGCTTGGAAATCTTCGCGGAGGCACTCCTTCTGGGTCTACTGTTTTGACGACAGATTACAGCGGAATGCTAGCGCCCCAACCCGCAAACAACATCATCGCGTACAACAAAATAATGAACGGGCAGAACAGCACCGTTATGATGTCGTGTAACACATATTTTCCAAACTTATACGGGACAGCGTTTGTGCAAAATGTTCTTGAGCATTCCCAGAGGCACGCGGCTGGCAACGCTCTTGCTGACTTGTCTAGCTCGGATAACGTTTCAACAAACACCCCCTGTGACAACTTCATAGTCTGGAACAACACGTTCGTCGGAGAAAGATGCTTTGTTGGATACAACGATTCGGCTACTCCTTCAGTTGTAAAATATCGACGGTACTGGTCGCGTAAAAACAACGCATGGGGGAGGTCGGCCAACAAGGGTGATGTATTTGGAACCGCAGACGGTGTTCGTGTTGGTGGTTGGCCTTGCACGTTTGGGCCAAACTGCTCAGGAGAGCATCACAACCAAAACACACAGTCGTTGCCTGGAAACTTCTACATGGAGTTTGCTGGAATAAAAACCTACCAGCCAGCAACTTCATCTTACGGCACAGTTGCCCAAATGGGGTTCAAGAATGCCGCTTGCATTGTTGAGAATCCGCTCCTCACATTCACATCCGGCGCTGGAAACGGAGACTACACTCCAACCGTGGCGTCTCCGTTAAACTCTCAAGCTCTTGAGCTTCTTATTCCTTGGGATATTGACGGAAACCCAAGAAGCACATACGACGCTGCTGGAGCTTACGCGCTTCCAAAATCCGCCTTCAGAAGCAACATGATGATGTGTTGCTAGGAAATGGTGATGGTGTAAACGAGAGTCTTATCGTTCACATCCACAGGGTCCAGACCGTTTTCCCCTGCAATGTTGACAACGTAAACCCCGGCTTCGGTCGGGGTTCCTTCTAATGTCTTGGTCCATCGGTTGTAAGTGATCCCAGGGGGCAAGTCTCCGCTTACAGTCCAGATTACAGCGCCGTCACCTTGCCATGTTCCAAAGTCATTCGACTCATCATGGAAGCTGTGGGAGTACTCGACGCCAACAGTTCCGGTTGAAGCGGTCGCGGAAGTGGTGAGCCACTCAAACGCGATGGTCGCATCGGGGTAATAAAAGCACGGGTCTGACTCGAATCCGCACACGGCGCGAGGAAGCGTGGCGTAGATGTCGGGCAAGTCTTCAGCCGTTTCGGCGTCGAAGAACAAGTCGCAGTTGGTAAGCGACGTGAGCCACGACTTCACATCTTGCGATCCTTTGCCATCGCACCGAACCATCCCGTCTCCGTCACCGATGGCCAATCCGATGATGCACACAAGGAAATCATGTTTCCTCATTTCCTCAGCGACGCTTTCTGGGTCAATCTCACAGACGTTGTTACCGCCATCGGTGAGCAAGATCACGCATTTACGCGCACTGGAACGCGCCCGTGACGAAGTGAGTTCATCAAACGCGGCCTGTAATCCGCCTCCAATTGCTGTTAGGCATACCAACTTCTTCTTACCAGTAACAGGATCGGCCTGAATGCACTGGCTGAAGTCTGGGTCAATGCTTGCAACCGCAGATTCTACGGCAGTCTGGCTACTTGTAAGCGTCGTGTGAACCGTGGTGTTCGACTCCCAAACAGGGGTAGCTCCAGTTTCGTCAAGGGTGCCAGAGAACGACACGACAGCAACTTGATCGGTGGTGTACTCGACGTTGCGGACAAAGCCAATTGTAGCCTCAATGGCGGACTGCATCCGAGTCTTCCCGTCGCTTCCAACGTCCTGCATGGAGCCAGATCGGTCGATGACGAGGCAGAAGTCAACCTCCCCATCAGCGCACGCTGTTTGGATAGTTAGCTGCGCGAACGCATTGTATGTCCGGAACGTAGCCGCAATCGTGGTGATTCCTTCGGCAACGCCTGTTGCATATCCTGTGGTTGCAACTGTCGCAACTGCTGTATTACCAGCGGTCCAAGTGGATACGTCGGTGACATCCTTCTCGCGCCCATCCGAGAACACCAAGATGGCTCGGAACGGGTAGTATTTTCCAACCTCGGTTGAGCCTGACGTTGGGTTGATTCGCAGGCGTAGGATTGTTACCGGGTTGCCGTTGGAATCGGTGCAAATATCTGGATGGTCTGCTGCATACAGAGGGTCTTGACACTCCTCTGGATTGTCAGCCGCGTTGCTTCCGCATGAGCCAGCGCCACCGTTCGATGTTGTGCATGTCGCTGTAGTGACGTTGAACTTCATGGGTTGACTTGTACCATTACAGATCCGTGATGTCGATGATTTCGCCGTAGCTGCCAGCTTGATTGGTTCGGATTGATGACGGGATCATGCTCGGGCGTGTATTGCAAACGGGCTGGCGACCAATTGCTGCGAGTGTTTTCATGGTTCAACAAGTGTCCAACCAACTGTGGATGTGTCCGTATTCGATGAAGACGTGATCGTGAAAGAAACACCGTCAACACGCGAAGAAACCCTCACCCATCCAGGTGTTCCTCCGTCCGCTTGTGACGTGAGGAAAATCAATGTGTTCGGAGTTATGAGAGCGCCAAGCGACACGGTCGCAACACCGGCAACAAGCGCAACAGATCCAACTCTCTTAAACCCAACGGGTCTGTTTCCGGCGTTGAAGTACTGCCGAAAACCCTTCGTGGAATCGAACCACAAATCTCCTTCACCAAGGACTGTTGGCGCGATGTTCGTGAATCGAAACTGACCCTCTCTGAGGATTTGCAACTTGAGGGAGACTCCTTGAGGGGTTGATCCGCTGGCTCCTGGGTCTGCGGTGTAGAAACTAAAGGCTCCATTAGCCATAGCCGCCCCTGTTCCACCGGGAGCGACCAAGTTGAAATTGCTCGGGGCAAGATCAACACCACCGATCCTATTCTCCGAATACAGATTTGAGGATCGAGCCGCGCCAGAGTTCCCAGAGTTTGATCCGATCCACATCTGAATCGCTGAAGCGTTTGCAAACATGGACATGAAGTACAAATTCAGGTCCAAGTCTGCCCAAAGCAGTGCGTTGGTTGAGACACGTGCGGCGACCGTCTGAGGGCTCCCTCCGGTCTTCTGCATGACAAGACAATCGCCGCTGGAGTTGATTGTTTTGATCGGAACACCAACGAGCGCAGAGTTGCCAAGCACTGCTCCAGTCGATGAAAGCTCCAAGATGTCCTGAGTTGCGTCGCAGTACACTCTCTTGGAAGTAGCCACGTCCCAGTACCAACCAGTATAAACTTCAGCAGCAGATACGGCGCTCTTGTCGTCGAACTCAACCTCTTTGGTTCCAGCTTTGTGCATCAGGATGAACCCATTCCGTTCTTGGAGCATTCCAATGCGGACCCTGTTCGTGTTTCCTGCCCTTGTTCCAAGGTCAAATGCGTAAGGGAATTTTGGAGGCGAACCTCCAAAATTCTGGGTCGTCATTATCCCAGCAGATCCAAGGTAGACATAAACCGGAAGGTTAAGCGAAACGGTGGTAGACTCGAATCGGATTGCCACCGGAGTAGTTGTCGTGTGGATCGTGTCCCAACTGGTTCCATCATCAAGCTTATGCCTAGCGTAGAATGCCCCAATCCACATGCTGTTGGAGTGATGTGTTGATGACGCAGGAGAAACGTAAGCCGAGTATCCTGGGCCAATCAGCAATCCGGTTCCACACACTCCATCACATAGCAGATGGTTTATCTGCATCATTATGTTGCGAGACACGTATACGCACGCTAAGGCGTGCTCCTCGGAAAGAAGCCGGTCAAACTTCGACACGGTAGGCATGCCAAGAAACCCGTAGGTTCCGTAAGCCAGCGCCGGTTGGTCGAGCGTATTGACCATTCCAGTCCTCCCGTAATCGTACCTACGCCCGCCGTGGGTGTAGATTTGATTGTTGAAGAAGAAGTCGGTAGTCGAGATCGCCCTTGGCACACACCAGCTCGCCACCTTGCAGAACATGATCGAGATGCTACCGATTCCAGGGCTTCCGCCGAAGCAGCGAGGCCCGATTCGGATTCCAACTAGGCACTGCCGAATCGACACGTTGTCGATTACCGGCGCGGTGGACAGGTACGTTGGGCTGGTGTTTTTAACGAAGATGCCAGTGCATCCAATTGATGCTGGATCGTAAAAGTCAGTGATACCACCTTGGCTTTCTTCAGTCACCTTTGGAGTAAAAACGACTTTGCAAGCTGTTGTAAGCAAACCTCCAACTGACCCATTTACTGAGCTGTAAGTGTCCGTTCCTGCTTCTAGCGTGATTGTCGTCAACCCGCCAGATGACGACATGGATATGTACCTACCAGTGCCAAGACACGTTCCCTCATTGTCGAAGAAGACGCAGACATTATATGCCGAGTAAAGAGTCGATTCCATCCCAGAAGGAGCATCAGCATCGGCCACTGAGAACACGGTTCTTGACGTGACGCTCGTAATAGACTTCTTGCCTTGGATGTAAGTTTCAACGTACCCAACTATGTTGATGTTTCTAAATGAAGGTAAACGGTAGTGCGGGTCGTCGTTTTTAAGGTCATACACAATGCAGTGGCCGCCGTGCTTGAAATGGATAGAGGCGTACTGATTATTGTCGTTTGCTCTGCCGCCAACCTTCGCCCCTCGAAAATCAACAGCACCCTTAATAACGAGAGGTGCGCTCGTCACGAACATTCCATGTATCTCAACAGCAAGACCAAGCTTCCCAGACGAACCAGCGTCTTTTGACCAGCCGTAGGTAGGCTCGGCTGCAAAGTCGAGTGCGGCTTGAAGGATGGCCCAGGAATCCGTTGTGCCAGTATTGTCGGCACCCATGTCCAAATGCGGTCGAATTACATCCTCATACCATCGAAGGAACATTCCACCCCCTGAAGACGGAGCGATTGCAAGACCTGGTATTGCGGCGATTGAGCTTGCGGAATCGTACCAGTAATCACCCTCTCCACCGTCTCCAACAGCGGCCCTTCCAAGCACTCTAAACGCTGTTCCATTTGGTATTCCAGTGGCCGCAATCGCTGCAAGGTCGCTCCAAAGCGGCACAACTCTGACTCCTGACTTTGAAACAACCCAATCAGCATCCAGCAACCCAGAACCAAGAGTGTATTCTGTTCCGTTAGAAACAACAAACACCTTCATGCCAGCTTTGCGGCGACCTGAAGGAATGGCGTTCCGTTCGGTGATGTTTGCCACAGTTCGATACCCACCCCTTCCCCACTCTTCCGAGTGAGACGGATACGTATCAGCCGAATCCGTTGGAGCAACGAATCCTGTGACCGGAACTGAACCTGAGATGTATGGCATGTTTAGAGAGAGCCGAATTGAGTTAAGATCCAGGCTGAACCGTCCCATTCAACCTCGCACCAAGTTCCAACGGTGAGATTCTTGAGCCCACCGATGTCCCAGTTGAAAGCGCCTGTGGATGCGGATGTCCGAGTAAATCTTGCCTTCGTTCCGCGCTGGGCGAATGAAGATGAAAGGGTAACTGTTCGATTTGCCGTGATTGGAGCTGTCAGCACTTGCGTCCACCGGCTAACCAATGGAGAGAATGTAAACGTCGCGCTTGCATCCACTGATATTGTCGAAACGCCGATAATGTTCGGATTCGACATCGTGTGCCACGCGCTGCCGAGCCTGCCGTAGAATATGCTGTCCGTGGAGTTTGGGTAGATTGCCCCGTTGTCAATTCCAACAGATGGAGCGGATGTCATCGTTTTAATGATGACACCCCCCTCGCGCATCAACGCGAACTTCTCGGTCTGAGTCTGAACAGTTGTCCCCGATGAGCCTGCATTTGGAGTCAGGAACCGAATTTTACCACCCCCAGTTGACGATCCAGTGCCAGAGCCTGCAACGATGTAAAAGTCGCCCGCAGAAACATCTGTTCCAGAAGCTGTCGATGGCTGCTCTCCGTAAATTAAAGAGCTTCTTGGAGCGATTGGAGATCCACTTGACCCAATGTTGATGCTTGTATCTGTTACTGAAGACGATACGTTTAGAGCGGTGTTGCCAACGTATGAATTCTTCAGCCGCATCACGTTGGAGTTGCTGCTCAGCTCAAACTTCCATTCACCAGCAACATCAGACCTGCCAATCGTCAATGGGCTTCCTGTTGCATCGGCGTAAATTGTAACGCCTCCAGTCTTCTGAACAATCGCCGTCTCCGTAGTGTTTCCAGTGGATGAAAGAAGCGTATCGACTTGCGATGGGTTAGCTTTAAATGCGTTCTGCCCAATGTAGTTCTTGCCGCAATTCGCATCCACCCATATTCCGTAAGTTTGCGCGTATGTGTTCCAGTCCATCATGGAATTCCCAAGAACAACGTTGTTCTTGGAGCCGTTTCGGAGATACACGCCTGCGGATGTTGTCGCCTCAGAGGTGGCTGTTAAACTGTCGTATCCGTTAAGGTTGAGAAGATTCCCGGTGATGACGTTCTCAGTGCTGTTATTGCACGCGATTCCAAAGTTCTGGTTTTGGTCGCAACGATTTCCTGAGAGGACGTTGTTGTTCGCGCCCCCAGAAAGGTACGCTCCAGCCGCCGCTCCATGCCATGCGTAGTAGGTTCCAGATCCACCAGTGACAGCTAAATATGTTCCAGCTACAGCATCTTCGTAACTGTACGCCAACTTGATCTTCGTGCTGCTTACTTTGATTACCCAGAATACCTTGGAGTCAAGCGCGACGGATGGATACCGGGTCAGTGTCGGAAGAGTGGCACCGGAATCCGCAGATAATTCAACTGGCATTCCAGTCTCAAAGTCATGCGTTGATGCAAGCGTCAACTCATCGCTTGCCACACCGGAAACTTGGAACTGCCCTTTGAAGTTGTTGTAAAGGAAGTTGCCAAGATACTGCTGCTGCCATCCGTTAGCTCCAGCAATCCAAAGAGCGGGACCAGCCGCGCCTCCGAACTTGGATTGAGACATGAATCCATCAGCGCACGAGAATAAGAACACACCCTTGTTAGCCGTTCGGCCTCCGTTTCCGTAGCAATCGACAATATCCAAAGTGTTGCACTCATATGCCCAAACCGCATATCCACTTGGATTTCCAAAGTTGCAGTTGTCCAATCGAATGTTCCACGCATACTCCACCTTAATAATGTGGCAGTCAGAGCGCGTCTGATTTGCTGAGTTGCCGAAGAAATTGATTCCGCGAATCGTATTCCCGGCGACGTATTTAATAGCCGGATCTTTAATGAGCGTGTGCGTTCCGGATTGCGACCCACTTGTGTTGATGACAGCCCCACCACTTGTCGCTGAAATGGTAAGCGTATCAGCAGTTGGTACTGACTGGACGTAGTAGATAGTGGATGCCGCGATTCCCGTTGGCAGAGCGCCTGTTGTAGTGAACGCGACTCGACGCCCAACAGTGAGCCCGTGCGCGGTGCAGGTGATAACGCCTGGAGATGCGACTGTGACAGTCGCGGTCATTGTCAACCCGTCGTCCGTGTATGAAAAATCGTACCGCTTTGATGCGTCGGAAAGATCCCAGACCATCATTGGGCAGTTTGCGCCGTCTGCGAGACGGATGCGGCTCGCACCAGCAACCAACCCTGAAGAACTAACTGCGTGGCTTGTGAATTCGTTGTCTGTAAACACACACCCAAGCCCAATCACATCCACCCTATATCGGTTGACGATTGAGTTCGAGATCCAGAAGTCGCCAGCCGGGATGAACACCGATGCGCGAACGTCTGTCGGCCCAATCGTTGGGGTTCTCGCCCAGTTGATTGCGTTGTTGATGGGAACGGAGTTGTCGAAAGTTCCAGCGGGTGTTAATCCACCGATGTCCTTCGTCGGTTTTGCCCCAAACCAGAGAATGTTGATCGGCTCACCTTCCCAAACGCGATGAAACCTACCGGAGTTGTCAGCCGGTTGCAGAACCATTGCTCCGTCCGCCGCTATCGTGCTGGACGACGAGAAGTAAAAGTGACCTGATCCACCGTAAGCCTGACTCTCTCTGTATCGGCAGAAGAACATTGACCCATCGACAAGTTGAGATCCGTTCAACGCCTCCAGCTCCGAGTATGCGCCAAGCTCCATTGTTCCGTATGGGTTTTTCTCCCAGTCTCCATTTCCAAGACCAGCCCCAAGGATGTACTCCATCTTGTTGGCCAAGACCTTAACAACCATTCCAGCCTTGCGCCTTGCGGCAGGGATGGCATCCCGATCCGTTACAGTGTCAACAGACCTGTACCCACCTTTGCCGTATTCCTCTGAATGCGATGGGTATGTGTCCACTGAGTCTGTAGGAGCTACAAACCCGGTTACTGGTACAGATCCGGAAATTGGCATGGTTTAAGAGACGATAACGGAGGTTACTCCCGCGAGGGTGTTGAAAGAGCGGTAGAGTCGGTACAGCGTTGAACCAACCGTTACCGTGGTGTACGTGAGCCCGTTCGATGTGGAAGCGTATCCAAGCGACGCATCGGCAAGAGACAGCGCGAACGCTCCAACCATCATGCTTACCGGGTCTTCAGAGTCTGGGCACGCAAAGTAGAGATACCCGGTTCCAGCCGCGTAGCTGTTAGTTCGAGCAACACTGCTTGCAGATGCAGAGTTCGATAGCGCCTGGATTTGAGCACCAGTGAGCGTCGTGTTGGTAGAGCGACCCCAGTACAAGGTGAACGTGTCGGCGGGCGGCACGTACTCGCTATCATCCGTTCCATCGTCAATGGTCGTTCCGTCAACGTTCACGAACTCGAAATTCAACTCACTGCAAGTGGCGGTAATTTTCAGAGCGCCGTTCTTGGTGTTGTACCCGTAGGCTTGGTCAACGGGGGATGCGATGAACGAGTCGAGAGTCCGACCACCAGTACCAACCACGTAGTATGGGAACTTGGAAGCGCCCTTCTCAATGCGCTCGTAGACGTGCGAGTGGCCACTCAGAACAGCGTCAGCGCCCCAAGCTTCAAACGGCCATCGAAGGATTGTCTTGCCGGGGGTGTAGCTTGATCCGTTCGTGTAAGGCGAGTGGTGCAAGATGACCAGCTTCCACTTCGCTGTGGACTGAAGCAGCTTCGCTCGGAGCCACTGGGCCTGAGCGTCAGCGGATGCGACTCCGGCGGTTTCAACCATGTCTCCAGCCGTGTTGTATCCGCTGTTCAATGCGAATACGTGGACGTTTCCAATGACTACATCGTAGTACCTCTGGTTGATTGGAGTAGGGAAGTATTCGAGATAAGGCCCACCATTGTCCGTATCCAAGTCGTGGTTTCCAAGCACGGGCCAGAACTTGTTCTCGGTCGCAGTGGAGTCGTAGCTTCCGACGTATGGGTAGATGTAGTCGGCGTAGTACTTGCCCACGTTCTCGTCAATCGTGGCCGCGCTGCCAGTCTCGTAGTTGTTATCACCAAGAGCCAGAATAGCATCAGGACTCCAACCCTTGACTAGATTAGCGACGGCCAGCTCGTTTGCATCATCCACGCCATAGTCTCCAAACGCCGCAAGCACAGTTGTGTCCACGTTAGTTGTCGGAGTCGCAGCTTCAGGCGTGGTGTATGTCGCGAACAGTGATTTGATTTCCTCATTGCACGGCTCGGCTTTGCGTTGACGTGTAAGTTCGTTGCATTCGTGGATTAAGTCAGCGCGGGATTCTTCAAACGCAGCTTTAACCGCATTTGTGCCAGCTCTGTCACTGGAGTAAAGATCCTCAAACTTCCAGCGCACGTACTCGCGAACCGCCCGGTAAAGGTCAGGATCATCCTCTTCAACCAAGTCGCTATCCGCCCACTTCGTTTTGATTCCGCTCCACTCCACGACAACCTTCTCGTCGCTTTGAATCCACGGGGCAATGATGATTCGAGCGCCAGATCCGCGAGTGTCCAAAGCCCAGAGCCCGGTCAATGCGCGACCAAACTCAGAGTCCGTTGTTGATTCAGGGTACTTGAAACCAAGAGGCAACGGGTTCAACCCGCTGTTGTCAGGCGTAGAAACGATCTCAGTGAACCGGCGCGACCAGCATTGAACCTCTCGCGGAGTTGTCTGGTGATACGTGACAGGCTGGCAATACTCGTCGCCTTGCACCACGTACACTTTAGTAATCCTACCTTTTGGAGCGTCAATAACCGTAGTGCCACACTTGAAGTAAGTGGAACACTGGGCGAATACACTTTCATTCCGCTCGCGATAGCACGGCACCCACTTCTGGATGTCAACCATCGCCTCGACGTACAGGTTTCCAATGGCATCGACAAGGTTCTCGGGAACGCCATCGGGCCACAGGATCGAATTGCACGCCGTCTTGAGTTGGGCGAAAGTGTACGCCATAGGTTATTCAGGGAGGGCGACCTTGGGAAGTTTGCCAGTTTGAGGTTTCGGACTCGTCTTAGGTTCAGGTGGCGCTGGAATCACTGGAGCTGTGGGTTGGTTTTGGGACTCAGCCACCGCCGCAGGCTTTACACGAACGTTTCTTGTATCCTGCGAATTCTGCTGGCCAGGAACTAGGGCGTCCCTCCCATCCCCCGCCCTTCCTCCCGCCCAATCCGGAAGCAACGGAATCAAAGAAGTTTTTTTTTCAACGTAGAGTTCTGAGTATTGACCCTCTGTAATCGACTCGACTCCGCCAACACGGTCACTCATCAGTTTGGCAAGCTCTCCAACCCAATACTTGTGCTTCTCATCCGCGTCATCCAAAGCAAGGAAGGACCAGCTTGTAGTTAGCGGCTCGAATGGAATTGTCTCCCCGTTGCCATCCTTGACCTTGTTGGTCGGGAAGGCTTTTCGATAGTAGTGCTTCATGCGGACTTTATCGTTACAGAAAAGGATAATGCATGCCAAACAAAAAGGGGGCACCGCACTCGCGGCACCCCCTCGCACTAGCAGCACCACCAAATTACTGCTTCTCCAAGTCTACGGACAAGCGGAAGGTCTGGTTCGCGACAGGGGTGAACGCGCCTTCTGCAATCACCTGAACCCACAGGTCGGACGAGGTGCCATCCGTATCGTAAGGAATGAACAGGTTTGTAGCCTCAGCCCAACCAGTGGCGGAGCCAGCCGTAGCCGCAGTAATGCTTGCGGCGGCGGTTTTATGGATGAACGTGCGGTAATCGGTGTAGAAGTTGTTGCCGATAATCGCGTTGTCCAGCGTTGCCGCAGGCGGAAGCTGACCTCCCGTGGTTGCGGATTTGAAAATCGCCAACGAGAACGAAACGCTTGTGACGTTTGCGCTGTTGGTTGCCAATTTCCACCCGCGAATTGCACCGGAGCCGCCGGGTCGAGCAGCGGTCACAATGCGATTCCACTTCGCCACAGTGCCACCAGAGGTGTACGCCGCGTTACCAGCGGAACCGTCCAGAGAGAACGTGGTAGAGCTAAGAACGGTCACGCGGAACGTGCCGTTAGCGTTGGTGTTGCCGCCAACAGAAGCAATCGTCACAACATCCCCAGTGGAGAAGCCGTGAGCCGCAGTGGTGATGACGATTGGCGTGGCGTTTGTAGCGCCAGTGACCGCCAAGTTAGTCCCAACAACATCCTGAACGGAGTAAGCCGTGGTGTCGTTAGGCCGAGTGAACGCATCGGCGTAAGCAGTGTAAAGAATACCCATAGTGTTAGTCTCCTAGGTTGAATTAGGGAGTGTAGCTGATTTGGGAGAACCCGTAATCAACGCGAGATTGAAGCGGGCATTCCACGATCATGGTGAGCGTGGTCGAGTTCATCGACACGCGCTCAGTCGGGTTTTCCATCACGCAAGCAAATGTTGCGTCGATCTTGGACAAGTCGGACAACTCGCCAACGGTGTGAACCTTGTGGTTGGAAGCAACCATCGCCGGGTACACAGACCCGCCGAAGTCAACAGTCCAGAGGTAACGACCAGCTTGTTCGTAGGTGGAACCAAGCGCGTCCTTCAAGTCGTCAAACGCTTCATTTACGATGAAGTTGATGACAACGCCAGCGGGCTTGGTGGGCACCTTGAACGAACGCCAGTAGAAACCGAACTCCTCCATCGCTCCAGTAGTGATCTTGGCGTCGATCTGGATCTGAGCATCAGCGCCGTAGCGATCCTTGTACCAATCAATGAAGGCCGTTTCAGCCTGAGCCGCAGTGTCGGAATCGGTGTACACGTCGATTGAATCAACGGGCCGGTTCGCGCTCTTACGGGCGCGGTACAGCGGATAGATGTACGTCTCAACCCAAGTGCGCGGATTCAGCGCGGTGTTCTGGTAATCCAACGCCTGACCGCAAGCGCGGAGCTGGGGAAGGACACCAACCAAGTTGGCCCGGTAGGCCATGAGCTGACCGCCAGTGCCGGGGTCAACGGTAATACCACTGTTGATGGACGTGACCTGCTCCAAGTTCTTCCACAGCGCCAACGTCTGGTTGGAGCTGATAGGCTCTTGGAACAAAAGCGCGTTCACCATTTCCCGGCGATACTTCACCTCGTCTTGGCGATTGCGTTCAGCCTCATCAAGATCCACGAACTTCGCGTACCAGCCGTTGTCGCGGAGCAATTGAGCGCGAACCTTTTCGTATTCGCTCGAAACACGGCGAGCTTGGCGCGTGGTTTGCACCCAGAAAGGCACTTCTTTCTTGGTGTTCACGTTGATGCGGTTGCGGCAATAAGCCTCAACATCCATCACGTTCGGAGGAAGCAAGCGAACCACGCCGCTGGAGGGAGCAGCGTTGAACCAAGCAGCCGCGTTGTTGTCGGTTTCAGCCTTCAGCAACAGGTCAACGTAGGTGGGCGTGGTGACTGCTTCTGGTGCCGTATCCAAAATACGGTACACCGTGGTTTGCGTGGTTCCACCAGAGGTCAAAGACTGGATCACAATCTTGTAACCAACTGGGAAGTAGTCGGAACTGACAGAGAGGGTGTACTTCGGGGACACGCGAATCACGCGGTCGCCGGTATTGATGGCGGGGGAGCCATCAAGCGGGCCGGTGGAAGACGCGGTGTACGTGGTGCCAGTGTCGGAGAACGGAGAGTTTCCAGAACCAGCACAGCGCCAACCGGCAGAAATGGTCCAGCTCTCATCATTGAGAACCGAGTCTTGAAGGCCAAGAATGAAAGGCTCAATAAGGCCGGGACCGCGAGCTACGCTTCGGGGCTTCCAAAGCGCACTTCGATCCTTCATGCCGGACATGATCCAGTCCCAGAAACCCATGCGCCGGATGCCGCACATCTGCATTTCAAACTGATGCGCGAGCCACGTCTTTAGGGGATTCCAGGTGGAGTCCGAGGAGTTGTAGTACCACGCCAAAACCTCAGTGGGCGTAGCCGCCTTGAGCTGGGTTCGCGTGAGGGAGCCGCGAGTGTCATACGAGTTGTTCGTGATGACACTGCACTGGCCGCTGTCGATGATAGATTGCGTAGGCATTGTTGCTAAACACCCCAATCAGGGGATGTCAGCATCATCGCCTATTGTAATAACTTGCAACCGCACTAATGGGATCGTCCGATTTGGACGCAGCGGGATCAACAGGGGGGACTTTCCTGTCACCTCCATCCATGTTTGGAGGTGATGGTCGGTTAGTGCTGTATTGGTTATTACCACCAGCGGCCTGTTGCGACTTGGAACCAGATTGCCCGCCTTGTTTTTGGAGGCGTTTTGCGTAGAGCTGTTCCGCTTCTGCAATGTCTTGCTTCACGACATGGGCAAAATCCTTCAGAAGCATGTTCTTTGCGATGTCAGGTTTGGCAAAGATCGTCCAGTGATTCGCCTGTTCACGCGGAGACATTTGCAGGAAGTCGTCCAGCGTTGCAAAGTCCTTGCGACGGCCATTCTCAACCAGCACTTGGGCGTCCTCGTCCAGTTGTGAAATGTCCTGTTCGTATGCGCGAAGCCGTTCGTCAATGACGCCGTGCAGCTTGTTTCCAACAGGATCGAACTGAACTGTGGAGCCGGGTTTCAGAAGCTTGGTCATCTCTGAAATAACGGTGTTCGCATCCGAAACGGCTTTGGCTACAAACTTGTGCGAGAACTCATCCTCTGAAGCGAGATCCTTTAGCGTGGTTTCCTTACCCAACAACTCGGACGCAAGCTTGTCTCCAACATCGGCAGTGGCTTCCTTTGCGGAACGCTCCGCCTCGGCTTGCTGTTCAGCCTTCTGGCGCTTTGACTGCTCCTCCTTGTGAAGCCGCTCAACTTGCTCTTTAGCGCGCAGATCGGCTCGTGCATCAACGTAGTCGTCGGTGTCGAACTTCGGCTCGTGCTTGGAATAGAAGTCCTCGTGAGCGTCATCCCCAGCGTCAAACGATTCGCCGGGATTATCCTTCTCCCACTTCGCCTTGTAAGCCTTCTCCAGCTTGGTGAACGTCTTAAACTTCTCAGGAAGCGTGGCGTACTCAGGGTTCTCCTTGGCCATCGCCTCGAAAACCTTCAGGCGAACAGCGTCCTTTCCTTCAACTACGGGAGGTTCTTCCTTATCCTTCTCAGAAGGCTTCTCGCGGATCTTATCAGCCAGCTTATCAAAGCCTTTTTCAATCCTATCAGCCACGTCATCCTCTGATTTGGCGGGCTTTCGAGGCTTCTTATCAACAACCTTATCAGCCGGTTTATCAGCCTTGTCAGCCACCTTCTCAGGCTCCTGCTTCGGCTTGTCTTCGGGCTTCTCGGGTTTCGCCTCTTCCTTCTTGCGCTCACTACGCGGCTTACCAAGGTACTCAAGGGCACCCTTGACCCGTTGCTCGATTTGCTCTGCTGAAAAATGTTCGAGTGTAGGTTTTGGAGATGTTTCCTTGGCGTCGGATTTTGGCGCTTCGGCTGTGGGTGTTTGTGTTGCAACTTGGGGTGCTACTTCGGGTGCGTCTGGTGTCATAGTGCGATGTCAAAGAGGGATTCATCCCCATCCTTGAAAATGGTGCGTAAAATTTCTGCTGTGATTCGAGATTCGATTGCGGTTACGGCGGTGGCATTTGCAGCGAGCTTTTGCGGGCTGTTCTCGCTAGCTCCAACGGCGAAGTTTGCGTGGGTGTCCTCGCAGACATTCCCGCCGCAATCCATTTGAGCGACCAATGCTCGATTCTCTAGGAGTTGGCAAAAGACCTCACATGCCGGGTCCGCCAACCATGCCTTGATCTGGGATAACTTCTCCTGCTGGAGCGGGATTAACTTGAACGGGTTGTTGAGGTGCATTTGTGGCTAGTGCTTGCTCGATCTGGCCTACCGCTGCGGACAGTTGGGAAATGGATTTGGAGTTCAGCGTCTCTTGCTGCGCCAGTTTTTGAATGACGCCAGTGATAGGCTGCAACTGCTGCGCGACCTGCTGCATGATCTGTTGCGCCATCTGTTGCTGGCCCTGCGCTTGTTGTTCCAACGCCTGAGCCATCTGCTGGGCAATGCCTTGGATCTGCTGGATGACCCAATCCTGGCTAGCGGGAGCGTTCGGGTTGGGCTTTCCATCGACTCCGATTGGAGACGTTGCAGTAGGCTTGATGCGCCAATCGCGAGGAAGCTGGAACACGTCGAGTGTGCGGTTGAATAATCCAACGACCTGTTCTGGGCCAACGGCCTCCAATAGTTTAGGAGCCAATGGCGCAAGAAGCTGGACCATCTGCGTTCCAATAGCGACGGAGTTGGATCGGTCCTGCCCATCGCGAACAGAGCTGAAGTACTCCATGCGAAGCGCCTTCTTCGGGATGGACACCTTCCACTTCTCTCCACCCTTCTCGTCCACTGTGAATCCCATTCGCTCCAAGTCTTGCACGTTGAAATCGTCAGGGTTGATGTAGCTGTAGAACTCGCTCTCGCCGTAAGCCATCAGGTACGTGTAGAGCTGCCCCTTCAGCGCATAGATGGCGTTGTCGATTCCAAGCCCCGTGTACTGCAAGCGGACGCTGGTAGACTGCGAGATAACGCGCATCTCTTCGGCGCTTTGTTCGTGACTTGAAGCTGAACCAACCTCTTGAGCAGACATGACAAGCGACCTCTCCATGAGTGAAATCGCCATCTGCACAGCGGCCATGATTCCGTTGATGTCGTGACGCGGGAACTGGACCGAATGCACCGCGCTTTGGACTGTCTGTTGCGCCCGTTGAAGCTGGCGTCCAGAGATTGGAACCAGATTCAGCGACGTGTAGTAGGACTGGCCAAGGTTCTGGATCAGTTGTCGCGTCGGCTCATCCATGAAGTCGCTGTTGACGAAGCTCAAGTTCGCCAAGTTGGACTTCACCGAAAGCAACTGCTGTGTGAACAGGTTGGAAATCGCAGCTTCCCAAGGAGCGCATTCCAGCGTCATGGACACGTTGAACAGGCGCGTGTCGTCAGTGTCATAACCCCAGTACGTAATAGGGCATCCCGGCAAAGGAGCCGCATACAGTATCGAATCGTCGGACGCTACGATAAACCACATCCAGATGGGGTAATCGTAATCGCCAAGCCCGTAATCCGAAGGCACTACCTTCTCGAAATGGTTTGCAACCATGACCGGGGCGTCATTGTGGTTGCTGGTGTAAAGGTGGCTCGTCTCGGTTTCGCGCTGGATAGTGGACCAATCAGGGGTTCTGAAATTGATTCCAGCAAGGACGCATCCGTTCTGCTGGAAGAATGCGGTGGCGCGAGAATCAGCGAAGTTCTGGCGAGAGAACGAAATCTTCTCGACGTTCCACAGCTTCTTGTTGCCAGCAACCTCCGCATACCGCTTCACGCTCCAGTAACCCCCAAACTCAGCGCCCGTATCCGTGTTGAATGTGGCGGCAGGGTTGTTCTGGTCGTAGTAGGTCCAGCTAGGGTGCGGCAGTTTGAATCGAAGCCCCTCTCGAACGACGTGCTCCTTTTCGTTTTCGTCCAAATGCTTCTCCGACCACCAGTTCTCCTTAACAAACTGAAGTTGTTGTCCGTACTCGACAGCCTTGCGAATGACCTGTTGAAGTTGGTGACGGTATCCAAGCTGGTTGGACATCAGCTCCATTCGATCCGTCACAACCTCACACTTCTTGCGAGCATCACCAGCGTCATGCTGCGGCTCCCACTTGAACAGCGGAACTTGAATCCGGTCGATGGTCAGCTTTGCGGCACGAACAAGGGAGAAAGAACGGGCGAGGGGAACGAAGACGTTGAAGAACTTGGGAACGTCGAGATAGGTTGTTTTCTTCCCAGTCTTAGGGTCAGTCTTCTCCGTAACAAGATGCGTAAGCCCCCAGTTAGCAGCTACTTTCAGAGTTTCTTCAGACGTTGGATTCTTATCCGCCATCTGCATCAAAACCGCAGACGATGCCTGCCGAAATGGAGTCTCGCAAAGCGCGTCAATAGCCTGCCACAGTTTCCAGTGCTGGAACGAGAATGTTCGCCCGTCGATAATGCGGGAGGAGATGCGTTTCTTGAGCGCAACAATACCATCGCTTGGCTTTTCTGCGGTGAACTTAGCCTTCAAAGCTTCTTCGGTAAGTCCCCGCTTCTGTAGAATCTCAAGTTCTGGCATCTTGTGTTGTTACCTCATTTAACGATAAAGTAAAGGTCGCACGCAACGCAATAGCACAATGCCACTACTACCAGACGGGACTTGGGAACCCCACATGACGGAGAAACAGCGTCATGCCTACTACCTAAACAAGCGTTACATCCTGCTTTCAGGGCCTCGACTAGCGGGCAAAACCATCGGCGCGGTTCACCGGGTCATTCGGCACGCTTGGGAGACTGGGGATTCCAACATTGGCGCTCGAATCGGGGTGTTTTGCACAACGATCAAAGTGGGTCTTTCCGGTATCTGGGACGACATCTACAAGCTGCTGAAGGTGTGGGAGGGGGAAAACATCGTGGGCGAGGACAATGAGTTCTTCACTGTCACAGGCAATACCCAGACAAGCCGAGGAGCCACGCGCCAGTATTACATGCAGATCAAGAACAAGTACGGCGCAACCTCAGAATTCCAGCTTCATTCCCTTGAGTTTGAGGGTGACGTTGAAAGCAAGTTCCTCGGAACCCGGTTCTCGTGCTTGTACTTCTCTGAGCTTCAGAACTTCCACGAGAGGTCCACTTTTGACATCCCGAAGAACCAGCTTCGCGCATTAGGTATCCCCTACGAACAACACCTTTGGATAGCGGACACGAACCCTCCGGAAGAAGGTGACGCTCATTGGGCGCATCAGGTGTTCTTCGTGGACCCATCGCTAGAGGAGCCGCCTGAGCTGCTGAAAACCGAGGAGGAAATCAAAGACTTCCGGCGCGCTCAGGAGGAAACTGGGCTTGTCCTGTTCTCCATTGACGACAACCCGCTGGCAGATCCCCGAGACATCTCGAACGTCAAACAGACGTACAAAGACGACCCTGAAGGCTGGGCGCGGTTTGTGCTTGGTAAGTGGGTTCGTGGTGTTGGATTCAAGGGGGCCTGGTTTGCAAAAGATTTCGTTTCACGCCGCAGTCAAATTGTCATCGGGGAGGCTGACCCAAGAACTGATGAGGAGGAGTGGGAGGTGATGCTGCCCCAGAAGTCCACAACCATGCTCTACATCGGATTGGACACAGGTGAAACCAACCACGCAGGCGGCATTCTCCAGAAGCGATTCGTCGATGGACGCAGCGTTTGGGACATCCTTGATGAACAAGTCCACATCAAGTCCGAGATCATGCTTTCAGATTTCGGCGAGGTCTTGAAGGCGAAGATGGACAGGCTGGAGAAATACCTTGGGCATTCTGTGGACTGGACGTGTTGGGCAGATACCAGCTTGGAGAAATTCAAGCCGAACTCGGTAGAGGGAACTGACGCCAACATCATCATGGACGCCGTGGATTACAAGTTTCACATCCAGTTCGCCACGGACGCCAAGAAACCGAAGACTGTACGCCGACGCTTAACCCTGTTCATCAACCTGCTGCGCCAGAATCGCCTGTTTGTAAGCGCGAACTGTTTCGAGACGATCAAGATGTTTGAGTCGCTACGAAAGGGGGCCAACGAATTCACGCACATTATGAAGGGCGACCGTCACAAGCACATCTTTGACGCGCTGTCCTACGTGATTTTCTCGGAGATGCTGGAAGATAATGAGCTTCAGGATTCCAACACTCCAGAAGCATCAAAGACCGGAAACGCCTCGCCACTCATCACCGCCTCGTTTGACAAGCCACTGTTCAACAATGGCGCGTTTGGTAGATAGCCTATCAGTCCATGTCATCTTGCGGCACTTGGCCTTATCAAGCCTGAGCAGGTCAACGCCGCACGCTTTGGCAAAGGTGTACGCCACGGAGACACTGATTCCGTCCCAAGTGTCCTTGTTGGAAAGCCTCTTTATGGTGCGCGGATTGAGCCCAGATGCCTCCGCAAGCTCTTGAACCGTCATCGCCCTAGTCCTGTGAGGGTTCCTGGCAACGGCCCTGCACATGAACGGTGGGAACATGTCTAATGGAGTGGGCATAAAAGAAAAGCGGCGATAGGGGAAAATGAAGAAAAACCCTACCGCCGCCACCGACACGTATCTTGTAACAACTGTGACCGACGGGAGAATCGCTGATCTTTTGGATTCGTCAAATGCTTTTTCGCGCCCAGTATCCAAAGATCCGGACAGCCGCCCACATAACAGTTCGCTTCACAAACTTGGTCCCGCACACTTTCATGGCTTCAACAAATACGGCGTCGCAGGTTTTTCTGTCGATGCGCGTTTTGCGATAAAGCCAGTCGTGAACAACGGCTGCGGCGGTGTAGTCGTCGTCCGGTGGGAACAGATTCCAAAGTCCTCGCGGCACGGATGCGAAGTCTGTTTCAAACCCAATGGGAACAGTGATGGGGTTGAGTCTAGACAACACGTCGGACTCGTAAGTCAACGGCTGCATCACCTCCCAGTTGTGGGTTCCAGACTTGCGGACCACGAGATAGCTTAGGAATTTAGGCATGGCCTATGGTACTGGAACCGCTCCTTTTGCAATCCCCTTTGTAATACCTTCCGAAACGGCACCCGCAATAGCCTCGGCATCGGATTTGAAGCCCTTGATTTTGACCTTGGTGACGTTTGTGCCGCTCGTCTTCTCAATTTCCAGCTCGGAGAACTGCTTCGTGAAGATGGTGTTGCGATAGACGGACCCGTCAGGGGTCTTGATGGAGGTGCATCCGGTGAGCGCGGCGACGGCGATGATGGCAATGATAGCTTTCATAGGGATTACAATGGGGGTTTACCGGCGTAGAAGATGGTTCCATACGGCACGACTACCCACTTTCCGCGAACCCCTTGCTGTTCGTAGATTTTACCATCGGGAGTTTGCCATGCCACAAAATGCGTGCGCGGATTGCACGTTGGCGGGTTGTTTGTAACGCACCCAGCAAGCAATGCCGCGAGTGTAAAAATGAGGATGGGTTTCATGTGGGCCATTGCTGAACCATTGGGGTTCCGTTCGTGTTTGTGGCGCAATTTACAGGAATGCCATACGGCCAAGTTCCAACGCCGTATTCACCGGGAAGCGGCCAAGATCCAAAGACGCTCTTGAGTCGGGCGTTAATCATGCCGATGTCGATTCCAGAGATTTGAACCGTGCCGCTGCTGTAGAGCTTCTTTCCGGTGTAATGCCACTGGTGATAGTGGTTTGCGATCATGTAAGCATTCAACTCAGCCTCTTCAGCAGGGTTTGCTGGAGGAAGTCTTACAGGTTCGTCTGGGGGAGTGTTTCCTCCCGGTGGAATTACCATGTTAGTTGTATTTGGTTTTGTCCGCTAGATGTTCAAACCGCCCAAGTTCATACCAGACGCGATGCATGGTCTGCGACACCTGCATTCCAGACTGCTCATCATCCACTGACGCAAGCAACTGGTACTTATCACTAAGCATTCTCAAATCCCCAAGCGCGTCCACCATTCCCATGAGCGCCGAGAGTTCTTCGTCATCAATGACGGTCATCACGCTCGGAATACCTATCACCAGCGACGGGATCGGACACGCCTAAAACACCGACGACTTTTTTCAACTCTAGGCGCTTTTGCAATTCTTCTATCTGAAACCGGATAAGCTTTAAATCGCCCTCCATTCTCAAAATCACCTCAGTTTTTGCGTTGTTGGAATCTTTCAGCTCCTTAACCTCGGATCGCGTCGCTTGGTTCGCCTCCCATGCAACGCCAGCGCCGATGCCAAAGGCTATTAGCTGGAGCCAAAACTTCCAGTCGGGTAGAATTTTGTCGATGTTCCCCATATACTTAACTTTAGCATCATCTAATGGGAGTGAATCGAATGACAACGGAAAGTTCATGGTGGTGATTCTTGTAAGAAAGCGACTAAACCCTTCCAGATAGAGGATTTATGGTTGTTACTGGAGCAATCGACGCCTTTACGCCCTTTTTGTTTGGACCAGTAGTCGCTGGATCTGCTAGGCGAACGATTTCCTTGTAGCTCGTGACCTTGTTTAAGCTGATTTGGAGGCGGAATTTCATGTACTCCATGAGGGTTTCGCTGTCCATCTCACCATCCGTGAATTCTCCAAGCAGCAATGGGTCGTACTTCTCCTCAATCTTCTTCCATTTCGCCAAGTCCTCCATGATTTCAGCGACCGCGATTGCTTTTGCCCCTGTTTGCTGAAGCCAGGCAAAGCTTTTTGCAGCTTTTTCCAGTGCGGCAACGTTTACATTCCTAGCGCCAAGTGAAACAAACGCCTCTTGCGCCTCTTCAGCCGTAGGCTTTAGGGCTGGCGGACACACTGAAAGATCGCCGTGCGCTGAAATCATCAACCTTTATCGTTATCTGCTGTTCGCTCCACAGTCAACCACCGATCATTTCCGGACAACGCCAGCCAGCATTCCGCGTCTTTCAGCTTTGCCTTGACCGGCATGTAGCACCCGCAACCGAACGGACGCATGACTCCGTTATCGTTAAATACGTGCTCTTTATTGAGGCATCGTTTCGTTTTGAAGTCGTAAATGGGGCATGTGTTACATATGCGAATCCTTTGTATAAACGTGCGCCTGTGTGCAAAATCGCTTTTTCGCAATTTCCACATTGCGGACAGCGACATCCAAATAGATTCGGGGCACTTCCATTTAGCCGCCTCACACTGAGCCAACCCTGAGTCAACCAGCGCCGACGCCCACTCTTTCAATCGTTTCAGTTTCATAGTCGCCTATTCACAACTCTTTGATTTGCAGACCGAACAAGTTCAAGCTACCAACAAGTCCGTATGAAGAAAATCATTAACATCATCGCGGCGATTGCAATCTCCACATCCGTCATGGCTGACCCAGCGACGGACTGCTACGTTGGAACTACCAAGGCTTATCCAGATCCCAACTTTATGGGGTGGAGGCCGATTTATCCAATGACGTTCCCAACCAGCGGGGGTGTTACGGCTCTTGTTCGCTATGCGACGATGGCCACCATGCAGGTTGTTGTGAACATTCGCGGCGTCACAAACAGGGTTCCGTTCAGTGTCACCACTACAAACGAGTGGCATTTCAAGATGGACAGTCAAGATGCGTCGGTGACAATCCCGTGGTCGCTGATGTGTGGCAAGACTGGGAATTGGGCTCAAGTGCAGATGTGGCTGATTGAACCTGGAAAGCCTATCACCGACGAGAATATCTACGCCTACGCAAAGGCAACGATTCAGGGTAATTGATGACAATCATTGATCGAAATCACGAACTAGCCAAAGTCCCGCTGCGAGAAATCCAAGGCGTCCGAATCCGGAATCGCCAAGGAGTCTTGTGGCGGGACTTTTCGTCGTGGAAAATCGCCAAGTTCCCACTGGTGAAACTCGGGCTTGTGTGGACTGAGTTGAATGAATTCGGCGTGTTACCGGCGAATGCGACGGATACCGCGAGTCTTCCGGATACCGCGAACACCACCGCTCAATCGGCTCCTGCCACCAACTCTGCGACGCGATGACACACGGCTACGAGACTGAACCCTTGCGAGAGGGGAATACCCAAAGCGGCCAGCACCGGCCAGCGACCGCATACCGCCGCGACCCCCTCCACCAGCGCGAACTTGTCGCATCTGCTGTGGCTCTTGCACACGCCCGCGAGAGTCTGGAAAGCTGGAAGCCATCCGCTCAAACGCACTCCAACCAAGGTCAGCCGCAGCGCGACGAGTCCCAGACAAATTGGCGTTTATGCGCTCAAGCTCGCTTTCGGTTGGTGCATGCCCTAATGCGCGTGAAATTGGATTCAGGTCTTGCCAATCCCTACGCGCCGCCGCAACAGCGTCCTTTGCCACCTTCTCCTCCGAAGACGTGATTCCGCGAAGTTCGTTGTCTTTTTGGATCTTGTCCGTGTGGAACTTGAGCAGTCGCGCCTTCTGGGTTTCGATCTCAGCGTTAGCCTCTTCAACGCCTTTCGCGTCGCCAGCGCGTTCTGCCATTTGAGCGGACATTGCAGCCTCAGACAGCTTGCCAAGGATGCCGGACTTCGCATTCATCACCTGGCCGCCAGCTTGCGAAAGACTCTGCTTAACCGGGATCAACCCAGCATTGTCAGCGGCAGATGCAAACGCATTCACGCCGTTAATGGTCGCCCTAGAAGCAGCGCCATCACCCATGTTACCGGTAATCAACTTGGAAGCGCCAACCATGCTGGACGACTTGCGGAGCAGCCATCCCCAGTCTTCCATCGGCAGGTTCTTCAAGCCCATCAGTGTGTTGAAGATGGTGTTCACGAAGCTGACGCCAAAGATTCCGGATGCGATGTCTGGACGCTGACCGTCGTTCATTTTTACCACGGCACCGCTGTACGGAAGAACACTAAGAGCATCTTTCAAAACGCGAGCAGCAACATCTGACGGCTTTCCTTGCCAGTATTCTTTCTCGAACCCGGTCATCTTGCGGCCAAGAGCATTGTTGAACAGGCGATTTGTAAACTCAACTCCAGCGCGAGCAAAGACGCCAATAGCAGACGCGGCGAGCATTCCGAAGATGATCGTCATCAACTTGCGGAGGGTCGCCTTGAAGCGTTCGCGCCCAGGGCTTGTGGACAACCTTCCGCTGGTGAGCGTTTGCAACATCACGGTCATCACGTTGCTGGAGAACCCGGTCAACGCCTGCATCATCCCTTGGCTTGGATCGTTTTGGGATCGTGTCGGGCGGTTGGTTTGGTTGTTCGCGTTGATCTGACCAACAAATGTGCGGTGAACGGAATCCTCATGGTCGCCCCAGAACGAAACGCTCTTGTCCTTTCCACCGTCGCTGCGGCGGTAGTAGTCCCAAAGCGCCCATTCCAAGTTTGTGCCGGTCAACTTTACCAAGTTGCGAGCTTTTGCCAACACGTCGGCAGCACCAACGCGACCAATCGTTCCAGTAGCTTTGTATTCGTTGGGTTTAACGATAAAGTCTGGATTAGACAGGTCATATTTCATTCCTTTAGCAATCCTGTCTCCAGCCCATTGCACCGCCAGATCCTTAAGGGAATCTCCAATGACGTTCGATTGCCAGATTGCTGTCGCGTTAATAGCCGCGTCGCCAACTGTCAGCAGCGCAAACGTGAGCGCGGATTCAACCGCAGCCTTGCCGGTTTTTAGAGCGGCTTTCGTGTAAAGTTTGCCGCGTTCGTAAGTGGATTTCCCAGCCTCCTGTTCCGCCTTGTTCGCGTAAGTCAACGCCTCCCGCCACGCATTGGTGACAGTCAGTCCAAACGGCTTTGTTTGGGAGAACCCAATGTCTCGGGCGTGTTCCGTGAGGCGCGAATAATTCGCGTAACCGGACGCCTTGGAGATGGTGGAAACGAACTTGTTGCGAACAACCGAGTCCATCATCGACTGAACACTATCCGCAAAACTTGGGTTGGATTTGCGAATACCGTAAAGCGCCGACTTGAATGCGACTGACACCGCCTTGGATGTCTGGTTCATCAATTCGTAGAACGTGTTACGTATAACAACAGCGCCGTACTGGAGAGCTTTTAAAGCCAGCATCGCTCTGCCGTAGCGGTTTAATTGCGACTCAAGAATCAAACCGCCAAACGCGGATGAGAATGCGTTCTGCGCGGCAACGCTTGTTCCGGAAAGCGCGCTGGCGATACCGAATCCAAACAGCGATTTCACGGAGCGGAAGATGACATTCGGCTTTACGTAGTCAGCGCCAAGCCATTGGTCATTCGTCTCAATCATGCTGATGAGGTTGTCAACAACACTCAACGCAAGCTCCTTGTCCTTTGCAAACTCCGGAGAGATGGCGTTGATTTCAGCCTCGGTTCCGCTTTCGAGAACGTGCTTGATAGAACGAAGATTATCAGCCGAGGCGCGAATGGCGTTCTTCAGCTCAACGGTTCGTTCTCCAACAGCTCTAGCGTCCGCGTTCACCATCTCAACCGGAGTAATCGCGCCATAGTTGTAGTAGTTGCTCGGCAGCATCAACTGGGCAGCGGGTCGCGTGTACTCATTGTTTGATGTCTCGTGGTCAATGTTGCTGGCAGACTTCCCGCGATTCACCCCAAGCATCTTCTTCGCGTCGTCGATGCGTGAAAGCGTGCCTGGGTCCACTTGGTTCAACTCCTCAATGATCGTCAGCGAGTTCTTGGCAATCTGGTCAAACTCAGCGTTTAACTGCTCCATCACGTAGGTTCGAGGATCGTATGGAGTATCGCTTGGAAAATGCTCAACAAGGCGATTTGCAAGATCCAGAACCGTCTTGATTTGCTCGACGTGTCCGCCAGCTTCAAGCGCGGCATTCAGCGAACGGTAAGCCATCCGCATCAATGGAGCGGTGGCAATGTTGCGGTCAGATCGAAGCGCGGAGTCCTCGACGTGCGCCTTCAACATGTGGTTGTTTTCAGCCTCTTCGTTAAGAAGCGCAACGATTGGATTATCCGTTTTCTCGCCAGCGTTCTCCCAAGTGATTTTTGATTCAGATCCTTGGTTGTGAAACAGGTTTGCCAGCTTGTCGATGAAAGCATCCCCATTCTGGTTGACCCGTCGCGCCATGCCGTAATCGCCAACGGAACCAGCCTTACGCCGGAACTCAACTCCTCCAAACTTTTGAGCCTGACCTTTGCCGTATTTCTGGGCAATCTTGATGAGCGCCATGTCGCGCAATTTCGCCCGCTTCATCAGGTCAATGTCGGCCTGAGTTACAACATGCCCCGTGTAAAGCGTGTCTCCAACCTTCAGCAATCCAAAGGCGCGACCACGGTTTGCCATTGGGTTGAAGATTTCCTTACGGTACAGGTCATAGTTGCGACCGACAGTCGGGTGAGAATCCATCGCCGCAGTCCGAAGCTTTCCAATCTCAACGAAGATCGGATTGTTGCGAACGGTTTCGATCTTCAGTTTAGCATCTCCGTAGAGCTGGAGAGCTTTGCGAGCGACTCCTCCAAACACATTCGGAATCTGGCGGATGGTAGCGTCAAGCTGTGTGAACCACTCCACGGTTTGCATTAATCCATTGCGGGAGTTGTCCACATTCAGCACTGGAGAGAACGCGGTGGCATCCAAGATTGCCGGAAGCTCGTTCTGTAACGCATGCTTCAACCCCCGATAAACAGCCGAGTCATAACCAAGCGCGGTTGGCGACGGCGCTGTTGGGTTGGTTTGAGCGTTTGCGTAAGCCGCCTCATAACCATCAACGTAAGCCTGAGCAGACTCGTGGTATTCGTGCAGCTTTTCAGCCACCCGCCGCGAATATCCTTTGGTTGCAGAATCTCCGCTGCCAATCGCGATAACCGCCTGCTGCTCTGTTCCATCCGGCATCTTGAACCCATTCAGAGAAAACTGCCCATTGGCGTCGATGGACAACGCGGGCTTCATGAACGAGCTGTCAGACTCCTCAACGGTTTGACGACCCTCAACAAACACCGGGCTGGTTGCAACTTTGTCAAACAGCGCCTTGGATTCGCGCAGTGTTTCGATTCGCAAGCGCAAGTCGTCCAGCTTCTTCTTGGTATTGCGAGCCGATGCGATCAGCTTGCTTCGTTCGGATTCAGTTCGATCCGACAACTGCTGGAACAACTCTTCCGCGATGTCGCCTTCGTTTCCAATAGCCGCCGTTGCGATAGCTCGGAGTTGGTGAGCCGCAAGCTTCTCGTTCCCTGCGTCAGAAAGCGCCATTACAGCGTTCCGAATGGCTGGAGCCTCAAGTAACGCCTCCTTGATGGAATTCAGCGTTTCGTCACCAACGCCCCAGTTATTGCCGGACAGATTCTTCAGGTCTGGCATTTCGCTTGGGTCCATTCCAAAGCGCATCCAGTCCAGCATCTTTTCCGCCATGATTGCGCGGTCGCCCGTTGCCTGGGAGAGCGCCTTTGCAAAAGACCTAAGCTGAGACTTGTTCTGGTCAAACCACGCAAGCCATTTTGGATTCAGTCCGCCCGTGAATTCGTCAGGGCTGTTTGTAGTATCTGCCGAGAGTGCCTTCTTGGCATCTTCCAAAACGATGTCGGCGTAAGCCTTCTCAGTTTCAGCATCGCGCAATTTTCCCGTCAGCCGGTCAATTTGACGCTGAAGCTTTTCCTCCTCCATTGAAAGGAGTGAGTCAACAGTTGAGCGGTGGTAATCAAACTCGCGGTAGAGGCTGGACAAGCGAATGACAACGCTTTGCTTGCGATCATCCGGAATCAGCGGGTCAGCCAAGAACTCGGCGGGCGTTTGATTCGCCAACTCGGGCGTCTCCTCGATCAGATTGCGAAGTTCCTCAACCGGCCCAGTAATGGCGGCGGCAACGTTCTGCTGCTTCAATGCATCACGCTTCGCCTTGAGTTCGATCTGGGTTTGCTCCTGCGCGATAATCTCGTTTGCGCGACCAACAACATCCGCGTACTGCTTGCTGCTGATTTTCTTCTGCAAGTTCGCAGACGACTTCTGCAAGAATGCAATCGTTGCGGCGTATTTCTTGGGGGCCTTTGCAAGCTTCTCGGCGGCGGTGTCAACTTGCTGCTTCTCGACGATGGCCTTCTTTAGCTCACGGGCACGACCTTCAAAACCAACGCGCTTCTGGAGATCCTGAACGGCGGCTCCTGACAAGCCAAGAGACTCGGCAATTTCAGCCAGCGACGGGCTTTGCGGGTCGTTTGGAATCTGATCCAGCGGAATGTCCCGAGCCAATGCGACTTGCTTTACTTGGTCATGCAGCCCTCGCAAATCGGTACGCGCCATCCGAAGTTGCTTCTGGTACAGACTCTCCTCTTGCAGCTTGGAGTCTGCTGATTCGTTCGACGCGACGAACGGTTCTGCGGCTTGCGCTATCGAACTAGGCTCCTCTTTTCCAGAGAGAACGCCATGCAGGTCTGCGATGATGGATTTTTCGAGTCCGGCACTGTCCAGTTTCGCATCTGGAAACTTGGTCTTGGCGTATGCGATGGCGGAACGAACTGCGGCGTCTACGGCTTGTCCGGCGCGGATGGCGGCCTTAGCGGTTTTAAGAACTACCTTTGCGACACCAACCTCAACCCCAAGAAACAGGGAGGAGTTGATATTTTGGTTCAACCCCTTATCAATAGCATCCAACTTGTTGTAGGCCTTATCCGCGTTCGATAGCTTCTTTTGCGACTTTTTAGCGGGCTGTTCCATTGAAACGCTAGCAGCGGTCGCTTCGTCTGAAAGTTGACGCCTAGCCTCCAAATCGTCGGTGAATTTCTTAAGCTTCGATTGGAGCGCAATGAGCGGGTCCAAGTCGGAATCCAAAGCATTCGACTGGATGGCTTGGTTGATCCGAGAATTGACAAGCTTTTGAATCGCCGGGGCCGATTGCTCCAATTGCAAAACCAGCGACATATCGGGCTTTGCTTTTGGGTCATCAAGCGCATTTAGCGTTTGCATTGCCGCATCCAAAACACGCTGCTGCTCTGGGTGTGCTTTCGGGATCGGTCGCCGCGTCTGTGGCGAAAGAATCACCGCATCCACTGGGGATGTTTCCGATGTGGTATTTTCAGAGGTCCCTATTCCAGATGTCGCATTGGGCGCTTTTGAAGCCCTAATGATGGCATCGAATGGGGTTTCTCCGGAAGCAGGCTGAACGTCGTAAACCCCGGCGCTTGTTTGAGCTTCAGGAATCTTCGCCGCGTATTCAGGCGCGTATGACGTTGCCGGGCCAACAAGTCCAGACTCCACGTTTGAGCGACCTTGCCTCTTTCTAGCCTCGGCTGCGATTTGAACAG